>OJFL01000298.1_pt1 | contig 27304 bp, 29 predicted proteins | sample 1594131 | NCBI WGS metagenome assembly OJFL01 (sample SAMN05416782, study PRJEB24817) | seawater metagenome | isolation source: Sea water | place: Canada:Atlantic | collected 2013-07 | reverse complement strand
CTGTCTCGTGGGCTCGGAGATGTGTATAAGAGACAGTTTTTATCCTCATAGTGAAAACCACGCACCTCTACGCGGCGTTTCTTTTCGAGAGGGATAATGTCCCAAAGTTTTGCGATTTCAAGACTCACCATCAACCTCCTGCTCTCCGTATAGGAATTCAATTGCTGAAAGAATGTCGCTCGCTGAGGGGAGCTTTATACCTCTTCGCTTTTCATCTTGTAGATTTTGGTAAAACTTACCCTCAATAGAGCTGTTATCGAACTCTATAAAAAATTGTGATTTACCTTCCGCAAGTTGATGAGAAGTAACTTGAATACCCTTGTAGCCAGCACATTTAAGTTCGACAGCAATATGAATCAAATCATCTTCATCACAATTTATTTGCTCAATATCAAAAACATCAAAGTGTGTCCGGCCATCCAAACCCTTAAAGAAAAGAATCTTTTGACTCATAATTCATCCCCATCTTCTTTTGAGACGGATTCAACTCGAGCAAGGATGGGGTCCTCACGCCAACCCTTAGCCCTTTTAGTAATACTTATATTTTTATGGATCTGAGACACCTTCTCTTTGACCCAACTTTCGACCAGTCTTGAATCCCATGCTGTTGTTTTTTTTGTAAGCTTAATGCTACGAGGGAACTCCGCTGATCTAATCAGTTTGTAGATCGTAGAAGGACGTAGCCCTGTGATACGAACAACCTCTGGCATTCGCAATAATCTCGTTTCCATATTTAATCTCCATATATCTATCAGTGACCTTAGAAAGAAGGCCGTGGAGGAATAGAAACATACGAAATAAACAAAGCCTGGCTTTGTTAAATTAAATTCTTGAATTTTCGACTTAGCGCGGAACGCAGTGAACTTAATTTATAGCATTTGCCGTTTGGCAAATAAAATTCTTCCCCATCAAACTCAAACTCATCTGAACGCTCAATCTCATCGACAATGTCTTGGAAACAAAAATCAGGGTTCCGCTGCCTTATGTGGTAAGCCTTAGCTAAAACCGGATTTTGCATCCGGGGTGCTTTAGCTCTACGCCTCTGATCATCAATATCTTCAGCGTAAATTTCTTTTTCAGCATCCTCTAAGATTTTTAAAGTTTTCTTAATAGCGTCAGACGGATCACGGTCCTTAATGGCCTCTATCTCGACTTTTATATCTTTAAAGCGCTTATTGACACTCTGCTTCGTTATGAGCTGCAAACAGCTTTGATCTGTATGACTCTTACCCCGAAGAATTCTTTTCTCATATGCAAAGATGAGTCTCACCAGCACATACACCGCAGTAGAAGATTTTTTTGGTCCGAGCCCTACAGTTAATTTTTTGATAAAACGGTAAAGCTGAGAGCCGGACCATAACCCGGTGTCAATATTGTTAATCTCTGTCCTTTTTTCAGCACCCATCGCTAAGATTCGATCTGTTTGTCACACCAGTCAGCAAACCACTGCATCATATCGATCCGTTTTTTAAAAAAATCTGTCCGCAAGTAGGCACTCTTAACTTGGTTACCCACCACATGATCTAGCTGACGCTCTATGGCATCAGGGGGGAACTCGTTCTCATTCAATACGTCAGTTATTAGAGATCTCATTCCATGAACCGTGACTATAAAACCCAATCGATGAAGCCCCAAGCGCAGCGTATTTTCTGCCATATGGCCTGACTTATTATTACTCGGAAAAACATAAGTATCCTCCCCCGAATAATTTAGAGCATAAAGTTTTCTTAAGATCTCACAAGCTTGCCTTGGCAGAGGGATTGTATGCGATCGCCTCCTTTTCATGCGTGCGTCAGGAACGGTCCATTTTTTACCTTCAAAATCTATTTCGCTCCACTTTGCTCCGCGAAGAGAATTGTCACGTAGACCAGTGTATAAAGCTAATAGAAGTCCACATTGGGTGTTAACACTCAATCTTTGCTCTGGACCAGTTTTTCTCAAGAGGGTCATGAGCTCACCCACCTGTTGTTGCTTGAGAGCGGAAAAATGTTTAACTGGAGGCTTTTTCAAAAAGGGACTACCCTTCAGCTCACGGGCAGGATTAGCGGAAACTCGTTTAGTTTCTTTAGCAAATGAAAACACTTGTGCCGCTACTAGCTGTGCCCTTCTTGCCGACTCTTTAGCTCCTCTATCATAGTATTCACGCAGCACACTGAGTAAGTCATCCTCAGAAATCTGAGTAATGGGTGTCCTTTCGAAAGGCTTCAATAAAACTCGCTTCAACAACCCAGTGTTTCGCTCTAAATGCGAATCGCTCCATATCTCTTTGTTGATATCAAGCCACTCCCTACTAATCATCCCAAACGTGGAACTCTCTACCTTTAAAGATTGTTTTTTTTGTTTGGACTTATGTAAAACAGGATTTACCCCGGACCCCAGTAACTTTTTATATTCAGCCGCTTTTTCACGAGCATCAGATAACGAAAAAACAGGGTATGCACCGAGACTGACGGTATTTTCTTTTTTTGCAATTTGATAACGCAATAACCAAGACCTTGAGCCGTTGGACTTTATTCGAAGTCTCAATCCACCCCCATCGGAAAGATAATATTGCCTGTCCCTAGGTTTGGCCTTCTTAATTTTTGTATCAGTAAGTAATTTTTCTGCCACATTCACCTCACTTTGGTACCCATCATAGTACCCAATTTTAGCGTAACTTCAGGTGAGCGCAAGTAAAAGAATATGATCTAATGATCAATAAATACAATGTGATACAAGTTGATTATGATTGTATAGACACATACATAAACAATAATATGGCGGAGAGAGAGGGATTCGAACCCTCGGTACGTTTGCACGTACAACGGTTTTCGAGACCGCCACATTCAACCACTCTGCCACCTCTCCGAGACCGCGGATTCTACCAGTTTGTTGGCGCTACAGCAGACTTAGAACCACCCAAGCATCAAAAACACGATAAATTAGTATGAGCGAGACAAACCCTGCACCTTCTCCGCGATGTAACACATGATGAGCTCACGGCTCAATTCCCGAGGGAAGAGTCGACTGCCTCAACATTTGACCTCACCCCCACCTGATAAAAAACCAAGAAGTCTCATGAGTTAATGCGGTTCAATGACCTCAACTCCACCCATGTAACCCTTGAGCACCTGAGGTATCTCAACCGACCCATCTTGTCGTTGATAATTCTCAAGTACAGCAATTAAAGTACGGCCGACAGCCAGGCCTGAACCATTTAATGTATGGACGAACTCGGTCTTTCCTTGCCCAACTCTAAAGCGTGTTTGCATGCGTCTCGCTTGAAAAGCTTCAAAGTTACTGCACGATGATATCTCTCGATATGCATTTTGACCGGGCAACCAAACTTCTATGTCATACGTCTTCGTTGAAGAAAACCCCATATCTCCGGTGCACAGAGTGACGGTCCGAAAGGGTATGTCGAGATCAACAAGGATCGACTCTGCATGACCCGTCAACGCTTCGAGTTGATCATACGAGTGATCTGGATGCGAAAATTGTACGAGCTCAACTTTATCAAATTGATGCTGCCGAATCATTCCGCGCGTATCTCTGCCGTACGAGCCTGCCTCTGAACGAAAGCACGGTGTATGACAGACAAACTTTGTGGGTAAATCGTCTCCATTTAGGATCTCACCACGGTAAATATTCGTCACAGGAACCTCAGCGGTCGGAATGAGATAAAACTTTTGCTCATCCGTGAGCGGAATGGCAAATAAATCTTCCTCAAACTTAGGCAATTGCCCCGTACCAAATAAGGAATCAGCATTCACTAGGTAAGGCGTATAGATCTCGGTATAGCCGTGTCTGCGCGTGTGTGTGTCCAGCATGTACTGCGCGATAGCACGATGTAAGCACGCCATCTCACCCATCATGATCGAGAACCGAGATCCAGTAATTTTTGTGGCACGCTCAAAGTCGAGCATCCCTAGTTTCTCTCCGATATCGACATGGTCCTGAGGTTCAAAATCATACGATCTTGGGACACCAACTTTCCTCACCTCAACATTATCCTCTTCAGACTTCCCGATAGGCACTGAGTCGTTAGGCATATTAGGAATTCCAGAGAGCAAGTCGCGCATCTTAGACTGGAGCTCACTCAGCGTATCCTCATTCGACTTCAGGCGACCTGCAAACTCACTCACCTGAGCCATTAAATCGGAAGCCTTTTGATCATCACCATTTTTTTTCGCGTGACCTATTTCTTTCGAAATCGCGTTACGTTGCGCTTGTAAATGTTCAGTATCCGACTGAACCGTTTTTCGAGCTGACTCCAGTGATACAAACGCATTCACATCAAGCGTGAAACCACGACGCTCCCTTAATTTGGAGGCGACGTTATGAATATCATTTCTTAGAGTCTGTACGTCGAGCATGTGTTCCTAATCCTTAAAGTATCTTAACCCAGTTATTTTTTATCACTGCGACTGCTATCTACATTTGCATCCAATTGTTTCAGTCTATCAAGTTTCTCTTTGATCTTAATCTCTAACCCTCGGCTGACGGGTCGATAAAACTGCTCCGGCTCGACACCATCAGGAAAGTACTGCACGTTCGGCACGTACCCATCCTGCTCATGATGCGGATACCTATATCCGTCCGAGTGACCCAATTCCTTCATGAGCTTTGTGGGTGCATTTCTAAGATGCGTCGGCACCGCACTCGAACCGCGCGACTGAACAAAAATCGAAGCATTATTATAGGCTGTATACACAGCATTGCTCTTGGGCGCGCACGCAAGATACAACACGCATTGCGCAAGCGCCAAATCTCCTTCCGGAGAACCCAGTCGTTCAAACGCCGAAACCGCGTCTAGCGCGACGGTCAAGGCTCTAGGATCAGCGAGACCTATATCTTCAACCGCCATTCGGATCATGCGTCGCCCAATGTAGAGCGGATCAACACCGCCATCGATCATACGCGTTAACCAATATAAGCTAGCGTCGGGTGATGAGCCTCGCACAGACTTATGCAGCGCAGAAATATTGTCATAGAATGCATCCCCTTGTTTATCAAATAAACGGAATATCCGAGGCAGCGCACTCGTCACAAAATCACCATCAATCACTTCCTGATTCCCATCCCTTGCGGCAGTGACAACAATTTCCAAGATATTCAGAATTTTTCGGGCATCACCATCCGCATGACTGACGATGAGTGCTTTTGCTGTTTCGTCGATACATCCTGACATACCCAAATACATCACGCCTCGTTCAAGCACAACCGACAAGGCCTCTTCAGTTAACGATTCAAGCACGTACACCGTTGCTCGTGAGAGCAACGCATTATTCACTTCAAATGACGGGTTTTCTGTTGTAGCACCAATAAAAATAAACAACCCACTCTCGACGTGAGGGAGAAATGCATCCTGTTGCGTTTTATTAAAGCGATGGACCTCATCCACAAACACTAAAGTTTGCTGATCAAACTCATTTCTATTTTTTTGCGCAACCAAGACCACTTCACGAATATCTTTAACACCCGAGAGCACAGCAGACAGCTCAACCAGGTTCGCCTCACTGGATCTCGCCAAAATACGAGCGAGTGTTGTTTTACCCACACCTGGCGGACCCCACAAAATCATTGATTGCAGGTTTCCCGACCGAGCAGCCAACGTCAACGGCTTACCCTCACCAATAAGATGGGTCTGCCCTACGAATTCGTCGAGCGTTTTGGGTCTTAATAGATCCGCTAGTGGTGCGCTCATAGCTGGATAATAAGCTTAATTAAAGGGTAGACATGCACACTAATAAAACCACGGGCTACTGGGTCACTAAGTCTGCGTTCTCCGGCACCTCAAAACTAAATTCATCTACCGGAAAATTTGAGGGCACCACAAATCGATCAAATTCAATAATGGTTCGTTGACCAAAGTAATCATAGAGCGTCATTTTTTTGACCATAGATGACGATAACCCAATCTCGATACGCTCAAACAATCCACTCTCTTCATAAGGCATCACGCGGACCCAAAAAAGCCCATCCTCTAAACTCAGCGCCTCTAACCCAAAATAACTATCGATATCTTTTGACCCATATAGTAAGGCCGCCGGACTCGAACCGAGCGCTCGATCTAGCGACACTCGAGTCACTTGCCGTAAATCTTTATCGTAGACCCAAAGAAATTCACCATCCCCGACCAACAACTGCTCATATGGCTTGATATAGTGCCATTTGAATTTTCCAGGCCGGGCAAACTTAAGGTCCCCGGATGACTCTTGAATCAATACGCCAGCACTGTCGTAAACACGTTGCACAAAGGTAGCCTGACCCGTCGCCGAGTCACTAACAAACTTTTGCAATTCTTCGATGCCTCCAGCGAGCAAAAAAGAAGGCAACACAAGAATCAGTGCCCCCAAAAGCCGCATACGATTACTACGCATCGATCAAACCAATTTTAAACATGTCATCAATTATCTCGGTTGGGCGCCAGGATTTCTCGACTGCCGGAAGAAGACATACTTGATACCAAGCCTGCCGCTTCCATTTGTTCAACCAGGCGAGCGGCTCGGTTATAGCCGATCCGTAAATGTCGTTGAACCAAAGAAATTGACGCGCGTTTATTCTTCAACACAATCTCTACAGCTTGATCATACAGTGGATCGTTTTCACCATCGTCTCCCATACCTGATTCTCCAGAACCATCGCCTGAAGCTGGTGCTTCTAGAATACTATCAATGTACTGTGGCTCACCTCGGCTCTTTAATGCATCCACCACACGATGAACTTCTTGATCATCCACAAAGGCTCCGTGTATCCGCAGCGGATACCCGCTACCCGGTGGCAAATAGAGCATGTCACCCTGACCTAATAGTTGTTCGGCACCCATTTGATCGAGAATCGTTCGGGAATCTACGCGACTGGACACTTGAAAAGCTATCCGTGTGGGAATATTTGCTTTAATCAACCCAGTAATTACGTCAACCGAAGGCCTCTGTGTTGCAAGAATGAGGTGAATACCAGCTGCTCGAGCTTTCTGAGCAAGACGCGCAATCAACTCCTCAATCTTTTTTCCAACGACCATGATGAGATCAGCCAACTCATCAATAACCACAACGATGAGCGGCAGCTCCTGGAGCGGCTCCGGCTCCTCAGGGTTTAAGCTAAAAGGATTATCGATCTTCTTATTTGCTTTTGCAGCCTGGCGTATCTTTGCATTAAAGCCGGAAAGATTTCTTACCCCTAAAGCCGACATGAGTCGATAACGTCGGTCCATCTCGCCCACACACCAATTCAATGCATGGGCCGCTTTAGGCATTTCAGTAACCACCGGCGCGAGCAAATGGGGGATCCCCTCATACACTGACAGCTCCAGCATCTTGGGATCCACCAAAATCATTCGAACTTCATTTGGAGTGGATTTATAAAGTAACGACAAAATCATCGCATTAATTGCAACCGATTTTCCAGAACCGGTAGTTCCTGCAACCAACAAATGAGGCATCTTCGCGAGGTCTGCACACACAGGCACTCCTGAAATATCCTTCCCCAAAGCAATGGCGAGTGGCGAGGGCACATCGGCATAGGTCTGCGATGCCAGCACCTCTGATAAATAGACCATCTGGCGCTTCGTGTTTGGGATCTCTAGGCCCATCGTAGTCTTGCCTGGTATCGTTTCAACCACTCGAATACTGATGACGGACAACGATCTTGCCAGATCTCGTGTCAAGTTAATAATCTGACTGCCTTTCACTCCAATAGCTGGCTCTATTTCATAACGCGTAATAACTGGGCCGGGCTGCGCAGCGACGACTCTTACCTCAATATTAAAATCCAGTAGCTTTTTCTCAATTAATCGCGACGTATACTCAAGCGTATCCGCAGAAATTGACTCGACATCAGACGGCGGCGTATCCAAAAGATTAATTGATGGCAGCTCTGAATCCGGTAGGTCTTCAAATAAAGGTTTCTGCTTTTCCTTCTGTGCCCGCTCTGATTGGGCGATCTCTTGCACCGGTTTATCAATGCGTAGTGGTTTGGGCTCAGTAAACGTGGTTTTCTCCCGGACCTCATCTAATCGATCCATTCGAGCCTCTAATGCAATTTCTCCAGCCTTGCGATCTCGCCAAGCTTCCCAGCCTTGCCAAACGCGCAACCCAGACCACTCGAGCCAATAACCTATTTTCTCTGACATCGCTATCCAAGAAACCCCACTCACTAAAGAAGTCCCAGCGGCCATCAGCACCAAAAGAATCAAAGTGCTCCCGACGAACCCAAATGCACTGTTACTCATGAGCGCAATCTCACCGCCAATAATGCCTCCGGGCTTACCTGGCAATTCGAGAAGCGCAGAATGAAAACGCAGTCCCTCAAAGGCTGCACTTGATAACACCAAAAGTAAAAACCCGAAAAAAACAAGCAGGACTACTTTAGGGTTTTCCGTAAGTCTTTGAGCTGTGTGCCGATACGCACGAATCACGAGCAACGCACCAACAAGCACTATCCACCATGCTGAAAACCCGAGTAGGTATAAGAGCACGTCTGATATGTGCGCTCCGACAACCCCTCCTGCATTTATAGCTTCTTGCGCGGTAGATTGACGCGACCATGCCGGATCAGAAGGATGGTAAGTAACCAATACCAATGTTAAATAAGCGAGAACTCCTGAGGAGAGCAACAATCCGACTTCTCGCAACAAAACAACGAGTTTCTGCGGTAAAACACTTTTAGTAAGGGACTCTGTGCCGACTATTTCCGATTTTTTAGGTGTTTTTCGTTTAGCCAATTGTCAAACCCGTCGAACAGTTAGTCGGAACGTCTGTAAAATTAAATTGTCGTAAATTTTAGCCTAATCAGTATTGTAACTGAGACGCATCACTCGGTTGTTAAACATTTTTATTTTGCCCTTTTCGCGAATAAAATACACATGTATTAATCTCATTTCACATACACCTTAATAGTAGCTAGGCAATCAATATGGAAAAAAAGCACAATAAACTCATGATTTTAGGCTCTGGCCCCGCGGGCTACTCTGCTGCTGTCTACGCAGCCCGGGCTAATTTAAACCCCGTAGTAGTCACAGGTATCGCGCAAGGTGGGCAACTCATGACGACGACCGATGTAGATAATTGGCCTGCGGATGCAGATGGCGTGCAAGGTCCAGAGCTTATGGATCGATTCCAAAGACACGCCGAACGGTTTGGTACTGAATTGATATTTGACCATATTCATACCGTTAAGCTCGACGAGCGTCCGTTCAAACTACTTGGTGACCAGGCAGAATATACGTGTGACGCATTAATAATTGCAACGGGTGCATCTGCTAAGTATCTGGGTATCCCCTCCGAAGATACGTATGCAGGCAAAGGAGTCTCGGCCTGTGCCACTTGCGACGGGTTTTTCTACAAAGGTCAACAAGTAGCAGTCATCGGCGGGGGGAACACTGCCGTTGAAGAGGCACTCTACCTTTCAAATATTGCAGAAAAAGTAACACTTGTGCACCGACGTGACCAACTTAAAGCCGAGGCAATACTGATCGATCGAATCTTGGAAAAAGAAAAAACCGGGAATATTGAAATTATTTGGAATCACACGCTTGATGAAGTTTTAGGTGACTCCACTGGAGTGACTGGGGTACGTATCAAAAATACAAAAAATGAAGGAAATTCAAATTTATCAGTTGCGGGTGTCTTCATCGCAATTGGTCACTCACCCAACACTGATATCTTTGCGGGACAACTTGATATGGTGGGAGGCTACATCACCACCCAATGTGGCAGAGACGGTAACGCCACACAGACCAGCATACCTGGCGTATTTGCCGCTGGAGACGTGCAAGATCATATCTATCGACAAGCCGTCACTAGCGCTGGAACCGGTTGCATGGCTGCCCTGGACGCAGAACGGTTTTTGGCAAGTAACGACTGACGTTACAACGTCACCACTGTCAACTACGCTTATGTCCACGGATAACGACCAAAACCCAGAGGAACGTTTTGAAGATCTTCTTGAAGATACTTTAAAAGACATCACCGTTTTAAAAAAAGATGGCAAAATATTTCCATCAAAAGGACAACCTGCTCCAATTCCTACTCAGTCTATGAAGGATGACGCAGAGGTCCTTGAGGAGTTACTTAACCAAGATATTGAAGACGAGGGTTTAGAATTTTTATCAGAAGAACCTGCGTATTTAAGGCCTGGACTACAGTACCAAATACTTAGAAGGCTAAGGCGGAACCACTGGGTCGTACAAGACGAACTAGATTTACATGGCTCAACGTCTGAAGGGGCGCGTATCTTAGTGACTAATTTTCTATCACACGCAAAAAAAAATAGATTTCGATGTGTCCGAATCATACATGGCAAAGGATATCGATCCAGCAATCATGAGCCAGTCCTCAAAAAGAAACTATTTCGCTGGCTCCAACTCAGATCCGACATCCTTGCCTATTGTGAGGCCGCGCCTAACGATGGGGGCAGCGGTGCAACGATGCTACTACTCAACGCAAAAAATTAATAAGTTAATCAAACTGCGTCCTCATTTGTTTCCCCTGTGCGAATTCGAATCACCTGCTCGACTGAACTCACGAAAATCTTGCCATCGCCAATCTTCCCGGTTCTAGCGGTCGACACCAAGCTCTCAACAGCTTGATCAACTAGGCTGTCAATCACCACCACTTCAATTTTCATTTTTGGCAAAAAATCAACAACATACTCAGCTCCTCGATACAGCTCGGTATGACCCTTTTGGCGGCCAAATCCCTTAACCTCGGTTACGGTCAGCCCGGTAATACCAATGGCTGATAATCCTTCACGGACTTCATCTAGCTTGAATGGCTTGATCACAGCTTCTATTTTTTTCATACATTCATCTCCCTAAAAGATCGGCTCGCGTCAGCGAGACTCCGATAGTTTTAATCAAATCACCCCAAGATTGCATGCATATCTCATCACCGATATCATGGCACGTACCCTACTGGTCAATCAAGCCACGAAACTTGCTTGTAATTGGGTATCGCCAGTCTTTTCCAAAACCACGAGCAGTTACCCTTATCCCTGGCGGCGACTGACGTCTTTTATGTTCATTCATATGAATGAGCCAAACGATTCGTGTCACATCTTCAACGCGATACCCGAGCCCAACAATGTCATCAATACCTCGATCGTACTCAACATAGTGTTCAACAATCGCATCGAGGACCTCATAAGACGGCAGCGAATCAGAATCAACCTGGTCCGCTCTGAGCTCGGCACTGGGTGGCCGCTCAATAATTCGAACAGGAATACATGCCGAAATGGTATTGCGATAAATAGACAAACGATAAACCGCCTGCTTCGTTAGATCTTTTAGTACAGCCAACCCTCCGGCCATATCACCATACAAAGTTGCATATCCCGTACTCATTTCACTTTTATTCCCAGTAGTTAACACCAAGGAGCCAAACTTATTCGACAAGCCCATTAGCAACGTTCCACGAATTCTGGATTGCAAGTTTTCCTCTGTCGTGTCGAATGCTCTACCCATAAACTCATCCGACAAACCTGAGACAAACGCATCAAATATGGGTTTTATTGCGATCTCAGAATAATCCACACCGAGGCCTACCGCCATACTGCTGGCATCCTCCCGACTCATATCAGCGGTAAACTGAGACGGCATCATGACAGCCTTGACTCTTTCAGCGCCTATAGCATCTGCAGCCACAGCTAAGGTGAGCGCAGAATCAATGCCCCCTGAAAGACCAATCAGTACGCCTTGAAAACCATTTTTATTGACGTAATCCTTGACACCCAACACCAGCGCCTCGTAGAGCGCTTGGTCATTGGCTAATAATCTCTCACTACAATCCGAGGCAATGTCACCTTGCCCATAAGTCATCAAACTGACTTTCTCACAAAAAAACGGCATTTGAGCTCCGACGTCACCCTTATTATTACAGGCAAATGACCCTCCATCAAAAACCAGTTCATCCTGGCCGCCGATAAGATTACAGAACACAATTGGCATTGCGTGCAACCTGGACTGGGTCTGAACAACCGTTCGTCGCAAAATATCTTTACCTGCATGAAAAGGAGAAGCATTCAAGACCACCAATAGTTCTGCCCCGTGCGCCTTCGCTTGCTCTACTGCATTTGCGGGATACGCATGTACTTTCGTCTCTGTCGAAGCCTCACGACCATCTTCACCCCAAACATCCTCACAGATATTGATCCCTACCGGCACACCAGCAATACTGACTACGCAAGGCTGAGTTCCTCGCTCAAAGTATCTCGCCTCATCAAACACTCGGTAGTTGGGTAACTCCTGCTTGCAATATCGTGCGACAATCTGTCCATCCTGAATGATCGATGCGGCGTTGTATAACCCCTCATTTGTCTGATAAGGATGGCCCACAATAACCGTGACTCCAAAAATTCGTTGCGCAAGGTCTGTGAGCTTTAAATCACATTCCTTGAGGAAGTCTGGTCGTAGCAACAAATCCTCCGGCGGATATCCACATAACGACAATTCTGGTGTCACGATGAGGTCCGCACCAACTGATTTTGCATTTTCAACAACTGAAAAAATCTTCTCAGCATTAGATGACACATCACCAACGATGCAATTGATTTGAGCGACTAAGATTTTTAAAGGCATACTAGCGATCAATTAAATAAAAATACATGAATAACGTTAAATTTGACATAGTCAATAGTTTATCTGGAATCAAAGCAGAGGACTGGAATTCGCTCAATGGTGATAACTTGGTCACGTCCTTTGAGTTTCTATCAGCGCTAGAGGATACGGAAAATGTTGGAGGTGATAGCGGATGGTCACCTACACACCTTATCGCTACGGAGAGCAACAAGCTCGTTGGTGCAGTGCCTCTTTATATAAAAACGCATTCCTATGGGGAATACATTTTTGATTGGGCTTGGGCTGATGCCTACCACCGATCGGGACTGGAGTACTACCCTAAATTGGTATCGGCGGTTCCCTTTACTCCAGCGACTGGACCACGTTTATTAACTTCCGACCCTCAGATGAAAAATGCACTTGCTTCGGCAACGCTATCTTTTGCACGTGACAATCAGCTGTCATCCTTCCATTGCTTGTATCCAGAAATGGATGACTTGCATACATGGGAGCAAGCCGGATGTTTGATGAGAAAGTCCATTCAATTTCATTGGGCAAATCAAGCTTACGAAAGCTTTGAGCATTTCTTGTCTTTCATGAGATCGGCCAAACGAAAAAAAATAAAACAAGAGCGAAAAAAAATTATTGATCACGGCATTACATTTGACGTCATCTCTGGAGATCAAGCGAGCGATTCGGAATGGAAATTTTTATATGACTGCTACCATCACACTTATGCCATCCGAGGGACAAATCCTTATCTAAATTTTGATTTTTTCTTGGAGCTCAAGAAAAGAGTGGGTAAGAACACCCTACTCATCATTGCTTCAAAGTCTGGCAAAAGAATCGCTGCGGCCTTAAATTTACTCAGTGGCAATGCAATCCTAGGACGCTACTGGGGGGCCAACGAGTACGTGCCTGGGTTACATTTTGAAACGTGTTACTACCAAACCATAGATTATGCTATCCAGAATGGATATAAAACCTTTGAAGGTGGAGCTCAAGGCGAGCATAAACTCTCGCGCGGATTAGAAGTCGCCGCGACCCACTCGGCTCACTGGTTAGCGCACCCTCAGTTCTCCGATGCGGTTGAGAACTTTTTAGCTCGCGAAGGAACCGCCATCAGTGAATACCAAGATGATCTCTCTACACGCGCACCGTTCAAAACTTTATAATCAATGTTTAGTCGAAGACTAGACAAATAGGGATAAAAACAGTGGTTTTTAATTTTTATAATCGTTTGACGTCAAGACAACAAAGCATTTATCGACAAAGTGATGACATTAAATACTTAACCCTTCAAGAGACCTCTCAACTTCAACACGCCGCTACCGCGCTGGAAGCACTGCTACTCAAAGAAGATTTACTTGCTATTGAAAGCGTGTGCCAGACAATCGCTAACGATATCGTGTCACAAATTAAGGCTCCTAGACTAAAAGTGCAAGTGCTCAGTGTTCGGCCTTCTAACGATGAGGGAGAGCTTCATGGGCTATATCTTCCAGAAGATGAAGGTAAGCCTGCAAAAATACAAGTCTGGATGCGAACCGCAAAAAACAAAAAGATAGTAGCTTTTAAAAGTTTTCTAAGAACTCTGCTACACGAACTCTGCCACCACCTCGACTACGAGCACTTTGGTTTTCCAGAGACATTTCACACCGAAGGGTTCTACAGCAGAGAATCGAGTTTATTCAAGCAAATACGGGCTCAAAGCACGCTCGGCTAATCAATACCACTTAGATTAGATAACCCTTAGTTACTCGATTCAGGACAAAACAATTGTACCGAATCGTCATAGCAGCCGTGGGCATTAAATCCATCGTTCTCTTGAATGCATTGAAACGTATGCGCACCCATTTCATCACTGTATGGGCAGTCTCGAAATTTGAACATTTTGTATTCTTCTTTGAGAATCTGTTCGTAAGCATCCTCACCGACTGCCACCACTCCAGCGGTGTCACTCGTCGGTTCAGCGTCATTCTGTGCAACTATTTGTTCACGCTGAGCAGATTCGCCAGCCAATGCATCACAAACAAAACCTACCAGCAACAAAAACAACACCAGATGAACTGGCCGTAAAACGACATTCATGCTTCACTCCTAACTAAAAAAAGTACACACTCGCGCTACTGTGTGAATTTAAATCGCAACCTCAAATACCGTCTCCCGGTCAAATCTTTAGTCTCCGTCAACGTTTGACCATTATAGCTTGCTTCTACAGTGTATCTGCCACCGACCACCTCTACAAAAAAAAGTGGGCCCCTTGACTCACTCTCTAAGACCACGTTACCAGCCAAATCTTTAACAGTGACCAATACGCCCGCAATCGGCCCATCAACTGCAGTCGAAGTCAACACCAAATGCATGGGGAATCGAGATGCCAAATCATCCATTCTTTTTCGCTCAGCATCGTTCATACCTCCGGACACATACTGAACACCGCGATACTTTAATATCTCTATCTCTGCAGCAAATGAGAACGACGAAAATAAAAAGCATATAAGTACGGCAGTAATTTTATTGAATTTCAAATCAAATCCTTTCAAGGTGCGCCTGATGCGCATATACGGATAGTAGAACATTTCAATCAAACACGTGACTTAAGGCAACATCGGCGAGGAGCTTAGATGATTGATCCATCGGCGTCACTGCCTGTCAGCGATTCTTCGAGCATAGTCAATTGCCGCTTTCATGTTGGTATTATTCGCTACACCTTTCCACGCAATCTCAAAGGCAGTCCCATGATCCACAGAGGTCCTATGAATGGGCAAGCCTAGGCTGACATTAACCGTCTCATTAAAAGCAATAAGTTTGGTAGGGATGTGGCCCTGATCATGGTACTGCGCAACAACGAGATCAAATTCCCCTTTAAGCGCTCGATAAAATACCGTGTCCCCAGAAATAGGTCCCTGAACGTCAATTCCTTCTTTAATAGCCTGTTCTATTGCTGGCGCCAAACGATCAGTCTCTTCAGTACCAAACAACCCACCTTCCCCGCAGTGAGGGTTAAGACCAGCAACGGCTAAGCGCGGGTTCATGCAACCCATATCTTTGAAATGCTGATTCCCAATGCGAATAGTATCCAACACACGCTGGATACTGGGTTTGACCGCCGCATTAGCAAGTGATGTATGAGTGGTTACATGAATTGCGTTCAGCTGTGGTCCTGCTAAGAGCATGTATGAAGATTTTGCTCCCGTTATACTCGCTAGCAACTCGGTATGTCCATCAAACTTATGACCAGCTAAGTGCATGGCCGCTTTATTTAGCGGCGCAGTCACTATCACCGAGATTAATTTATCAAGAGATAGTTCTGCAGCTTTTTCTACAAATCTAAACGCAGCTTCACCGGCGCTCGCGCTCAGATGACCATCTTTGATTGACGCAACACCCGCAGTCTGAACATGAACAACAGGAATACTCCCCTTGTCAACGGTAAACGAATCGCTGAATATAAGTCCCTTACCTATTAAACGACTCGCTCGCTCCAGCACATCAATATTTCCGATCACAACTACTCGAGACCTGTCTTCCGGCAACATTTCCTGTAACGTTTTGACAATAATTTCCGGACCGATCCCAGCGGGGTCGCCCATCGTAATTCCAATTCGACTTGGTTCCAAGAACTAACCTCTTTATACTTTAAATATTGATAAAAATTAAGATTTACATCCCAGCCGACAGCGCATCGCGTTTTGCACTTGAGGCTGCTAGACGAACCTCAGCCGCTCGAGCCAAATCACCACCAGCCCCTTGTATTGACTCAACAGCCTTCTCCACAAGTTCAACGTTTGATTTGAGACAACCAAAAGGTGCGTCCTCTAACCCGATCCTGATATGTCCTCCTTCCATGACCACTCTAGGAATGAGCGGTATAACATCCACGTCCAGTCCAGAAACCATCCAGTTACACCCAGGTGCAACTTGATCTAGTAAATTCAGATATGCCGTTAATGCATAGTCTTCAGGAGGAAAACCAAACGTGAACCCCGAGCTAAACATCAACCGATAAATGGGCTCAAGAGTGCTTTCACGCCAATGTAAGGTCGCACCCAGTCGTATAAACCCAGGTTCATAAATTGCGTAACTCGGGTGCAACCCATGTTGACGAGCAATACTCATACCATGACGCACGTCTCGCTCACTATTTTGATACACGTAACCCACCTCGTCTTTCTTGAGGTGATCGTAATGCGAAATATTGCAAGACCCTGGATCCAGCACCGTCCACTCTAGATAGCCATCCTTGGCTAAAGATTCGATGTGCGCGTAGCGATCTTCGCCTGTGCTTTGCTCTGCGATGGGGTTCATGCCCGAATTCGGCACGGTTGGGTAAACCACCGCATCCACTTTGGAGCGAATACCATCGATGATTCGTTTATAAATATCCGCCTCGTCTTTTTGCTGTCCGGTTTGCTCATCATAAGCATGGACATGGACAATGGACGCTCCCGCGTTCACGCAATCGATACCTTGCTGAACGATATCATCTACTTTGACGGGTATACCGGATTGTTTTTTCTGCGTCCATGGCCCATTAAGCGCAACCTCAAGCCATGTCTTACTCGTAACATCTTCCATCTATGCACCCATTCAGTAATTAAATAATATCCACAGACAAGGTGGGCAAACCCGACACCTGCCCCACGAGTTTATCTCCACGATCAAGCGGACCAACACCGGCCGGTGTTCCCGTGAAGATTAAATCCCCAGCTTCTAATTGGTAAAACTCTGAAAGAAATGAAATGATTTCGGGAACATTCCAAATCATCTCATCAAGATTTCCCATTTGGCGCACCTCACCATTAACTACAAGCGAAATTTCGCCACTCGACAGATGTCCACACGCACTGGCTTTCGTTATCCCAGTTAATGGCGCACCTTGCTCAAATGACTTAGCAAAATCCCACGGTCGGCTCATTTTTTTTGCCTGTGCCTGCAAATCTCTCCGAGTAAGGTCTAGGCCAACAGCATACCCATACACATGATCTAAGGCTTCCGTTTTAGAAATCTCAGCTCCAGATCGACCAAGTGCTACAACCATCTCAATCTCATGATGCAGGTCATTCGTTGCCCTCGGATACCGAATGGCTCCTCCACCAGGTACTAATGCGTCTAACGACTTAAGAAAAAAGAAAGGCGGGTCTCGATCAGGGTCATTACCCATTTCGCGTGCGTGTGCCGCATAGTTACGACCAACGCAGAAAATCCTGTTAACCGGAAACTCGCACAAGTCATCGTTAACAGGTACTCGTGGCGCGACTTTTGGTTCAAATGTTAAGTGCTTGGTGCTCAAAAAAACTCCTTACTAACGATGCTGACTCCAAGACCAAGGGTGATTGAGCGTTATGGTACATCAAGGATATCGTTTTGGCGCGCTGAACTGGGGTCGCACTCAGGTGCACGGATGATCACATCAGATAAAACTCGAGCGCGACAAGCGAGAATTAACCCTTGATTGCGTTCATGTCCCGTTAGAGCTGATTCCGAAAAACTATCCAAATAAACCTCTCCACCTACTAATTTACACTTGCATGCGCCACACACTCCACTTTGACAAGCGTAAGGAAATACAATTCCAGCGCGTAATAATGCCTCCAACATAACCCCCTGAGAGTCCACAAAAATCGACTGTGAACAACCAGTAAGTTTGATTAAAAATTCCAAATAACACCTCTTTAGAATCGAAAAATAATCTAATCGATTGGTTTTATTACTCTTAATCATCATCAATAAAACAGGCAATCGACCACTAACTCTTCAACTGCTTACAAGAACCAACTGCACACAAAAAAATATTATGATACTAAAAATAAAGTTCATTAAAGCAATAAGATAGCTTCATTTAATGTAATATATTTCTTAAAAAATACTCTAAGAAGTAGAAATTACCAAAGAAAAGTTGTCATATAGTGCTTTTGATAGGCTGTGCAATATTTTTCTACTCTCCTCAAAGGGTCTTGCAAAGACAATGGAGTAGGTTTAAGTTAGATCTTGATTATCTATTGATTGTAAGTTTTAACCTCTAAGTAATTCGTAGAAAATTAAAAAGAGTTTAAATGTCTGCATGATTAGTAAATCGTATTTTAAATTTTTATTCATTCGCGAATAAATAAAATAGTCTTCTAAAAAATCTAGGGAGAGAGTTATGACACGTTGGACAACTACGGTAGCCGTTAAGGCAATTACAGCCGTTGCGTTCGTCGGCTTCGCTTCTCAAGCAATGGCAGCTGATGTCACTTGGGATCGATTGTTGAACGCACAAAATGATGATGCTAACTGGATGATGTACCACAAAGATTTTACAGGTCATCACCATAGCGGCTTAAAACAAATTAACACTAAGAACGTTAAGAACTTGAAACTTGCATGGCAGCACAATCCATCTGCTACTAAGCGTGGTATTCAAGGCTTCCCTCTCGCAGTTGATGGTATCGTTTACTACACGACCACATCAGGCACGATTTGGGCTATTGACGGCGCTACTGGTGTTCCAGTTTGGCAACACGCTGCAAAAATCGACGTTGAGCGCGCTGAAGGTACGTTTTACAACCCATACAACCGCGGTCTAGCAATTTCTGGCGGCAATGTATACATGGGTACGACTGACGGACGTTTGATCGCACTTAACGCTAAGACTGGTGCTGTTGTCTGGGACAATGAGATCATGACTGTAGCCAAAGGTAATAAAGGCTTTACAGGAGCTCCTCTTGTCGTTAAAGACACAGTTATCATCGGCGCAAACGGTGGTGAGTTATCTGGTTGCTGTGGGCCAATTTACGCAGTTGATGCGAAATCAGGTTCAGTTAAGTGGCAGTTTGACACCATTGGTGGCGATCAGCGCTCACGTGATTCTTGGGGCAATGACTCCTGGAAAATCGGTGGGGGTGGTGGATGGATGACTGGAAGTTATGATCCTGCAACCAACACAGTTTGGTGGGGAACAGCTAATCCAGCTCCTGACTATGACTACATCGGTGGTGATTGGATGAACAACGGTCCACGTCCAGGTGAGAACCTTTACAGCTCTTCAGTAATTGCTCTTGACGCAGACAGCGGCGAATTGTCAGCTTATTTCCAGGAAATGCCACACGATGCTTGGGACTTTGACTCAGCAGTCGGTGAGTTCTTGATGATTGAAAAAGGCGGCAAGCGAAACATGGTCCACCCAAATAAGGGCGGCATCATCTTCGTTTATGACGCTGATTCAGTTGGTGGCGGTAATGAGTTGGCCGTTAACAATGCGTACATGATTGGTGAGACCTATAACTACATTAAAGGTGTTACCAAAGAAGGTCGCTTAGTTGGTCGACGTGAATTACCAGAAGGTAAGCACTCAGACGTATGTCCTGCAATTGATGGTGCTATTTCATGGAATACCGGCGCTTACAATCCTAAGAGAAATACACACTTCATGCTCACACAGGAATTCTGTTTTGACATCGAAGTTGTAAATCCAGAGCGTCCAGATGACTTTTCTGGCCAAGCATACTTTGGTGCCTCATGGACTTCTAAGGCTCCTAAGCAAAAAGTCGACGGAACTCCAGTTGACGCAGCTTACGGTACGCTTCAGGCTCGTGATCCTTTAACTGGCGATATGAAATGGCGTGTTGAGTACAAGTACCCAGTACTTGCTTCTCTCTTGTCAACCGGTGGCGATCTTGTTTTCGTACCTGGCGCAGACGGAATGTTTGATGCCCGTGACGCGAAGAATGGAAAGCTGTTATGGCAAACCAATATGGGTACTGGTGCCCACGGTGGTGTTATCACCTATATGGTTGACGGAAAACAGTATGTTGCCGTCGTAACCGGATGGGGCTCACACGTTGCAGGAAACTATCCTGGACTGTTTGGTGCTCCGTTCACAACCATGTCAACCGACACTGGTACTTTGATGGTCTACGCACTTTAAAGTGAGTTGATCGATCAGATTCGACGGCTTTAATGTCGAAGTGAAACGAGATTTGGGCGGGTTTTCCCGCCCATTTTTTCGTCAGGTCTTTATCCGAACTTAAAAATAAATTAATATATAACTGATTGAAGTAGTCATCATTTGCAGGAGAACCAAATGCAATACAATGTTTCCTTTAGTGCATTAACTCGTACAGCACTCATCATGCTTTGCTTGACGGGACTAACCATTTCAGCGACCTATGCAGAGGAAGATGTCACAGATATTGCAGCTGCAGAAATCAATCCGAACTACTTCGAATACAAAGAAAACTTCTCAGTCAAACGTTTGTTTGCCTCTAGATGTAGTTGGTGCCATCAAGGATATGGTCTAAAAGCGGCGGACGGGCCACGGCTATCAGGCAGCACGAAGTCAAAAGAAAAAATCATTGAACAAATTGCTTATGGCAAAAGTCCGATGCCAGGTTTCAGAAAGCAACTTAAGCCGTGGCAAATTGAGGCGTTAGCGGATTACATCAAAGCACTTCCAGATGTTGCGCTTTAAACTGTAGTGCGGTTTTATTGGATCTATTAGCGGCCCTAAAGGGCCGCTTTTTATTCCTTAGATAAACGGAACGTTACCGCCACACCATCGTATTCAGCGCTTCCCCTGAATTTATCTTCTCCGATTAAGAACACATGACCAACAAAGTCCTTGGCGCCATCTCCATCAGCTGTAAAGTTAATTCTATTACCCAGAAAACGGATTGACGACAAGAGTGTGACAGTCTTCCCAAATTTCTCTAAGTTCGTAAACCGAATAGAGCCAGTACCCTCTGGGTTAAACGTCAGCCACAACGTACCGCTAGTCATACCCTCATACCATGCTCCAGACCATGTCCCAATATACTTCTGGGGGGCTTCATCCGCGTGCGCTATCGTTGCCAAGGCAAATACGCATAGTGCTAAAAATGTTTTAAGTGGCATTGAGATTTTTTTTATCTGGTTAAATAGCATATTATTAGAAGTGTTCATATTTTCAGATTAACATTCAAAGTGAATATAAGTCGAGAATATCTCCTGATCCTAACGGTCTATCGATACATAAGCTAAAAGAAGACGCTACTGTGCCTATCAAATACTGCAACCAATGTGGCTCTCCCACAGCAATTAAAATTCCTCATGGAGACAACCTGCCACGTGCACTCTGTGAGGTCTGCGGTTACATTCAATACGAAAACCCTAGAGTCATCGTTGGATGCATCCCAGAATGGAAAGATAAAATACTACTCTGTAAGCGCGCTATAGAGCCACGACTGGGTTATTGGACCTTACCCGCAGGATTTTTAGAGAACAATGAAACAACTCAAGAAGGAGCACTTCGGGAGACTCTGGAAGAAGCTAACGCGGAAGCAACAGTCATTGAAGCCTTCTCTCTAATCGATATCCCACATATCAATCAGATTTATCTGCTTTATCGAGCCCAACTCGCTAACGCTAGTTTCTCACCAACATTTGAAAGTTCAGAGGTCGCGTTATTTGACGAAGCGACTCTGCCATGGGACCAAATCGCGTTCGCAGCAATCAAACAATCCTTAGAACGATACTTCGACAATAAACGTAATGGCTCGTTTTCTCTGCACGTGGAGACGATTAACATCTCCGCGCACAAGAAATAACAGCCTTAATGTAAAGTTAGCCTTTTAGCGTCACCAGCTTGATTCGTTATCCGGAGAGGCAGAAACCTTATGAATGGCTAAATCTGCCCCCATATACTCTTCCTCCTCCGTGAGCCGAATACCGACCATGACTTTAATGACCCCATAAACTACGAAGCCGCCAACCAAAGCTACTACGATACCTGCGACCGTTCCAATCAGTTGCGAGACAAACGATACACCCCCCATACCACCAAAAATCTCTAAACCAAAGATACCTGCAGCGATACCACCCCAGGCACCGCAAAGTCCATGCAGCGGCCAAACGCCCAAAACATCATCGATTTTCCATCGATTCTGAGTTGCGGTGAATAGAGATACAAATAGCGCCCCAGCAATCAATCCTGTTACAAGCGCTCCCAATGGGTGCATGATGTCGGATCCGGCACAGACAGCCACCAAACCAGCGAGCGGCCCATTGTGGACAAAACCAGGGTCATTTCTGCCAACTACTAAGGCTGCTAATGTGCCGCCCACCATCGCCATGAGGGAGTTTAAAGCGACTAAGCCACTGATGCCTTCAACAGTTTGAGCCGACATCACATTAAACCCAAACCAGCCTACGGTCAGCATCCAGGCGCCAAGCGCCAAGAATGGGATACTTGATGGCGGGTGAGACACTATCCCACCATTTTTTTTGTATCGCCCTTTTCGGGAGCCCAGCAACAGAACCGCTGCGAGAGCAATCCATCCACCCATGCCATGAACCACGACGGATCCTGCAAAATCCCGCATCGGCGCACCGTAACTATTTTGTAACCAATCTTGAAATCCGAAATTACCATTCCAAATAATGCCCTCAAAGAATGGGTAGACAACACCAACAATCACTGCACTTGCAAATAGTTGCGGATAAAACCGAGCACGCTCAGCGATGCCGCCAGAAATAATGGCGGGTATTGCCGCAGCAAAAGTCAGTAAGAAGAAAAATTTAACGAGACCGTAACCACCGTTTTGACTGAGCGTGTTCGCACCAACTAGGAAATCGGTACCATAAGCCACGGCATAACCGACAAAGAAGTACGCTATTGTGGAAATGGAAAAGTCACATAAAATCTTAACCAGCGCATTCACCTGGTTTTTTTTACGGACCGTTCCGACTTCCAGAAAAGCGAACCCACCATGCATGGCAAGCACCATAATGGCGCCCAACAAAATAAAAAGCACATCTGTTGCACTATTAGATGACTCCATAAAATTCCCCTTTTCATAAACGCCTGAATGTGGTTAAGTTCTGCTAAACCATGATAACTTTCTGATTTTATTATTATATTTAAAGCAATAAATGTGCCAAACTGTAACTCTATGATTCATTGATGTTTTATGATATTCCAATCAAAAAAATTGCACTAATATGGTGCAATTGGCATAAGATGCACAATTTTGGTGCAAGTTTAAGAGGGCTTCTGTGAAAGACACGCTAAAAATAGGTGTGACCTATCGGCATACATTTACTGTAACCAAGAATCAGACGGTACCGAGGTTCTATCCCGAGTCAGACTTGTTTCAAGCCATGCCCGAAGTATTTGCAACGGGCTATATGGTCGGATTACTAGAATGGTCCTGCATTGAGCTCTTGAGGCCACACATGGATTGGCCGGAGGAGCAAACCCTTGGAACTCATGTGAATTTTTCGCACGACGCACCCACACTCCCCGGCATGACCGTAACCGTAGATGTCACACTCGATAATATTGAAGGCCGCAAATTATCCTTCTCAGTTAAAGCGCACGATGGCATCGACGTTATTTCTACGGGCACCCACGAGCGTGCGATCATTCAACGGAGAAAATTTTTAGAACGATTGGAACAACGAAGAAAGATAATTAATAACGAAAATTAAAAAAATCTTACTTTGCCAGTTGCTTCATTGCTTTTCCAAGACCCGACAAAGTAAGTCCATACATGCGATCATCAAATAACTCGCGAGTCAGAGAAATAGACTCGTGGTATTTCCACCTAGCTTCTGGCGTAGGGTTAATCCAAGCAGCCTTCGGATAAACATCTAAAAGACGCTTTAACCAAACAGATCCTGCCTCCTCATTGAAGTGTTCCACGCTACCACCCGGATAGGTTATCTCATAGGGACTCATCGTAGCATCACCAACCACAATAACTTTATAGTCGGCCGCATACTTATGGAGAATTTGCCCAAGTGGGATGCGCTCATTATTACGCCTTCGATTATCCCTCCACACAGATTCATAAATGAAATTATGAAAATAAAAATACTCTAAATGCTTGAATTCCGTACGTGCAGCTGAGAATAACTCCTCACATGAACGAACATAATCATCCATAGAACCGCCAATATCAAAAAATATGAGAACTTTAATAGCATTTCGTCGCTCGGGAACCATCTTTAAGTCTAGATATCCACCGTTATTAGCAGTTGCGCGGATTGTCCCATCAAGGTCCAACTCATCTGCCGCACCTTCTCTGGCGAATTTTCGGAGTCGCTTGAGGGCCACCTTAATATTTCGCGTGCCTAACTCAACGTTATCATCCAGATTTCTATACTCTCGTTTATCCCAAACTTTCACTGCTCGTCGGTTTCTAGACCCTGCCTGCCCGATTCGAATGCCCTCAGGATTATATCCATAAGCACCAAAAGGACTCTTTCCTGCGGTTCCAATCCACTTGGAACCACCTTGATGTCTTTTTTCTTGCTCTTCTAAACGCTGCCTGAATGTCTCCATGAGTTTCTCCCACCCACCCAAAGTCTCAATTAATTTTTTTTCTTCTTCAGAAAGCGATAGTTCAAGCTGTTTTTTCAACCATTCCTCTGGAATATTCTTGAGAAAATCGTCAGGCAACGATTCCAAACCATTGAAATAATCACCAAACGCCCTATCGAACCGATCATATAACGCTTCATTTTTTACAAACGTAGATCGAGACAAAAAATAAAAATCATCCACAGTTTCGTTTGCAACACGCAATCGAAGCGCATCCAACAACGTTAGATACTCTTTGACAGATACAGGTATTCCTGCGTCTCTGATCCTAAAGAAAAAATCAAGTAACACGGTACAATCTTATCGACAGTTAACTAGGTTCGCTCAGAGCGTCGATTAAGGAACACCAAACGCTCGAACAAATGAACGTCTTGCTCATTTTTCAATAGCGCTCCGGCTAACGGTGGGATCGATTTTCTCTGATCATTCGTTTGTAGCGCCTCTATCGGCACATCCTCAGCCAATAGGATTTTTAACCAATCCAATAATTCTGATGTCGAGGGCTTTTTCTTAAGACCCGGTGTCTCCCTCAAATCAAAAAACACCTCTAAGGCTTGTTGAAGCAATTGTTTTTTTATACCAGGAAAATGAACATCCACGATTTGATTCATGGTTTCCTTATCAGGAAACTGAATGTAATGAAAAAAACATCTTCTCAAAAAAGCATCTGGCAAATCCTTCTCGTTATTACTCGTGATGATGATGACCGGCCGGTGACGTGCGCTAATTAGTTCCTTTGTCTCATACACAAAAAATTCCATACGATCGAGTTCTCTAAGCAAATCATTGGGGAACTCAATATCGGCCTTATCAATTTCATCAATGAGCACGACAGCCGGTTCTTCCGACTGAAAGGCTTCCCACAGAGGCCCCTTCATAATGTAATTCTTAATGTCTTTAACTGACTCCTCCCCGAGCTGAGAGTCACGAAGTCGAGACACGGCATCGTATTCGTACAAACCTTGCTGCGCTTTGGAAGTAGATTTGATGTGCCATTGATATAGCGGCCTTCCCAGCGCACCAGCAACTTCCAGAGCCAACATGGTTTTACCCGTCCCAGGCTCTCCTTTAATCAGTAGCGGTCGCTGCAATGCGATGGCCGCATTCACAGCCATCATTAAATCCTCACCTGCCACATAGTCTTTAGTTCCTGAGAATCTATCCGCCATCGCCCTAAACCTCCAATATGTCGTTTTTTTGTAATTATACGGCCTTACCGATCTAAATCATTGTGACGACCATCAGCTTATAATGAGAAGTGCTTTGTACCAACTGGACTTAACCATGCCAAAATTCAACGCTAATCTCACGATGATGTTCAACGAGTTTGATGTCATGGAACGATTCAAACAGGCCCACCTTTGCGGCTTCAAGGGCGTAGAGATTTTATTCCCTTATGCTTATTCACATCATGAGGTCGGGGAAACATTATCGAAAAATAATTTAGAACTGGTTCTATTCAATATGCCACCGGGAGATTTTGAAGCCGGGGATCGAGGTCTGGCATGTCTGCCTAATCGAATGTCAGAGTTTCAAGATAACGTGCACACAGCGATCAACTATGCAGCACCACTCAATTGCAAAAAACTGCACTGTATGGCTGGCTTAACTCCCGCACAATATTCAAACGCGCTCATTGAAGAGACCTTCATTCGGAATATTCAATGCGCGGCCGACTTATGCCAGGCCCACAACATCGAGATTATGATCGAACCTATCAACACCCGTGATATTCCCGGCTATTTTCTAAATTATTCCGATCAAGCTAAGAGACTTATGAAGAAGATAGATCGGTCGAATGTTGGCCTTCAATATGACATTTATCATATGCAAATCATGGAAGGCGATCTAGCACCGACAATAAAACGCCTCCTCCCCCAGATTAAACACATACAGCTTGCGGACACACCGGGGAGACATGAACCCGGCACTGGCGAGATCAATTACCCGTTTGTTTTCAGCACACTTGACGCACTAGGTTACGACGGGTGGATTGGGTGTGAATATCAGCCTCAAAAAGATACGATTTCAGGTTTAAACTGGCTAACGCCTTATCTTTGAAAAAACCTTACGACACATAAAATATTTACACAAATAACATTCACCAAGGGACAGGTGCGTCATGAAAATTGGTTTTATCGGCTTAGGAATCATGGGTTCACCCATGGCAGGACAACTGATCAAAAATGGCCATAACGTCTACCTACATTCTAGAACCCAAGTGCCTCAAGAACTTATATCGTCAGGTGGGACTAGCTGCAAAAACCAATCAGAGGTTGCCTCCCAATCTGACATCATCATTCTAATGTTGCCCGATACAGCCGATGTTAAGGCGGTTCTATTCGGCTCCAACGGTATTTATAATGTGCTGTCGGAGGGGAAAACAGTCATTGACATGAGTTCCTGTCTCTTATACACATCTCCGA
>OJFL01000289.1_pt1 | contig 27745 bp, 28 predicted proteins | sample 1594131 | NCBI WGS metagenome assembly OJFL01 (sample SAMN05416782, study PRJEB24817) | seawater metagenome | isolation source: Sea water | place: Canada:Atlantic | collected 2013-07 | reverse complement strand
TCGTCGGCAGCGTCAGATGTGTATAAGAGACAGCATTCCAAATCGCCTGTTCTGGGCGGCCTGGCCCTGTCGTATTAGCTTTGCCTGAGGATATGCTGATTGATTCAGTAGATGTGATCGATGCACAAAAGGTTATTTTTCCGAAAAATCGACCTACTGTAAAAAGTATTAAAGAGGTTGAAAAACTTTTTGTCAAAAGCAAAAAACCATTAGTAATCCTGGGAGGAAGTGGGTGGTCAGAGCGTGCGTGTGATTTAGTAAAGATCTTTGTAGAGAATAATCATTTGCCGGTCGGGTGTTCGTTTAGAAGGCAAGACTTGTTCGATAATCGTCACCCAAATTATGTAGGTGATATTGGTATCGGTATTAACCCGAAATTGGCTGAAATGGTTAAGGAGTCTGATCTGCTCTTGGTTATAGGCGCTAGGTTAGGCGAGATGACAACGAGTGGATACACGCTCGTTGAGACTCCAACACCGAAACAAAAACTCATTCATATACATCCTGGCTTAGAAGAGCTAGGGCGTGTGTTTCAAGGGTCAGTATTGATTAATTCAGACATCGAAGAGGCCATCAATGCCTTAGCATCCATACCAGCTATGGAATCCAACTGGAAAGATTGGCTTACGCAAGGACATGAGAGCTATTTAAAAAATATTATTCCTCAAGCGTCCCCGGGTAACGTGGATCTGGGTCAAGTGATGGTAGCTTTAAGAGACCTGTTACCGGCAGATTCCGTAATTACAAATGGGGCGGGAAACTTTAGTGGTTGGATTCAACGCTATTGGCAATACTCAGGTTACAGAACTCAAGTGGCACCAACAAACGGCGCCATGGGATATGGAGTTCCGTCAGGTGTTGCTGCGAAGGTCGCATTTCCTAATAAGTTGGTTGTAAGTGTCTCTGGAGATGGATGCTTCTTGATGAACGGTCAGGAGATAGCGACAGCCATTCAATACAATCTAAAAATTGTTTTTATCGTTTTTGACAATGGGATGTATGGAACGATTCGGATGCATCAGGAGCGAGACTACCCTGAGCATGTCTACGGAACAGATTTAAAAAATCCAGATTTTGCAGCTCTCGCGAGATCTTATGGTCTCTATGCTGAAACGATAAATACAACGGAAGAAATTAGAGGAGCGTTTATGCGCTGTATTGATCAAGCAGTAGCTAGCCTGATTCACATTAAGGTTGATCCCGAGGCCATTACTACCAGGACTACGTTAACGGCGATTCGTGAAAACGCATTATCCAAGCAGAGCTAAAATTACGATCAAAATGTAACTGCCTGTCCATCTCGTCTGGGTTCCGAGCCAGCAGCATAGCCATGTGTCCCTTTTGTGATTATTTGTGCAGCCCCAAAATCATAAGTTCCATAGGGTATTTTTCGTATTTTGTGACCAAGCGATTCAAGTCCATTAACTATCTCTGCCCCAAATGTTTCCTCAACTAAAAGCGTACCGTCTTTATTTAACTTCCATCGTGGAGCATTCACAATAGATTGAGGGTTTAGGGATTGTTTAGCGAGTGAGCGAAACAGCTGAAGATGCCCTTGCGCCTGCATGTCACCCCCCATCACACCAAAACTGGAGACTGGTTGTCCATCACTTGTAATGAAACCTGGAATAATTGTATGGAAAGGAAATTTATTGCCATCTACACAATTAGGATGATTTGCTTGTGTCGAAAAACCAGCAGCTCTATTTTGTAAGCTAATGCCGGTGTTGGGAACAACGACACCAGATCCAAAGCCCATATAGTTAGATTGTATGAAGGAAACCATCATACCGTTCGTATCAGCAGTCGTTAGGTAGACCGTGTCCGATGTGATTGGCTGATGCAACTCCAACTTAAGAGTCTTGTTAGCGCAAATGGTGGCAGCAAGCGCACTATGTAGTTCGTCAGACAATAATTCATCAACTGTTTTATGCATATGCATGGGGTCGCTGACCTCTGAATATACTTCATGAAGAGCTAGTTTCATTGCTTCGATTTCAATATGCAACTGTGCTAGTTGTGAGCTTTGTGTTGTGCAGCCCTCAAATTGATTGAGAATGCCTAGCGCTATTAAAGTGGCAATCCCTTGCCCGCTGGGTGGCATTTCGTGGAGTTCGAGACCTAGATGCTTTATAGAAATTGGGTCGACCCAGTGCGAGCTATGTTCATGAAGATCGGCGAGACTTAATCTACCGTGATTTTTCTTTGAATCTTCGACCATGCGATTTGCCAACTCTCCACGGTAGAAGGATTCCCCATGAGTAGAGGCTATCTGTCTTAAGGAATCCCCATGATCTGGAAGATAAAATCTATCACCGGGTTGAGGAGCTTTGCCTCGGGCAGTGAAAATCCGTTGAAATTCTTTAAATTGATCAAAGCGGTGGAGTTGTTGGTGCCATTGATCAGAAATGATTGAAGAGACCAAAAATCCCTTGGTAGCATAGTGAATGGCTGGTTCGAATAATTTCTCAAAATCCATACATCCGAAGCGGCGTGACAGTTCGACCCAGGCTGATACGGCACCAGGTACGCTGATGGAAGCCCAGCCAACACTCGGCATGGCTTGATTCTGTGCAAAGTCCTTGTAGTTCCAATCCTTCGGGTACTTTCCAGAGGCGTTCAAACCATGTAGCTGGGTCCCGTCCCATACGATACAAAAAGCATCGGAGCCGATGCCGTTCATCGTTGGCTCAACAACTGTTAGCGTAATCGCAGTGGCAATGGCCGCGTCAATCGCATTGCCACCTCTGCTAAGAATGGTTAGGCCTGCCTGGGCCGCGAGGGGTTGGGACGTCGAAACTACGTTGTCTCCATAGATAGGACTACGATGCGAGTCAGGTCGAATAACCATGGTGTGTGTGTTGGTTGAAAGAAATCAACTATAATCGTGTTTTGTAAATAATGTTATATCTAAAAATTTATTTGTTTGCACGTCGCTTGATTTGCTGCCCATACAGTTCAGCACAAGTTAAGACTTATGCGTTCCATAGAATTTTGATAGGCGTTATCTGAGGGTTTAAGGTGGATATAGGTTATTGGATTCAATTGATGAGCCTTTACGCAATTCCTGCGGTATTGGCAATTACGTTACACGAAGCCGCACACGGGTACGCCGCCAAGCAATTGGGGGATCTCACCGCTTATCAAGCAGGCCGTATTACGTTAAACCCAATGAAGCATATCGACGTTGTTGGAACGTTGATAGTGCCTGCTGTTCTTTTGTTGGCAAGTGGCGGCAAAATGGCGTTTGGATGGGCTAAGCCGGTACCAGTAAATTTTGCCGCACTGAGAAACCCTAAAAAGGATATGTTTTGGGTGGCTGCAGCTGGACCAGGCGCCAACTTGATTATGGCTATATGTTGGGCTCTAATCTATAAATTGACACTCATCATGCCCGAACATTATTTTAGTTCGCCATTACTTGAAATGGCTAAGGGTGGCATTTTAATCAATTTAGTCCTTATGGTATTGAATTTAATTCCAGTGCCCCCATTAGATGGAGGACGCATTGCGATCAGCGTCTTACCACACCTATTGGCTTACAATTTAGCTAAGGTTGAGCCCTATGGTTTATTGGTCATCATGCTTTTAATGGCATCAGGCGCGCTCAGTTCGATCATGTATCCAATATTGGGATCAATCATTGGGGTTTTATCTTTTGTTTTTGGGATCTAAAGGAATCATTTAATGTTCGACGACCGAGTTTTATCCGGTATGCGCCCAACAGGCGCTTTGCACTTGGGTCACTACAATGGGGTTTTAGAAAACTGGTTAAAACTTCAAAATGAGTACCAATGCTTGTTTTTCGTAGCGGACTGGCATGCATTAACGACTCATTATGAGTCGCCTGAAGTGATTGAGAATAATGTTTGGGACATGCTGGTCGATTGGTTGGCCTCCGGCATTGATCCATCTCAAGCGACTTTGTTTATTCAGTCAAAGGTTCCTGAACACGCAGAACTTCATTTGCTGATGTCTATGATGACTCCTCTTGGTTGGTTAGAGCGTGTCCCTACCTATAAAGATCAACAGGAAAAGCTCTCTGAGAAGGACTTATCAACCTATGGATTTTTGGGTTACCCATTACTTCAAAGTGCGGATATTTTAATTTATCGAGCTAACCTAGTCCCAGTGGGTGAGGATCAAGTGCCTCATATTGAATTCACCAGAGAGATTGCACGCCGTTTTAATCATCTATACGGTAAAGAAGCAGGTTTCGAAGCTAAGGCTGAGGCAGCAGTCAAGCAGCTTGGCAATAAGCGCGGCAAATTGTATCGAGAACTAAAGAACCGTTATCAAGAGCAGGGTGATGATTCAGCACTTGATTCAGCTCGAGCTCTACTTGAAGAGGCTGCAAACTTATCACTGGGTGATCGAGAACGCCTCTTTGGTTACTTGGAGGGTGGAGGTAAGATGATTCTCTCCGAGCCACAAGCGTTGCTTACGGCTGCCTCTAAAATGCCAGGACTTGATGGGCAAAAGATGTCTAAATCTTACAATAATACGATCTCGCTTAGAGAAGATGCGGCATCTATTGAGAAAAAAATACGAACAATGCCCACTGATCCAGCGCGGGTCAGACGAACTGACCCTGGGGATCCAAAAAATTGCCCAGTTTGGCAGCTCCACTGCATTTATTCTGAAGAGACAACGAAAAACTGGGTTCAGGAAGGCTGTAAGTCTGCAGGGATAGGTTGTATTGAGTGTAAGCAGCCGCTTGTTGAGTCGATTGGTAAAACTTTGAATCCCATTCGCGAGCGTGCGCAACAATATATTGATGACCCAGCCTTGGTTAGAAATATTATCGCTGACGGAAATGATCGAGCCAGAAAATTAGCTTCAGAGACCATGAAAGACGTTCGTGAGGCTATGGGCTTAGATTACGGATAAGCGACCACTCGCAATTAGTTTTTTTGCCGAATAAGACGCTGTTGCTCTCTTTGCCAATCTTTTTCTTTCGTTACTGCACGTTTATCGTGTTGTTTTTTGCCTTTCGCCAATCCGATGGAAAGCTTGATTCTTCCTCCAGAGTAGTGAAGGTCAAGTGGCGTTAGGGTGTAACCTGAACGTTCGACCTTGCCTATCAGTTTTGCAATTTCTGCGCTGTGCATTAGAAGTTTTTTTGTTCTAATAGGGTCGGGTTTTACGTGTGTCGACGCTGAATTTAGAGGGCTGATATGAGAGCCTATTAGGAAAAGTTCACCACTTCTGATAATCACGTAGGCTTCTTTTAGCTGACTCCGTCCAGCTCGAATTGCTTTGACTTCCCATCCTTGCAAGGATAAACCAGCCTCGAACTTTTCTTCGATGAAAAAATCGTGGTACGCTTTTTTGTTTTGAATAATGCTCATTATGAAATGTTTTCAGCCTTACCAGTATGTTATTCCAAAAAAATTGTCTATGTTCACCAATTGAAGATGATAATTGATCTTTTATGCCAATTGTAAAGAAATCCGCTCTCGTTCCTCACGCCGCTAATCGTATTTATGATTTGGTAAATACTGTTGATCGTTATCCGGAATTTTTGCCTTGGTGTGGTGGAGCGACCATTGAAGATCAATCCCTGACACATATGGTTGCAGAGATTGTCATAGGGTACAGAGGTATTAATAAATCGTTTAAAACAAGAAATAAGCTCGTTAAGCCAACGGGAACTGCGGTTGGTAGTATCGAAATGAGTTTGCTTGAAGGACCATTTAAAAAGCTTCATGGGATATGGTGCATTACGCCCCTTGAGGATAATGGGTGTCGAATTGAGTTTGAAGTGCAGTATGAATTCTCTAATGCTTTAGTCGCGCGCGTTGTCGGTCCCGTGTTTAATCGGATTGCTGAAAGTTTTGTAGATTCCTTTGTTAAAAGGGCTGAAGAATTGTATGCGTGAGTGCACTGAGATCAGTGTGGATATTTTATTTGTTACCGAGAGCCAAGAGTACTCAGAGTGTTTGACGGTCTTCTCACCGATAACAGTCGCCGAGATCTTGGAAAAATCTCAAACCGCTCTTATCGCGCAGGAATATTTTTCGAGTAGATTATTATCAGTTGGTGTGTGGGGGAAAAGGGTTAAATTAAATACTCACGCTAAACATGGTGACCGTATCGAAATTTATCGCGACTTAATTGCAGACCCTAAGGAGTTGCGGCGAAGTGGTCGTTTACTGGTCAAGCGCAAAGAACGCTAGGTTTTTATTGGATAAGTTATTGATGTATGTACAACGGTAGTTTTTTTTGTTTCAACCCAAGTTCAAAAAAATAAATTGCGCGATTTGCGTGTTCGAATGAACTCTCATAGTCGCCATCGCTCATCAAGGTCTCTGCGTTTTTCAAATGTTGTAATGCTATCGTCCAGGAAGCACCCTCTCGTGCCGCTACCGCCTCCAATGTCTTGGCTTTATTGAGAGCCCCAATAGACGCCTCGGAAGGTGCTGATACAGCAATAGATGTCATTAAAAGACATTTAGAGAGCAAGACTAGAATGGCGAATTGGGTTAGCGGTTTAATCATTGGTATATGGATGCTTTTTCGAATGGTTTATAAAGTAAGCTTGTGTATCGTATAATAACGTTTTTGGACGGCAAAACTCTATGCGTGTAAAGCAAAAGGCTCTGACGTTTGATGACGTACTTCTCGTTCCGGCGCATTCAACAGTGCTTCCCAAGGACGTGTCCCTCGTCTCTCGATTGACTCAGAACATAACCCTCAGCATCCCCATCGTCTCCGCAGCAATGGACACAGTCACTGAGTCGCGTCTCGCGATAGCCTTAGCACTTGAAGGCGGCATTGGGATTCTTCATAAAAACATGCCATTGCAAGATCAAGCGCGAGAGGTTGCAAGAGTTAAACGATTTGAAAATGGTGTCGTTAAGGATCCGGTAACCATATCTCCTGATATGACGGTTGGCGCAGTATTGGAATTAACAAGGCAACATAATATATCTGGGCTACCCGTGTTAGAAGGGCGAAAAGTTGTAGGACTTGTAACCAACAGAGATCTTCGTTTCGAAAAAAACCTGGATCAACCTGTCAGTAAAATTATGACGGTTGCGGAGAGGCTCATTACCGTTGGTGAGAGTGCCTCCAGTGATGATGCGATAACCCTCATGCATCAACACCGTATCGAAAGGGTACTTGTTGTTGATGATAAGTTTCATCTCAAAGGCCTCATAACGGTCAAAGACATCTTAATGTCGTCTGAATACCCAATGGCGGCTAAGGATACTCAAGGAAGCCTCTATGTGGGTGCCGCTGTAGGTGTTGGCGCGGATACGGAGCAACGAGTGGAATCCCTTGTGGCTGCTGGTGTTGATGTGATTGTTGTGGATACCGCGCATGGGCATTCACAAGGCGTGATTGATCGTGTCGCTTGGATAAAGAAAAAATATGCGCAGATAGATGTTATTGGTGGAAACATCGCCACAGCCGACGCGGCTAAAGCGTTAGCAGGGGTAGGTGCTGATGGCGTCAAAGTTGGTATAGGGCCAGGCTCCATTTGCACAACGCGTGTTGTAGCAGGTGTTGGGGTCCCACAGATCACTGCTATCGATGATGTGGCTAATGCGCTTCTGAGTGATGGCATTCCACTTATTGCTGATGGTGGCATTCGATATTCCGGTGACATTGCGAAAGCGATCGCAGCGGGTGCCTCAACGGTAATGCTTGGCGGTTTACTCGCCGGAACTGAAGAATCCCCTGGGGAGATTGAATTGTTTCAAGGGCGCTCTTATAAGTCCTATCGAGGTATGGGGTCTTTATCTGCTATGCAGAAGGGATCGAGTGATCGGTATTTTCAGGACAGCGCTTCAACAGCGATAGATAAGCTTGTGCCTGAGGGGGTTGAGGGTCGCGTGCCGTATAAGGGTTCAGTGGTTGCCGTAGTCCATCAACTTGTTGGTGGGCTAAGGTCATCCATGGGTTACCTTGGATGTGAGACGATTGCACGAATTCATGAAAGTGCATCATTCGTTCAGATCTCCGCCTCAGGTATGAAAGAGTCACATGTCCATGATGTTCAGATTGTAAAAGAAGCGCCCAATTATCGGGTTGAGTAACGGTTAGCATCTTTTGCAATTTTTAACATAAACCAACTCAAATCGGCAGCGTACACTCATGTTTAAAAACAAGATACTTGTATTGGATTTCGGATCTCAATACTCCCAGCTTATTGTTCGGCGTATTCGAGAGGTTGGGGTGTACTGTGAATTGTTGCCTTTTGATATTGACGTTTCGAAGATAGCTGAGTTTGAACCTAGAGGTATTGTTCTCTCAGGTGGTCCAGCGTCGGTCTATGAGGATGAGGATAGTCCCAGTGCTCCAGAAGAAGTGTTTGATTTAGGCATTCCAATACTTGGTATTTGCTATGGCATGCAAACAATGGCCAGCCAACTCGGTGGCACGGTATTGGCTGCATCGAAGCGTGAATTTGGTTTCGCTGAAGTTCGAGCCCGAGGACATTCAGTGCTGCTGAATGAAATATCAGACAGAACGAATTCAGAAAATCATGGGCTTTTGGATGTATGGATGAGTCATGGGGACAAAGTTACTGAGTTGCCTGAGGGGTTCAAAGCAATAGCATCGAATGAGTCGACTCCTTTAGCAGGGATGGCGGATGAGACTCGGAAGTTTTATGGACTTCAATTTCATCCTGAAGTCACACACACTGCCCAAGGTGCAAAGATTTTAGAGCGATTTGTGTTGGAGATATGCGAGTGCAAGGCGGATTGGAGTATGCCATCGTTTGTTGATACGGAAGTGAACAGGATAAAAGCGCAGGTTGGAGATGATGAGGTCATATTAGGGCTCTCTGGCGGTGTTGATTCGTCGGTTGCTGCGGCGCTAATTCATAGGGCGATTGGATCGCAATTAATGTGCGTATTCGTGGATAACGGGCTGCTTCGTTTAAACGAGGCTGCTCAGGTCATGGCGACGTTTAAAGAAAACCTAGGCGTTAATGTGATCCATGTCGATGCCGCAGAACGGTTTATGGAAGCACTCTCTGGTGTGGTTGACCCAGAGGAGAAAAGAAAAGTTATCGGTCGCGAGTTTGTTGATATTTTTCAAGAAGAAGCGGCAAAGTTACCTAACGCTCGTTGGCTTGCGCAGGGGACGATTTATCCTGATGTTATTGAATCGGCCGGTTCTAAAAATAAAAAAGCAAAAACGATCAAGTCACACCATAACGTGGGGGGGTTACCCGACACGTTAAATTTAAAGCTTCTTGAGCCGTTGAGAGATCTCTTTAAGGATGAAGTTCGACACTTGGGTGTTGCGCTTGGCCTGGCGTCCAAAATGGTGTTTAGACACCCATTCCCAGGTCCCGGGCTTGGCGTGCGAATACTTGGAGAGGTTAAGAAAGACTATGCGGAATATCTTCGAGAAGCAGATGCGATATTTATCGAAGAGTTAGTGAGTTCAGGGTGGTATGAGAAAACCGCTCAAGCTTTCGCTGTTTTCCTGCCAGTGAAGTCTGTTGGTGTTATGGGTGATGGACGAACCTATGAATATGTGGTCGCGCTAAGAGCCGTTGAGACCTCCGATTTTATGACCGCCAACTGGGCGCCGTTGCCGTATGACTTGTTATCCAGAGTCTCCAATAGAATTATTAATGAGGTTAAAGGGATTAATCGCGTTGTATACGATATCTCGGGTAAGCCACCAGCCACCATTGAGTGGGAATAGATTTTAATAACTAAGTTATTGCATTTATTATATAAATTAGTTACACAAACCTTTCACAAAAAATCTAACCGATTGATTTAACTGAAAATCTTTCTTACAATTTCACAGTATTTTGCACAAACGTGTGACTATTGAAAATCATAGTAAATCGTAGGCAGAATTTGGTACTCAAAAAGAAAGAATTCAAAGACGACGAAATTACAATCTTCGATGAAGCTTGCGTGTACAAGCGTGGAGAGTATTAGCAGTATCGTATTTGGCTTGCCAAAGAAAACAAATACGCACGTAAAAGTCTACGCACACATAGCGAAACAACAGCAGTGGAGCGCGGCAAAGCAGCCTACTTGGAAATTTACGCAAATCTTCAGCAAGGCAAAACCTACTTTTTTAATTACAACAAAAGAAAAGAGGGCGTGCAGCAGTACTTGGACTTTCGCAAACGTGATGTTGAGCTTGGACATATTGTACGTGGACGTTTGGCAACAATAGCCACGCACTTACAGCACTGGCTCGGCCTCATAGGCAAAGACACAAAGCTCAAAGACACAAAGCTCAAAGACACAAAGCTCAAAGACACAAAGCTCAAAGACCTAGAACGCACTGACGGTGAAAACTATTTTTATCATCATTTTCTGTGCAATCATAAAATGTTTAAGGCTGTAAGGAACCAAATCACGCTTTTCCCTCTCTCACGGCTCGATAGTTAGAAGGTTGAAGAGTTTTTCTTGAGCCATTGACCGGCATATTTGCCAAAGGAAACCCCCATGATCCGTAGATTATTTATTGCTGGCATCGTAGCAGCCACTTTTTCATTTCCTGCATTAGCTGGCCACCACGGTCCAAAAGACATCGTTGATACAGCGGTTCAGGCAGGCAGTTTCAATACACTAGTTGCTGCACTAAAAGCAGCTGGACTTGTTGATGCCTTGAAGGGTGATGGTCCGTTTACTGTTTTTGCTCCCACTGATGACGCTTTTGCAGCCTTGCCAGCGGGTACAGTTGACAGCCTTTTAAAGCCAGAAAACAAAGACGATTTGGTAAATATACTCACCTACCATGTGCTGCCTGGTAAAGTTATGTCCAGCGACATCGCAGGAAAATCTTTAGAGGTGAAGATGCTGAATGGCTCAATGGCAAAAGTGAACGCCATGTCTGGTGTAATGGTGGACAATGCTAATGTTGTTACGGCTGACATTGAAGCAACAAATGGCGTTATCCACGTCATCGACACAGTAATTATCCCAACGAAGTAAAAAATAACCTCGCAGAATATCCATTTCTGCGAGGGTTGCTTCTATGCAGCAGCACCTGTTAATCGAAATTAGCCCAACACCTACCAGTGGCTCTCGATCCCCTATTAAAATAGTTAACAGACATCAACACTCATCTGTGTGACATTCCATGAATATATACCTATGTGGGGCCTTTGCCTCACGAGTTACTGTCAAAAATTTCTACCAGAATCATAAATGAGGTTAGAGGTATTAATCGCGTTGTTTACGACATCTCCGGTAAGCCTTCCGCTACGATTGAATGGGAATAGATAGTCATATATAAATTATTGATTTATATAGATTAGTCACCAGTCAGTGAATGCTTTTATCTACTATAGAATTCTACTACCATTCCCGGATTCATTTGCACTGGGTAGGGGATCTCACCCAAATCAGGAAGTCGCTTGAAAGTACCACTGAACTTGACTGGATCAATTGTTAAATATTCGGGCACATCTCTCTCCATATCTTGAAGAGATTCAAGTATCAATGGAATTTTTTGACTTTTTTCTCTTATTTCCAATTTGTCTCCTGGCTTACATCTATAGGACGGGATATTGACCACCTGCCCATTAACTTTAATATGTTTATGGTTAACCACCTGTCGTGCTGCAAATACTGTGGAAACAAAATTTAGTCGGTAGATAATAGCGTCAAGCCGAGATTCGAGAAGTTGCAGCAAAATTTCCGAGGTGTTCCCACGTTTTCTCGTGGCTTCCTGAAAAATTTTTCTAAATTGTTTCTCAGTTATGTTTCCGTAATACCCCTTAAGCTTCTGTTTTTCCAGCAGTTGTTGCCCATAGACAGAACGTCTTTTGGGTCGACTGCCATGTTGCCCAGGCCCGTAAGGCCTATTAATGGAGGGACATTTTTTTCGACCCCACAAATTTTCACCGGTTTGTCGGCAGATCCTATATTTGGGTTTTGTACGGCGATTGGTCATTTATATAATGAGATGATTTAAAGTAAAAGTTATATTGAATGATAATCATTCTCATTTGCCAAGTCAATTGTCCGCACTTGTAACTTTCCTTATCTAATTTGTTTGATGGCAATTTGAGAGCCTGTAGGCTGAGATTAACTGTTACATGAAGGACAAGATTGATTTTAAGCACTAACTCGGTATGAATACTAAGCTCAACTTTGGATCAAACTTTTCAGTTGTTGTAGAAGCTGTTAAATCTGATTCCGAGTGTGACAGATGCACTCTATGTGTTCGCTTTGCGACAATTTGATTAACAAGCGAACCAAATCTTGCGTCATTTTAAAGATCTGTATTGGTAGGATGCTACTTGGACCTATGAGGCAATTGATGTATTAAAGAAACTCAATGCACAGATGGTATTTATTCGCTCTCAACGTTGTACTTCGTCAATTAATTCGTGTGTCGTTATTGCCTCGAGCTATTAATACTTTTCTGTTTATTTATCTCTGCTGTTGATCCTCTTCTTTTGAAAAGCTTGGCCAGGCGAAAGCATTTGGCCTTCATAAAATATGTGCTATCTGAATCTTATAGAAACCTATAGAGTAATAAATGATAATAGAAGATGTTCAATCATTTGCAGGCCACATTTGGCAATATAGCAAAGTTAATAACCCCATTTAACTAAAACAGGAAATAAAGCGAATATGGATAGATGCCAAAATAGGTAACAACAGTAGGTTCTTATCTATTGAAAATAGAATTTATTTGTTAATCTAGTAAAACACTCGGGAAGAAAAAATGACCTTTTTATTTGAATATTTATTAACCATGCAAACACTTGTATTGGTCTTAATTGTAATTGGGCTCAAAAGCTCAATTAAATTCGTTCCGCAAAATCGTGCTTATGTGATTGAACGTTTTGGTAAATATCAGTCCACAAAAGAGGCCGGATTAAATTTTATCCTCCCCTTTATTGATCGTATTTCTGCTGATCGTTCTCTTAAAGAAAAAGCCGTCGACGTACCGGAGCAAAGTGCTATTACGAAAGATAATATTTCCTTATCTGTAGATGGCGTCCTTTATTTTCGTGTGCTTGATCCATATAAAGCGACTTACGGTATAGATGATTATGTGTTTGCTGTAACTCAGTTGGCTCAAACTACAATGCGTTCTGAGTTGGGTAAAATGGAGCTTGATAAAACGTTTGAAGAGCGCGATATACTTAACACCAATATCGTAGCTGCGATTAATGAGGCTGCAGGCCCATGGGGCATTCAAGTACTTCGTTATGAAATAAAAGACATTGTGCCACCTCAGTCAGTCATGGAAGCCATGGAGGCGCAGATGAAAGCTGAGCGGGTGAAGCGTGCCCAGATCCTGGAGTCAGAAGGTGATAGACAATCGGCTATTAACCGAGCAGAGGGTGCAAAAGCATCGGTTGTACTAGCAGCAGAAGCAGAAAAGGAAGAGCAGGTTTTACGCGCAGAAGGTGAGGCCAAGGCGATTGTGGCGATTGCATCAGCCCAAGCAGAATCTCTAAGACAAGTGGGTCAAGCAGCGGCAACTGAAGAGGGTCAGAAGGCAGTACAACTTGATTTGGCGACCAAGGCAATTGAAGCTAAACTTGCTATAGCGAAAGAGTCTTCAGTGGTCTTATTGCCCGATAATGGCACTGATGCAGCCAGCATGGTTACTCAGGCGATGACGATCATAAACACACTTAATAAGAACGTTGCGAGCTAAAAAATGAATTGGATCAGCAATAATTTGTGTGAATTTTTGATTATGGCTGGCTTGGTATTGCTGGTTATCGAAGTTGTGGTCTTGGGTTTTTCAACCTTCGTCTTATTTTTCGTTGGTCTTGCAGCGCTGCTAGCCGGCGGGCTTATGGCCATTGGCGCTATTCCCGATTCAACGCTCAGCGCATTTTACAGCGTGGGAGTATTAACAGCCTTATTGGCCATGCTTTTGTGGCGCCCGTTAAAGTCTATGCAAGGTAAAGTTGAAGTTAAGAAAGTTACGAGTGATTTGGTTGGACACAGTTTTATTTTAAATGAAACTGTGTCTATGACCCAAAATCCCGCATACCGTTATTCAGGTATCGATTGGCATCTTAGTAGCGAACAAGAATTGCCAGCAGGTACCCTAGTTGAAGTGACCGGGGTTGCCGTGGGAAAATTCATTGTTCAAGCAAAAGAGTCATAGGCTTGTATTTTTCACTCCATGACCATCAACATGGTTGGCTAGTTAGACATGGCGTTAGGCGGAGATAATTAGGGTTGTGACTGCCCATTTGTGTTCGATTTTCTTAAGCTGACTAGTACCAATCCCGGCCAAAACGGTCAGAATACTACCAGTGTAGAGGAGTGTGCGAGGGGGCTTGTCAAAAATAAACCAGCCGAACAGTTGGTCAAAAAAGGATTGAATAGAGTCTTGAACAATGTCAATGTGGAACAAAGGCGTTCTACTTGAGGAATCTCGTCTTTATATAAAAAAATACTTAATTGGAAAAATGAAACAATGGCAATTTACGTTTTAATCCATGGCGCGTGGCATACCGGAGAGCTTTTAGAGGCTGTTGCAAAAACCATTCGAGCGAAAGGTCATACAGTACACTGTCCCACAGTGGCGGGGAATAATCGCGAGGACGACCGCACGATTGGGCTCGATGTCGCAATTGCATCCATTGTCACCTATCTTGAAGAACACAATCTTCAAGATGTTGTGCTGCTTGGGCATAGCTATGGTGGAATGGTTATTACGGGTGTCGCTGATCGTGTACCGGAACGAATTCATCGACTGATTTATTGGAATGCATTTGTGCCAAACGGTGGCGAGTGTTTGAACGACATGGTGCCACCACATTATGTTGGTTTGTTTGATTCAATCAGTTCGGAGAGTTCAGACAATAGCGTAATGTTGCCATTTCCCATCTGGCGAGAGGCATTTATCAATGACGGCAGCCTAGAGGAGGCTGAATTTGCTTACGGGAAATTGAACGCACATCCTTATGCGACTTTCACCGATCCAATTTTGTTGAAAACCAATCCCGTGGATATGCAATTCGGTAAGTCTTTCATTAACTGCACAGAAGATACAGCGCTGCCTCAAAGTTTTAGCTGGCACCCCCGTCTATCGGAGAAGCTAGGTCTGTTTCGATTAATTCAGGTGCCGGGCAGTCACGAACTTTGTTTCACTGATCCGACTAGGTTAGCGGAGGCTATCATGAAAGCGGGACGGGATTAAAACAGATACCTCCCCATTTCGTCCGCAAACGCTCAAGTCAGGCCATGAAAAAAAATTTTAATACGAAATATCGCCCTTAAATCGAGGGCTTCTTTCTATACAGATTACTTGGTAACGATTTTTTTGGTTATGCGTGCGATTATATTCCTAGAGGGAGTGATTTGGGTCAAAAATGCCAGGACATTGTTCTTAAGACCATAGATAGAAGAAAGCTTCCCTCTTAACATCATTTCTACCGCATCTTGCGCGACATCTTTCGGTGAAACCCGCATTTTTTTTGCATAAAAATTATTGTTCTCATCTATATCAGCGCGATCAAAAAATTGTGTGTCTGTAAGCCCAGGGGAATAACAAGATACCGAAACCCCATAATCTTTCAACTCCATTGCGATCGCGTCGGAGAAATTCAAAACGTAGCTCTTCGATGCAGCATATGCGGCTAGATATGGTACTGGTTGATATCCACCAATGGACGCTATATTAAGTATATTGCCAGATCTTTTTTCTTTCATTTGAGGTGAAAAATGTTTGCAAAGAGCTGTCAATGAAAAAATATTTAACAAAATCATTTTCAGTAAATCTTCTTCAGAATACTCGTCGATCCCACCAGATATGCCGACCCCCGCATTGTTTACGAGAATATCGACAGATATATTTCTATCATTCGCAAAATCAAAAATCATCTTAGGCGATTCACTATGAGAGAGGTCTGCTCGCAGAACCGTTACTGTTTGATCGCTGGCGATTAATTTAAATTTTTTCCGAAGCTCCTCTAGTTTTCCTAGGGAGCGTGCAACGAGAAGTAAGTCATAACCTTTCATCAGGAGTATCTCCGCGATCTCACGACCTATACCACCGGATGCTCCAGTAACAAGAGCTACTTTTCCATTTTTTTCACTAGGCATCTTACTACCCCTAAGTTAATAGCTCGAATCAAATATCATTTTTGGCAAGTCTTAAACCACTCATCTGCCAACGTGCATGAGTTGGGAAAAAATTTCGATAAGTAGGTCTGGAGTGTCCGATAGGTGTGTATGCAGAGCTGCCTCTGAGTACCATCTGATTGACCATAAATTTACCATTATATTCACCAGCGATACCACCCCATGGCTGATAACCTGGATAAGGGTGGTAGTGACTGCTGGTCCATTGCCAGACCTTGCCAAAAATATCATTGCAGGAGTTAACGCCCGATCTAGCAAAAGCCTCCCACTCAAATTCTGTGGGTAGGCGAGCTTTAGCATATTCGGTCAGATTTTGACTGGCCCAGCGCGCAAAGGCATCTGCTTCAAAATAGCTGATATTCGACACGGGTGCATGCATATCAAGCGATTTATTACCATGAAGCGAAAAGTGGCTAAGGTGATTTTGGTCATCTTTGAACCAATAAAGTGGCATAGCAATTTTTTCTGCCTGAAGCCATGCCCAGCCTTCGTCTAGCCACCATTTGAAATTTTGGTAACCACCATCATCTATGAATTGAAGCCACTCTGAATTGTTAACAAGTCGATTGCCCATGGAGTGAGTCGGGTTGAGGGCAGAATGTTTAGGCCCTTCATTATCAAAATGAAATTCATTTCCGTCATAGCCAGTGTCTACCAAACCACATACGCCTTTAATCCATTGAAATGGCTCATCGGCCGGGTCTGCATGGGAACTTTGAGAAACGAGACCCGGAGCAAGTGAGTTATTAGAAAAAAGGTGATGAATATCAGTCAGTAGCAATTCTTGATGCTGCTGCTCATGGTTTATGCCAAGTTCTATTAGCCATAGAATTTTTGCGGAAGGCTTGTTTCTTAATAGGTTGGTAACTCGGACTTCGATATTTTTACGCCATTCAAGTACTTCTGCGAGTGAGGGGCGGGTTAGTAAACCCCGTTTACTGCGGGTATGCTTGTCCCCGATCCCATTGTAATAGCTATTAAATAAAACAGAAAACTCGGCATTCCAAAAGGAGAAATTTTCTTCAAAAGGTTTGAGAAGCATTACTTCGTAAAACCAAGTGACATGTGCCAAATGCCATTTAGCAGGACTGGCATCTTCCATGGACTGAGCTTGACAGTCTTCTGAGCTCAAATTCAGGATAAGGTTTGTCGAGTATTTCCTTGAATGATGAAATTTTTCTAGCAATTCATTTGCTGAAAATAATTGATAAGGAGTTTTATTGGGCATAAATCACATCGAAATAGTCTTTTAGATCAGTCCATCTTTGAGTTTGTTTAAAACCCGATTTTTTAAATAATAAGCAATTGGAATGATGAAGTTTTGGTTAGTTCAAGTCAAATAGTTCTCGTTACTAATAACGCTTTTAGGCGGAGCGAAAAAGGGAGTTCAATTTAATATGAGTATGATGTGTGACGATGCTGATACTGGCGTTCGGGATTGATTGAGCTGCTGTGGTTGTTCTTTTTGTTTCTGTTTAATTTTTAAAATTAAAAGAATCCCAGCCACTTAATAGGAGTTGAGAGTTGCTAAAGACATCGTTAGATCAAAATTTTTACTTAAACACTCTATTTAATGAGCAATAGATGGCTAATTTTATTACTGCTGTTCGTATCTCGCCTTGCGATGGGATTTCAATTTCAAAGTATCGGTTCAGTCAGTGTTCAGTTATCAAAAGACATAGGTTTCTCAAATACTGAAATAGGTGCGCTGATTGGTATTTTTATGTTGCCTGGAGTTTTTCTCGCCTTTCCTAGCGGTTTATTGGGTCGCTGGCTAAGCGATAAGCTAATCGTAGCTACCGGCTTGTTGTGCCTCTCCATCGGAGGTATCGTTGTTTTTCTTTCTGCAGACTTGTTGCTTATGAGTGTTGGCCGTTTTATTTGTGGTGCAGGCTTCGTGTTGTCAACGGTGTACTTCACTAAAATGACCATCGACTGGTTCCAAGGTCGTGAGCTTGCAACTGCCCTGAGCATTTTAATAGTTAGTTGGCCTGGCGGTATCGCATTAAGTCAGGTTATTCATCCCTACATCGCTGTAAATTTTGGGTGGCAATGGGCAATTTCTGCGGCAAGTATCTTTTGTTTGGTTGCAGTCTTTGCGATTTCTGTTTTGTATCGAGTGCCGCTCAAAGAATTGGCTGAAGCCAATAGTCAAGCTCAAACTAAGCATCTCACCAACTGGGAATGGTTGAAAACTAGCGTGGCAGCATGGTCATGGTCATTTTACAATGCGGGATATCTGGTGTTTTTGAGTTTTGCAGCCCGAGCCCTGCAAGAATCTGGAATCTCCAATTCTTATGCTGCCAATACCGTGGGTGCGGCAAGTTTTTTGACGATGATTTCAATTTTAACTGGAGGTTTTGTTGCCGATAAATTTAATATTTCTCGATCAGTGATTTCATTAAGTAGTTCTGTCGCAGTACTAACTCTTTTGACCATTTCATTTGGATATTCTCCAATAATTCTTTGTTGTATCTTTGGGGCGATAGGTATGTCTTCCGGTGGCATTATAATCGCGTTGTCAGGTCAAGCTATGGCCCCAGAAAGGCGCGCGTATGGCATGGGCGTCTACCAGACTTGGTTTTTTCTTTTATCTGCTCCGGCTCCCTTAGTTGGTGGTTGGCTATACGACCTCACTGGTAGAGCTAACACTGCATTAATGTTTGGAGCGTCGCTTTTTGCGCTGTCTGGTGTTTTTTACTTTACGTTCTTAAAAATTAACGCAAGGAATTAAAATTGGTCAAATCTTGAATGTAATTCAAGTCAGATTTTAGTTTCCTATCTGATACTGCGTTCTCTTAAATCATTTTTTACCGAAACTTTTTAGTGGTGGTGTTATAAAGAATGCAAGTTGCTAACTAAGGAAATCCCAATTAGTGACAGTCGTGTACAAATGCGCGCTTCTATCAGCACGTTGCCATTCGGCTATCACCTCATCGTTTTCTAAGCAATCAATTAACTTCTTCTCTAATTCTTTATTTTGTAATTTTTTTGATGCTTCCCATTCCTCGTAGTTTACTTCTCCTAATTCAACTATCACGTGATTGAGTGACGTGACATCGAGTTTAAATTCAGGTGGGATTGAGTCTGGTTTTTCAGTGGCTATTGCAATTATTGAAGTGTCAAAATGTATACGTTGATGAACTACGAGTTTGTTGCCATCAATTTCTACGATATGTTCATGCGTCTCCACTAAATCTACTTTTATTGTTACTGTTGTCATTGTTGCGTTCTCCTTCAATTTACGCAGTATATTAGAGCTATTTAGTGCGCTTGGGCGTAACGTTAATAACTTAACTTTGATTTATTCATAAAAAAGAATTTATCAAAAAAAATCATATTTATGCAATAAGTCGATTTTATGAATAAATTACTTGTAATTGTGTTGTTATTATTTTCTGGTGCATGCTCTGCACAAACTGACGAGTTGGAAGCTGAAGGACGCGCTTGCGACAAAGGAGATTCACTTTCATGCTTTAGATTAGGCATTTTGTTTAATAACGGCGCTGGTGTTACAAAAAACTTACTTAGTGCATTTGAGTATTTCGAGAAAAGTTGTGATGGTGGGAATGCAGTAGGGTGCTTATACGCCGGTAAGGCCTACGGGGTGGGTAGAGGTGTTACGCAGAGTGACAATCAAGCATTAAGGTTTTATGATCTAGCTTGCGATTTAGAGTTGCGAATGGGTTGTGAGGAATACGCGAACTTAAAAGATGCATACACTCGATGACGCAATGACAACAGTCATAGCATGGTTGCAATTAGGCGTTTATGCTTTTGAGGTCATTATCTAAGATCGATTTATGAGGTTTGCTCTGGCTTTTGTGTATTCTTGGCTTAGACGCTCGACAAGCTGTCCAGCTGTAACGATGGCGGTAACAGCGCCGATGCCCTGGCCACAACCCCATATATCTTTCCAAGCTTTAGCCACCACATTACCCCCGGAACTAAAGTTCATTTGAGACGCATCACTGGTGGGTAGGTTATTTGGGTCAAGACCATTAGCCGAGATTGACGGCGACAAGTAGTTGCCATGAACGCCGGTAAAGAGATTGGTGTAGACAATGTCGCTCGATGCATAGTCCACCAGAGCCTGTTTATACGCTTGCACTGCGTTGGCTTCCTCGGTTGCGATAAATGCGGACCCAATATAAGCGAGATCCGCGCCCATAGCTTGTGCTGCTAGCACTGCGCCGCCGTTGGCAATTGAGCCTGACAATAGTAACGGTCCGTTGAACCACTCGCGAATTTCTTGGATCAATGCAAAGGGGGACAAGACTCCGGCATGGCCGCCAGCACCTGCTGCTACAGCAATCAGCCCGTCAGCGCCTTTCTCGATAGCTTTTTTAGCAAATTTATTATCAATAACATCGTGTAACACAATGCCACCCCAGGAATGAACTCGGTCATTGATTTCGACCTTCGCGCCTAGTGAAGTGATGACTATAGGGACTTGATATTTCGCGCATAAATCCATGTCTTGTTCAAGTCGGTCATTTGATCGATGCACGATTTGGTTAACGGCAAACGGCGCTGAAGGTGTGTCAGGATTGGCCTCATCGTAGTCTTTTAATTCAACGGTGATACGCTCCAACCATTGCTCTAAAACCTCTATAGGCCGGGCGTTCAAAGATGGAAATGAGCCGACGATACCCGCCTTGCATTGAGCAATGACCAAATCTGGGTTTGAGATAATAAAAAGTGGTGCCGCTACTACTGGAATGCGAAGTTTACCGATCATGCTGCTTGGGATTGTCATATGTAAAATCTAGTATCAATGAGTGATAAAATCTAGTCTAAATAATACACTGAAGACATGCCATATGTTGGAGTTTACTATTACTTACGCAGGTAATAAGCGTGTGCTTAAAACCCTAAAATTCACACATTGGACGATTCATGAAATTTTTAAAAACTATATTATTTATATTGGTTGCAACCTCATTTTCTGTCGTATCCGCGGAGACAACTGCTGAGGACGAGGCTGCGAAGCTGCTTAACCTAATGAATTATCAGGCTTTATTGAATCAGTCAGTGGCTGCAACGCTTGATATGCAGCTACAACAAAATCCGGAATTAATGCCTTTTAAAGATGTGATGTTAGCTTTTCTTACAAAATATATGGGTCTCTCAAGTGTCGGGCCGGGGATGATTGACCTATATGTGAGCTATTTCACTGCGACAGAGTTAAGGGAGCTCAATGCTTTTTACGAAACGGACATAGGCAAAAAAACTATTGAGACATTGCCCACTCTGCAGATAGAGGCTATGCAACTTGGCGCAATGCTCGTGGAGGAAAATGCGGCTGAATTACAGTCCATGATGATGGAGGAGATGCGTCGTATTCAAGAAATGTAAAGGTAGATGCAATTAGTGGAACACCAGCACTTATTCTCCCTTCGTTGTTGGTGGAAGTTGAAGCCATTGCGATGATTGGTAGCGGAAATTAAATCAAGATAGGAGAGGTTTCAGTATGTCAAGACATAGTGCATTAGAAAAATTTGGGCGATCGGGAAACCCAGCGTTAAATGCTACGACATTTAGTGATGCTGCGGCGAGATCTGGCGGAGAATCTGGATCAGTAGCCACGATGTCATTGGGGGGAACAGTTAATAAAACCGGGATTCTGCTGCTTTTAGTGGTGCTCTCAGCATCCTGGACTTGGAATTTATTTTTCGAAAGTAATAACGCGGCCACAGTGATGCCGTTGATGATAACTGGTGGTATCGGCGGCTTTATCTTTGCCTTAATAACTATTTTCAAAAAGAACTGGTCTGGGATAACCGCACCGGCATACGCTGTATTACAAGGTTTGTTTTTAGGTGGAATTTCAGCGATGTACGAAGCGCAGTTTGACGGCATTGTTATTCAGGCGATTGGTCTTACGCTTGGCACTTTGACATCGCTGCTACTTCTGTATAAGACTGGCATCGTCAAGCCTACCGAGAATTTTCGATTGATGGTGACCTCGGCCACGATGGGCATCGGACTGCTGTATTTGGTCAGCATGGTCATGAACATGTTTGGCTCAAGCATTGGCTTTATTCACTCTAATGGATTGTTTGGTATCGGATTTAGTTTGTTTGTGGTGGCGATCGCTGCACTCAATTTAGTCCTCGATTTCGACTTTATTGAACAAGGAGCTGAGCAGGGCGCACCAAAGTACATGGAGTGGTTTGGTGCCTTTTCGTTAATGGTCACGCTTATTTGGTTGTACTTGGAAATGCTCCGCTTGCTGGCTAAGCTGAGAAGCCGCTAGTGGATTTCAATAGTCTGTTATTCGGTGGACTGGCAATTATCTCGCTTGCAGTGTTTTTCTTTATTGGGCGCTATAAGGCGGTCAAAAAACAGACTGAGCGAGATGACCGTATAAATTGGAGCCAACGGCAATTCTCACTTTGGAAAATTGCCCTGTATAGTCTTGGGGTTGTGCTTGCAGTAGTGCTCGTAACGCAATTTTTTTGATGCGTTGGTCTCAGTTTAGCGAACTAGCGTTTGGATAAAAGGATAATAAACAATGAACAATATATCGCTGCTAATTAGTGGCATTATTTTAGGCGTGATCGTGTTTCAAACGGCAATTGTCGCACCGGCTGTTTTTACCACACTCAAGGGTGCTGATAGTTCGCTTTTTTTACGTAAAGTATTTCCTCGATTTTTTGTCTTACTGGCCGCGCTGGGTGCAGGTGCAAACATTGCCGCTATCATTTCCCATGATTGGCCAGCGACGGCTATCTCTGGCGCCACAGTGGCGCTTGCTGTAGTTGCTTATTTGCTGATCCCAATGACCAATAAAAGCCGTGACGAGGGCAATGAGAAATCATTTAAGCGCTTGCATCTTGCTAGCGTCCTCTTAACGCTGTCCATGTTGGCTATAAATCTAGCAAGCATCGTCGCTTAGTTCATCGATAATATTTTGAAGAGTTACCTAAAATTGTCCAATGGAAATTAAGGTCAATTTTCTCGATAAGCTGCGCCTTGAAGCTAAATTTGATGATTTCACGGTTGTCGCTGATCAGCCTGTTCGTTACAAGGGCGATGGATCGGCGCCTGGCCCGTTTGACTATTTTTTAGTCTCTTCGGCATTGTGTGCAGCTTATTTCGTCAAGCTGTATTGCGAAACACGTAATATTTCTACTGAAAACATACGTCTATCGCAAAACAATATTGTCGATCCAGTAAACCGTTATCAGCAAACCTTCAAAATTCAGGTTGAGTTACCTTCAGATATTCCGGAGGTAGACCGTCGAGGTATATTGCGTTCTATTGAGCGTTGTACCGTTAAAAAAGTCGTTCAAGCAGAGCCTGAATTTGTTATCGAAGAGGTCGATAATCTTGATGCGGATCTCCATTCGTTACTCAATATAAAGTCATCCGCTGATGTCAGCACTTTTATTCTCGGTAAAGACCTTTCGTTGGAGCAAACAGTTGTCAATATGTCGAGTATTTTGACAAACTTGGGTATTAAGATTGAAATAGCATCATGGCGCAATATCATCCCTAATGTTTGGTCCTTGCATATCCGAGATGCCCACTCCCCTTTGTGCTTTACCAATGGTAAGGGAACTACAAAAGAAAGCGCTTTAGCGTCAGCTTTAGGTGAGTACATTGAACGACTTAGTAATAATCATTTTTATTCCGAAGCTTTTTGGGGTGAAGATATTGCCAATGCTGACTTCGTACATTATCCGAAGGAGCGTTGGTTTAAGTCAGGACCTGAGGATGCGCTGCCGATAGGGATTCTTGATGAGTACTGCCTACCACTCTACAATCTAGGTGGAGAGTTGCGTAGCTCGCACTTAATTGATACAAATTCTGGCAATGTGGAGCGCGGTATTTGTTCGTTACCGTATGTGCGTAAATCCGATGGCGAGGTGGTGTATTTCCCTACAAACCTAATCGAAAACCTGTTTGCCAGCAATGGTATGAGTGCTGGTAATACATTAGCTGAGGCGCAGGTTCAATGTTTGTCTGAGATTTTCGAACGAGCAGTAAAACGCGAAATATTAGAAGGCGAAATCGCTTTACCTGATGTGCCTAACAACGTCTTGTCCAAATTTCCAGGCATCTTAGCTGGTATTCAAAGTTTGGAAGCTCAGGGGTTTCCAGTTTTAGTCAAAGATGCATCACTCGGAGGGATTTATCCTGTGATGTGCGTCACATTGATGAACCCACGTACCGGTGGTGTGTTTGCGTCATTCGGTGCGCATCCTAGTTTTGAACTAGCGTTGGAACGTAGCCTCACAGAATTGCTGCAAGGTCGAAGTTTTGAAGGTCTCAATGATTTGCCTCGTCCTACTTTTCAAAGCAACGCTGTCAAAGAGCCAAATAACTTTGTGGAGCATTTTATTGACTCCAGCGGAATCGTCTCATGGCGATTTTTCAGTGATAAAGCGAATTACGAGTTTGTTGAGTGGGATTTCTCCAATGATGGCAAGAATTCTAACGTCGAGGAATCTGCAATTTTGTTTAATATTCTTGATGGTATGGGCAAAGAGTCTTACATCGCAACATACGACGAGTTGGGCGGCTTAGCCTGCAGAATTCTGGTGCCTGGTTATTCGGAAATATATCCATTTGAGGAATTGATCTGGGACAACACAAATAAGGCGCTGTTGTTTCGTTATGATATTTTGAATTTGCACGATCTAGATGATACTCATTTAGAGGCATTGCTTGAGCGTTTGGATAACAACGAACTAGATGAGTACTCTGATGTTGGCTCCTTGATCGGTGTAGAGTTTGATGTCAATACAGATTGGGGACAATTGACGGTTCTCGAATTAAAACTGCTGGTAAATCTTGTTTTAAAACAGTTTGATGAGGCTCATGAGTTAACTGAAGCGTTCCTTCAATATAACGATAACACCGTTGAACGAGGCTTGTTTTATCAGGCCTTGAAGGTGGTGCTAGAGGTGTTATGTGATGACAATTTACAGTTGGATGACTATGTCGTTAACTTCCGTCGTATGTTTGGTCATGAGCGTATTGATGCTGTCTTGGGCTCAGTAAATGGCACGATCCGTTTCTTTGGCTTAACCCCAACGAGTATGAAACTGGAGGGCCTTCATAGACACCACCGTCTAATTGATAGTTATAAAAAGTTACATAAAGCGCGAGCTGAAACAGTGAAATAATATGTTCTTTGGTTAGGAATTTTTAGGCATTGTATTGGCTAATTTAGCTTTTCCAGGTCAGGTGTATTTTGAAACCACTTAATTCCAGAGGTCCTGAATGAGTTTTTTGGCGTTAATCAAAAACCAGCTCCCGATTATCCAAGCGCCAATGGCGGGTGGAATTACGCCTCCGATGTTGGTTGCTGCAGTATCTAATGCCGGCGCTGTGGGTAGTTTTGGGTTTGCATACAGCAAGGCAGAAAAGATTGACGCAGACTTATCAGAGGTCCGCTTGTTTACCAAAAGACCCATTAATGCAAATTTTTTTATTTTTTCCAAGCCTCGTCTTCCAACCGCTCAGGATTGGCAAATCGCAACTGAAGCGTTAGTTAGCCTGCCTTTTTCGCGAGGAACGCTATATCAGGCTGGTTCCCAGCCTTTTTACCCAGATTTAGATAAGCAATTAGAACCAATTTGGGCTCATAAGCCTGAAATACTTACTTTTCATTTCGGTGTGCCGCCAAAAAATGTTCTGGAGAAAGCAAAATCACTTGGGATATACGTTGGTGTTACCGCAACTTGCGCAGAAGAGGCTGAGTCCATACAAAGTTCTGGTGCAGACTTTATAGTCGCGCAGGGCATAGAGGCAGGAGGACATCGGGGTACGTTTTCAGAGGAGGGGGTTGGAGATCAAAAACATCCTACTTTTGATTTGCTTCAAATGTTACGTGAGCGATGCACACTACCGATAATTTCTGCTGGCGGAATTATGAACGGGGCCGACATCGTTAAACACACAAACCAAGGAGCAACTGGTGTTCAAATGGGAACATCATTCGTGTGTTGTGATGAGTCCGGTGCAGATCCGGTGCATAAAAAATACGTTTTAGAGGAAAGGGAACGTCACACTGTTTATACAAAGGCTTTCTCTGGTCGATGGGCTCAATCAATTCAAACAGAATTTACTTCATTGATGAAAGATAAGTTTGTACTGCCATTTCCGTTGCAAAACACACTAACTGGATCTTTAAGAAGTTATGCTGCAATAAAAAAAAATGGGGAATATCAAAGTCTGTGGGCGGGTAAGGGCTTCCGAAAGGCTCGAGCGTTGCCCGCGGCAAAACTAATATCTGAATTTGTTCTTGAAATGAAAGCAGCGCTATCAAAATTCGACTAACTTGCGATATGCGTAGCGCAAACGCATTGTATTGACAAGCACGATAGAATGAATGGAGTTAATTTGCACGAGAACTGAATTCATGGCGCACCAGGTGCTTTAGAGCCCTGTAATTTAGAGCCGATAAGTCACCTCAAATGTTTAATATGACTCTTTCGAACATTGTTAATCTAGAGGATAGAAATATTTTTGAACGAAATTAAACCGTAAGTATTCGACTGAATTGATCAATAAATATATAGGAAGAACATACATTAGTGGTGGGGGTCTATGAAGGTAGACGTCTCTAATCTCCGTCGGACATTATCGGAAGAGTTGCACGCGCGCGCATTTAACAATTTTTCGGGCGCGGGCCGTTTCGTAAGATTTGTTTATCTTATAAACGGCAATGTTGCAGACTTCATTGATTATCTGAACGTCTTTCTAACTAGTGAGGGCCAGACCCTTATCACTGTAGATAGTAAGTTTGCTACCTTTCCGTTGGCTCATTATTCTCTCGAATATGAACGTCATACTGAATTCATTACTATTAGTTTTATCCAAAAAAGAGAAGCTCCTCTAGGCCCAGGTCTTTTGTCCGAGGCGTACGATGAAAATCGAGTGATTCTTCCCTTGGATTGGGCACGCGCAGCGCCAATGAGTTTATTTCACGCAATATGGTTAGAAATTGGCGGAGAATCGCCCGTAGGTTTGAACGAGTATAAGATGCTTGATCTGATGCAAGCACGTGCGGTTGCGGCAAACCAGTTTAGTGATGGGGCTGCTGAGGTATATTTTGCTTTTGATATTGATGCAACCGGTTTTTCGAGAGTCGCCCTTTATAATTCGCATATGACGGCGAGCCGTCTTGGCCGTGCGGTCCAACGAATTGTGGAGCTGGAAACTTATCGGCTACTTGCACTTTTGGGTTTTGCTACGGTGAGAGAGCATGAACCCAAACTCGATGCAATTGCTAAGCGTGTTGGTGTACTTACCAACGAGCTGGGGGATCAGATTAAGCAGCCCGAGAGCCATGTAGAGAGCATGCTCTCCAACCTTTCGACGCAAGCAGCTGATTTAGAGGGGATTTACTCGAATGCGTCTTATCGCATGGCGGCGACCAAGGCCTATGACACCATCGTTATGAACCGTCTCGAAGGCTTAAGGGTCAGTCGTCTCGAGGGTTTTCAAGGTGTTAGAGGGTTTTTGAATCGCCGTATGGTGCCTGCAATTGATAGTTGTCGTGCATTCTCAGAGCGACTTCGTCGCCTCTCTGAGCGCATTAGTCGCGCTGGTGATTTGTTACAGACACAGACTGAGATGATAATTCAGCGTCAGAATCGAGACTTGTTGATTTCTATGAACCTGTCTCTTATACACATCTGACGCTGCCGACGATATGCAGTGTGTAG
>OJFL01000287.1_pt1 | contig 27847 bp, 26 predicted proteins | sample 1594131 | NCBI WGS metagenome assembly OJFL01 (sample SAMN05416782, study PRJEB24817) | seawater metagenome | isolation source: Sea water | place: Canada:Atlantic | collected 2013-07 | reverse complement strand
CAGCGTCAGATGTGTATAAGAGACAGGACCCGAACCACGGAAAAGCGACCTGAAACGCAGGATCATTCCATCTCTGAGCTAACCAGCCCGCGTAATTGATGATGCGCAGCGTTCGAAGGGGCTCGACTAAGGCAACTTGTTGGTAATCAAAAGCCATAAATTGCTCGTATCCGACCAAGACTTTCCGTAACTGCTGCGCCATAGATTCACGATCTCCCGACAGCAGCATCCATAAATCCTGAATAGCCGGACCCATAACAGCATCGTCCAAGTCAACAAAACTCGGACCATCTTCCATCCATAAAATGTTTCCTGGGTGGCAATCTCCCAACAAACGAATAAAGGATGAGTCCTGTGCTCCTTTTAACGCGTCATCAATAGCCGTTAAGGCGAGATCCACAAGGCCTTCGTAGGTCTCACGTAGATCAACAGGAATGAAGCCATTACTTAGTATAAAGTTGACAGGATCTCGACCAAACTGGTCCGTACTGATAGTAGGACGAGAACGAAAGCGCTGCGTCGCGGATACCGCGTGAATGCGACCGATCAATCGACCAATCCAACTCAGCACTGAGTCATCCTCTAAGTTAGGCGCTCGCCCGCCTTTTTTTTCAAATACGGCAAATTGAAATTTCTCGGCCTTAAAAATAGACTCTCCATTCATCCTAATAGGAGCGACCACTGGAAGCTCAAAATCGGATAAATCAAACGTGAATCTGTGCTCCTCTAACAGTTGCTTTTGGGACCATCGACCAGGTCGATAAAACTTTGCGACCACGTCGAATTCCAGATCCTCATCATAAACGCCAATTTGATAAACCCGATTCTCAAAACTATTAAGAGGGATTAACTTCCCTGTGGTTTTCCAACCTACGTGATCAAGCGCATTGAGAATCAGGTCTGGACCTAGACCGAAATATGGTGTCTCTTCAGCCTGGAACTTCACGGAGCAAAAGACCTAACTAGCGCAACAACAGCAACCGAAGAACAATAAAAATTCATCATCGAGGGTAGGAACCGCCATTTACGTCTACGGTCGTTCCAGAAACATAGGCCGGGCTTTCCGCTCCCAACCAAAAAATAGCCTCCGCGACTTCATCCGGTAAACAGGGTCGTCCACTATGCACACTGCTCATTACAGATTCTTTTCTAGATTCAGGCAATTGCTCATACATCGTTGTCAGCGTTGGGCCCGGCGCCACCGCATTCACAAATATATTGTCTCGACCAAGATGTGCCGCATAACTCTTTGTAAGATTGAGTAGCGCCGCCTTCGTCGCACCATACCAAAGATCAGGATGACCCGTGAATGCCGAGACTGAACCAACCGACACAATACGGCCACCACCTTGGGATCTCATACCCAATGAGACGGACTCAATTAATCTCGCAGGGGCTAAAAGATTCACCTCTAAAATCTCTTGTATATGATCCTGAGGTATTGAGTCCATCGCGTCACAAAATAACACCGCCGCATTATTAACCAGCGTATCAATTGGCCCCAAACGATCTATTAACGCTGGAATTTTATCGAGAAACCGCAAATCAAATGAAATACGCTCTCCAATAACGGTAGCTTGAAACTCTTTATCTAGGGACAACACGTTCCAATCCATTGATGAGAATTTTTTAGCGACGGCTAAGCCTATGCCTCTACCAGCACCAGTAACCAATACTGTTTTCATAAGACCCTTTTAATAAACATTAAGCTCACACATAAACCTTACGTTTCGCAGTTAACATATTTCGCTTCGCCTTCGGATAGTTTTAACTGATAACGCTGAATACCTATATCCCTAAAGAACTGATCAATCGTTTCAAGCGCTTGATCATGAGACTCATAAGGCGCAACAGGAAAATCGTACGTCCTATCGAATGAATCATCAAACAAGGACGATAACCGAGTCAACACTTTACCACCTGAACTTGCATCAATCGACACATCTGGCTCCCCAAATTTTAGGCGCGCATGATTGATTGCATTACTAGCGAACAACTGAAATCCAATTTCCCGCACCGCCCAGTATCCCTCCTCAAGAGATCTAATCAGAGGTCTCGGTGGTCGAGGCAGCGCCAACACTGAACAATCTGCAGTAGATAATTGGGCACTTACCGCCTCAGCAAATTTAATCCCCCACCTACCGATATCCCCTGCGGACTCAAAAACTGAAGGTGCAGAAGCCGGACTAAGCGCCACACCACATAGAAACCGCAAATGCGCCACTTCGACTCCAGCTGAAACATCGATTGGGTCATCAGGAAAGTCCAAAACCGTTATATTTTTCAATTCATCGTATTGGCCAGCCAATCTCCATGAATCAAGAGGATATTGATGCAAGGCTTCATAATCCGTTAAACAATTAGCCAATCCAAAATTCTTACAGTGGCCGAGGACGCCGAGACTTTCAAGGATGTCACTCAACGCGGTTACATCTTTCAATATGGTCGAAATGGTATTTTTTTTCTGGGAACCAATAACCAAAATAATCGGCATCACAAACAAATCTAAGCGAAATGCGCTTTTTTTTCGATTAGCTGTTATTGCTACGTCTGCCACCTGCCTGGTCACACGACCAGATAAAATAGAGTTTGGATGCCAACACGCCTGTTTTACGACATCACTCCGTCCGGAATCCACGAACGTATCAACCAGGTTATACAGCGGCGTTTGATCTGACGATACCTGTCCTACAGGCCCCTTCTCAGCCAAATCATTAGCAAGGGCCATCAATTGCTCATAAGGACTCATATTTGAAATTTGACTATCATTCATGACAGGTAAGTTTTTCTGTTTATATTTAGCCATGATTATAACGATTGCTTCTTCCGATAGAATCGTAATGAGTTTAAAGCAAGCACCATGCGCGTATTGCGCACCTTACAAACAAGACATTAAATCTTAAAATAAAAAGTGTATACGCCATGAATTACCTCGCACATCTTTTCTTATCTCCAAATAATGAGGACTGGCAGCTAGGCAGCATCCTTGGTGACTTTGTAAAAGGCCCCATAGACGAGCAGATGTTGGCGACACACCGACATGACGTTGTTAATGGAATCAAACTTCACAGAAAAATTGATGTTTTTTCAAACAACTCAGATACTTTCAGAAAAAGTGCAGCAAGGATCAACTCTAAGCAAAGACGGTTTTCTGGGATACTGATTGATATGTACTTCGATCACATTCTCGCCAAACACTGGTCGACGCTGCATTCTAAGAGGCTGGCAGATTTCAGCCAATACATATACCAAGTAGTCCTCAAAGATCGACCTGAAAATCCACAAAAATTTAGAAAAGTCTCCCGCATGATTATTGACCAGGATTGGTTCAGAGCTTACACAACAATCGATGGGATCACTCAGCAAATTGAGCGACTGGGGTGCAGACTGAAGCGGGGAAACGCGCTTTTAGGTGGCGCTAAAGATCTCGTCGCAGAATTGAAATTCTTTGAGTTGGATTTTTTTCAGTTCATCGAAGAGGCCAAAGATTTCTCCGATCATTGCGCAAAAAAAATTATTGCTAGCAACAATGTGGCTTAACTAAAAACTAACTCTCTTTCGTCTCAAAGTCTCCTGGCATCACAATCTCGATCAGCTCTAAGTCATCACTATGTGCGACCTCCTTATGATGAATGCCCGACGGTTGATGCACACATGTGCCGGCTGTTAACCGCTTTCGTCCGACCCCTTCATACTCGAACTCTGCCCAACCCTTCAAAATGTAGACCATTTGAAATGTCACTTCATGATAGTGTTGATGGGGAACTGAATGCTCACCGGGCACTGCTCGAATAACGTGCGCAATAACAGCCCCATTTGTTGCCTCTTTAATACCTAAATCCCTATACTCAAAAAACGGGCGCAAACCATCTCTTTTGAATTCAGTGTCATCTAAATAGTTACAAGAGAATTTATTTTTATCGCTCACAATCCCTCCATTGAATGTCAAGTCGCCACGATCTAACTCACTTTAAATCAGACTTTACTTAAATCATCTCCAAGCATCGCTTTTAGCGCTGCAGACTTAAACTCTCGATGATAAAGGATAGCTATTACCATGACAGTAGATAAAATAAATAACCAGGAATTTAAAAACCAAGGCAAAACCGCCAAGCCAAAATAATAAGCACGCAATCCGTCATTAAAGGTATTCGAAGCGGTACTCGCCATTCGCGCACCACACTGAATGAACTGTTCCTGCACATCAGGCGCGGCATCATTTTCTGGTGCTGCGCCGACCATAACCGAGCAAAAAAAATGTTGCCTTAAAGACCAGGTAAACTTAAAAAAAGCATATATAAATATGGCGAGCAGCAATACGATTTTGCAGTCCCATGACAAAGTGTCATTTTTGACAGCAAATGGCAAATCAGCCAGAATTTCTATTGCTCGGTCGGTGGTGCCCAACAGAGCCAGGAGCGCACCCAAGATCAAAATAGTCGTTGATGCGAAAAACGTAGCCCCATTTGATAAGGTGAGAATAATGTTTGCGTCAACGATTTTTAGATCTCTGCGAAGGGTCCCACGCCACCATTGTTCTCGATAGCGAACCATGACACTCATCAAACTTGGCATCCCGTTGTCAGCAGCACGTCTCGCGAATTTAGCATAACCAAGCCAACCAAAATAGAATATGGCAATTGCTAGATAGTCAGTAACGGTGAACGATAAGTTATCAATTGTCATAAAAAGTCTCGATCCGTTGTCGCGTTAGCATAAAGCGTTGAAAACAATGGTCTTCATAATTTAATCTGATTAAAATATTAACGTTATACTACTCTAAAGAAACCCGTTATGAGAGGCTCAATATGACTGCTAAAAGCACAGCGAAACTCAATATCAATGAAACCGTTTTGCATAGAACAGATGAAGGCGGCATTGCCACACTGACTCTCAATCGCCCGAAAGCATACAACGCGCTCTCCGAGGAGCTATTGGAAGCACTTCAAACGCAATTAGATACCATTGGCAGTGATGCGGCAGTTCGAGTTGTAGTCATTGAGGGAAGTGGCGACGCATTTTGTGCTGGGCACGACCTGAAACAGATGCGGGCGAATCCAAGCCGAGAATATTATGACTCACTGTTTAATACCTGCAGTCAATTCATGCTCACTATCATGAAAATCCCTCAACCTGTAATCGCAAAAGTACATGGCATTGCGACTGCCGCCGGCTGTCAACTTGTTGGGGCGTGCGATCTTGCCATTGCATCTGAAGAGGCGAAATTTGCAACTTCTGGGATCAATTATGGCTTGTTTTGCTCAACGCCTGCGGTTGCTGTATCTAGAAACATTCATCGAAAAAAAGCAGCAGAAATGCTATTTACGGGGGAATTCATTGACGCGCAAACGGCGGAGTCACTCGGATTAATCAATAACGCAGTCCCCGCCAAACAACTGAATGCGGAAGTGCTTAAGATGGCTAATGCAATTATCCGCAAGTCAGCAGTTGCCGTCTCAACGGGAAAACGAATGCTCTATCGACAAATGGAGATGGGTATTGATGACGCATATAAATTCGCAGCCGAGACCATGGCCTGTAATATGATGGCATTTGATGCTGGCGAGGGAATCGATGCATTTATTGAAAAGAGGTCTGCAACTTGGAAGCACATTTAAGACAAAATAGTTAGCTGATTGACCAAGAAAAAAAGTGATAAAACTCCATAGATACTGCTGATGCAGCACATGTAATCATTAAAAATTATCAGCCAAAGGATGCAGTATCGCTCCCGTCATTGTGATCGCATTAAACCGACGAGCGATATACGCATCCGAACCGTCTTCAGACGGCTAAGTCCAAACAAAACTAAAAATCCAGTTGATGATCGTGATTTGACAATATATTTACCAGCAACGGAACTGACAACAATCTTGCCAAGGTAATGACATTCGGAAGCACACTAATCATCGCAGCCCCTAACAAATAACCACCAAATACAACTAAGTTAAGTAAGAGCCCGCGAATCACTCTTTGTGTGGAAATTTATCTTCAGAGCTTCATAGAATCAAGTACTTTGCGACAAGCTCAGGATTAAATTATTCAACTTTACGACGAATGCGGCTGGATCCTCTAGCGCACCACCATCTGCCAGCATGGCTTGATCAAAGATAATTGAGCTCCAATCCGAAAAACGGTCGTCTTCTTTCTCGGCCGCCATTTTCTTCACAATCGGATGAGAAATATTAACCTCGAGGATTGGTTCAATCGGAGGCGCTTCTTGTCCTGCTGCCTTCAACATTCTTGACAGATTCATACTCATTTCATCCTCATCCGATACCAAACATGACGGGGAATCAACTAATCGGGTGGACACACGAACGTCTTTCACTTTCCCTACTAATGCAGCCTTAATACGCACCACTAAGTCACTGGCCTCGGCATCAGTTTCATCAGTCTTATCATCAGATTTCTCATCATTAATTGGCCCTAAATCAAGCGAGCCTTTAGCAACTGAGACAAGTTTCTTTTCATCGAACTCTGGGAGATTAGAAACCACCCATTCATCGACTCGGTCGGAGAGCAGAAGAACTTCAATATCTTTTTTCTTGAAAATCTCTAGATGAGGACTTGATTTAGCTGCGGCATGCGTCTCAGCGGTAATGTAATAAATCTTATCTTGTTCCTCTTTCATACGCCCAACATAATCACTCAGGGTCACGACTTCGCCCTCGTCAATCTGAGCAGTCGTTGAGAACCGGAGTAACTTAGCAATACGCTCTTTGTTACTCCAATCTTCTCCAAGCCCTTCTTTGAGAACGCTACCAAACTCTTTCCAAAATTCTTTAAATTTATCCTGTTGATTTTCAGCCATATCCTCGAGCATGGTTAAAACTCGATTAACACATCCCTTACGAATAGCATCAACATCTCTAGATTCTTGCAGAATCTCTCTAGAAACATTTAACGGTAGATCTGACGAATCCACAACGCCTCTAACGAAGCGAAGATACCCAGGCAATAACTGCTCCGCATCATCCATAATAAATACACGGCGGACATAAAGCTTCAAACCTCGCCTATGATCCCTATTCCAAAGATCAAAAGGAGCTTTACTCGGAAGATACAACAATTGAGTGTATTCACTTTTCCCTTCAACTCGAGCATGCGCCCAGGCTAATGGCTTTTGAAAATCATGAGAGATATGTTTATAAAAATCTTCATATTGCTCATCAGTGACCTCGGTTTTAGAACGGGCCCATATCGCGGATGCTTGGTTAATTTGTTCGGACTCGTCTTGAAGAACATGCTTATTTTCTTTGGCATCCCATTCTTCCTTGGGCATACAAATAGGAAGATTAATGTGGTCTGAATAGCGCTGAGCGATTGTTTTTAGATGATGCCCTTCGAGCAAATCATCTTCATCCGCCCTCAAATGCAGAATAATTTGTGTGCCTCTACTCAGCTTTGACGTACCTTCGATCGTAAACTCCCCCTCACCCTCAGACTCCCAAAGAACCGAATCAGAGGCCTCCAATCCAGCACGCCTAGAAATGAGCGTCACCTTATCTGCAACAATAAAAGAGGAATAGAAACCAACTCCAAATTGCCCGATAAGCGTAGCATCTTGAGCTTGATCTCCAGTGAGCTTACTGAAAAATTCTTTAGTTCCGGATTTTGCAATCGTCCCGATATTCTCTATCACTTCAGCTCGAGACATCCCGATTCCGTTATCGGATATGGAAATGGTTCGATTTTCACGATCAATGGCAATATCAATCTTAAGAGCCGCATCCTCGCCCATAAGCGAAGCATCTGTGAGCGACTCAAATCTAAGCTTATCGCAAGCGTCAGAAGCATTTGAGATCAACTCTCTGAGAAAAATTTCCTTGTTTGAATACAAAGAATGAATCATTAATTTGAGTAATTGACTTACCTCAGTTTGAAACCCGAGCGTCTCTTTAGCAGCAGCGTCTGACATTAAATTTCACCCTATTTAAATGAATTGTATTACCTATAGATCAACGAGATGGGGGCAAGAACTGAAAATTCAAGAGCATAAATAGCCCAACAATAATAAAGGTCTTATTTGGGACTATTCCCATTTAGAAAATTCTCTGCCCAGAGTAATGCAATAATTGTTTTAGCATCCTGTATCTTGGATTCTAGAGACTGTTTTAACAACTCAGCCATTGGTATTCTCGAGGTTTCCAGAAACTCTTCATCGTCCAATTTTTGTTCTGAATAGATCAAGCCTTGAGCGAGATAAGCATAGATCAATTCATCTGAATACCCAACACAAGGCATTAAAGTCCCAATCAGATTCCACTGTTCTGCCTGATAGCCCGTTTCTTCTAACAACTCGCGTCGTGCTGCATGTTCGGGATCTTCTCCTAAATCAATTTTACCGGCCGGAACTTCTAGCATATGTTGCTTCACTGGATATCGGTACTGCCGCTCGACAAGTACCGTACCATCTTGAAAAAAAGGGACGATTACAGAGGCTCCAGGATGCACGATATATTCTCTTGTCGCCTCATGGCCGTTTGGCAACCTAACAGTATCCTCACGCAACTCAAGAAGTTTGCCTTTGTAGGCTGTGCTCGATGCCAACTGCTTTTCAGTAAAATCCTGGCTCATTGATCAAAAAGTTCGGACTGAACTCTCGATTAACGATTCACAGAGGGACAATAGCCACCCGGGGAACAAACCCAAACCAAGCAGCAGCAAACCATTGATTGCGAAAACCGCCATTCCCGGTGAATACTTAGTCGTATTGATTGATGATGAGTCACTCGCATCAAAGTACATAATTTTTACAACTCTCAGATAATAAAAAGCTCCGATAAGAGAAGTCATTACGGCTGTCACAGCAAGGCCCACATAGCCTAAATCTATGATCGATTGAATCACAAATAATTTAGACCAAAAACCTACGGTTGGCGGTATTCCTGCCATCGAAAATAAAATTATCATTAAAAGAAATGCACACCAGGGATTTGTCTGACTCAACCCCTTCAAATCGCTAAGTTCCTCTGACTCAAACCCATCCCTAGAGAGAATTAAGATCACACCAAACCCACCCAGCGCCATCAACACGTACGTTAAAATATAAAATAATGACGCGCTATACCCATTAATTGAGCCCGTCATGAAACCAACCAACAAAAATCCCATATGGGCAATCGTAGAATAAGCCAACATGCGTTTAAAGTTAGTTTGTGCAATCGCCACAACGTTACCAATTACCAGCGAACCGACTGCAAGAACCGTTAGCATTTGACTCCAGTCCTGGTGAAGCGATGGATGCCCAAGAGCTTCGGCAAGCAGCCGCAATACAAACGCAAAGGCAGCAACCTTAGGCGCAGTACCAATGAGCAGGGTGACCGATGTAGGGGAGCCATGGTAGACATCCGGTATCCACATATGAAATGGAACCGCGCCAAGTTTAAAACCGATTCCTACGATTACAAACACCACTCCGAGCCGAAGCAGGTTCGAATCACTTTGCCCAGAAAGTACGGACGATACAATTGCTTCAATATTCAGATGTCCAGTGCCACCGTAAATCATAGACATACCATAAAGCAGCATACCTGAAGCAATAGCCCCTAAAACAAAGTACTTAATAGCCGCCTCGGAACTGCGGCCGGAATCACGCTGAAGAGCCACCATCGCATACAAGCTCAAACTTAACAGCTCAAGACCCAGATAAAGACTTAGGAAATGATTGGATGAGATCATGACCATCATCCCTAGAGTCGCAAATAATGTCAGTGAAAAGTACTCCCCCCGATGTAACCCGCGCGATAACAAATAGCTCTTTGAATACACAAGGCCAACTGCTACGAGCACACATACCGTCGACTTAAGAGCTGCTCCGAGTAAATCCGAAACAACCAACCCGCTCATAATGACTTTGGGATCTGCGTCATAAAAAAACCACGGCAGAACACTCGTCACGATTAAAACCACGAGAGATAATCCGTACGTAATACCGCGCTGCTCCTTACTTAAAAATAAGTCGAGCAATAATATGCCACTAACTCCCACGAGCAAAAAAATCTCAGGTAGGAGCGTGTACAGATCTAATAATTGAAAATCCATATTTGACTTAAATACCTTATATAATCGACTGGCGCTTTATTTAGTTCTTGATCACTGAGGCGAGCTCTAGTACCGAAGCCACCGAAACATCAATCACATCTGTAAACGGCTTGGGGTATAAGCCCATACCAATCACGATGAGAGCCAGAACAAACAACATTGCGAATTCGCGCGCATTAACATCCTTTAATCCTCGTATCTGTTCGCTACCACACTCTCCAAAAACAACTCTCTTATACATCCAAAGCGTATACGCAGCGCCTAAAATTAGGGTCATGGCCGCTGCAAATGCAAACCAAAAATTACTCGCCATCGCGCCCATGATGACAAGAAACTCCCCTACGAATCCACTTGTTCCAGGCAACCCGGCGTTAGCCATCGCAAATACGAGAAAGAGCGCTGCGAACATTGGCATTGAATTAACGACACCTCCATAATCAGAAATTTCTCTTGAGTGCATTCGGTCATATAAAACACCAACACACAGAAATAATGCCGCAGAGATAAAGCCATGCGACACCATTTGAATAACAGCACCTTGCATTCCTTCGGCATTAAATATAAATATTCCCAGGGTCACGAAGCCCATGTGAGATATCGAAGAATAGGCAATCAGCTTTTTCATATCCCTCTGGACAAGAGCAACAAATCCAATATAAACAATAGCAATTAAAGATAGTGCAATTACGAATGGGGCCAATTCTCTTGCCGCATCCGGCACGATCGGCAGTGACAGTCTTAAAAACCCATAGCCACCGAGCTTGAGCATAACTGCCGCTAAAACGACTGAACCACCGGTAGGAGCTTCAACGTGCGCGTCGGGCAACCAAGTATGGACCGGCCACATCGGGATCTTCACGGCAAAAGCGGCAAAGAGCGCTAAAAAGATTAGCACCTGCGCACTCTGTGGAATCGAAACCGTGTAGAAGTCTGAGATGGCAAAGCTGCCTCCAGTGGTGCGATAGAGATAAATGAGTGCAACCAGCGTTAATAAAGACCCTGCCAACGTGTAGAGGAAAAACTTAATTGCTGCATAAACTCGATTTGGCCCACCCCATATTCCGATAATGAGGAACATTGGAATAAGCGTTGCCTCAAAGAAAACATAGAACAACATGGCGTCTAACGAGCAAAAAACCCCGTTAATCATCCCAGACAAAATTAGAAATGACGCAAAATAATGAGATACTTTTTTAGTGATTACTTCCCAGCCAGCAACAACAACAAATACGGTGGTCAATGCATTCAGCAGAATAAGTACTAAAGATATGCCATCTATACCCAAGTGATAATTGATATTGAAAGTTTCAATCCAAGGGATAAATTCAACAAATTGAAATTCAGATTGCTTTACATCAAATTGTATCCATACAGGGATCACAACCAAAGCACTCAAAACAGAGCCCACTAAAGCAAGCCAACGAGCGACCCTCTCTCTTCCATCTCTACCAATCAGTAGTACGGCAACACCAAAGATTATGGGTAACCAAACAATGAGTGACAAAGAACCTATAACGTGGGTCGACATTTTTTATCTATCTTGTTTTTAGAAAAGCCATATTGTGACGAGAGCGAAGGCCCCTAGTATCATCACAAAGGCATAATGAGACACAAAACCGGTTTGCACCCGGCGGAGCTGCATTCCCACCTGACCAACTAACTTAGCAGAACCATTAACCACCATGCCATCAATGATTTTTTGATCACCGATTCTCCAAAGCAAACCACCGAGAGACTTCGATCCGCGCGCAAAAAACCATTCATTAAATTTATCCAAGAAATATTTTTCCTCAAACAATCTAGTGAGCGGCGAGAATAAGGTTAATTTTTTTCTAGCATTCGGTGAATACAAAAACAAAAACCACGCGACCAAGACACCTGCAGCCGCTAACCAAAAAGGTAACGTTTGGAATCCATGCAGCCCCATTGCAAACCACCCATGAAAGTGCTCACCGAATTGTCGGACCACATCATGAGATTCCATCACAAATATGACATCTTGGAAATAATCGCCGAAAAGAATAGGTTGTATCGAGATTGCCCCACTGAAAACTGATAAAACCGCCAGTCCGACCAAAGGGGCCCAAACTACCATTGGTGATTCGTGAGGCTCATGATTGCCGTGGGAACCGTGGTCAGACTTGCGGGCTCCTCCTCGATATTCACCCTCAAACACCAAGAAATACATTCGAAAACTGTACAGTGCGGTTACGAAAACGCCTGCCAAAACGGCAAAATATGCAAAACCAGCACCAGGAATTGTCGACAAATGGACACTTTCAATGATGCTATCTTTTGAGTAGAAACCTGATAGAAACGGGAATCCAATCAAGGCCAAAGACCCAATTAGCGAGACCAACCAAGTAATGGGCATTTTGCGTCTTAATCCACCCATAAAGCGCATATCTTGCTGGTGGTGCATACCGATTATCACAGAGCCAGCCGCCAGAAAAAGTAACGCTTTAAAGAACGCATGCGTCATTAAGTGGAACATCGCAGCCGAATATGCGGAAACACCTAGTGCAACGGTCATGTATCCAAGTTGGGATAATGTTGAATAAGCAACCACACGCTTAATATCATTTTGTACTAAACCTAAAAGCCCCATAAACAGTGCTGTAATAGAACCGATAATCAGCACGAAGGACAGTGCTGATTCGGACAGTTCAAATAAAGGGGACATACGAGCCACCATAAATATGCCGGCTGTAACCATGGTCGCCGCATGAATAAGCGCAGAGATGGGTGTGGGGCCTTCCATGGAATCAGGCAACCATACGTGAAGGGGGAATTGCGCTGACTTCCCCATCGCGCCAATGAACAAGCAGATACAAATTACTGTTACGAGAGACCAGCCAATTCCACCGAACAGCTCTATCTGTTGAGATGCAAGATTCTCGCTTTGATCAAATACGGCCGCGTAATCTAGGGTTCCAGCGTAATGTAGGACAAGTGCGATACCTAATAAAAACCCAAAATCACCGATTCGATTAACTAAGAATGCTTTGAGATTTGCGTAAATCGCAGAATCTTTTTTATACCAAAATCCTATCAACAAGTAGGAAACCAAGCCAACAGCCTCCCATCCAAAGAAAAGCTGAAGAAAGTTATTACTCATGACCAAGATCAGCATGGCAAATGTAAACAGAGATATATAACTGAAAAACCTCTGATATCCTGGGTCTTCCTTCATATACCCTATCGTATAAATGTGAACCATCAATGAAACACTGGTGACGACAATCATCATTAATGAAGACAAACGGTCGATCAAAAATCCGACTTCGAAACGCACATCCCCAATAATCGCCCACGTGTAAACGGACCCATTGAACATATGACCATCTAAAACATCGACAAAAATTATGATAGATGCGATCAATGAAATCGCTACCCCAAAAATTGCCACAAGATGTGCCGCCGAGCGACCAATTTGCTTACCAAAAAGACCGGCAACCAACGCGCCGAACAACGGGGACAGCGCAGCGAGGAGGTATACATTCATATTAGTCATAAAATCATTAACCTCTTAACCCGCCGAGATCATCAACATTAATCGTCTTCAAGTTTCTGAATAACACCACCAAAATCGCAAGCCCAATCGCTGATTCGGCAGCCGCTACCGTAAGTATAAAAAAGACGAAAATTTGACCCGACAAATCACCCAAATAATGTGAGAATGCAACAAAATTAATATTGACAGCAAGTAACATCAGCTCAATTGACATCAAAATAATGATGATATTTTTACGATTCAAAAATATGCCCGCGATACTGATCGAAAAAAGAATCGCGCCTAGAACAAGGTAATGAGATAGGGTAATCACGACTTGTCCTCGCTACGTTTATTCTCGACCGGCATGGAGATTATTTTTAGTCGATTAGCCCGATTTGCTGAGAGCTGCTGGCTCGTATTCACAAGTTTTGTATCCTTGCGACGCCTTAGGGTTAATGCAATAGCAGCCACAATAGCCACAAGTAAAATAACCGCAGCCAACTCAAATGCATATAAGTATTCTGTGTATAACAAACGGCCTAATTGAAGCGTATTACCCTCACTGGTAATAGTCGCGGCAACCTCCGATGGCTTCTCAAACACTACTCGCCCACCAACTAGGACAATAATTTCCGCCAAAAAAATCCCAGATACGACCAAGGCTGGTAGCAAATAATTCCAGTACCCCTCTTTCATCCGGTTCAAGTTGATATCCAACATCATCACAACAAATAGAAAAAGAACCATTACCGCACCGACGTATACCAATATAAGGGAGATCGCCAAGAATTCAGCCTCCAGAATGATCCATATAGCGGCAGACGTAAAAAACGCCAACACCAAAGAGAGGGCTGCATGCACCGGATTACGTGAAAAAATTACACTCAGCGCCGCACCAACAAGGATGGCTGAAAACAAGTAAAAAGTGAAATTCTCAAAGCTCATTTAGTTTATGTCGTCTAGTCTCAATGTTGAAGTATATTCATTAATTATCGGTATTTAGCGTCAGACTCTCGGTCCTTAGCAATCTGGTCTTCGTATCGATCACCGATGGCTAACAACATGTCCTTTGTGTAAACCAAATCGCCACGTTGTTCACCGTGATACTCAAAAATTCTTGTTTCAACAATAGAGTCGACCGGACAAGATTCTTCACAAAAACCACAAAAAATACATTTAGTTAGATCAATGTCATAACGCGTAGTACGCCTACTCCCATCATCTCTTTGCTCGGACTCAATAGTTATCGCGAGCGCAGGGCATACCGCCTCACACAATTTGCACCCAATGCAACGCTCCTCACCATTGGGATAGCGCCGTAATGCATGCAGTCCACGAAACCGTGCGCTCTGAGGTGTTTTTTCCTCAGGAAACTGCACAGTAATCTTTGGCGCAAAAAAATATTTCAATGTGAGCATCAACCCCTTACGTAACTCGGTAAGGAGAAAAGTCTTTGATGCATCACGAATAAACCCGAACATTTTTATTAATTCCTTTATATAAAAACTACCAAGGCCACCAATCCATCCTCATTAGCACGCCTATGAGAACGAGCCACACAATGGTTATAGGAATGAACACCTTCCAACCTAAACGCATAATTTGATCGTATCGGTAGCGCGGGAACGTGGCCCGAAACCATAGAAAGAAAAAGAGCATGAATGCAACTTTTGCTGCGAACCAGCCGAACCCGTCCGGTATGCCGGGTATTGGCGAGAGCCATCCCCCTAAAAACATGATTGAAGCTAATGCTGCAATCAAAATCATGTTCGCATACTCGGCCAAGAAAAATACCGCAAATGTTGTTCCCGAGTACTCGACATGAAATCCGGCAACAATCTCGGACTCGCCCTCTGCAACATCAAACGGCGCTCGGTTCGTTTCAGCCACACCTGATATAAAGTACACAACAAACATAGGAAATAATGGAATTAAATTCCAACCGAGGAGCCCCATTCCCGTTCGTTGCGTATCGACTATTGTCGTTAAATTCAAACTTCCGGACATCATCAAAACGCACACCAAGGCAAAACCCATAGCAATTTCATAAGCCACAATTTGCGCACCACTTCTCATGGCGCCAAGCAACGCATACTTCGAATTAGACGCCCAACCTGCAACAATGACGCCATAAACACCCATAGAAGTAATAGCCAAGATATACAACAGTCCTGCATCAATATTCGACAACACTAAACCATCGGCAAAAGGCATCACAGCCCAAGCAGCTAACGCTGGCATTAAGGACAACATGGGAGCGATAACAAATAAAAACTTATTAGCCCCATTAGGAATGATGATTTCTTTTGTTAAAAGCTTCAAAACATCAGCAAAAGGTTGCAACAAGCCCATTGGACCAACGCGATTAGGGCCCAAACGTAGTTGCATATACCCGATTACCTTTCTCTCAGCGAGAGTAAGATAAGCGACACAGAGGGTCACTGGAATCAGAATCGCCATCACCTTCATCAAAGTCCAACTGAAGTACGCTAATTCTTTACCGATATACGCGGTTAAAAAATCAACGATCATGCAATCGCTCCTCGCGATTGAAGCTTGACGACATGAACTGAACCCCCGACACCACCAAGCACCCTTGAAGCATGGCTGTTCATAGGTATTCGAACGACGGCGCGCACTAGATTTGGATCAATGCGAGCAGGCAATTCAAATGAGTTTCCTTGTTGCTCAACCCTAACCACATCGTCATTCACGACATCAAGTTCTTGCGCGAGCTCTGAACCCAACCATACGTAATTAGACAATGCGTCTTTAGTCAGCTGTAATGCCGGCGCGCGACGAACAATTGAATCGACGCTATACATAGGAACATCGGAAAGTCTTTCAATCAGCAAAGGCTCGGCGGATACGCTGATCGGCACTTTATTTGAGATATTCGGTTGCGATTGTAGTCTACGAGGCAAGTCATCAAGACAGGCCTTCAAACCTCCACGAACAGCCTCTATGGATTCATATTCAAAAGTAGAAAATCCAAATAATTTACCGAGCGCGGCGAGCAATCTCCATCCAGGTCGGCTAAGACCCTTTGTTGGGGCAACCGGGCCAAATGATTGCACCGCGCCCTCCATGTTTATAAACGTACCAGCAGTTTCAGAAAACGGGCTAATTGGCAGCATCACTGTCGCATACTCAGCGACCTCGTCTTTGAATGCACTCATTGCTACAACCAACTGAGCAGACTTCATAACCTCAATAGCCGCACTTGGCACGCATGAATCAGCTCCCATTTCAGCATGCAATAAAAAATAAGCATCTAAGGGGGCGTCAGTCATTTCAATCGCATTAAGTCCGTTCGGGCCAGGCAGCACATTTGTAGATTCTGCACCCAATGAATTTGGTCCATCCGAGAGAAGGCCTACTTTTGCATCCACTAAGCCTCCCAGCAGATGACTGATTTGCTCTATTTTGGATCGATCTGGGTGATGTAGAGAAAAAGATCCGAGCAAGATCAACTTCTGCTCCCCGGTGACCAACATCTCTGCGATCTGTTCCGCATCGGATTCAACCGACAAATCAGCTAATACATTGGCAACCGGTCGACCAAGCGAAAGACATACAGCCTTAACGACTTGAAGCAACAATCCCGTCACGCGGCTAGGAGCGATGAGGTAATCCTTGGCCGTCGGAACCAAGGACTCACTATTTATCGGATTGATAAACGCGAGTAGACCATGATTTATTTTTGTCGCCTGTCGGATTCTATGCGCGAGAAGTGGTTGTTCCTTGCGTATGTTAGAACCAATCACCAAAATCCGGTCCAATTTCTCCACGTCGGAAATACGCATACCCAACCACGGTGCTTTAAACGATACTTCGCAGTCTGCCTGCCTCAACCTATAATCGATATTTTCGGAGCCTAGAGCCCGAATCAGCTTTTGAAACAAATAAAATTCTTCAGTCGTCGCTTGAGGCGTCGCTAATGCACCAATACGCTCTGGTTTAATCGTTGGGGACGCTAATTTTGTCTTAATGTGATCTAGGGCTGAAGCCCAATCCACTTCCCCCCAACGACCGTCAACTTTTATCATCGGAGAAAGTAAACGGTCCGTCGCATTCAATCCTTCGTAAGCAAATCGATCACGATCAGAAATCCAACATTCATTAATTTCTGTGTTTTCATGAGGGACCACACGAATAACCGTATCCCCTTTAATTTGGGCGGTTAAATTAGATCCGAGTGCGTCGTGTGGACTAATTGTCTTTCGACGAGCCAACTCCCATGTTCGGGCAGCATACCTAAACGGCTTAGATGTCAAAGCCCCAACCGGACAAACATCAATCATATTGCCAGACAATTCAGAATCTACTGTCGAGCCAACAAAGCTCATAATTTCCGAGTGCTCTCCTCGACCCGTCATTCCCAATTCCATAACCCCAGCAATTTCCTGCCCAAACCTAACACAGCGTGTGCAGTGGATGCAGCGAGACATCTCTGCGGCCGAGACTAACGGACCAAGTTCTTTCGTACTAACGGTTCGTTTCGACCCTTTGAAACGCGATCCCGATCCACCGTAACCCACGGCCAAATCTTGCAATTGACACTCCCCGCCTTGATCACATATGGGGCAATCAAGCGGATGATTGATGAGCAAAAACTCCATCACCCCTTTTTGAGCAGTTTTTGCTTGCTCAGATAAAGTATGAACTTTCATATCTTGCGCTGCTGGCGTCGCGCAGGCCGGTAGCGGCTTGGGTGCTTTTTCAACTTCAACCAAACACATACGACAATTCGCCGCAATGGATAATTTCTTGTGGTAACAAAAATGTGGAACATGAATGCCGAGCTTATTTGCGGCATCCATAACCGTACTACCGCTATCCACCTCTACAGCTTTGCCATTGATCTCAAGGGTGATCATATTGATTCAATCTGACTTTTTTTATGTTTGATAAGATACTCAAACTCGGGACGAAAATGCTGTATGAAGCTCTTAACTGGAAGGGCAGCCGCATCGCCTAACGCACAAATTGTCCTACCTGCGATGTTGTCAGATAGTGACAACAGTTGTTCAATGTCACCCTCTTCTCCTAACCCATTTTGAATACGTTTGACCAATCGATACAACCACCCTGTACCCTCCCGACATGGCGTGCACTGACCGCAAGATTCCTCATGATAAAAATACGAGAGGCGCAATAAACACCTCACCATGCATCGAGTTTCATCCATAACAATAACCGCTCCAGACCCAAGCATAGAGCCAGATTTAGCGATAGAGTCATAATCCATATCAGTCGCCATCATCACGTCAGCAGGCAACACCGGCATTGACGAACCGCCAGGAATAACTGCTTTTAGGCCGTTGCCGTCACGCACTCCGCCCGCCATTAGCAATAGCTCAGAGAATGGAGTGCCGAGACGAACTTCATAGTTACCGGGCTTTTCAACATCACCAGAAACAGAAAATATTTTCGTACCACCGTTATTAGGTTTTCCTAACGCCAAAAACGCATCAGCCCCATCTAAAATTAACGATGGTATTGCCGCAAAAGTTTCTGTGTTGTTGATAGTCGTAGGGCGCCCATAAAGTCCGTAGGATGCAGGAAATGGTGGCTTAAATCGTGGCTGACCTTTCTTTCCTTCTATAGATTCGAGTAATGCGGTCTCTTCGCCACATATATAAGCACCGAAACCATGATGCGCGTGCAGTTCGAATGCGAACTGCGAGCCCAATATTTCCTCACCTAGATATCCCGCCGCCCTTGCCTCGTCTAACGCTTCCTCAAAGCGCTCATAAACTTCCCAAATTTCCCCATGGATGTAGTTGTAGCCTACTGAAGCCCCTATAGCATAAGCAGCAATAGCCATACCTTCAATCACAACATGCGGGTTATATCTGAGGAGGTCGCGATCCTTAAATGTGCCAGGCTCTCCCTCATCAGAATTGCAAATCACATATTTCTGACCTTCCCCTTTAGGCATGAAGCTCCACTTTAGACCCGTGGGAAATCCAGCCCCACCTCGACCTCTGAGCGCGGAACTCTTCACTTCTGCAATCACATCTGCAGGAGAGAGGCCTTCAGCGAGAATTTTTCGAAGCGCCTGATACCCCCCCCTCTTCACATAATCTGCAAGCTTCCAGTTCAGCCCATCGATACCCTTCATAATCACCGCATCTGGGCCATAACTGGTGGTGGGAAATGGGGGGGCTGATGTGATCATCGCGTTTTAAACTCCTCTACTAGTCCAGCAACGTCTTCAACGCTTACTTTGCCACGCATCTCGCGATCGTTAATGATGACCACCGGCGCATCTCCGCAGGCCCCCATGCATTCCGCCTCCTTTAAGGTAACGGAACCATCCGAGGCAGTCTCGTTGAAATTAATACCAAAGAGTGCTTTCAGTTGGTCTGCCGTTTTATTCGCACCTTGCAACGCACACGGTAGGTTCGTGCAAATAGCTAATTTAAAACGCCCGGGCTTATCCAAGTTGTACATGCCATAAAACGTTGCCACTTCCCATACCGCGATAGCGCGCATCTCTAAATAAGCCGCAACATCTTCTACAACTGATTCGGAAACCCAACCTAATTCATTTTGGGCTATCGCTAAAGCAGCCATAACTGCTGAAGACTTTCGATCCGCAGGATACTTTGCGATTTCCTTATCAATTCCTTGGTAAGCTTCCTTACTCAATAATTTAATACCGCTCATCGATCAATCTCTCCAAACACAACATCCTGAGTACCAATTATGGCCACAAGGTCAGCAATCATATGCCCCCTCGTCATTTCATCTATTGCAGATAAATGCGCAAACCCTGGCGCTCTTATTTTCAAGCGGTAAGGCTTATTGGCCCCGTCCGAAACCAAATAAATTCCAAACTCCCCTTTCGGTGCTTCGACCGCACAATAGGCCTCACCAGACGGGACATGCATCCCTTCGGTAAACAATTTGAAGTGGTGGATGAGGTCTTCCATATTCACCTTCATATCTTCACGTGAAGGTGGAGCAATTTTAGTGTTTGGCGTAATAATTGGTCCTGGGTTTTTTCTGAGCCAATTAATACATTGTTTGATGATATGGTTCGACTGGCGCATTTCTTCAATACGCACCAAGTATCGATCGTAACAGTCACCATTCGTCCCTACCGGAACATCGAAATCCACTAAATCATAAGCGTCGTATGGTTGTTTTTTTCGCAAATCCCAAGCAATACCCGACCCCCTAAGCATTGGCCCAGTAAAACCTAATGCGGCCGCCCTTTCCGGCGTCACCACTCCGATGTCCACTGTGCGCTGCTTCCAGATACGGTTATCAGTTAACAAGGTTTCATATTCATCCACCTTGCTAGGAAAGTGGCTCGTAAAGTGTTCGATAAAATCAAGAAGCGATCCTTGTCGATTTTCATTCAACCTATTAATTTCTTTTTGATTACGAAACTTGGACGCCTCGTATTGAGGCATAACATCAGGCAAGTCTCGATAAACACCACCGGGCCGGTAATAAGCCGAATGCAGGCGTGCGCCAGAAACCGCCTCATAGCAATCCATTAAGTCCTCGCGCTCGCGAAAACAATAAAGAAACACCGTCATGGCCCCAACATCCAGCGCATGCGCACCAAGCCAAAGCAAATGATTTAATATTCGAGTTATTTCATCGAACATGACACGAATATATTGCGCTCGGATAGGTACCTCCGCACCAAGCAACTTCTCGATTGCCATAACGTACGCGTGCTCATTACACATCATTGACACGTAATCCAACCGATCCATGTAAGGGACTGATTGCAAGAAGGTTTTATGCTCTGCTAACTTTTCGGTTCCACGATGCAACAACCCAATGTGGGGGTCGATACGTTCGATCACCTCCCCGTCAAGCTCAAGGACCAGCCTAAGCACCCCATGCGCCGCGGGGTGCTGCGGACCAAAATTCATTGTGTAATTTTTAATTTCAGCCATGCCAGAATCTCTTTCCAAACAGACGACATACCATCGAACTAGACATCGCCATAAGAGTCCTCTCGTATCACTCGCGGCACAATCTCCCTGGGCTCAATCGTCACAGGCTGGTAAACCACTCGTTTTTCTATGGGGTCGTAACGCATCTCAACATGACCTGATAACGGAAAATCTTTCCTAAGTGGGTGCCCTACAAAACCGTAATCCGTTAAGAGCCGCCTCAGGTCAGGATGACCATCAAAAACAATTCCGAAAAGGTCAAATGCCTCACGCTCAAACCAATTGGCACCGGGCCAAATATCGACAACTGAAGAGACGGAAGGCTGCTCATCATCATCACAAAAAATTCGCACCCGCACACGATGGTTAAAATCGATGGATAACAAGTGATATACGACTGCAAACCTACTAGAGCACTGATCTTTAGATGGATAATCTCTGTAATCCATACCACAGACATCCAAAAGTAGATTGAATTTCAAGCCTGAAGCATCTCTCAATAAAGTCATTTTCGTAGGCAGGTCCAATGCCGCTAACGTAAGCGTCACTTCGCCCAACTCATAACGAACTTCGTCCTTTGTTAGCCTCAGATTAGACTTTAATTTCTCTACCAAATCTTGATGCACTTGATTCACTTAATCCCTAAACCATTAGATCGCAACGTTTAGCGCGCAATCGTATTTGTTCTTTTAATCTTATTTTGAAGTTGCACAATACCGTACAGCAACGCTTCAGCTGTAGGCGGGCACCCCGGAACATACACATCAACAGGTACAATTCGGTCACAGCCACGCACGACAGAATACGAGTAGTGATAATACCCACCACCGTTTGCACAGGACCCCATAGATATAACCCATCGCGGCTCAGCCATTTGGTCATATACCCTTCTGAGAGCTGGGGCCATCTTATTACACAATGTCCCCGCTACAATCATCAGGTCGGACTGCCGGGGACTCGGTCGAAAGACAATGCCAAACCGATCCAAATCATAGCGAGCAGCCCCTGCGTGCATCATCTCGACAGCACAACATGCCAGACCAAAAGTCATCGGCCACAGCGAACCGGTGCGCGTCCAATTGACAACGGCGTCAACGCTCGTTGTTACAAACCCCTTTTCTTGAATTTCCTCAATAATCATATTCGCCGCAACCTAATCCCAATCCAGTGCACCTTTTTTCCATTCGTAAATAAACCCTACAACCAACAGAGTGAGAAAAATCATCATGGCAACAAAACCCGTTAAACCAATCTGATCGAGCGCAACCGCCCAAGGAAATAAGAAGGCAATTTCAAGATCAAAAATGATGAATAAAATAGCCACTAGATAATATCTAACATCAAACTTCGTTCGAGCATCTTCGAAAGCATCGAAACCACATTCGTAGGCGGATAATTTAGCCGCATCAGGATTATGAGAACGAAGCGTTCTACTAAGAATAGCCCCTGCTAAGGGCAACGCTAATCCCACGACTATACCGATAACAATAAACAATAAAATTGGGAAGTATTCAGCTATCATTCAATTACCTCGTCCACTCTGACTCTGCTTGATGTCAGACCAACATTTCACTAATAGTTCGAATCGCTAAATAATTAACGACTTAACATGCATTTTTGGTGCCGACGGCGAGACTCGAACTCGCACGACCTAAGCCACCGCCCCCTCAAGACGGCGTGTCTACCAGTTCCACCACGTCGGCACAAAAATACTTACTTACAACAGATCGCTGATGCCCTTCCTAGGATATTCACTTGGGAATCTCATCAACTTTAGAGCCTTCACCCTCTTCAACAATTGACCCAGCGTCGTCAACGGCACTCGGCATAACGGCAGGAGAGGTTCTAGTCACCCCAGACATCACACCGATGGATCGAGACTCCTCAAACTGTAGAAAACTCAAGGTCATACTTGTAATAAAAAAGATAGTTGCAAAAATAGCAGTGACCCGACTTAGGAAATTTGCTGACCCACTAGATCCGAACAAACTACCAGACGACCCACCTCCAAAAGCAGCACCCATGTCTGCTCCCTTACCATGCTGCATCAAAACCAACGTAATCACACCCAAGGCTGCCAGCACGTGTATCACTAAAACAATAAAACTCATAATATTCAGTCAATCATTAATGTGTCGTCACTGAAACCGCCAAGTGACAAATTGTCAAAAAATCAATCAGGTTAAGTGAAGCTCCCCCGATTAACCCACCATCAACATCCTCTTGCTGAAATAAAGCCTCAGCATTATCAGGCTTAACACTTCCGCCATAAAGAATTTTTAGAGAAATCGCCGCATTTGCATCCATTAGAGCTAGTTTACCCCTAAGATAACTGTGCACCTCCTGCACCTGATCAGGCGAAGCAGTCAAACCTGTTCCAATAGCCCAAACTGGTTCATAAGCCAACACAACCTTCCCTAATTTCCCCACCCCTACGCACTCTACTGCTGCTTCCAATTGCCCCAAAACAACCTCAAAAGTCTGCCCCGCCTCTCTTTGCCCAAGCGTCTCACCCAGACAAATAATGGGTGTAATCCCCATCTCTAACAACTTTTTAGCTTTCTGCCCAACAAGCACATTGGTTTCAGCATATAAACTCCGACGCTCCGAATGGCCAACAAGCCCATATGAAACTCCAAATTCCTTAAGCATCCTTGCTGAAATCTCACCAGTATAGGCTCCAGAATCATGCTCGCTGACATTTTGAGACCCCCAAGCTATAGCGCCTGAGACCAGACAATCCCGCACCTGTGAGAGATATAGACTCGGGACGCAAACAGCAACATCCAGACTCGACAGCCCTCCTGCGGCGGACAAACCACTTAATAGAGCCTCGTTATCAGCAAGGGACCCGTTCATCTTCCAATTACCGACAATCAATTTTTGACGACTCATTCTCTAGACCACTAAAGTAAAACCTCGGGATTTTACCTTTTTACAAGGTTTCGGGTCAATGTTGAAAGGCGACTTCGATAGAGAAGCAATAAATACTTAGCCAATTGCACCAGACTCGTTGACGATCAACCGAATCGGCCGGTAATGTAGTCCTCAGTCAATCTGTGAACTGGATTTGTAAATATTTGCTTCGTTTCACCGACCTCAACGAGCTTACCTAAGTGAAAATATGCAGTCCGGTCTGAGACGCGCGCTGCTTGCTGCATGGAATGCGTGACAATCACAATGGAATACTGCTCACGCAACTCGTAGATCAACTCTTCCACCTTAGCTGTAGCAATCGGATCTAAGGCCGAGCAAGGCTCGTCCATCAATATAACATCCGGACCTACGGCGATGGCGCGCGCAATACACAAGCGCTGCTGCTGCCCTCCTGACAGGCTTGTTCCGGGCTGATCAAGACGATCCTTGACCTCGCCCCATAAGCCCGCCCTATCAAGGGATCGCTCAACAATTTCATCGAGCTCTATGCTGTCCTTCGCCAAACCATGGATCCGCGGGCCGTAGGCAATATTATCAAAAATTGACTTGGGAAAAGGATTCGGCTTTTGAAACACCATGCCGACTCGCGCACGTAGGGACACTACATCAATATTTGGGTCAAAAACATCATCACCATCTATCTCTATCACACCCTCCATGCGACAAATATCGATCGTGTCATTCATACGATTAAAGCATCGAAGCAAAGTCGACTTACCACACCCAGAAGGCCCTACAAAAGCAATAACTTCACTGTACCCAATATCCAACGTAACATTGTCAACAGCAAGCTTATCCGCGTAGTAAACACTTACATCGCGAGCCGTCATTCTGGCATTGTCGACATAAACGTCCCCAACCGTTTCATCAGGAATCTCTCGATCTTGGAATTTCACGTCATCCGTGTTCGTCACTGCATCAGCCATTCGTTATCCATTGTTCCATAATCATAACCAACGTCGCTCAAGTTTTTTACGCAAGATAATTGCCCCCGCGTTCATAGTAATCAAAAAGGCTAACAGAACAATAATAGCGGCGCTGGTTTTTTGAATAAACATACGCTCGGCGAAATCCGCCCACATAAAGATCTGAACTGGAAGCGCAGTCGCAGGCTCTGTCACACTGCCGGGCACATCAACGATAAAGGCAACCATGCCGATCATCAAAAGCGGTGCGGTTTCACCCAGGGCCTGAGCCATACCAATGATGGTTCCAGTCAACATCCCTGGCATAGCCGGAGGAATCACATGGTGTAAAATTGTTTGCATTTTGGAGGCGCCAATCCCCAACGCCGCATCTCGAATGCTCGGCGGCACCGCCCGAATAGCTGCGCGAGAAGAGATAATGATGGTCGGCAACGTCATTAGCGCCAGAACAATACCTCCGACCAGAGGAATGGAGCGCGGTAATCCGAAAGCGATAATGAAAATTGCGAGCCCCATAATCCCAAAAACTACTGATGGCACAGCTGCCAAATTATTAATATTGATTTCAATAATTTCTGTCATTCGATTTTTGGGCGCAATTTCTTCCAAATAAACGGCAGTCGCCACTCCCAACGGAAAAGCGATCAAAAGACATACACTTAAAGTCCAAATCGATCCAACTAATGCGCCCTTAATACCAGCAATTTCAGCGTTTCTTGATGCAGAACCCGTAAAAAGATAATCGCTGAACTCATAGGAAATTAAATTGGCCCGATTCAAGAGTTCGACATACTCAATTGTCCGGTCATTAATCCTTCGATCAGATTCGGGGGTATCCCTCGAGATGAACCCGCGCATGAATGAGTCAATATCATCATCAACGGCAAATTTTACTGATACTCTTTGGCCAATAAGCTCTGGATGCTTGAGCGCAAACTCAGTCAACCGAGCGGCTGAACCTGAAGACAATATAGAACGAGCCGCGCGCCGAGCCTTTCTCCCCTCTGGGCTGCCTAAAACACTCGACAAAGCCTCGCCCACCAACCCAACAGCATCACCGGAATAAAGAGACGCCGCACTCATGTCACCTTTTGGGTCCATTCGCTCTTTATCCAACACAACCTCTAAGGTCACATAGTGCTGAAACATACCAGGAATACCTTTGGACAGTATGCCTGTGAATAAAAATACAAGAAAACAAAGGGTCAGTGAAACCGCTCCAACACCTAAATATCGAAAACGTCGCTCGCTACGCCCCCGCCTCTTAAGCGTTGCCGCCACCCGAACTGCGGTCTCTTCAGGCGTCAATGCGCCACCTGTATTTACATCAGTCATATTGTTCTCGATATCGCTTCACAATTTGCAACGCGAAGAAATTGAGCCCTAAAGTAATAATGATTAACACTAAGGCCAAAGCAAAAGCGGACAACGTCTTTGCAGATTCAAACTCCTGATCACCAACCAAAATAGTGACGATTTGCGAGGTCACAGTTGTGACGGCATCCAATGGATTAAATGACAAATTAGCCGCTAAACCTGCTGCCATAACCACAATCATAGTTTCGCCAATCGCCCGGGACACAGCAAGGATGATCGCAGCAACAATCCCGGGTAATGCCGCTGGCAACACCACTTGGCGAATTGCCTCACTTTTTGTTGAACCCAACCCATAAGCCGCATCACGAAGTGACTGCGGTACAGCATTAATGACATCATCGGAAAGGGATGAAACAAATGGAATAATCATGACTCCCATGACCAAACCTGCAGCGAGCGCAGACTCAGATGCAACCTCTATGCCCAGTGAGGCACCAACAGCCCTCAAAAAAGGTGCCACCGTCAATGCGGCAAAAAAACCGTACACAACCGTCGGAACACCCGCCAAAATTTCCAGTAACGGCTTAACGACTGAGCGCACTCTATGACTGGCATACTCAGCAAGATATATAGCGCTGAACAAACCCACCGGCACTGCCACCGTTAACGCGACGAATGATATCAAAAACGTGCCGACAAACATCGGCAGCATCCCATAGGTAGCGGTACCACCGCCCGACCCAGCCCGCTCTGCCCCCTCAAACTGAGGATTCCATTCAAGCCCAAAAATAAAATCCTGAATTGGAATTAGTTTAAAGAAACGTATCGATTCAAATAACACGGATAACACGATACCAATAGTGGTCAGTATTGCGATTGTCGAGCTCGCAATAAGGGCCCACAAAATGATGCGCTCCACACCATTTCGCGCTCGAAATGAAGGATTAATTAGACGAAATGCAAAAAACCCCGACAAGAGGGCACATCCAATCGTAATTGCAGCTATCACCCGATCTGCAATGCCTTGCCACTCAAGCCAAGCACCACCAGCCGCCCGCACCCAGGGCTCCGGCGTACCAAAGTAGATGCCTTCGACAAAGTTCATGACCTGAGCGAATGCGATCGCTCGGGCCACCCCATCCGCGTTCATCACCTGTCTCTTATACACATCTCCGAGCCCACGAGACAGGCAGAAATCT
>OJFL01000283.1_pt1 | contig 28406 bp, 28 predicted proteins | sample 1594131 | NCBI WGS metagenome assembly OJFL01 (sample SAMN05416782, study PRJEB24817) | seawater metagenome | isolation source: Sea water | place: Canada:Atlantic | collected 2013-07 | reverse complement strand
CGTACGTACGGTTCTGTGAGAGGGATGAGGCGCAAGCCTCACCCTACTCGATATGGCCAGTAAACGAAAAACGGCTTTCAGATAACACATTTGCTAACACTTATTATTGGTAGTTATCTTGCGTGAGCTAAAAATTAAATGAATTCTGTAATTAAGAATAAAAAACAAAGACTATAGATTTGTAGAGGCGGCAGTTTTACTGTTTAGTATAAGTAGTTGCCATCGCTATAAAAGTAATAAAACGAGTTCGTATTACATCAAAATAGAAATCTGTGAGTCGACATTTCGATAAGCATAGTTGAAGAAAATAATAATAAACGAGGAGAGGGACGCATCCATGATTGAAATAACTGGTCTCGCTAAACGTTTTGAGGTGGAAAACCCCAAAAAGCTTAGCGAGCAAGAGAAAAAAGACCCACGCTTAAAAGGACGCTACTTCCAGTCTGTAAGAGATGTATCATTTGCCTGTCAAAGCGGTGAGGTACTCGGACTGCTAGGGCCTAACGGCGCAGGAAAAACAACCACACTTCGCATGCTGTCTACAGCGCTACGCCCTGATAGCGGAAGCGTGACGATAGACGGTCAAGACGTATTGGCAAATCCAAATGTTGCACGAAAGAAAATCGGCTTTTTATCAAGCTCTACTGGTCTGTACGGCAGATTAACAGGTCGTGAAAATATCAGCTATTTTGGTGAGTTGCATGGTTTGTCGAAAAGTACCATTAACGCGCGTATAGAAGAAATGGCTGATTTGCTCGATATGCAGAGCTTTTTGGAAAGACGCGCTGAGAATTTCTCATCAGGTATGAAGCAAAAAGTATCCATTGCACGTGCTGTTATTCACGAGCCCTCGCTTGTAGTACTTGATGAGCCCACTACCGGCCTGGACATTATGGCGACCAGTACCGTTATGGAGTTTATTCAACGATTGAAAGATAAGGGAACACCGGTGATCTTCTCCACCCATCACTTAGATGAGGTGCAAGCTCTGTGTGACAAGGTCACCGTCATCAATCAGGGCGAAACTGTATTTAATGACTCACTTGCTGCGTTCAGCGCACTGTCTGATGGGCAAATGCATAAGAGTTTCCTTAAAACACTGTCAACAGAATCACAGGAGAAGAGCAATGTGGTTAATCTTTAAGAAGGAATTTAAAGAGTTATTGCGGGATAAAAAAACCATTATCTTTATGATTCTGTTACCGCTTTTACTGTTCCCTGCTATTTTCGGCGTAGGCATTTTCTTTATGAGTAACGCCGCTGAAAAAGCGGAAAATGAAATTCTAAAATATGCCATCGTTGGTGAAGCATATGCGCCTGACATTGTAGAATCTTTTGCTGAGGCGTCTGAAAAGTTTGAATTGGTAAGTGTTGACGGTGCTTTTGAGAGCGAGAGTGATTATGCCAAGTTTATCAAAAACGAAACTTTAGACTTTGTGTTAGTAATACCTGACACTTTTGATGCAGATATTTTGGCATCGGGACAGCATAAAATTGGGCTTTATTTAAATGATGCAGGGCTTAACAAAGTCTATGGGCGAGTAGCCGAAATCATTGACGTTTATATGGACGAATTTCAGCTAGCGGCATTTACCGAGCTGGGGTTAAATGAAGCGCAACAAGAAGCTTTGCTAAAACCTATTTCGATAGAAAAGCAAAACGTAGCTGATGATAGAGAGGTTTGGGGCGAGCGTATTGGCGGCTTCTTACCTTACTTCATTTTTATCTTGTGCTTACAGGGGGCTATGGCACCCGCTGCTGATTTGGGTGCAGGGGAAAAGGAAAGAGGTACGCTGGAAACACTGCTTATTTCACCAATGGACAGGTACAAACTGGTACTTGGCAAGTTCTTTACGGTAAGCGCCGCGGGTATCATTACTGCTCTCATCACCGTATCTTCCATGGCTATTTGGGGTATTGTTTTATCTCAGGGCATGGCAATTGAATTTGTTGTTGAAGTTATGTCGATGATAGGCATAGTCGATTTTGTACTTATCTTTCTTATGCTCGTGCCGGTTGTTGCTGTGTTTGCCGCGATCCTACTCTCACTATCGATATATGCACGCTCGTTTAAAGAGGCGCAAAGTTACATGGGGTCTTTAATCATGGTCGTGATCTTCCCCGTGCTAATTGCCATGATGCCGGGCGTTGAGTTAAAAGGAGCATGGGTTTGGGTGCCCCTGACTAATGTTGCACTTGCTATGAAGGAGCTGTTCAAAGGAACGATGGACTACTTCGCATTGTTTGGCATTTTTACCTCTACCGCAGTCATCGCTATTGGATTAATAATGTTTTGTATTCATTGGTTTAATAAAGAGAAAGTACTGTTTAGGTAATAGCAGGTAATTGAGAAAGTTAACGAAGTGAAATCACGTTAAAGAAAAAGACGCCACGTGTTGTTTTAGAGATTTGTTATAAACACATTGTGGCGTTTTTGTTTGTACTGTTTAAACCTCAAAATCAATTCTCTTGATTATACTTTCCCAACCAGGAGGAATTTTCCCCTGTAACACGTAAGAATAGGCAAGAAGTTCGGCGATAACATAGTACAAGGATTCTGGTATATCTTGACCTACATCCAATGTAGCCAGCACTTCGCTAAGATAGGGATCTTCATGTATGAGTATGCCTGTCTCTTCAGCCATAGCAATTATCGCTTCGGCTAAGTCGCCATAGCCCTTTGCTACCACTTTTGGGGTGTTTTTCTTGTCTCCGCCTTCATATTTGAGACCAATTGCCCGCTTAGCTTTGTTCTGTTTGTCAGTACTCATACTGTCTTCTCGCAATTAGCACTCATACTCTAGTCTCAAAAATTTGATGAGGACGGCTATTGAGGGTATCTGGAATATGCCCGCGCTGAAAACTACTCTTTTCTACTTGTAATCCAAGTTCCTCCAAGCGTTTAGTGAGGTAAGGCAATGTGTCGGCAACTCTTGCCAAGATAACTTCATTTGAGGCATATAAGTCGAGGGTAATTGTCTCTTTGTCTATTTTTGACTTGGCAAGTACTTGTCCAACAGTGCCTATATCCAACTTCATGGTAACGTTCCACAGAGACTGCTGCCCTTTACTCTCTTGTTGTTCATGCTGCTTTTTAGGCTCGCGCTGAATGAGAAGCTCTGGTGGCGTATTATGTTGGGTGAGCGAGGGGAGTACATAGTAAAAACTATCTTGGCCTTGAATACGCGCGTCGGCTTGTGTCAATTTACTTTGCTGATGATTTGCCAATAACGTTTTGAGCTGGCTGAGAATTTGCTGACGACTGTCTAATTGATGCAAATCTTGACTTACTTTGCTTGGCTGTGAGTTTCCACCCACACTTGCCAACGTTTTAGAAACGATTGAATCAGGTGCATCGAGCTGTGCTTTTAAGCTGGGTTGTCGTTGCAATGCCCTGCCAGCTAACGCAAGTTGCACCAGTGCAACAAGTCCTTGCACAAAGCTCGATACCGCAACCGGTGAAGCTAGTGTCGACGGCGTTGCCAAAAGTGCAGGGCTGCTTAATAAGTTTTGTATCCGTTGCGGCAGCGTTGACTCCGGTGTTGATACAACATTCGGTGCTTTGCTCTTTCCGCTATCGTCTATCGCTTTTGTTCCTGTACCTACTTGAGTATTTGCTTCTTCTTTTAGACCATTTAGGCGTTCAGCCCCTGTTGTTTGCTGTTTACTATTTGTATTTGAAAGTTGCTGTAAAAGGTTGTTTATCAGACTTACTGAAGCATTTTTTGCCTCAGATTTCAGTAATTGCGCAATGCTGCCTAAAGATGCCTTTCCACCATCAACTTCCTTATTCACAGAAATAGGTTTCTCGGCTTCGCTACTCGGGTAATTTGTTGAGGTTTGTAAAAGGTTTTGTTTTTGTTCTGCTTGATGCAGTTTAGATAATGCAGTGGGAGCAGTACCTACATCAAGACCTTTTATGTGCTGTATTAATCTTGATATTGCCGCAGACGGTGATTGTTTGTCCGCTATTGAAGCTTCAACTTGAGTATTGGATAACGAGTTCGGATTGCCCTCAACAATGGAAATAAGCGAGGCTAATGCGGTGGTTGTATTTCCAGTTTGATTGAGGAGTACCCTGGAAAGTGCTTGAATAGCCTTATGCACCTCACTACTTTTGAGTACTTCTGGCGACGCTTTGAGTACTTCTGGCGATGCTTTGAGATTGTCTAACTGTATTTTGCTGGGCGAAGTATATTGAAAGGAGGCATCTTGAGAAGCGGCAGTGCTACCGCTGTTATTTGCCTTGAACGATTCCGAGCCTATAAGTTGCGACACTGGAAGCTTCTTTATCTCAATATTGCGTATTTGTTCTTTTGCTAGAGGGGGCGTTTAAAGTGCGCTTTCCGGCATGGTAAATGTAGTTACCACATTGTTCCTAGCCGTATGTACAGTAAGCGTAGCGTTTGAACTGTTTTTAGCAGACAAAGATAACAAGCTAACCGTTTTTAATGCGTTGTTTCCCGCATCCAAAGGTGTGGGCATAAAAGCCTTTAATGCCGAGGGCGTCCTATCGTTTTGCGATATAGCCACAGCGCCCTGTTTGAGGGCGCTCTCAATGAATTGGCTTTGCATTTTTATATCTACATTTCCCAGTGATATGCCTTTTCCATTCTGCCCGCTAAGACCTGGCTGATTGGAAGATAGGCTTAGAGAAATATTACCGCTTTGCGTGCGACTCATGGCTAATGTCACGTTTTTACCGACAAGGCTTTGAAATGAGGATAATAACTTTGTGTCTAACTGCGTCGTTGGGAATTTAAGTGGCTTTTCACCATTTACATTGAGCGAGATTTCTTTGTTGGTTACCGCAAACACCTGTGCTTTCAGTGATACAGCTGTGCCGTCCACGTTCTTTAAAGTCTCGGCAATGGCTTTGAAAAGTTGGCCTTGTTTATCAAATGGAATATTAATTTCTTGCGAAACAATGCCTGTTGAAGTTAAGGCTGCTTGTATCGATCGGGTTTGCGCTGAGTTAGCTTGAGCAGAACTAGTTTGAACCGAGCCCAGAGAAAGTAACTGAATTTGCTGTGACGATTGAAAAGATAGCCCGTTTGGTAAGCGTATGTTTGCACTTAATTGAGGTGAATTAATGGCAAGAATATTTTCAGGTAGTTTAGCAATCATTACTTTAGCCGCGTTATCTAGAGCAGCCGCTTGCGTAAGCGTTTTACTTTGCGCAGGATTCAACACTGCACTTGGTGCTGTGCTAGTGGTCCTATTCTGAACCTCGTTTGGCGAAGCGCTCCGTGTAGCATCTTGCACAGAAGCTTTCGAGGCGCTTTGCATAATGTTGGCAAGGATGTTGGAGAGTTGCTGCGTCATAGTTGAACTATCGGCCTAAAGGTCGTTTTCCTTAATGATATTAAAGCAGGCCTTTAGTTTTTTAGATATCTTTTGCGATGAGTTTAGTGATGATTTTAGCTATGACTTTAGCCATGTATTTATCCATCTATACATCCACCTCACGCCCTAGTTATATCTGTTCACTTTTATCCGCCTAAATGCACAGGTGAAACCTATATTTAGTGGGCTAAGAGCTTAATTTTTTATTAGAAATACCTTTGAAGTAAATCATATTTAATTGATATTCGCGACTGCGAAAAAGTCATCCTGTGATAAACTATGGCCATTTTTTAAAGACCTATTTTGTGACTAAGGCTGGCTTAGTAGTGCTAGAAGCATGTGAAATAACTTGCATCAAAAGAGATAGAACCTTGTTCGAGGGTATTTCTTTGTCGGTAGATGCCGGAGATCTTCTTTACTTGCGAGGGCCAAATGGCGCGGGTAAGACAAGTTTGCTGCGAATTTTAACAGGACTGAGTGCACCTGACTCGGGGACTGTACGATTTAATTCTGTAGACATTGCCGTAAATGCATCTGCGTATTTGTCAAACTTGGTGTATTTAGGCCACAAAAGCGGTACAAACGGCAGCCTGTCTGCCATAGATAATTTGAAGTTCTGGCTTGCGCAACACAGTACTAATGTGAATGACGATGCACTTTATGAAACGTTAGCGCGCATAGGGTTGGTAGGGCTTGAAGATGTTCCTGTGCGTTATCTATCAGCAGGACAGCAACGTCGAGTTGCACTCTCTCGATTGTGGTTAAAAAAAGCGAGTGTGTGGGTTCTGGATGAGCCTTTTACTGCCCTCGATACAAAAGGCGTAGCACTACTTGAACAATTTATGAAACATCATGTTGAAAACGGTGGGGTTGTTATAACGACCTCTCACCAAGCTTTGTCTGAAGAAGCGGGCAGGTACAGAGTATTCGATTTGGAGTATCGATTTTAATGTCGTTATACCAAGGCATTTTTGTCAGAGATATGCACATAGCGTTTAAGCAAAAAGCGGAGCTGGTTCAGCCGATCATGTTTTTGCTGATGGTAGTTACTTTGTTTCCACTAGGGGTTAGCCCATCGCCAGATACGTTGCAGAGGATTGGTGCTGGAGTACTGTGGATTGCTGCGATTTTGTCTTCGCTCATGGCAATGGAGCGTATGTTTCGCGATGATTTTCAAGATGGCACCATGGAGCAATACGTGCTTTCTGGTATGTCTTTGGCTGGCATCAGCGCAGTGAAAGTATGTGCACACTGGTTAGTGAGCTTTGTTCCTATGCTTGTGCTCTCACCTCTATTGGCGATGTTTTTAAATTTAACATTTGATATGTATGTGGCGCTTATTATTACTTTGTTACTAGGCACGCCTTTGCTGTCATTTATTGGCGCCATTGCGGTTGGTTTAACAGTAGGACTGCAGAAAGGTGGGGTATTGTTGGCTCTGTTGCTAATTCCCGTTTTTATTCCGTTACTAATTTTTGCCACATCTGCTGTGGAATCTGCCGCACTGCAATTACCTTATTACCCGCAAATTGCTATTATTGCCGCCATGCTATTGCTCTCTGCTGCAATAGCGCCTTTTGCGATAGCGTATTCTTTAAAAGTGAGTCAAAACTGATGTGGAAGTGGTTACATCCTTACGCAAAAACTGAGCGAGCTTATCAGCTTTGCATAACGTTACAGCCTTGGTTTTGGGCTGGTGCGTGTATTTGTCTTGTTGTTGGAACTGTATGGGGGCTTGCTTTCGCTCCGCAAGACTATCAGCAGGGTGATTCCTTTCGTATTATTTATATCCACGTGCCAAGCGCTATTTTGTCCATGGGCACGTATGTAGCTATGGCGGTGGCCGCGCTCGTAGGTATGGTATGGCAGTGGCGTACCGCATATATGACTATGATAGCCATAGCCCCTATTGGCGCTGTAATGACGTTTGTCGCACTTTTTACTGGAGCTGCATGGGGTAAACCTATGTGGGGCGCTTGGTGGGTGTGGGACGCTCGATTGACTTCTGAACTAATTTTATTGTTTTTGTATATTGGCGTAATTGCTTTGTATGGCGCTTTTGAGGACAAACAGCAGGCTGGCAAGGCCGCAGGTGTCATGGCGTTGGTGGGCGTTGTCAATATCCCTATTATTCATTATTCCGTTGAATGGTGGAATACGCTTCACCAGGGAGCGACGATAAGTAAATTTGATAACCCATCCATAGCACCGGAAATGCTTTGGCCGCTACTTATTAACTTATTGGGCTTTGCTCTTTTTATAGGTGCAGTAACAACAATTCGATTACGCAATGAAATTGTACTGCGAGAACTACACCGTCCTTGGGTACAAGCGCTCGCTCAACAGCGATTAGAAAAGGAGGCTTAAAAATGCAGTTTGACTCCTTTGCTAGCTTTATCGCCATGGGCGGCTACGCGTTTTACGTTTGGATATCGTTTTTTATTACCTTTGGAGCTATGGCCGTGATTGCGGTGCAAAGCTACCTCAAACAAAAAACACTGCTTAGAACAGTGATCAAAGAGCGAGATCGCAGAGCGCGTATTCAAAGAGCGCATAAAAGCGCGCAGAATAAAATCGACTAAGTCAGTAGCGTCGACGAGACGCGGATTGTGATTAATATTTTTCCATTTTCTATATATCGAAGTGAGATAGTTGAATGAACCCAAGACGTAAGCAGCGTTTAGCTGTAGTCGCTACAATCGGCCTTTTAGTTGCCAGTGCAATTGGGCTGATGCTTTACGCATTGAATGACAGTATCGACCTGTTTTACACACCAAGCGAAATCATTGAGGGTAAAAACGGACAAAAACCACAGGTAGGTCAGCGCCTACGGATAGGCGGAATGGTAGTGCCAGGTAGCGTAAGTCGCGATCCTGAAAGCCTTGCCGTAAGTTTCGATTTGGTAGATACAGGGCCAACTGTTACGGTGACATTTACAGGAATTTTGCCGGATCTGTTTCGTGAGGGGCAGGGAATTGTTGCTACAGGTGTACTCACTGAAAAAAGACAGATTAACGCCCAAGAAGTCCTCGCTAAACACGATGAAGAATATATGCCGCCGGAATTGGCTGAAAAAATGAAAGGGATTAAACACGTTAAGCCAACTGAGAACTTAGGCTATAACTCGGCGACCAATGAGGCTAGCAGTTCGGCAGGTAAAAACGGAGGGCTGTATTAATGATCCCTGAAATTGGTAACATTGCCCTGACATTAGCCTTAGTACTGTCTATTTTATTGGTTGTATATCCGTTATGGGGAGCTCATCGTCAACATGAAACTCTTATGGCAACAGCGAAACCTTTGGCCATCGGGCTCTTCATTTTTACACTTATTGCCTATGTGTGTTTAACGTACGCATTTGTTACCGATGACTTCAGCGTGGCCTACGTTGCACAGCATTCAAACAGCAAGCTGCCTATATATTACAAAATTACCGCTGTGTGGGGCGGCCATGAAGGCTCATTTTTATTATGGGTGCTAATGCTTTCTTTATGGACGGTAGCTGTAGCCATTTTTAGCCGAGGGATCCCTTTGGCGATGGTCGCACGAGTTCTTTCTGTGCTGGGAATGATCGGCATTGGGTTTTATTTGTTTATGCTGCTGACATCAAATCCCTTTGACAGCATGCTGCCATTTTTCCCTGTTGATGGGCGGGATTTGAATCCGCTGCTGCAAGACTTTGGCATGATCATTCACCCTCCAATGCTTTACATGGGCTACGTTGGGTTTTCGGTGGCGTTTGCATTTGCTATATCAGCGCTAATATCAGGGCAGTTAGATTCAACCTGGGCCAGGTGGTCTCGGCCATGGGTTATCGCGGCTTGGGCATTTCTTACCGTAGGTATTGCCCTTGGTAGCTGGTGGGCCTATTACGAACTTGGCTGGGGAGGCTGGTGGTTTTGGGACCCGGTAGAAAATGCCTCATTCATGCCTTGGCTGGTAGGAACGGCACTAATGCATTCTCTTGCTGTAACTGAAAAGCGAAAAGCATTTAAATCATGGACAGTGTTGCTCGCGATAGCAGCTTTTAGCATGAGTTTACTGGGAACCTTCTTAGTGCGTTCTGGGGTGATTGTATCGGTGCATTCTTTTGCCAGCGATCCTACTCGAGGCCTATTTATCTTGGGGATCCTTATTGTGCTCAGTGGCTTTGGCTTATTACTGTATGCCATGCGAGCTGCGTCACTTAAAAGTCCGGGCCGATACCAAGCGTTTTCGCGCGAAGTATTGCTCATGGGGAACAATGTCTTCTTGTGCGCCGCTACCCTTGTTGTGCTGCTAGGGACATTATTTCCTCTAGTTCACAAAGAGTTAGGTTTAGGTAGCATTTCCGTTGGAGCGCCGTTTTTCAACCAAATGTTTACACTTCTGATTGTACCTTTTGTACTTATGCTTGGCCTTGGGCCATTAACTCGATGGAAGCATCAAAAGGCAGGTGATTTAAAGAAACAGCTTCTCATTTCATCAGGTATTGCGTTAAGCGCTGGCGTGCTTGTGAATTTTGCCTATGACACGCCAACCTATATGGGCGTGCTCGGAATGGTGCTGGTATTTTGGATATTGGTTATGACAGTGCAAGAGGTTATTCAAAGGGTGTCGTCTATGCCCAATGAGAGTGGCACACTTCACTCACTTAAGAAATTAACACCCAGCCACTGGGGCATGGTGTTAGGCCATGTTGGCTTTGCTATTTCTATTATTGGTATAACGCTTGTCTCTAATTATGAGCTAGAGCGGGATATCAGGATGGACGTGGGTGAAACAGTAAGTTTAGGTGATTACGACTTCACCTTTACTGATGTTAAGCGCGCGGATGGTCCAAACTACAATGCCGATGCAGGGGTTTTTGACGTTTATAAGGATGGCGAAAAAGTGGTAAGGCTAGAGCCAGAGAAACGACTTTATACCGTTCAGCGTATGCCAATGACGGAAGCAGCAATTCATTCTACGATAACACGAGATGTGTTTATCGCTATGGGAGAACCTCTTGATAATGGTGCCTGGGCAATTCGAATTTACATCAAGCCTTTTGTTGTCTGGCTATGGGCAGGCGCGGTCGTGATGGCGTTAGGTGGTGTTTTTTCTATTAGCGATAAACGCTATAGGATCGCAAAAGTGCAAAAGGTTAAAAACGCGCTGAAAAATGTAAAAGTGTCTAGTGCGGGTACTTCGCACTCATCGGCATCTTCACACAACGCTGCTACTAATACGCCTGCTAATGAGAAAAGTGGTGGACCTTTATGAAAAATGCCCGTTTAGTTGTAATACCTCTCGTACTTTTTTTGCTTTTGGCTGTGTTTCTATTCAAAGGATTATTCTCAGATCCAAGAGAGCTTGATTCACAAGTACAAGACAAAATGCTGCCTGAGTTTTCGTTACCGGATTTGATGCAGCCTGATGTTATCTACACTCCCGATAGTCTTAAAGGTAAGGTGACGCTGTTAAATGTATGGGGCGTTTGGTGCGTTACGTGTGCCGTGGAGATGCCTTATCTTACTCAATTAAAAAATGAGCAGGGTGTTCACATAGTAGGGTTGTATTTCGATCAAGATTTAGACCCCGACTTTGGAACTAAAACTTTAAATCGTGTTCAACAAGAAGTCACATCGATGTTGAGTCGCTATGGTAACCCCTATGCATTTAATATATTTGATGTTTATCGTGATACCTCATTGGATTTAGGCGTAACAGGGGCGCCTGAGCACTTTGTTATCGATACAAATGGAGTAATTCGCATGCATTATATCGGCGATATAAATGAACGCGTTTGGCGCAACAAAGTGGGGCCGCTTTACAATAAATTGGTCGCTGAAGCGTCTACTGCTGGGCTTAAAACGGGCACTGAAAAAAGTGCAAGCGCCGATAATGGCATTGATGCCTCTTTGAATAGCACAAGGGATGCGGTGAAATAATGAAGCACTTTTTTATCACGGCGCTAAAAATCATCGCGGTGGGAGTTTTTTTACTCACTGGAAAAGCTTACTCAGCACAGGACAATTTTTCCTTCGATACGCCAGAGCAGCGCGCTGTTTTTCTTGAGCTCACCGCAGAGCTTCGTTGCCCAATGTGTCAAAACCAAAATATTGCTGATAGCGACGCCATGATTGCACACGATATGCGGCGCAAAGTGTATAGCCTTCTAAAGCAGGGTAAGACTGAAGCTGAGGTCATTGATTATATGAAGGCGCGGTATGGTGATTTCGTTCATTATCAGCCCCCCGTTACTATTGCTACCCTATGGTTGTGGGCAATTCCAGTACTTTTTGTGTTTATAGCCATGATATTTATTGTTAAGCGAAAATCAAATCAACCGCCACAAGATATGGCAGCAAAATTAGCGAAAGCCGATGAAATGTTGGAGCAAGATAAAGAATGAGTTGGGCTGAGTTTTATTTAATAGTTTCTGGGCTGATTACGCTTGTTCTTTTAATTGTTGCCTTTCCATTTTTACGCAACAAAAAACACGCAAAGCAAGATAGCTTAAGTAATACGCAAATTATTAGGCAACGCCTTGTTGAACTGGAGCGGGAAGTTAAAGAAGGGCTAATAAGCGAAATAGATAAGCGCCAAGCAGTTGATGAACTCAAAGTAGCGCTAGTCGACGAAAGCGCATTTGAATCGAAAAAAACAGGAACGGCCCCTCTTGTATTGTTAGTGGGTGGTGTTATTGCGCTTATTTGCGGTGGTATTGTCTACTCTCAAGTTAATCAAATGTCGCAAGTAAAGCGCTCTACAGATGCCATTGCTGCTCTTCCTCAACTAAGCGAGCAGTTGGCTACTGGCAATGCCAACAACCTGACTCAACAAGATATTGCTGATTTAGCATTAGCTATTCGTCAGCGGCTTCGTGAAGACCCTCAGGACGATACAGGGTGGATGTATTTGGGAAGACTTCTGCTCAGTATTGGTCAAGAAGTACAGGCAATTGAAGCTATCGATAAAGCGACCAAGCTGGCTCCTAAAAATAGCGCACACAAAGTCACACTCGCACAGGCGCTTATGACGACTGGAGATGTGAATAATCTTCAACGGGCGCAGTCTATACTCAGCGGCCTACTAGCAAATACCCCCGGTAATGATAATTTAGCATTAATGATGGCGGTAGTATCAGCTCAAGTAGGTGATGTGGAACAAACCAAGCGTTATTACGAGCAGGTAAAAGATAAGCTTCCTGCCGATAGCGACATGACGAAGCGATTGACATCACGCATAGACGAACTAGAGGGGCGTGCAAACGAAGTTGCCAAACTGAGTGATGCCAGTTCAAACTCTGAAGCTACTGCTGCATCTGAACAGGTAAGCGAGACCGGCTTCTTAATTAACATCGAACTATCTGAGGCGGCAAAGCAAGCAGCTCCAAAGGAAGGTTTTCTTATTGTATTTGCTCAGGATGCTTTATCTGAAAATAGAATGCCCGCTGCCGTAGTGAAAATGCCGATAGGCACACTGCCTACATCAGTTACTTTGACCAATAAAAATGCAATGATGCCTCAATACAATATTACTTCTCTCTCACAGGTCAATGTTACCGCAAGACTCTCTATCGATGGCGATGTGTCTGTCTCAGAAGGCGAGTGGCAGGGTAGTGCATCAGCGCAGGTATTAGAAGGGCAGACGCCTGAGTTAACAGTTATCATAAATAAGGAATTGTAGTAATGGATATAACCAGATATCTGGTGGCTGGCGCTTTTGTTGTTAGTAGCCTTCTAAGCGGATGTGCATCTAATAATGCGTCAGAACAGACATCTCAAGTAGCATCAAACAGCGCTGCAATAGATTCATCAGACCCTCGCGACCCGTTGGAGCCGATAAACCGTTTAATGTGGGACTTTAATTGGGAAGTTCTTGATGCCTATTTTGTGCGTCCTTTGACTGTTGGCTATGTAACCGTCATGCCTCAGTTTGCGAGAACTGGATTGCTGAATGCCTCAAGGAACTTACAAGAGCCTGCTAACTTTATGAACAATGTATTGCAAGGGAAGGTAGACGACGGTTTAGATAGCATAGCCCGTTTTTTATTAAACTCTACCATTGGCTTGTTTGGTACTATCGACGTCGCAACAGACATCGGCATAGCGCGAAAAGATGAGGAGTTTGGAGAAACCTTAGGAACATGGGGCGTAGAAACAGGTCCATTTGCCATGCTGCCTGTGTTAGGCCCCAACGATCCGAGAAGTTTTGCCGGTCAATTTGTTGATGGCACGGTATATCCTATGGCGGTTATCGCTAGCAACTTTTTTATCGCTCGCTATGTGGTTTCTCTAGTTGAGACTCGTGCTCAATTAATGGACCAAGAGGCTCAACTTGAGCAATCTGTAGATGACTATGCTTTCGTTAAAAACGCTTATTTTGAAAACTTAGCGTTTCGCGTAACCGATGGTAAAAGTGGCGATAAAGCCATTGATGAACAGCAGCTTGATGATTTTGCTGACTTCGAGGCCATGTTAGAAGACTCCAGCTTTGAAGACTTTGATTATGAAGAAGAACAAAGCGACGAGCCCGAAGATGATAAAGAGATTAAGAAAGATAAAAATCCAAAGGATGACAAAAGCCAATCTTCAGATAATGATCAAATTGAGTACTGATAAATGAGGTCAAAGCTTTAGTGTTTTGACGCCTCTTTGCTAAAAACGCCGAGAGAAAAAACGCAGAGAGAAAAAATGTAGAGAGAAAAAACGTAATAGTTAATGAAAAAAACCATGCGAGAGCATGGTTTTTTCAACATTTAGCGAAAGCTAACTCAGTCCTTAGGATAACCCATGGGGTTTTGAGACTGCCAATTCCATGTATCGGCACACATATCTTCTAATCCTTTTTCAGCGTGCCAGTTAAGCTCTTTGGCAGCTTTAGTAGGGTCTGCATAGCACGCGGCAACATCTCCGCTGCGTCTTGGTGCAATTTTGTAAGAAACGGTTTTACCAGACCCTTTTTCAAAGGCGGCTATCATTTCAAGCACTGAATAACCCTGGCCTGTACCTAAATTGTATTTATCTAAGCCCATGTTTAGCGATAAGCGGTCAAGAGCTTTTAAATGACCATTGGCCAAATCAACAACATGGATATAATCTCTCACACCGGTGCCATCTTTGGTGTCATAGTCATCGCCGAACACGCTTAACTGCTGAAGTTTGCCCGTTGCTACTTGCGATATGTAAGGCATTAAATTGTTAGGAATACCATTAGGATCCTCTCCAATCTGCCCTGATTTGTGCGCACCTACGGGGTTGAAGTAGCGCAGTAATACGATATTCCATTCGTTATCTGAGCTATACAGGTCGCTGAGCATGTGCTCAACCATAAGTTTTGACATACCGTAGGGGTTAGTTGGATGCCCTGTGGACATATGCTCGCTTAGAGGCAAAGAAGCGGGATCTCCGTATACGGTAGCAGAAGAACTAAATACTATATTCTTAACACCATGTTTTTGCATGGCTTTACACAAAGTGAGCGTGCCATAAACATTATTTTCATAATAAGACAGTGGTTTGGCTACAGACTCTCCAACAGCCTTTAAACCAGCAAAGTGTATGACGGCAAAAATACTGTGCTCGCTGAAAATATCATCTAAAACTGCTGTGTCGCGAATATCGCCTTGCACGAAAGTTACTGACTTCCCGGTAAGCCCCTCAACACGTCTAAGTGACTCGGGGCTGGCGTTACACAGGTTGTCGAGTACAACAACAGAATAATCTTGTTCGAGCAACTGTAAAACGGTGTGGCTACCAATGTAACCTGCACCGCCCGTGACTAAGATGGTTTTCATTCATTCTCCTTGTTTGAAGGTTGCGCTATGTATTTAGCACATAAGGAATACTGTATAGGTTTTATGACCAGTGGATAAAATAAAAATACCACAAATGCCCACAGTAGCGACGTCCAATTCGTTGCTGTTTGAAGGATAAATGCAAATACCGGTACTATGACGAGTAATTTTAGAACATTGAGCAGTGTTTTTTCAGGAACAGAAAGTCGCTTAGAGGCTTGCTCGAGCAAACGTGCTCGTTCAGCTAAAGGTAAACCTTTCAATGCTGGGATGTTGCGTGTAGAAAAATAAAACGTCATTACGTACTCTCAGTAAAAATTTACTTTCAATAAAAAACCGCCGAAACACAACTGTTACGGCGGTTATTGTAGGGCAATCTTTAGGTAGTTAAAACAGCGTTAGCATAAAACTGTTTTAACCCAAAGTTCTGCTAACCTAAGGCTATGTAACCAAAAACCAAGCCTAGTCTTAAACTTCGGCTTTATTTTCAATGCCCGCTTTCTCCCAAAAGCGTGACTTAACGCTTAGAAGCGCAATGACAATCCCTACTGCAATGCTAAACAAGGCGATTTGTAAGTAGAGGTTAGGCATTTCTTGGACATTTTCCGGATCGAAATTACCAGAAAGAAGACCCGCAATGATGTTACCAATTGAATAGGTAAGTACGAATACACCCATCATTTGTCCTGCAAATCGCTTAGGCGAGAGCTTGCTTACCGCGCTTAATGCCACGGGGCTTAAGCATAGCTCGCCTACTGTATGTAGAAAGTAGGTTGTTACCAACCACATAGGCGCTACTTTGAGACCTTGTGCTGCATACTGCGATGCCATAAACATAACTAAGAAGCCTGAAGCCATAATAATGATACCCACGGCACATTTGATGGTGTAAGACGGGTCAATCATACGCTTGGCAAGGTTGATCCAAAGCGCGGCAAAAAATGGCGATAGTATGATGATAAATAATGAATTTGATAGCTGGAACCAAACCGTAGGTATGGCAGACATACCAAACCAAGAGGTAAGGAACGAACCATCACTCAACACACGATCGGTATAATTTTGGGCAAATAAATTAAGCGAAGAGCCTGCTTGTTCAAAACCAGACCAAAAGCACGCTGAGGCAACACAAACAAGGAAAAGAGCCCACATGCGTCTTTTTTCGTTCTCTGATAGTTCACCTTTAAAATAAATAAAGCCGAAGTATAAAAAGAATATAGCGGTGAAAAATATTGCGACTTTTTGTGCAAGGGCAACGGGCTCAATAATTATAGTTCCCATATGAGCCATAATGATTACAGCAATGGCAGCTGCAACAACCACAAGCACGCCTGTCCAAGCGCGCTTTCTCGCTACGCCTTGATAGGCATTTGCAGGTGCAACTGATTCTGCAGAAAGTGTGCGATTTGAGAAATAATATTGAATAAGGCCAATCGCCATACCTACGGCGGCAGCACCGAAGGCGTAGTGCCATCCCCAGTTTTCTTGAAGATAACCGGTAACGAGATAGGCAATTAAAGAACCGATGTTAATACCCATATAATAAAGGGCATAGCCACTGTCGCGACGACCATCGTTTTCACCATATTGCTGCCCAACCATGGCAGAAATATTAGGCTTTAATAGCCCAGTACCTGATGCCACTAAGATAAGACCAACGAAGAATAGGTTCTGTAAATCAATAGCAAGTACAACATGCCCTGCAAAGATAATTAGGCCGCCGTACCATACAGCTTGCTTACCGCCGATAAGTCTGTCAGCTAACCAACCACCGGGTAATCCAAGAAAGTAAACGGCACCGGTATATAAGCCATAAATAGCGCCTGCTGTCGCTACGGTGAACCCAAGCCCCTGGGTTTGAAGACTTGCGGTCATAAATAGTACGAGCAGAGCACGCATACCGTAGTAACTCATGCGTTCCCACATTTCAGTGAAGAAAAGCGTTCTAAGGCCCCCTGGATGACCAAAAAAGCTTGTATCAATAGATGGTTTCATAATTATTTTTTAATTCCACATTGCTTATGGTTGTTATTGTAGAGCTCTCTGTCGGTTGGCTCTTTGATAATGGTCCGAAGACGGATAACTTCTTATACTAGAGCTAGGCATAAGACACAAGATTATGCGCATAAAGAACTAGGCTTAGGTGTCAACCGGCCAAGTTTTGAGCAACATGGCCGGTTTGCTTATCTGGTGCTTTAATAGCCCCGTAAAGAAATACAATGAGTGTATTGCTTCTGTTGAGCGTTTTGATGTCGTCTGGAACACGACTCCAGAATTACAGTTCTCGAATAGTGGCTACTATAATTCTAGCGATGCCGTAAAGTAACAGAAGTGCAACGCCAAAAAGAACCAAGTTATACAAAATAGTGGGGTAGGCATTATCATCTGGTAACGTTGGTGACTCGACCGTTACTAAGTGTTGAAGTTTCTGGTAAGCCTCAACACGGGCATTTTCTAGAGTAATTAACGATGAAGAATAGGCTTGAATAGCTAATTGAAGCTGAACTTGTAAATTGCTGTACCGCGCCATTAACTCACTAACAGAAAGGGCCTCGCCTTCTCCTTCATTAGTGCTTATTTTTTCTTTTTGCTTTTCAACTTCTTTCTGTAAGGCACTGATTTCCCGCTTTATATTTATTATTTCTGGTGCCATATTCGACATCATTGTAGCCATGGTGCTCAATTCTGTTTTCTTCTGCGCTAGCGTGGCTTCAAGGGAAAAGGCTATTTGTTGAAAAGCAGCACCTTCTGCTGTTGGGTCTAAGACATTATACTTGGCCTGAAAACCTAAAATCTCTTCTTTAGCACTCTGCAACTTTTGTTCTACTATTTCATGCTCACCTTTGGCGAATGTCAGTTTGGATTTGGCTAAGTCATTATTTATCATATTGATAAACTGCTCTGCCTTGCGCACGATAGCTTGGTTAATGGTCTGCGCGTATTCACGATTAAATGCTCGAGTTCGCAACGTTATCACCGATGAAGCGGAATCTACGCTAACGTCAATATGGTCCAAATAGAACTGATAGAAATCTTCCTGCTTGTGAGATGAAGAAAGACCACTAAACATGTCTGCTTCATCTGACATATAGTGCTCACGGAGCTGAATGCTTTCGTCTAAATACTTAATCATATCGGCTGATTGAATATAGGCCTCTACCAGCGTGCTTTCGGTTCCAGTTCCGCCAGATACTCCCGCCACAGAAAGTAAAGAAGATGGATCGAAACTACTGCCGCCATCGCTAGATTTAACAATTAGTTGACTCTGACTTTCATATTGAGGAGCAGCCCAAACAATGAGATAGAAAGCATAGATGACCCAAGGGAGAATAAGCAGAACAGTTTTATTCTTTTTGAGAAGAGTATTAAGTTGTGTAAGAGATTTTTCCACGGTGTGAACCTATTTTAGTGTTTTCTTATTGTCCGCATCTTGGGTATAAACATCGATGCCTTCCTCAAGATCTTTATAGTAAGTCAGTTTTCCGTCGTCGATAATGACGGCTGAAGTACAAAACTCTCGGATTTGGTCTAGTTCGTGACTTACCATTATAACCCCCGCTTGTTTACTCTTTTCTTTAAGAGATTGTCGAGCTTTTTTTCTGAAAAGGGGGTCACCCACAGACGTAGCTTCGTCGATGAGATAAATATCAAAGTCAATATTCATGCAGCAGGCAAAAACTAGTTTAGCGCGCATGCCAGATGAGTAAGTTTTTACAGGAAGATCAAAACGTTTTCCAAGCTCTGCAAATTTTTGTACTTGTTCTTCGTAATCAGGAAGAGAGCTTACGTTATTAATTCTACCGACAAACCGTGTGTTTTCACGGCCTGTCATTTGTGGATGAACTCCGGTGGCAAGCGCAACGGGCCATGACATTGACTTATTGGTTAATACCCTGCCACGATCTGGATATTCACTTTTTGCTAGCATGCGAAACAATGTTGACTTACCCGCACCGTTTTTCCCTAAAATCGCGACATTGTCTTCGCTTGGGAAGTCGAAGTTAAGGTTCTTAAAAATATACTGAGGCCCTAGTTTACTGGGGTAGCTTTTCGTTAGGTTTTCTATCTTTATCATCTAGATAGTACCTTTTTCCATGTAATGTGATACATCGACAGACTTAAGAATAAAAATACGAGTGTGATTTCGATAGTGAAGCTTAAAGACACACCCTTTTGTCCGTAAGACTCAAAGCATGCATAGCGGGCTAGTTCGTTGAAATGAACTAGAGGGTTCCACGTTAGGTAAGGCCAAAATTCTTCTGGAAGGTCTTGTAGACTAAAAAAAACGCACGAGATGAACATAAGTGGTCTAGTAAGCATTGATTTGATTTTATCTACTTCGGGAACAAAAGCAGCTGCGATGGCAAAAATGAGTCCGACTGAAATTGAAAATAACCATAGGAGCATGAATAGAAATATTAGTAACAAAGGATCATGTATTTCGAAAGTCTCGCCCATTAAATATAGGGCTAATGCTAATAAAGCCACCACAATAACTTTAATTGAAAACTCGAGAAACCCGGCAGTTATAATAGCGGATATTGGCTGAACTTGTCTGAATGCATAAAGTGGTTTGTTACGCCGAACCGAAGTTGAAACAGACTGTAGGCATGTCGTTAGAGATTGAAGTCCCACCATCCCTATCATCATAAAGATAAAAAGCGGAATCGAATGAATATCATCTCCACTAATAAGACCTCGAAGATAGGATAAAGCGAAAATAAACGCGAAAGGTTCTAGAAATGCCCACCCCAAGCCAAACTTATCATTAAATTTGCTTTGCAACTCTCGCAGGAAAAGTGCAAAAACTACACCTCTCCATGCATAAAGCTGTTCTTTAAAGGTTACCATTATTATCGTGTCGCTACGTTAGCAGCCACTGCAACCTGAAATACAAGTTGAGTGATATCCTTAACTGCCTGAAGTACTTTGGTATCGATAGCAGGTAATACAATGATTTGATCGCCAGGCTCTAACTTTCCACCGGACTTCGATAAAAACTCGCTATCTACACTGCCGAAGGCAACGTTGCCGTTTTTCCGTATAATCAAAATACGCTCTTCTTCAGCTCTTTGAGTAAATCCACCTGCCCAAGCGACATAGTCCTCTGTTGTGGCGTCAGGATTGAATACAATTGACTGAGGCAATAGCACTTCACCACCAACATGTACTAAATCTGTAATTTCAGGAATGACTATAGTGTCGTTAGGCTCAAGTAAAATATTTGCGATGTCGCCGTCTTCTGAAACCACCACTCGGCCCTGTGGCTCTGCACGTCTCGCTCGCTCAATAAAGTCAGCCACAAGTTGCGCTTCTTGTGCACGAATGGCTCCTTCGCCTGTTGAGCTAATAGGCGCTGTATACATACTTCTTTCCAGCCGCTGTAACCCTTCTTCGATAATCTCTTTTTGCTTAATAGCGACGCTCTCTCGCAATAAAAAAATATTTTGGGTGTCGGACAGTGCAGTATCAGCTTCGATATGATCGAGAACGTCTAATAATCGAGTACCTTTATCGACCATGACTTGCGATGCTCCGGCAAAAGCACCCGCTACATTTATTCGATAAATTTGAGGCTCGTTGTCAGCCACATATTCGACCGTGTCTCCTGCTTGAAGGGGAAGGTCTGCAAATTCGTCGATGCTGAGATACCGAGCGTATTGCTTTTCATCTCTTACGCCGGCAACTGAGGCGTGTGAAGCAAATTCGCCTGGACGGGCAAAGTAATTGACCACTTCTCCTCGTAATTCTTCATTTAAGAACTCGAAGGTAAAGCTGTTGCGAGCACCAGTTTCAACGGTAATCGTATTGCCAATTGGATGTACCAGAATAATATCGCCATCCTTGAAAGATAAAGAGGGTAACTTTCCGTCTCTGAAGAATGCGTAAAGATCGGCACTAGCTACAACCTTGTTATTACGCATAACGTCGATTTGCCTAAAACTTCCCCGCTGAAAATCTACGCCACCAGCGCGTTTGAGGTAATAAAGAATACTATCAGAGGCAAGTCCTGCATATTGTCCTGGGCGCAGCACGGGACCTGAAATATATACTGAGACCGGGGTTGAAGTTAGTAGGTTCACGTAAACATTCACATCGTTTGTATATACCTGACGTATTTTTCCAGTTACCGTCTGATTAACGCTCCCTGCAGGTGTGTTGGCCACCCGAATAGGACCAATATTAGGAATAAAAATGTTTCCTTGATTGTCGACTGTGACGACATCGGAAAAGTTTACCGCTCCCCATAACCAAATAGAAATTTTATCGCCCGGTGCAATGAGATAATTGTCGTTTAACCCCGAAGAGCGCTCCGATTCAAAACCGCCGATAAATAAGTTAGCTGCGAATGGTGGGTTTTCCATCGGCAATTGCGCTGGAAAAACGGTGTCTACAGTAGGCTCTCCCGGTAATGTACGCCCGTTTCTTGCCTGCGTGGAAAACTGTCCTGTTGAACCGGCAGATTGAGTAGCTCCAGGAAGAGTCCTCTGTGTCGGAATATTTAAGGGTGATACAGCTGTCGCAGTTGATAAGGATGAGTTGGTTTGTTGGGCTCGCTGTCTTAATTGTTCGATTTGTTCAGCGCTCTGGCTGTGGGCAGATGAACCTAAAAATAAAAATATGAAAAATGATGATACAGCTACAGCAGTAACCTTTCTTAATTTCAAGCTTGAAAATGTTATCATTTGTTTACTACCTTAAATGTCTGCAATCGCAACAAGCGGATTTATCAATACCCAAACGCCATCTCTCTCACAACTTGTAAAATTGTCTTTGGAGGCCAAGCTCGGTGCATCGTTTCTTGCTGTACTATTTACATTTTCATCAAGGGAAAATCTAATGCACTTGTTACCCGTCGCCGAGATATAGCGTTTTTTCGCTTTATAATTCGAACCATCAACGGTTATAAGCAGAGTGTCGTTGGTATCAAAAAGTATATTCGCTTTTGGAATATTGATAGTCACTTCGGTGTTAGCATTCAACGAATACGCAAGAGAAGAGTGCACCAGGGGGATATCAGCGGTAGTGACGGTTGGCGCACTTGTGCAACCAGTAAAACCGACAATGATAGTGACGGTAGATAAAAAGTGGGTGAGGTTTTTAAACATTCGCTTTCATTTCCATGTAGCAATTTGGCGATAGGATAACACAGGATTTATGAAAAGCGTGATTGCGAAAGCATCCAAATTTGAGTTTCTATCTCGGCACTTTTTATAAACAGTAAGTTCCTAGGAGCGCTTAATAATTACAACCAATTCGTTGTGCGGTGTTAGTTGCCAATTTGATGTTATAACGCATGTTGTTGTGGCTAGAAGTTTGCATGCAGTCTATTTGAAGCTGAGTACCTAAATATTTAACGGGTCGCTAATACATATAAGCTGGTGTAGGTAAACTTTTAGAAAAGTTTCGTCTCACAATCTGTGATTATGCAACGTCTTGGTTCTTGCGAGAGATAAATAAAGCTCTCCACAAAGGCAAGTTGACTACAAATTTAGTCTTCGGTTCACAAGTAACTCGGTAATTTTTCTTTTCACGGGGTGGTTAGTTGAGCAAATGTTTTATATTATTATATAACCTGTGCCAATTCGGCAGAACGATGGCATAGGGTCAACAAAACCTTGTTACTTTGACAGAAAAAGGATGTTTTTCTTCATGGACTCGATATCAAATCACTTATCAATTATCTATAAGGCTGTAGTTATGGTTTTGTTGAATAATGCTAGCGAGAAGAGTTTGCCTCACTTATGCTAGCGCACCTTCAGTTTGTTCCACTTTTTACCGCTTTTTTTGTTGCGCTTATCCTCCTTGTGGTGATGACTCCGCTTGCTCACCAGTTTGGCTTGGTGGACCAACCCACTGCGAGAAAACGGCACGCCGGGATTGTACCGCTTACCGGGGGCGTGGCTATATTTATGGCCGTGTTGGTAGCGAGTGTTGCTACAGACGTGTGGATGAAAAACAACCCCCTATTCTTCACCGCTTCAGCGTTTATCGTTCTGTTAGGGATGCTTGATGATAGATTCGATTTAAGTGCAAAGGGGCGCTTAATGTGTCAGTTTGGCGTCGCATCTATTATGGCGTGGAGTGCTCAAAACTACATTACATCCCTAGGCAGCATATGGAGCGGTAGTGAAGTTCTACTTGGCGTTGGAGGGTATTTTTTCACTATCGTGTGTGTCGTTGGTGTCATCAATGCCTTTAATATGATCGATGGCATCGATGGTTTAGCAGCCGGCATGAGCCTTGTAATTCTCTTAACAGTAACGGGTTTTCTAATAGCAACTGGCCAGGGCGGCGCGATTATGGAGCCCCTTATCATTGTTGCCGCGATAGTGCCCTTTCTCGCATTCAACCTTAGTTGGAAAGGATTTAAAGGCAATAAAATTTTTATGGGCGACTCTGGCAGTATGTTTGTGGGCCTCACCATCGTGTGGCTGCTTGTAGACCACACCCAAGGAGAGGGCGCGGCGTTTAGACCTATTACAGCGGTTTGGCTTATAGGGCTTCCTTTAATGGATATGGCAGCGATTATGTATAGACGCGCTAAAAAAGGACAGTCTATGCTGCGTCCCGATAGACAACACCTCCACAATATTTTCATGCGAGCAGGGTTGAGCAGCAAAAAGTCGTTAATCGCAATTTTATTGTTAGGAGCTTGCTTCTGTGCCATAGGTATACTTGGCGAAATCTATCAAGTTCCTGAGTCGCTAATGTTTTGGGGCTTTATTGGGCTTCTTGTCATCTATAGTTTTATTATTCAAAATATTTGGAACGTTTTGCGATTTATCAAGCGGCTTACAGCATAGTTTGAGTGTGTATTTTTTTAAATGCATAGATGCGCGTTGCATTTGTCTGTAAGCTATTGCATGAAAGTACTGTTTTTCGCTTTCCAGTGCACGCGACTTGTTAATATCGGTATCCCATTTGAATAATCAATTTTCCATTCTTTACAATAAAAATCAAAAAAAACAGATAGAAACAGTTGTGGCAATGGCTGTCTATCGGGCAGACAATGTAGTCTGGCTAGAAGAAGCTATAAGCAGCATTGTATCGCAAACCTATCGAGATTTTCTGTTTATCATTGTTGTCGATGGGCCCGTGCCAGAAAATATATTGGCTACAATAGAAAAAAGTGCAGCATCAGATCAACGTATTGTAATCGCGAAAAATAATCAGAACAGCGGTCTTGCGAGTAGCATGAACTCGGCAGCTGAGTATGCTTTCTCGCTGAAGCCTCATTTCTTTGTGAGAATGGATGCTGACGACATTTCGGAAAAAAATCGTTTAGCGCGTCAAATATCATATATGAGAAAGCACAGCTATGTTGCGGTTTTAGGTACAGCGCTGACAGAAATTAACGAAAGTGGAGAGAAAGTAGGAGCTAGGGTTATGCCTGCCTCCCACAAGCAAATCGCTAGAATTCTCCCTCGACGTTGCGCGTTAAATCATCCTACTGTTGTTATTCGTTACGATGTGTTTTATGACGGTTTTCGATACGATGATAGCCTTATGAACACTCAGGATTACTTTTTTTGGATTAAACTCGCTTCAGAGGGTTACGTATTTAGAAATCTAAAAGACCGATTGTTGAAGTTTAGAAGAGTAAATAACTTTTATAAGCGTCGCGGTCTGAGTAAGTCTTTGAACGAATTTCGAGCTCGTATGTATGCAATTTCAAAATTAAAACAATTCAGTTTATATAATGTATTCTATGCTTTTGGTGTGTTGGCATTGCGACTCATGCCCGGAAAGTTAGTGAAGCTTGCGTATAAGCTGGACAGGCATTTATTAGAAAGGTTCGGAAAACATTGAGTGTCGGCATTGTCATCGTTCTTTTCAACCCAGATGTTGTGCATATTGAAAAGCTTCTTAGCGAGTTCAACAGTGACCGATGGTCAATAGTACTGGTTGATAATTCCTCTGAAGAATCGCAAATAGCGCTTACTTGTAATTGCAAGTATATTCATTGTCCTTCAAATGTAGGAATTGCGGAAGCCCAAAATATTGGACTGCGTTTTCTTTTCTCTCAAAAATACCGCTACTCTTTTCTACTAGACCAAGACAGTCAATTCAGTCCTTTCATTGCGACTCGCTTATTCGCGCAGTATGAGCAAATCGAAAAATTGCATCCCATCGCCGCCCTTGGACCTGCTATACACTGTCAGTTTAGTAATACTGTGCAACAGGGTGTGCTTCAGAAAGGAAAGCAGGTGTCTTCAGAGCTAATAGAGGTTAAGCAGATAATTGCTTCCGGCATGCTGCTTTCAAAAGATGTATTTGAGAAAGTTGGCGCTAAAGAGGCGTCGTTATTTATTGATGGAGTCGATCATGAGTGGTGCTGGAGAGCTAAGTCTAAGGGGTTTAGGATTTTTCAGTCTCTCACTGTCAGTATGCCGCATAGGCAGGGGGACAACAGAATTAAGGTGGCAGGAGTCACTTTTAAGCAGGGAGCATCTATTCGGCTTTACTACCAGTTTAGAAACGTTCTAGTTCTCAGTCGTCGCCGATATGTACCATTTTATTGGAAGTGCCGTCATCTTTTCGCAATACCGCTACGATACCTTATTAACCGCTTTGTTTTTGAGAGTGGACAGGAGCGTGGCCGTTTTATGATCAAAGGTTTAAAGGACGGCCTACGAAAGAATCTGGGTCCATTTAAAGAGTTCGAGTGACGAGAATCTAAAAGTTTTTTCGCATAATAGAATTGGTAGTCTTTCACCATCTTGGTGCGTGTTATACCATTATGGTCCCAATGTGGTGCTTAAAAGAGGCAGAATTTAAAGCTTTGCTCGTAGAAAGGTCATCTATGCGCAAAGTTAGTTAATTGGAACATCGATTGCATTGTTTTGAAAAGTGCACGCATTTTTTCGAAACGCAAATCCGCTAAACGGACTTGCAGAGATTGCGTCGAGGAATTTGAACAAAAGGATAAAGACTATGAGTCAGGTAAAAAAAGCTGTTATTCCGGTAGCAGGACTAGGAACGCGGATGCTTCCAGCAACAAAAGCAATCCCAAAGGAAATGCTACCCGTTGTTGATAAGCCACTTATTCAATATGTTGTGAGTGAATGTGTCGCTGCAGGGCTAAAAGAGATTATTCTTGTAACCCACGCGAGTAAGAACAGTATAGAAAACCACTTTGATACCTCTTTCGAACTTGAGGCTACATTGGAAGCACGGGTTAAGAGACAGTTGCTTGAAGAAGTTCAATCTATCTGTCCCAAAGATGTAACAATAATGCACATCCGCCAAGGCGTAGCAAACGGTCTTGGGCATGCTGTTTTGTGTGCTCGCCCCCTTATTGGTGATGCGCCTTTTGCTGTTGTGTTACCTGACGTTATTATTGATGATGCTGCTAGCAATCCGAAAAAAGACAATCTTGCCGACATGGTTGCTAAGTTTAATACCAGTAGAGTTAGTCAGGTTATGGTAGAGCAAGTTGCTCAAGAAGATATTTCGAAATTTGGTATTGCAGACCTTGATGGGGCAGCTATCACTCAAGGTGAATCTGCTAAGATTCACAAAATGGTAGAAAAACCACCTCTAGATGAAGCTCCATCAGATTTAGCTGTTGTGGGTCGCTATGTGCTATCGGAGAAAATTTGGGATCTACTCGAATTTACCCCTCCTGGTGCAGGTGGGGAAGTGCAGCTTACCGATGCTATCGATGCCCTTATGAATTTAGAGCAGGTTGATGCTTACTACATGAAAGGCAAAAGCCACGACTGCGGAAGTAAACTTGGCTACATGAAGGCTAATGTGGAGTACGCATTGCGTCACCCTTCATTAGGCGAAGAGTTCAAAGAGTTTTTATCTACAATAAAGTAGTTGCATTCTAAAACATAAAAATGCGCCCATGAAAAGGCGCATTTTTTATGTCAACGAAACGTCTCATTTAACCACAACTAAATCATTTATCTTCGCTAGCATCTTATTGCCAATCCCTTTGACTTCAGTGAGTTGCGCCACTTCCAAAAAAGGCCCTACCTGCTCACGATAGCTAATAATCGCCTTCGCTTTTGATATGCCTACACCAGGCAGGGTTTGCAGTTCTGCTAAAGTCGCGAGGTTTAAATCTATTTTATTGCCTATTGAAACGCTACTTGTAGAAGAAACTGGATCAGTTTTAGCGACTTCTGCCTGTGCTAAAGGTGTTTGTAAAGCAATTGCGGTGAGTAACATTAAGCTTGAGAGTTGTTTTTTCATCATCATTCCTTGTTTGTAGCGATATGCACCATTTGCATATCGTTTGTACGCGGTGTGTACAACAACGAATGTTACGAGATTAATGACAGAGGGGTAGTCCAGTTTTAGTACAGTTTTACTGCCTTCTTAAAACGAGGAGGTGGTGACGGGTAAAAAAATAGCGGGCAATGCCCGCTATTTTTAATTCAGTGAGAATTTATAGGCGCTCGATTAAAGCGTCTGTAAATTCAATAGTACCGGCTTCACCGCCAAGGTCGCGAGTAGTGCGGTCGCCACTTTCAATAACGTCTTTAAGCGCCGTGCGAATTTTTTCAGCTTTGTCACTCATATTTAAGTACTCAAGCATTTGCGCAGCGGCCAAGATGACCGACGTTGGGTTTGCAAGATTTTTTCCTGCAATATCAGGTGCCGAACCATGAACTGCCTCAAAAATAGCGCAGTCTTCGCCAATATTCGCGCCTGGGGCCATACCTAATCCGCCAACGAGACCTGCACATAGGTCAGAAAGAATGTCGCCAAATAGGTTGGTCGTTACGATTACGTCGAATTGGTGAGGGTTCATTACAAGCTGCATACAGCAGTTGTCTACAATCATTTCAGCCGACTCAATGTCAGGGTAACGCTCGCCAACTTCGCGCGCTACTTTAAGGAACAGACCAGATGTCGATTTTAGGATGTTTGCTTTATGAACAGCAGTTACTTTCTTTCTACCTTCACGGCGAGCAAGTTCGTAGGCGAAAGTAACAATTTTCTCTGCACCTTCGCGAGTTATCTTACTCATAGCTTCTGCTTCGTTGCCGTCTTCAGATACCACTTGTCCAAGACCAGAGTACATGCCTTGGGTGTTTTCACGTACTGTAATGATGTCGATGTCTTCATAGCGTGCCTTGGTGCCCTTAAAAGAAATAACAGGGCGAAGGTTTGCATACAGCTTAAACTGTTTGCGAAGGCTAACGTTAATAGAAGTAAATCCCTCGCCTACTGGGGTAGTCAAAGGGCCTTTAAGTGCCACTTTATTTTTTGCGATAAGATCGAGTGTCTCTGTCTCTTATACACATCTGACGCTGCCGACGATATGCAGTGTGTAGAT
>OJFL01000282.1_pt1 | contig 28534 bp, 25 predicted proteins | sample 1594131 | NCBI WGS metagenome assembly OJFL01 (sample SAMN05416782, study PRJEB24817) | seawater metagenome | isolation source: Sea water | place: Canada:Atlantic | collected 2013-07 | reverse complement strand
AATTTGTCTACAATAATAGCTTTTACTCTTGATGCAATGTCTGACATAATTTATTTATTTTAAATTTTAAATCGAAGCAAAAATACAAATCTTATTAGTTTTAACTAATTTTTAGCAAAAAAATGAAGCGTAAATTATTTTATTTTGTTGTTATGTTACTAATGAGATTATAATATCAACTTTTATGCTTTATTTTGTGATTGAACATTATTGTACATGAAGCGAGTTATTATTTTAGCCTCAGGAGCTGGTTCTAATGCAGAAAACATCATAAATTATTTTCAAAACTCTAAAGAAATTAGTGTTGTGAAAGTGTTATGCAATAAAAAAGAAGCTGGTGTTTTTAAGCGTTGCAAAAAGCTAAATAAAGTTTGCGAATGGTTTTCTAGAGAAGATTTTTTTGAAAATAACACAATCCTAGATAAATTAATTGACCAAACTGATTTTATCGTCTTAGCGGGGTTTTTATGGAAAATTCCTGAATCTATTGTAAAAACCTTTCCTAATAGAATTATTAATATTCACCCTGCTCTATTACCCAACTATGGTGGAAAAGGTATGTATGGGATGCATGTTCATAGGGCTGTGAAAAATAATTTTGACAAAGAAACGGGAATTACAATTCATTATGTTAATGAACACTACGATAAAGGAGCTATTATTTTTCAAATAAAAACAAAACTAGAAACAACTGATTCTCCTGAAGACATTGCACAAAAAATCCATACATTAGAATATGAATATTTCCCGCAAATTATTAAAAAAACCATCTTAAAAGATGGGAGTTAAAAAATACTATGTCATATGGAAAGGAAAAGAAATTGGAGTATTCTCTTCCTGGGACAAAGTTAAAAAACTTGTTCAGGGGTATGAAGGCGCAAAATATAAATCTTTTTTAAGCAAAGAAGAAGCGAATAAAGCAGTCAAGAAAAAATATTCAGATTACCAAGGAAAAAGCAATCCAAAAAAAACATTATCTAATGCTGATAAAGCAAATTATGGTGTTCCCTTGAAAAATAGCTTAACCGTTGACGCTGCCTGTAGTGGAAACCCAGGAAAGATGGAATATCGTGGAGTTTTACATCACAACAATCAAGAGATTTTTAAGATGGGGCCTTTTGAAAATGGCACTAATAATATTGGGGAATTTCTAGCCTTGGTTCACGGAATTTCACTACTTAAAAATAAAGGCTTACACTCCTTGCCTATTTACTCAGATTCAAAAATTGCCATGTCCTGGGTTAAAAAGAAAACCTGTAGAACTAACATTACTTTTGACACTTCTAACAAAGATTTATTGACACTAATCAAACGTGCTGAAAAATGGCTAAAAGAAAACTCTTTCAGCAATCCAATTTTAAAATGGGAAACCAAAGCTTGGGGAGAAATCCCTGCTGACTTTGGTAGAAAATAAGATCTACTCTTTTTCTAAAAAGAAAAACCTCCAACAATGTTGAAGGTTTTTAATTTGTCTTAATTTGTTTATCCTTTAAAACTTGCAGATAAATATTCGCGATTCATACGTGCTATATTTTCTAAGGAAATTCCTTTAGGACATTCTACTTCACAAGCACCAGTATTTGTACAGTTACCAAAACCTTCATCATCCATTTGCTGCACCATATTCAAAACTCGATCTGTAGCTTCAACTTGCCCTTGAGGGAGTAAAGCATATTGTGAAACCTTTGCAGATACAAACAACATGGCGCTAGAATTTTTACAAGAGGCTACACAGGCACCACAACCAATACACGTTGCTGCATCCATGGCTTTATCTGCAGCATGTTTAGATATTGGAATTGAATTTGCATCTTGTGTATTCCCGGAAGTATTTACAGAAATAAACCCCCCTGCATGTTGCACTCTATCAAAAGCACTTCTATCTACAACTAAGTCTTTAATAATAGGAAATGCCTTAGCTCTAAAAGGTTCTATATGAATTGTATCACCGTCTTTAAACATTCTCATGTGAAGTTGACAAGTAGTTACTCTTCTGTCTGGACCATGGGCCTCACCATTAATATACAGTGAGCACATTCCGCAAATTCCCTCTCTACAATCATGATCAAAAGCTACAGGAGAGTCTCCTTTCTCTATTAATTGATTATTTAACACGTCTAACATCTCCAAGAAAGACATATCTGGAGACACCTCAGAGATCTGATAATCTACCATCTTTCCTTTGTCGTTTGCGTTTTTTTGACGCCAAATTTTTAACGTTAAGTTCATGTCTCCTAAATTATTTATATGATCTTTCTTTCACTTCAATATTCTCATAAACCAATGGTTCTTTATGCAATAATGCATCTTTTGGCTCTCCTTTATATTCCCAAGCAGAAACGAACTGAAACTCAGTACGTCTTTTTGCTTCTCCTTCTGGTGTTTGATGTTCTTCTCTAAAATGACCTCCTGCAGATTCTTCTCTTAATAAGGCATCTTTTGCAAATAATTCCCCTAATTCTAAAAAGTCCGCTACACGCCCAGCTTTTGCTAATTGCTCGTTAAACTCATCAGCTGTTCCAGGAACTAAAACATCTTTATAAAACTCTTTTCGTAAGGCAGAAATCTCCTCAATAGCTTCTTTTAATTCTTTTTCATTACGAGACATTCCACACTTATTCCACATAATTTTTCCAAGTCGTCTATGAAAAGAATCTACAGACTTAGTCCCTTTATTGTTAATGAAGTGATTAATGTTTTCTACTGCATTTTTCTCGGCTTCTTCAAACTCAGGTGAGTCCGTAGAAATAGCTCCTGTTCTAATATCTTTAGACAGGTAGTCACCTATGGTATAAGGCAACACAAAATAACCATCAGCCAGTCCTTGCATTAATGCAGAAGCACCAAGCCTATTAGATCCATGATCAGAAAAATTTGCTTCTCCAATGGCATACAGTCCAGGAATGGTAGTTTGTAAGTTGTAATCTACCCAGATACCACCCATAGTGTAATGTACTGCTGGAAAAATCATCATAGGAGTTTCGTATGGATTCTCATCTACAATTTTTTCATACATCTGAAATAAGTTTCCATACTTGGCTTTCACAACTTCTTTCCCAAGTTCTTTCACTAGAGCATCATCATTTTCATTTAATCCTTTTACATGTGCCTTTTCTTTTCCATATCTAATAATCGCTGCAGCAAAGTCTAAATATACTGCTTCGCCTGTGGCATTCACTCCAAAACCTGCATCGCAACGTTCTTTAGCCGCTCTTGAAGCAACATCTCTTGGCACTAAGTTTCCAAAAGCAGGATATCTTCTTTCTAAATAATAATCTCTATCATCCTCGGCTAATTGAGTTGGCTTTAATTTACCAGATCTAATAGCATCAACATCTTTTTTATGTTTTGGCACCCATATTCTACCATCGTTTCTTAACGATTCCGACATCAATGTTAATTTAGATTGATGATCTCCTGAAACAGGAATACACGTAGGGTGTATCTGTGTGTAACAAGGGTTTGCAAAATAAGCTCCTCTTTTATGAGCTCTCCAAGCCGCTGTTACATTAGACCCCATAGCATTAGTGGACAAAAAGAATACGTTTCCGTATCCTCCTGTTCCTAAGACTACTGCATGCGCTGAGTGTCTTTCTATTTCACCTGTTACTAGGTTACGGGCTATAATTCCTCTAGCTTTTCCGTCTACAATCACAACATCAAGCATTTCATGCCTGTTGTACATTTTTATTTTTCCACGACCAATCTGACGATTCATGGCAGAATACGCTCCTAACAGTAATTGTTGCCCTGTTTGACCTTTGGCATAAAATGTTCTTGAAACCAATACACCACCAAATGACCTATTGTCTAACAATCCTCCATAATCACGAGCAAAAGGAACTCCCTGTGCTACGCACTGATCTATAATATTTGCAGAAACCTCTGCTAAACGGTATACATTGGCTTCACGAGAACGATAATCTCCTCCTTTAACTGTATCATAAAACAATCTGTAGGTTGAGTCTCCATCTCCCTGGTAATTTTTTGCTGCGTTTATTCCTCCTTGTGCTGCAATAGAATGCGCTCTCCTTGGAGAATCTTGAAAGCAAAATGCTTTTACATTATACCCTAATTCAGCTAAAGTTGCTGCTGCAGAACCTCCGGCTAAGCCAGTTCCAACAACAATAACATCGATTAATCGTTTGTTTGCTGGATTAACTAAGTTGATGTTGTTTTTATGTTTTGTCCACTTGTCTACAAGTGGTCCTTGGGGTATTTTTGAGTCTAATGCCATCCTATAAAATTTGATTTAAATGATGAAACAATGCAATAAAAATAAAGCCTGCAGGAATCCCGATAGCATATATTTTTGAAAAGTTTTTCAATCCTTTTGTGTATTTATTATTTGCACCTACTGACTGAAATGCTGACTCAAAACCATGTAACAAATGGAGTGCTAAAAACACAAATGCTAAACAGTATGCACCAACACGAAGAGGGTTATGAAATTTTTCAACCAACTCATGAAAATACCTAAACTCACCATTGTGCATCCCGCTCATGTCACCTTGTATGTATTTTATATTAATTTCTGGAATCCAAAAATCTATAAAGTGAAGCACTACAAATGCTAGAATTGCTAATCCGCTCCAAATCATATTTCTACTCATCCAAGAGGAATTTGCACCTCCATTATTTACCGCATATTTAATTTGACGTGCTTTAGTATTTTTTATTTCTAACACAAAACCCATTACAAAATGAAAAACAACACCAAAAATTAATACCGGTTGTAAAGCATATTGTATTACCCAAAAGGTACCCATAAAGTGAGACACTTCATTAAAAGTATCTGGGCTAAATACAGAAAGAATATTAATAGCAAAGTGTTGAAGAAGAAAAATCATTAGAAAGAGTGCTGAAATTGCCATGGCAAACTTTCTACCTATTGAAGAACTTAAAATTCCACTCATTATATGGTTCATTTTATTATGTCTGCAAAGGTACAACGCAATCGTTTTCTGACCAAACCACAAAAAGTATTTTAGCAGGTATTTAGAATGATTATAATTAACTCAGTAAGAACCTTGTTTACTGTTTTTTTAATTTTTAAAAAATTTACGCAACCTTTTAAAAATTTGTTCACCTAGTAGATGTAAGAGTTTATTAACCATAAAAAAATGGATGCTATGAAAAAAACAAAAAGCTTTATACTAATTATTACAACTGCAATTTTATTTTATAGTTGTGAAACTAATACTGAAGACTTAACTACGGATCCTATAGGAGAACCTCAAGAAGACTCAGTGTTAAACAGAAATCTTTCATTCGAAGAAGTTTATGCTTTTGAGGATGATCTTTTAGGTGGCCCTTATATTGGGATGACCTATTCATCAAATGATAATAATTTATTCATCTCTAGTAGAGAAAACGCACCTGCTGGAAGTACAACTGAGGAAGAAGTATTTAAATTAAGTTTAGATTCTTATCAGTTAATGCGAAAAAACGTCTCTCCGGGTGGTTTCATCACAAAACAGTTAACCAGCATTAACGACACATTAGTTTCTATTGGGGGTTCTGAATTTAAATTTTATGATACAAGCTTTGAATACGCAGGTGAAAAATCCTATGGAAATAATTTTATACTAAGTAAATTTGGAATTGCAACACATAATAATGACACCTACATTATAGGTGGATATCGTGTTGACGGACCTTCTCGAGAAAATAAAAAAATTCGAAAATTAAGAGGTAATATTACAGGAAATCAATTTGAAGAATTTATAAACACCTCCGAAACTATGGTAGGTGCAAGTGGTGCCATTTCAAATAACAAATTATATGTTTTTGGCGGAGCTACCTATGATAATATTACAGAGCAAGATTCCTATGATAATATTACAGAAGGAACAAACAAAATTTTTATCTACCCCCTAGATAATTCCCAAAATTATGAAGAGTTTAGTATGACAGTATCTGCAGATATTACGTATGTTCATAAATACGGAGAAATGATTCTTGTGGCTGGACACAAAGGATTATATGGAACTGATAAAACATCTTTTGTAGGTTTGTTTGACACTACTACCAATACATTTGAAGAAATTAAAACCAATTTAGACAGTGAGAGTGGTACAAAAGCAATTCATCAAATGATTGTAAAAGAAGATAAAATTATAGTATTGTTTGGACACAAAGCAAGTTCACAACTACCAATGTCTAAGTGGTCAATTTTGTCTTCAGATTTACTGAAAGATTAAAAATCGAATTTAAAGATTTATGAAAAGGAGTTGTTTTATTTTTTGAAGAGAACTTTTATATTTGTTAGCTATTATTGATGAAAAAATTTACCCCCTAAAAATTAATTAGTTATCGAATTAGAAGTTCTCATACAAAAATGTTGCACTCAAAATTTGAGTGCACAAGCGAAACTTTACAGCTTGTTTGCTGATACGTTATACAAAGTGTGTTTAAAATATTCTAGAACCCCAGAGGACGCTCAAGACACCCTCCAGGATAGTTTTATGGTAATTTTTAAAGACATTAAAAAATTTAAACATAAAGGATCTTTTGAAGGTTGGGCAAAAAGAGTTACAGTAAATGTTGCTTTGCAAAAATTTAGAAAAAAATCTAGTATAAAATTTGATGATATTGAGGAGAGCAAAATACCAGAGGAAAAAGTATATGTGGATGTTGAGGAAAAAGAGATTAGCCTTAACTTTTTGCTTTCTTTAATAAATAAATTACCTCCTCAATATCAACTAATATTTAATTTATATGTGTTAGACGAATATTCACATAAAGAAATCTCAGAGATCCTAGATATTTCAGTTGGCACCTCAAAGTCAAATTTATCTAGAGCTAGAAAATTATTAAAAAAAGAAATTGATGCTATTAAAAAACTACAATTATGAGTAAAAACATAGATAAGTTGTTTAAAGATAAGTTTAAAGAGTCTAAAGCAACTGCACCAACAGAAGCTTGGCCAGTAATTCAAGCCAAACTAAAAATGAGAAGAATTAATCGACTCATATATACGTTTAGCGTTTTAGGTTTCTTGGGCTTAATTAGTTTTATCCTGTTTTCTACGCAGACTGAAAAAACCCTTTCAAAGCCTCTGCTAAAAAACACATCTCTGAAAAATGAAGTTATATTAAAGGGTAAAGATGTTAATCAAATTGATTCAAATAAAAGTAATCTTCCTGTTTCTATACCTCATGAAGATTCAAAAAAATTGTATGCAACTATTGCAACAAAAAAAGAATCAAAAAATAATATGGCCCCAGAAAAAACGACTTTTTTTGAAAAAAAGTTTAAGGATACAGTTATTGAAAAACAAGTAAAAAAAATTGACTCTCTAGTTAACAATCTTGACAATTTAGTGGAAGATTTGAAAAATGATCTCAAGAAAGAAAAGAAAAAACTTCTTAAGAAAAAAGACTCTATTGAGGTTGAAAAATTTAATAAAGAAAAACGTAGAAGATGGAATATTATTCCTGTTTTTGGAATTTCAAATTCAGGTAGATTGTCAAAAAACGTTTCAACACTAGGAACACTTAGAGCCGTGACTTATCCTAACGAATATTTTGATGATAACAAATCTTCAGGGTTAATATCATATACTTACGGTTTTAATGTTGTATTTAGGGCTACTAATAGACTATCTATTCAAACAGGTATTTTCTCAAAAGAGTTACGTTTTCTTACTGAAGACTTATTCTTGTCTGAGTTTATACCAGATGTAAATCCTACCAATATTATTTACAACCCAGGAGTTGAGGTTCGATTTTCAAATACTCCTGAAATAGGAGGCTCTGAAAGCGTTAGCTTGAGTCAAAGTATACTTTATATGGAAATGCCATTTGAATTTAAATACAGAATGTTTGGAGATTCAAAATTCAATACAAATGTTGTTGGTGGATTTAGTTTTCTCTATTTAAACAAAAACGAAATTAGAGCAAAAACGAATACATCTTCTAGAAGTATTGGTAAAGCAGGCAATCTATTAACAACGAGTACTTCGCTAAATATTGGCTTAGATATTGAATATCATCTATCTAAACGTTTGGTGTTAAATTCAGCTGTAATGTTTAAAAAACATTATAATACTTATAAAGATTACAATAACGAATACTCACCATACAATGTTGGAATGCATGTTGGAATTGGTTATAAGTTTTAATCTCTTACATAGAACACAGCAGAATTACCATTATAAAAAAATGAAAAAATGAAAAAAATAAACAATTTAATTAAAATGTTGGTTCTGTGCGGAGGATTATTCTTTGCTTCGTGTGAAACAACAGAGCTGGATTTGACACAAAATCCAAATGCGCTCTCACCAGTGAGTGCTGATCCAGATTTCTATCTGAACCAAATTCAATTATCATATGGGTATTTGATTGAGAGCTTTGGAAATACCGCTGGTGCAGTAACCAGAATAGATTACATGAGTGGTAGAGATTATGCAAATGCATATCAACCAGGTAGTTTTAATGGAAGATGGAGTTCATCTTACCAAACAATCATGCAGGACATCAGAGAATTGAATGTAATTGCAGACGAAAGTGGTTTAACTCACCATAAAGGAATCGGTCAGTTTATTGAGGCACACATCTTAATAACTCTAGTAGATTTCTTTGGAGATATTCCTTACACTGAAGCTTTTCAAGGAGCTGCTAACTTAAACCCAGTAGCTGATTCAGGTGCTAGCGTTTATGCAGTTGCACTTGGTTTATTAGATTCTGCAATTGCTAACTTTAACGCTGAAGCTCTTGGAGAGCCAAGATGGACTTCAACAGTTACAGATCCATTTTATGATGGAGATTGGACTGCTTGGACTAAAGCTGCAAACACGCTTAAAATGAGTGCATATGCAAACACAAGGTTAGTAGATGGAAGTGCTATAGCTAATTTTAATGCTATCGTTGCTTCAGGAAATTACATCACATCTAATGCAGATGATATGCAATTCAGTTGGGGTACTTTAGCAGTACAACCAGATTCACGTCACCCAAGATATAGAAGTAGCTATACTTCTACAGGTGGTGATTCTTATATGTCAAATTCATTGATGTATCATATGTTTGGTGAAGGATATTTCTCACCAAGTTATGATCCAAGAATTAATTTCTATTACAGTAGACAAGTAAGTAGAACTCCTGGGATTGATGCTGATCCTGATGAAGAAGTATTAGAATGTGGTTTACAACAAGCTCCAGGTCACTATACAGGTTATGTATTTTGTGGAGTTGAAAGAGGATATTGGGGTAGAGACCATGGAAATGACAACGGAATTCCACCAGATGGATTCTTAAGAGCATTAGCAGGGGTTTATCCTGCAGGTGGTTTACTTGATGATTGGACTACACTTTTCAATGGACCTAACCCTCAAAAAGATGGTGCCGGTAACGGTGGTAATGGTGTAACACCAATACTATTAGCTTCTGCTGCAGATTTTATGATTGCTGAAATTGCTTTATTTGTAGATGGTGATATCAATGCTTCTGGTAATGCAATGTTATCAGGAATTGCTAAATCTTTTGATAAAGTAACTAATTTCGCACCAAAATCTGCATTATTTACAGCTGTTGTAGATGGTAACTTTGGTGGTCTTGATCAAATGATTGCTGATTTCACTGGCGATATCGTAGATCAATGGGTAGATGCTGATATGGATGGTAAGAAAGATATCTTAGCAATTCAAAACTTTGTAGCTCAATACGGAAACGGATTAGGGGCTTATAATTTCTATAGAAGAACTGGATTCCCTACAACGTTACAGCCAAATATTGAGCCAAACCCAGGAGGATTCATCCGTTCATTCTATTACCCAGCTGACCACGCGAATAACAATTCGAATATTAGTCAAAAAACAGGGGTAACAGATCCAGTATTTTGGGATAACAATGGAGCGTCTCCAGGTTTTCCAGTTGCTAATTAATAACTATAAAATAATAAAAGATGAAAAAACAAATAAATAAAATAGTATTATTACTACTTTCTGTGATTGTGATAAGCAGTTGTGAAAGTGATGATAAGTCTATTGATCAAGTCTTTGACGGTGTTGAGTACGGTGCTGTCTTAAGAAACTTAGGGATCATAAACCAAAGTTTTAGCTTGTCTGATCCTAATTCATTTTTTGGAATCACTGTTGAAGAACAGGATGAAGAATATGGAGCGTTATTAGACGTAGTGAATGTGTATACAACTTACACAGATAACAATGGTAACGGAAATTCTCAGCCAGAAGCATTAGTGAAAACGTATGCTGCTGGAGACTTTACTATCGGTGATAAGGGATTACCTGTTACCGATATAATGGTAACTCTTGGTGAAGCTTCTAGCGCTGCTGGAATATCTAACTATGGAGTTGGTGACAACTATCTAATGAGATTAGAGTTAGTATTAACTGACGGTAGATCATTTAGTTCATCATCTACAAGTGGTTCTTTACAAGGGTCTTACTTTTCTTCACCATTTTCTTGGGGAGTGCCTATTCTATGTCAACCAGTTGATGGTGATTATTTAGTAGACATGCAAGATTCATATGGTGATGGATGGCAAACTGACGATGGAAATGGAGGTAGTGGTTTAAAAGCTGTATTAACTTTAGCTGACGGATCTACACTTATAGAAGAAATTGGAATGTGTTCACCTTATGGTGGATCTAATATTGGAACTTCAATGGATCCTGCTATGGGTATTTGTACAGGACCTGCTAGTACTAATTTTTATGGAGCTACTGCTACCGTTACAATTCCAGCTGGAACACAATTAGCTGTATGGCAATGGCCAGGAGATCAATATGGAGAAATTAGTTTCCAAATCTATGGACCTGCTGGTAACCTTTTACTTGACACTGGTGGACCTGGTGCGGGAACTGGTGCTGGACAACTAGATGTATTAAACTGTTTATAACATAAACAAATGTAACTATCGAATAATTGATAACTACTAGATATAAAAGACCTTTCATTCATTTGAAAGGTCTTTTTTTATGTTATAAATACATAGAATTTGTGATATCTTTGCACAACGATGGAAAACACAACAATTTTTGGATTAAGAGCTATCATTGAGGCTATTGATAGTGGATCAACAATCAATAAAGTATATCTTCAAAAAGGACTAAGAGGAAGTTTATTCTTTGAATTGGAAACACTCATCAAAAAAGAGAAAATTACTACAAGTTTTGTTCCTGTAGAAAAATTAGACAGACTTTCTAAAAATAAAAACCATCAGGGAGCAGTTGCTCAAATTTCACCTATTGAATTTGCTGATTTAGAAAAATTAATCGAAACTAGTCTTGAGGCTACAGATGCTCCCCTATTCTTACTACTAGACCAAATTTCTGACGTAAGAAATTTTGGTGCCATTATAAGAACTGCAGAATGTACAGGCGTCAATGGAATTATTATTCAGCAGGGAGGTAGTGCTCCAATTAATGCAGAAACTATTAAAACCTCAGCTGGCGCAGCTTTTAAACTTCCTATATCTAGAGTAAATCATATAAAAGATGCTATTTATATGCTACAAGCTTCTGATATAAAAATTGTAGCAGCTACAGAAAAAACAGATGACTTGGTGTATAGTGTAGATTTTAAACAACCTATTGCCATTGTTATGGGATCTGAGCATAGAGGAATTAACCCATCGGTTTTAAAAATTGTAGACTATACGGCAAAACTTCCTTTATTAGGGTCTATAGATTCATTAAATGTTTCTGTTGCTTGTGGTGCATTCTTGTATGAATCCATTCGTCAAAGAATATCGTAATCTTTGTATTAAAATATAAATAAGCTACTCTAGGTCTTCATTGGGCTCCTCCTCTATCTTCGAAGGAGAAAAATTCCCATTTTCATCAAATAATAAATCAAATTCAGACTTTGAAAATTGATATTGCTCTTTTATGATTCCTTTTTTTCGGTAAAAAAAAGAAAACAAAAGACCTACTATAAAACCCGCTAAATGACCTTCCCAAGAAATTCTATCTTCAGTTGGAAGTATAAACCAAATCATACTACCGTATAAAAAGATAACGACCAAAGACATGGCAATAAGTCTATAATGTTTTCTAATAATACCGCTAAAAAAAATAAAACTAAATAATAAGTAAATAATTCCACTTGCGCCTATGTGATAAGAACCTCTAGCAATACACCAACAAATTAAACCCGATAAAAGTGTTCCATAAATAAGAACCTTGTGAGCAATTTGCCTGTAGAAATAAAACAATGAAGCTAACAGAACAAACAAGGGCACAGAATTGCTTGAAAGATGAGATGCATCACTATGTATGAAAGGCGAGAAAAAAATGCCTCTAAGGCCTTTAATTTCTCTGGGTGAAATCCCATAAGAATTAAAATTATACCCAAATCTAATTTCTACCCAATAAATAACCCATATGGCCAAGATAGCAACTACTGGAATCCGGAGTACATTTCTATGATAACTAAGAGTATCGTCGTTTTGCATAAATAAATCTTATCAAAAATAAATCCAATTACTAAAATAACAACTTCTGTCATAAATCTTTACTATTTTTATAGTTATGAATGAACCTTTGGCAGAAAGAATACGCCCAAAAACACTTGAAGACTATATTAGTCAGCGCCATTTAATAGGTGAAAAAGGAATTTTATCCCATCTAATTAAACAAGGAATACTTCCATCTATGATATTTTGGGGACCTCCTGGCATTGGTAAAACCACCTTAGCAAATATTATAGCAACAACATCCAAACGCCCTTTTTTTACACTAAGCGCAATCAGCTCTGGAGTTAAGGATGTCAGAGAAATTATCGAAAAAGCAAAAAAAGGTAGTGGTTTATTTACAACTAAGAATCCAATATTATTCATAGATGAAATTCACCGTTTTAGCAAATCTCAACAAGACTCTTTATTAGGAGCGGTAGAGAAAGGGTGGGTTACCCTTATCGGGGCAACTACCGAAAATCCAAGTTTTGAGGTAATACCAGCACTATTGTCTAGATGTCAAGTATATATTTTAAACTCATTTGATAAAAGTGATTTAATATTATTACTAAAAAGAGCTATAAAAAAGGATTCTATTTTATCAAAAAAAGAGATTAAACTAAAAGAAACCGATGCCTTGCTCCAAGTTTCTGGAGGTGATGCACGAAAATTATTAAATATTTTTGAGTTGGTCGTGGGAAATGAAGATAAGATTACCATTACTAACAAATTGGTGCTAGAAAAAATTCAAAAAACAACAGTTAGATATGACAAAACTGGTGATCAGCATTATGATATTGCTTCTGCTTTTATAAAGTCTATTCGAGGTAGTGACCCTAATGGCGCGGTATACTGGCTTGCAAGAATGATAGAAGGAGGCGAAGATTTAAAATTTATAGCCAGAAGATTACTAATTGCAGCATCTGAAGATATCGGAAATGCTAACCCTACAGCCTTAATTTTAGCCAACAATACTTTTCAGGCTGTTGGTGTTATTGGCTATCCAGAATCTAGAATTATTTTAAGTCAATGTGCAGTATATTTAGCAAATTCTCCAAAAAGTAATGCATCATATATGGCTATAAATAAAGCTCAAGAAATTGTAAAGAAAACAGGAGACTTACCGATACCGCTTCACTTAAGAAATGCACCCACAAAATTGATGAAAGCCTTAGCGTATGGGAAAGACTATAAATATGCTCACGATTATAAGGGAAATTTTGTACATGAGGAGTTTTTACCTGAAAGTATTTCAAATACAAAAATATATGATCCTGGGGGAAGCCCAAGAGAGGAACAGTTTAGACAAAGACTAAAAAAAACATGGGGTGATAAATACGGGTATTAAAACATTATTTGGAGCTTTCTTTTTACTAATAATTGTTTCTCATAATATTCGACAAGCCAATGGTTCCCTTTATTACTTAATACTCCGTTTTTATTCTTTACGATAAATATATCCTTATTACTCGTATTTAGAATCTCAAAAACTAGCTCGTTTTTTGAGTTTATGAGTTGATAACCTGTTTTACTTTTCTGAGCTCTCAACAAAGACATAGTAGAAGTTTTCTTTTCCTTTTCAATAGTTGCATTTGAAACAACTGATGATGGTGTTGGGATCTCTTTAGCTCTGGGGGTTTCCTTCGGTTTTTGTTTCTTTTCTAGGATCGTTTGAGATGAGAAAGAATCATAAATTAGATTTAAATTTTCAATTGTAGAAAAAGCACCTCTAATGGATTGCCTAAAAGATCTTTCATAGTCCTTAAGTTTACTAGTCCCTAACTTTGAAGTAAATAACAATTTACCATTACAATCTATTAATTCTATATAGTTTCTAGTAGCAAAAAGGTTAGACTTGTCTTTTACGTCTACATATAAAGCACTACATTTATTATAATATAACTCCCCAGGAAGTTCTTCGTTATCTAAATACACTTCATAACCAGCCTTAGAAAATAAAAATTTTGTAAAGGAATTGGCTTTGTAACGATTTACCTGTTTTAAGAAGTCAAATGTACTTTTAACAATTACGTACTGTTTTTTTGAAGCAATACTTTTTTGTCCAAAAGAAGACGGACTCAAAAAAATAAGCATTAGAAAAAAGAAAATCTGTCTCATATTTAGTCTATTACAATATTAAAACCAAAGTTAAAAGCAACACTATTCCCAGAAGATAAATCAGCTACACCTAATAGGTTATCTAAACCTCCAAACACACTCAATTTTCCAAGCTGAAGTGATGTTGCGGCACCAAAAATCATAGAAGAATAATCATTTATAGTATGTGTAAACTTTGTGTGTATTTTTTTGGAAAGAGAAGCCTCATAGAAACTGGTAAAAGAGAATTGTGGTTTTATTGGTCTCATAATATTATGAATCTGAAAACCTATAGCGTTATAATAGTATTGTTTATGAGTTTTTGAATAACAAGTTTTATCTCGTTTTTCACCAAAACTATATTTAAGAGCTGCATTGATTTTCATTGGCCTCCACGATGTATAGGCTTCCTGTGTTTCTTCAGTGATCACTCTATCTCTAAAATCTTGTTCAACTTGTTGCCAGTAATTACTAAGGCTAGAAGCATCATATTCAAAATTTAAACCATCTAAAACATAATTACCATCAATATTAAAGTTTTTAGTGTTTTTTGAATGCCTAATGAAACCAATATCTAGTAGGCTGGCAGTAAATTCAAGTTGTGATGTAAAATGGTATGTAAGACCAAAGTCTAGCCCTAACCCCATATTACTTCCTAAGAAAGTTTTTGAAAAATATTCACCTGGTGAATCAATAAACTCATCATCAGAATCTACTATTCCTGAGGTTCTAATTTGTCCGTTTAAATTATTTAAGGATTGACGTATGATATTCTCATTGCTCGTCGATGAACTAAAAGTTCCAGAATTATTAAGGGATTCGATATTTATACTCGAAGAATAAATTTTAACTCTAGCTCCTACATTAAGTTTCTCGTTAATTTTTTTTGAAATTCCTGCATGTAAAACACCAAGAAAATCTCCTTTCATAGATACCTGTGATAAAGAAAAGCTTCGATTTAAAAAGGGTTCATTTCCATAATAAAATAATTCTATAAAATCTTTAGGCATATAGCTTATAAAATCGAGCTCTTCATAAAATCCAAAGCTTAAATACGTTTTTTTATCCAATCTAAAGCCTACATTTAAAACTTCTACTTGAGTATTAAAACTAACATAATCTGTTGAATTAATTTTATTCAACACTGCTTCAAACCTAGTCTTGAAAGCTCTTGAATCATTTGAAAATAAGTCATTTAACGTAAACCCAGTCATCCCTAAATCAAAAGAAAAATTAGATAACAATGGAATCCCATAATGACTTCTAAAATTAGTTTCTGCACCAGGATTTAATAGTAATGTTTGAGGTGACTCCCCAAAAGAAAAGGCTAATTTCTGTTGAGATTTTAGTGAACCCGTAACAATTAAAGCTATAAGTAATAATAGTTTTTTCATTTTTATTTTAAATACTTAAATGAAAAGTTCCAGAAGATTTGAACTTTATTATTTGGTAAATATTTGGATCTATTTGTGAAGATGATGGGTCTAATTTCACTTCAACTCTAACTTTTCTCGAACTTAAAAATAATGGTAAAGATGAAATTTCAATAGAATCTGATGCTACATAATTTAAATCTTGAGAACCTATAGTAAAACTAGGAATAGTTCGGGTTATGTTATTATTACCATCATAAAAAATAATATTAATTTCAAAAGATCTATCAAATCTGTTTTCAATTTCAAAATCGAAAACAACTTTAAAAACATCATTTCTGATGGCAGATGATTTAAAAACTTTAAAATCTGAAGTATCTGTAATCATTGGTATTTCAGTACCTGTTGTACTGTTATAAAAATCATCTTGATTCAACTCAAAGTAAATTAAAGGTGCAGTAAGTATTGGATCTGCATTTAAATTAATATCATCAAAATTTAAATTATCTGTACAAGAAATTAAAAAACAGAGACTAAAAATTGTCACTACGTTTTTTATGTAAATATTCATAGGCTTAATAATTGTATCATCTTATTTTAAGGATTTAAAGATATTCTTTTAAATCTAATAGATTGTATATTGAAGTTATATTTTTTGGAACTGAATTTGAATTCTCTGAGTTAAAATGTATGGCTTTAATACCACAATTTAGAGCTCCCTCAATATCGGCTTCTAGGTTGTCTCCAATCATGATACAATTAGAAGCAGTTGTATTCACTTTTTCTAATGCATATTCAAAAACTTTCTTATTTGGTTTTTTAACGCCAACCGATTCTGAAGTAATAATAGCATCGAAAAAATTATAAATACCAGATTTTTTCATTTTTTTAGTCTGAATTTCTTCAAAACCGTTTGTAATAATATGAAGTTGATATTTATTTTGCAAATATTCTAAGATTTCAAAGGTTCCATCAAATAAATGGTTGTGGTTGGGAAGTTTGGCAATATATTGGTCTGCAAGATGATGTATGACCTCATCTTTAACAGGAAGCTTTAATGCCTCAAAAGTTTCTTTTAATCGTAAATATTTTAGTTCATTTTTAGTCACTTGTTCTTCTCTATACTTTTTCCAATAGCTAAAATTAATTGGAATGTATATTTTCAAAAACGATTCAATATCAACGCTAACATTAGCCGCTGGTAATATTTCTTGAAATGTTAATGCAGAATTTTTTTCAAAATCCCATAGTGTATGATCTAAATCAAAAAAAACATGTTGTATTTTCATAGGGTAAATATAATAATCTAACGTTAAAAATGTTTGAACTTATTATATATTTGATTTTTAAGATTTAACTGTTGAAAAAAAAGCTTCATATATTATTTTTGTGTGGATGGTACCCATCTTCGGTACTTCCTCAAAATGGAGATTTCATAATGAGGCATGCAGAAGCTATAAGTAGCAAACACTTAGTTAGTGTATTGCATATTATTTCTAAACCAGGGCTATCAAAATCTAGGTTTGAAGTTGATAAAGCGTCAAATTTACATTCATATATCGCCTACATAAAACCCAGTAAAAATCCCATTTTAAAATTATTTAGGTTTTGGTTGGCATATCAACAACTATTGAAACAAATAGGAAGTTTTGATCTAGTACATCTCAATAAATTATATCCTTTTGGCCTATTTGCCCTGCATTTAAAAAAATTAAAACACCTGCCTTATATCATTTCAGAACATTGGACAGGCTATCATTTAAAGGAACAAAAATCATTGCCTTGGGTTGAACGAGTTTTATCAAAAATAATAACAAAGAATGCGAGTTCAGTTTGCCCTGTAAGTACAGATTTAAAAAATTCAATGTTGAAATCTGGACTAAAAGGAAACTATAGAATAATTCCTAATGTAGTAAATACTCATCTTTTTAAACCGGCAAAAAAAACAACTAAGAAATTCACAATTACACACATATCAAGTCTATTAGATAAGCATAAAAATATATCAGGAATGTTGCGTGTTGCCAAACAACTTGAAAACACTATTGATACTTTTCAATGGAATTTTATTGGTGGAAAAAAAGAAGAATTTAGCAAACTACTAGATGATTTAAACTTCAAAAAAGAAACCATTCATTTCACAGATCATTTAAGTCACGAACAAATTCCGAAACAATTGACCCAATCAGATGTGTTTGTGCTTTTTAGTAATTATGAAAATTTACCTTGTGTTATTTTGGAGGCATTCTCATGTGGAGTTCCAGTAATTTCATCAAATGTTGGAGGTATTAATGAGTTTTTTCCTGAGGATTTTGGATTTTTAATTGAACAAAATAATGAAGATCAACTTTTGCAAAAAATTATTGAAATATACAACAACCCCATGTCAAGAAGCAAAAAAATGCATCAGTTTGCAAATGATAATTTTAGTTCAGAAATAATTTGTGATTCCTTTTCTAAACTTTACCTTCAAGCCATAAACAAATAAATTTGACACAAATTAAAGAATATATTAATGGTTTTATAAATAGATCTGGGACCTATGTTCTTTTTTCTACATTGGCCTCTAGAGTACTTTCATTTATAGGTTCTTGGATTGCGCTGCAATTAATAGAAGCCAAGGAATTGGGTGTTATTCTATTTGCATATGGTATTATTCAATTTATAATCCCAATTGGTGGCTTTGGATTGCATCAAAGTTTGATTAGATACGGTGCTTTATTAGCATCTGAAAATGAAAAACAACAACTGTTTAGTTATGTGCTTCATAAAGGAGTTGTAGCCTCCATCGCAATCATTTTGGCTGTAGTTGGAATCGGGTATTTCATCCCTTTTCAGTTTGACAAAACCTATACTTACATTTCAATTTTATCATTCAGTATTTTGACTGTATTTATTCTTGAAATTATCAAAATACAATTTAGGTTACAACATAAAAATCGCTTGTATGCGCTTACAGAATTTTGGTATAGTTTACTTCTTATGGGTTTGATTTTTGGTTTGAGTTTCCAATATCAAGGCATGGGTTATGTCATTGCTTTAATTCTTTCACCACTGCTTACAGCATTGTTTTTTATCAAAAAACTAAAGGTAAAACTACGTATAAAAAATAACCTTGAAATTACAAACCTCTCTTTTTGGAAATATGGTTTTTTTGGTGGATTATCAAGTTTAGTTACCCAACTACTTATACTTATTGATATCATTTTGATTGGCTATCTAATAGATGACCCAGTTGCGGTGACACACTATCGTTATGTTTCTATCATACCTTTTAGCCTTCTCTTTTTACCTCGAGTATTTATCACCACAGATTTTGTCACTTTTACCGAAAAAATTCATCAGAAAGATTATATCAATAAATACATCAAGAATTATATGGTGTTTTTTGGAGTTGTAAGTATTCTTCTCGTTCTTTTTAGTTACATCTTTGTAGAACAAATTCTTAATATTTTTGGAGAAGAGTATACGAACTATGCAGATAGTTTCTTGATTTTAATTCTGGGGATTACTGGCATCTATATCTTTCGAGGATTATTTGGAAATCTATTATCCTCTATTGGTAAAATAAAGTTCAATTATTACATCATATCTATCGCAATTCTAATCAATATTATTAGTAATTATTATTTAATTCCTACCTATGGAATTAAAGGAGCAGCGATCACCTCTGCAATTTTAATGTGGTTCACCGGGGTTTTTTCTTGGTTGAGTTTCCTTTATTTCTATAAAAAAAATCGTTATGAATAAGATTCGAAAACTTATAGGAGGTCTTGGTTTATTATTTAAAAACCCGAGTCTCATCAATCTGATTACGGATAGTGAATTCTATTGGAAAAACTACTTGAATAAGTATCAAAACAACCTGTTACAACTTCAAACAGTCGATATTTCAAAGCTCATTGAAAATCCCTCAGAGTTAAATCATTATGCGTTTTTAGGTGGAGGTTCTTTACCAACAGATATTATCTTATTAAAATCATTGTCTAAAAAAATACCCAAGTGCTCATATTTTGAAATTGGCACATGGCGAGGTGAAAGTGTTATCAACGTTTCTGAGACTGCTAAAGAATGTTTTACCCTCAATTTATCTGAAGAAGATATTTTGGCCGAGGGGCTTCCTCAAAAATATGCAGACCTTCATGGAATTTTATCTAAAGAAAGAAAAAATATTACCCATCTTTTTGGAAATACTTTGACTTATGATTTTGGTGCATTAGGTAAAAAGTTTGATCTTATTTTTATCGATGGAAATCACAAATACGAATTTGTGAAAAATGATACTGAAAAAGTATTCTCTCATTTAGTTCACAAAGAATCTGTTGTTGTTTGGCATGATTATGCATCAAATCCAGAAAAAGTACGTTTCGATGTATTGGCAGGAATTTTAGATGGTCTACCAAAAGAGAAACATGCAAACTTATATCATGTTTCTAACTCATTATGTGCTATTTATTATCCTGAAGAACTAGAGAGTAAATCTATCGATTTCCCAATTCAGCCCAACAAACTGTTTACTGTAAAAATACAGTCTAAAGAAATTTAGGGCGTTTCATCAACATTGGATATGTCTTTTCTTGAGCTCCAAAACTAAAAAAATACTTGGCTACTGATTGCATAGACGATCCTCCAAAACTAAACGTTTTATATGCATTTACATAGCGCTGAATGGCTTGGTCTATCAAAAATGTATTTGCTCCATTTTTTCGATTAGAAAAATCTGTTGAAGAGCACAAAATCGTTGAAGTCTCTTGATATTTTAAGAAGAATGCAGCAGCAACCAACTTTTCACCTTGATATACAAAACACAGTTCTCCACAATCTTTCATTAAACAAAAATTAATTAAAGTTTCTAAATTTTGATAATCTTGTTCTTTTATTTCAGGGGTTCTCTTTCCAACATTATTTTGAAAAAGAGTAATGAGATCTAAAGGGCTTCCAGCCCATTCTATTCTTAACTCAGATTTTTCGGCTCTTTTTAAATCTTTTTTACGATCACTTTGATACCCTTTTTTAATATTGTCATATCCTGTAGTTAACTCTAATTCTTGAAATTGTTTTTCAAAAAAATTTGAATTCTCTGTATCAAATAAATTCTTGACGTTTAATCGAAGTTCAATAAATCGAAATCTTTTTTGAATTACTGAAATAAAATCAGATTGAATATAATCACGCTTTGAAAAAATCCCCAATTGCAAAATCCAAAGCGGAGGGTGAACATATTGAATCAGATACTTCTTTCTAAAAGGAACTGGCATTACCGCCTCGTAATCATTTAAGACTAGAACAGCCCATTGATCACATACCACATCTAAATACCATGAGAACGCATAAATTTTAGACTGAAGTGAAGTGTCTATACATAGGTTGTATTTCTCTTCATCTAAATGTTCTCTGTGAATGTATTTAATTGACATGGGTGTGAATTAATTTTTGCATCTTATTATAGACTTTTTCCCATCCATTCCATCGAAGGTATCCACTGAGACTCTCATTATGAAATAGTGTAATAAAAGTTCCGTTAACATTCATCACCTCATTCAATAAATCTTTAGTTCTTCCTAAAGACTGTTTAGGGGTTAATCCCATATAATCGTTTAAAGTGGTATCCATTAATGCAAAGGGATGAATAAGCAAGGGCGTTTGTATTTCAAAATCCAAATCAAAAAAATGAAAGGGAATGGAGGTACTCGCTCTAAATCCAACATGACTCGCATAGCCCATAGAGTAATCTTCTTCAATCTCTAAATCTATCAGGTTCTGATAGGTTTCAGGTAAACTAAACCGTAAAAAATGTTGTCTAGAAATGGTTGTGGATATATTTGTAATCGATTCTAAGCGATCTTTTTCTTTTTTTAACATTACACTATTCTTCATTGTATAATAAGAAGGATGAAGTCCAACACTAGCATAATCAGCAATATGCTTAATTAGTAATCTAAATTGTCTTTTAGTGGCAGACACATTGGTGTCAAAAGTGGTATAATCTGCAATAAGAAAGAAAAAAATTACTTTGACATCATAGGTTTTACTCAAAGTTAATATTTTCTCGAATGTATTATAAGGGTCTTTTCTAATTCTTAAAAGCACCAATACTCTACTCCAAAAGCTTCTTATTTGTAACTTAAAAAAATCTGATATAAAAGCCCCAAAGGTTCGAACAAAGCTTTTATACTTATAGGCAAAAGCATTATCTACATCTATGGTTGAAATGTAGCGAAATTCTCGATCTGGAAAATGATATTCTGGAAAACGTAATTTTAGAATAGTTTTTAGTTTTACCACCCATATATCTACAACAGGTTTTTCTAAAAATTTAAAATTATAGGCTAAGCTTTGCTCTGCTGTAAATCTTTCATGAATATCTCTTACATGAGGTAAATACTCCTCATATCTTGAAATCAAATAAAAACTTGCTGCAAAAATATCAAATGGTATACTAGAATGAGGTCCTGCATTAAAAAAACAGGGGGTGTCGTCCCATGATGAAAGGGTTATTTCTAAATCATTTATACCTTGTTCAAACAACAACTCGTTACTTTTTACAAAGAATTCTTTCCCTAAAGGAACCTTTGTATAACTCATTTTTGGCCCATTATGGGCAACAAAATCCTCAACCTTTGTTGTAAAAGATACTGGAACAAGCAGAACTCGAGTAAAAATATGCTTAAAGATATACCGAACTCTTGGGGTAATCTTATGCGTATAGACTAGTATCAAAACTAAAAAAGAGGTTTAAATTTCACCATTATCGGCAAAGCTAAAATAAGACTTTTCAGTAATTATTAAATGATCTAAGAGTTTAATATCTAAACTTAGCCCTCCATCTTTAATTTTCTTAGTAATCTCTTTATCTTCCCTACTTGGATTTAGTGAGCCAGATGGGTGATTATGGCAAATAATAATAGCCACAGCTGATATTTCAATTGCTTTTTTAAATAAAAGTCTGACATCTACCAATGTTGCCGTTATCCCACCTTTGCTCAATTGATGTTTAGAAAGTACTTCGTTTGAATTATTTAAATAAAGTACCCAAAACTCTTCATGGGCTAACACTCCAATAAGAGGTTGCATCATAGAAAACACCTCTTGGCTACTATTAATTTTAGGTCTTTGTACAAAAGCCTCTAGCTGCCTTCGCTTTCCGAGTTCTAAGGCTGTTACAATGGCTATGGCTTTTGCAGGACCAATCCCATGAAATGTTGTTAATTTTTTTAACGAAAGCTTAGCCAATTCATGAATATTATACTGCACAGATTCTAATATCCTTTTAGACAAATCTACAGCACTTTCTTTTTTATTTCCTGAACTAATTAATATCGCAAGAAGTTCTGCAGAACTAAGAACTGAAGCTCCTTTACTCATTAATTTTTCTCTGGGTCTATCATCTATAGCCCATGATTTAATGGTTAATTTTTTCATTTAGCAACTTTTTTTTTAAAGATACAAAACTAGTTTAAAATGAATATCGAGGGTTATTTTGGGGTACACTATATTAAGTTTTATATCTTTGTATGATATTTCTTACGATTTATGAAAATTATTATTGCAGGTGCCGGAGACGTTGGGTTTCATTTAGCAAAGCTATTATCGTACGAATCACAAGATACGTACGTGATAGATTTTGATGGAGAAAAGCTAAATTACATCAACAACCACTTGGATGTCATCACCAAAAAAGGAGATGCTACGTCAATAAAATTATTGAAAGAAATTGGAGTAGAATCTACAGATATATTATTGGCTGTTACAGAGTCTCAAAATACTAATTTTACCATTTCAGTCATTGGAAAATCTTTAGGTGTCAAAAAAACTATAGCTAGAATAGACAATCCTGAGTTCCTCAACAATGATCATATTGACTTTAAGAAATTTGGATTAGATTATATGATTTCACCTGAAGAACTCGCTGCAGATGAAATTAAAATGCTATTAAACCAATCTTCATTTAATGATACTGTAACTTTTGAAAATGGTTTGTTTAATGTCATGGGTACTTCCCTAGATTACAAATCTCCTCTATTAAATACTACTGTAAAAGAAGCTAGAGAGACCTTTTCTACTGTTGATTTTATTATCATAGCCATTAAACGTGAAGGCGTTTCACAAACCATTATACCAAGAGGAGACACTGAATTTAAATTAAATGATCAAGTATATTTTTCTGTTCCTCACTACAGCGTAGATAAACTTTATCCAATTGTAGGAAAAGAGCATTTAACCATAAAGAATGTGATGATTTTAGGAGGTAGCTCTATTGGATCTAAAACCGCAAGAAACCTTTGTAATGAAAACTTCAAAGTAACACTTATAGAAAAACAGCGAGAAAAGTCAATGCTATTGGCTGAGGAGTTAAACGAAACACTTATCATAAATGGTGATGGAAGAGATATTGAATTATTAGAGGAAGAAAATATTAGAGAAATGGATGCTTTTGTAGCCGTTACTGGAGATTCTGAAACCAATATCATGTCTTGTCTCGTAGCAAAGTCTAAGGGGGTTAAAAAAACCATTGCTTTGGTTGAAAATATGGATTATATCAATATTTCTCAAACCATAGGAATTAATACCCTGATCAATAAAAAATTGATTGCCGCTAGTAGTATTTTCAAACATATTAGAAAAGGTGAAATTCTTGCTTTAGCTAACCTCCATAATATAGACGCTGAAGTTTTTGAATTTGAAGTATTACCAGGTGCAAAGGTTACCGAGGCAATTATTAGTGAATTAAACTTTCCTAGAGATGCCGTATTTGGCGGAATTATAAGAGACGGTAAAGCCTTAATTTCTGACGGAGATTTTCAAGTTATGAGTGGGGATAAAGTTATTGTTTTTTGTTTACCTGATGCCATTCACATTGTTGAAGACTTATTCAAATAAAAAATGGGAAGCTTAAACCTTAAAATTATCTTCAGGTTTTTAGGACTTACTGCGGTTCTTAACGGAGTCTTTATGTTTATTGCTATTCCTTTTAGCATGTATCACCAAGAAGTGGCTCAAATGGGCATTTTAAATGCAGGAATTGTTACCGTATTTATAGGTTTAATTCTTTATTTTTTCAACAAACCCACCTCCACTACGATTCAAAAAAAAGAAGGATATCTTATCGTAACATTAGGTTGGTTAACGCTATCCATTACAGGAATGTTGCCTTACTTGTTTACGGGAACAATTCCATCGATAACCAATGCTTTTTTTGAGACCTTATCTGGGTATTCTACCACAGGATCCTCAATTTTAACAGACATAGAAGCCATGCCAAAAGGAATTTTATTTTGGCGAAGTGCTACGCACTGGATTGGTGGTATGGGTATTATTGTTCTTACCATTGCTATATTACCGCTTCTCGGTATCGGAGGCATGCAATTGTTTATGGCAGAAGCACCAGGGCCCTCAGCAGACAAATTACACCCCAGAATTACCGATACAGCAAAACGTCTTTGGTTAATTTACGTTACCCTTACTTTTGCAGAATTCTTTCTTCTTAAGGTTGCTGGTATGAGCTGGTTTGATGCGATTAATCATGCCATGGCCACCGTGAGTACAGGTGGTTTTTCTACAAAAAATGCTAGTTTATCGTATTGGAATGCCATGCCTTTAGTACAGTATATTATTATCTTTTTTATGTTTATTGCAGGTACCAACTTTGTACTCACCTACTTTGCATTAAAAGGAAAAGTAAAAAAAGTACTACAGAGTGAAGAATTCAAATATTACTTTTTTGGTATTGTAAGTATGACTGCACTTGTCGCAGTAATTATTTTATTCTTTCAAGATGAAACTTTACAAACTACAGTAGCCCATCCAGCAGTTTTTGGCGCTACAGAAAGCGCGATTAGACATGCCCTTTTTCAAGTTACTTCAATCATAACCACTACTGGTTTTATAACTGCAGATTTTACCATGTGGAGTTTCTTTGCTACTGGTATTTTCTTTGCCCTCTTTTTTGTTGGAGGTTCTGCAGGGTCTACTAGTGGTGGAATTAAAATTGTTCGGCATATTGTCATGTTAAAGAATAGTTTTTTAGAATTTAAAAAAACCTTGCATCCAAGTGCTATTATTCCTGTTCGCTACAATGAAAAGGCAGTGAGTCAAACCATTGTGTTTAACATCCTTTCTTTCTTTGTAATTTACATGCTAATTTTCATGATTTCTTCTGTAGTGCTGACATTTTTAGGTTTAGATTTTACCTCAGCCTTGGGGGCTGCTGCATCTTCCTTAGGAAATATTGGACCTGCAATTGGTTCGGTTAGCCCTGTAGATAATTTTGCACACCTCTCTGCTGGTGCCAAATGGTTTTGTTCTTTTCTAATGTTGATAGGAAGATTAGAATTATTTACCGTTCTTATTCTATTTACACCATTTTTTTGGAGGAAAAATTAAGAATTCTATAATTCTTTTATTAAAAGAACATAAACTTAACATAGATTAATTTATTTTTTTTTACTTTTAGATTTCAAGATTTGAAACTATGAAACAAAACTACTTTTTGAAAATTGCTTTTTGCTTTTTACTAATTTCTAACATTAGTTATGGGCAAAATTGGACAGAAGACTTTGATACCCAAACCAGTGGATCATACGGCTCAACAGCAATAACAATAAATGGTAGAGAATGGACCAGGAGTAATGCAGGTAATTTCGGTTATGCGCTTTCAAGCGCTGGCTCACGAGGTTTCACAATAAACGATGATAGAGCAAACGCACATATCACAACACCCTCATTAAATACTTGCGGTACAGTTTCTTTCAAATATGCTTATATAAATGGAAGTTCGTCTAACGTTTTTCAATTCCAAATTTCTACTGATGGTACAAATTTCAGTACTCTAGATACGCACACCCTAGGTGCATCTTCAAATCAAACATACACTGATTATTCTTACAATGTAAATAATTTATCCAATACGGTTTTTATAAGAATCCTTAGTGATGATCAAAATGCACACTTATTTATTGATGATTTTTCAGTAACTGACTTTAGTGGTTCTACTCCGGGGATATCTTTAAGTTCAGTTTCAGGGAATACCAATGAGACTGGAACTACTGCAACATTTACTGCGGTTTTAAACGCTGCGCCAACTTCAGATGTAGTAGTTAATGTTACCAGTGGAGATACAGGAGAAGTTACTGTTTCTCCTTCAGCACTCACATTTACAAATGCTAATTGGGATCAAACTCAAACAATAACTGCCACTGGTGTTAATGATGCCTTAAATGATGATAATGTCGATGTAACTATAACTTTAGCCGTTGATGACGCTTCTTCAGATGACGATTATGACGGAATTTCAACAACAACAACAGTTACCAATGAAGACGACGATTTACCTGTTATCGTAATTTCAGAAATTATGTACAACACTCCAAGTACTGATGATGAATGGATTGAAGTTTACAATGGAAATGGAGCTGATGTCGATATTTCTAATTGGACAGTGGTATATTCTGGAGGAACATTTACATTTCCAGGGTCTACAACAATAACCGATGGTGATTATATAACGATTGCTTTAGGAAGTAATGGAGATGGAACTTATAATAATGATAATCCATTTACACCGGATTTTAACGATTTAACTGGTTCTCCTTCAAATGCTAATGTTAAAGACACCAATGATTCTAATGGTTTAGGGAATAGTAGTGGCACAATTACTTTAAAAAATAGTAGTGGTACCTCTATTGATGTTGTAGCCTACGATGATGGCGATGCTTCCTCAACAGATGGAAATGGTCCTAGCTATGAAATTTTAGATACTACGTCAGATAATTCTAATACAAATACAAATTGGCAAGCTAGCGCCTTAAATGGAGGTTCTCCCGGGAAATTAAACTCAACAACTTGGTCTGGCGCTACCAACAATGATTGGAATACTTCTTCCAATTGGAGTAATGGTATTCCAGTTACTACTTCAGATCTTTTAATTCCCGCAAGTTTAACGAATTATCCAACAGCCTCCGGAACGGTGACTGTTAACTCAGTTATTATGAACTCTGGGGCTTCATTAATCGCGCAATCTACTTTCGCCGGAGCTATCACCTACAACAGAACCCTAGCCACTACAAATTGGTATTTGGTTACGTCTCCTGTTGTTGGAGAAACGTATGACAACGCTTATGTAACTGCTAACAGTATAGCTTCAGGGACACAAAACACAAACTCTAGAGGGATTGCTCTTTACACCACCAGTAATGATTCTTGGGATTACATGCAGGCAGGTGAAACTGCTACTTTTTCTGCTGGAACTGGATATTCTGTTAAGAGGAGTTCTTCAGGTACAGTTTCTTTTACAGGTACACTAAATGTTGATAATGCTGGTGTTGATGTTGTTCTTTCTTCTACTGGAAATCGTTTTAATCTTTTAGGTAATCCTTACACATCACATATTGCAAGTGCAACTTTTTTAGCTAACGAAGCTGCAGTTTCAGAAACAAAAACACTCTGGGTTTGGGATCAATCTTCAGGTTCTGGAGCTTATGAAGTAAAAACACTTGGAGATGCTATGGTAATCGCCCCTGCACAAGGATTTTTTGTAAAAGCTAATGCCGCTGGCGGTACCTTTAACTTTGCTGAATCTAACCAAGCTACTAGTGGAGGTACTTTTCAAAGAACTGACACTAGACCGGAAATATATCTAACAATCT
>OJFL01000280.1_pt1 | contig 28599 bp, 32 predicted proteins | sample 1594131 | NCBI WGS metagenome assembly OJFL01 (sample SAMN05416782, study PRJEB24817) | seawater metagenome | isolation source: Sea water | place: Canada:Atlantic | collected 2013-07 | reverse complement strand
CGAGATTTCTGCCTGTCTCGTGGGCTCGGAGATGTGTATAAGAGACAGGGCTTAACCTTCCCCAAAGCTAAAAGTTTCTCGAACTTTAAGGACCTGCGCAATGAACTCAAGAGAAAACTAGTCGTCGCCTGTCGAGCCTTTTCGTACTTCAAATTTGATTATGGATTTGCAGGGCATCTAACAGTTCGAGACCCAGAATTCAAAGACTTGTATTGGACAAATCCAATGGCAGTTCACTTTAAACATGTGAAAATGTCCAATTTAATTCTTGTTGACCACTCTGGAACGGTTGTTGAAGGGGAACATTCGGTAAATAGAGCAGGCTTTGTTCTACATGCGGCAGTTCACAAGGAACATCCAGACATTGTAGCCATGTGTCACGCGCATACGCTATACGGCGGGGCTTTTGCGTCGTTCGGAAAAAAATTAGATCCAATTTCTCAGGACGCATGTGCATTTTACGAAGATCACAATGTGATCACAGAAGAGTCAGGCGCCGTCGCCGTGAGCGAAGACGCCGGAATCAACTTGGCCAAATCATTCAAAGATGTAAAGGCGGTAATTCACCAAAATCATGGCTTATTGACAATGAGCAAACACAGCATTGACTCTGCAGCATTTTGGTTTAGCGCACTTGAGCGATGCTGCCATCAAGAATTACTGGTTATGTCTACAGGAAAAACACCCAATCTCGTGCCACATGAGAGAGCTGTCTTCAGCAGAGAGAACGTTGGCAGTGATTACATCGGATGGCTTCACTTCCAACCGATTCATGATCATTTGATTGCCACCGAGAGAGATATGTTTGACTGAATTTTGTAATAAGTTTGATTGCACATGGATGCGTATAGCAACATGTTGCAGCTTATTTTTCTTTCTTATGCCGCGACCCGGCTTTGCCGAATGGCATAAGATTGATCAAACTGAGAATATGGTGATGTATCTCGACGTTGGCAATGTATCGCTCATTGACAGCACAAAAAGAGGCGTCAGAAATCTCGTTGACTTTAATATTCCACAAGTCGCCCACCCAGATGGAAAGCAAATCACTTTTCAGTCTTTTGTTCGAGAAATTGAAGTGGATTGCAATACTCACCAACAGAAAACTTTAAACCTAGTCTTCTTTGAAAGAATCAACGCCTCAGGCCGTGAAGTATTCCGAGCGGACATAAATTCGACTTGGCATACAACGTCACGCAAAATAGATGGCGCTTCACTAATTGATTTAATTTGTATCCCGAATAGCACTTAAACCTAAGAGTGTTTACTTTCTTAATTTATCATTTACAGATCAAGTGTCACAGAACCCCGTGCCCTTGAGACACAAAGCATCATACGGTTTTGGCGAGCATCAGGGCTCAGCACAGAATCTCGATGAATTACATCTCCTGATCTATAAACACACTCACAAGTGCCACACACTCCCTGCCGACATGACGAAGGGATAATATGACCAGCCATTCTTAACATATCGAGTATCGAATGGTTTTCAGGAACACGTAAGGTCTGCCCAGTACTTGATATGATGACATTAAACGGCTCGGGCTTATAATTTTCGTCGATCTCAGTACTAAAAAATTCGAAATGTATTTGTTTTGGATTCCAGTCATTAGTTAACTCTTTCACTTCAGCCATCAAACGTTTAGGCCCGCAACAATAAATATGTAGATCTCGTGGAAGGCTACCAATCAAGGCCACCAAATCCAGTCTTGGGCTTTTGGGCTCATCTGAAACATATGTACTCAAAGTAGAATCACAAAAGTTTTTCAGATCTCGCTCTACGTTAGACTGACGCCGCCGTGAGCAAAAATGAAATGCGTATAACAAATTTTTTTCATTCAATGCTTGCCCCATTGAAATCAAGGGAGTTACACCAACACCTCCAGCAATCAGGAGACTTCGCGTCTCGCTCAAAACAAAGTTATTACGCGGGGTCGAGACACGCGCTTCAACGCCTTCAATCAAGTACTCGTGAATCCAAGACGAGCCCCCGCGCCCATCGTTTTCTCGCTTTACGGTAATAGCATACCGCGACAGGTCTTGCGGATCGCTCGTCAACGAATACTGCCGGATCTTACCGTCCTCGAGACGAAGGTCAACGTGAGCACCGGGAGACCATGCTGGCAAGTGAGGTTTCAATGGATGTTTTAACCAAATACGAACCAAGTCGTCATCAAGTTGATCACGTCGTTCGACGTGAAGCTTCATAATAATACGCGCGCTCATCAACGCCTAACGATGAGGTTTACTTGTCACTTCGTTCAAGGGTACGATTTCGTCTCCAGGACGAATAACGCCACCCTTCTCGATCCAACAATTAAGACCCGACCGATTATAAAGAGGCAAAAATACCGGACGATCCAATAGCTGCTCAAGATAACGACAAGGAAAGTTCAGTCGACCACCAGAAAGGATGCACTCACCGATACTAAATCGATAACCGACAAGATGGTTGAGTGGCACACCTTCTACAGTCAGGTTTCGTCGATGTTCAAACGGCTGTATTTTGATAGCAGCCCCTTGCATAGGTGGGTCATCTCGAACCAATGCATCCAATGCTTCTTGCTCAATCAGCGTGACTTCACGACAGTCTAGCTTGGGCGAATAAGTACCCCGCCCCAGATAATAACGGTCTCCGACAAGGCCCCTACCTGCGACAAGCTCCGCCTCAGCCAACTCCTCCATCTCATAGCTCGCCTCGGGAGCGATATGGATGTTTAACAACTTACCCGTCCAACCCATGATTTTCCTATGAAATTAAAACTTGATATTACCGGAGTTACGGCGCTGTGGATCATACGATCAATATAAACTCAAAAAGGAATAAAAGACAAATTAATAACATTATGTTTTTTTGATACAAAGTGAGGAGCGTTTTTTTTCTTTGTGCGTGTCGATACGCCTCGTATGCACCAATGCGGTCGTTTCAGCTGTTCCAAACTGGTACGTGCAAACAGACAACATCACAAGTTTGCGGTTTAACCTTGCTCGTAACATGGCACGGGTATTGCTTTACACCTAGTAACGAGAAGAATGATTTGCAGAAACCTAATCAACTTTCTCATCATATCGGAAAAGACCTGCGGGTCTTTTAAGTAAACTAATTTATAGGAACCTTTTATTATGATCAAGAAACTAACGCTCACCACAATCGCACTCTTATTGAGCATGACAAACACTCTAAGCCATGCGACCGAATTTGGGACAGAAGAAGAAGCCAGGTCAATGATTGCGCGGGCTATAAATTTAGTAAAAAGCGATAAAAATCGAGCACTGGATGCATTTACAAATCTACAGGGTGGATTTGGTTACAAAGACCTCTATGTTTTTTGCTTTGATAAAAACGCCATCTTAGTAGCTCACCCGACTGTCCTTGGAGATGATGCGTCAGAACTTACTGACCCGGATGGCGTCAAGATTTGGTCTTTAGTTTCTAGTGTAAAACAAGATGAAATCAAAAAGATTACATACAAACTAGAACGCTTTACTAGCGGAAGTGCTGCCGTGCATATCAAGACATCTTTCATCACTCAAGTTGATGGGATTCACTGTGGAGTTGGATTTTATGCGGAATAAACTCAAGTCTTAAAAAAAGGCGCTGAATATTCAGCGCCTTTTTAAATGTACCTTATAAAAAGCACGACTGGGACGTCGCGAATGGCTCTGCTAATTTAAGTGGGTACAAAAAAATTACTTTACCAAACCATAAATCTCACCACATTTCCAACTCGAGACAAATTCATCAATCGAAACCGTCCATGGTTCCTCGGACTCATCCCCAAAGTATTCAAAAAGAATTCCATCATTAGTGCACATTGACAAGAGAACTGTGCCGCCATTTTCTCCCCCATGCTCCAGATGAGGTCGCGAATCGGCAGGAGACAGCGCGTAATCTCCTTTATTTCTAGAGATGCTTCTGGTCGAACCATCCGCTTGGGTCTCTTGAAGACATTGCTCCCCCTCAAGCACTAACGTCATTGTTGACGCCACATGCCGATGCCTTCGGCAATGCCCTCTTCCCGCCGCATATCGAAGTAGCATATCCAATCGCCCCGCATCTAGATCAAAACCCAGAAGACTATATTCAAAATCAATCTTATATCCGGCATTAGAAGAATCGGCGATTCGGCGCCATTCCACCCGGTCCAAATTAAAACTCAAGAAGTTCATGTTTAACTCACTAAGGCTCTTTTTATATTTTTATTCTACACAAGTAACGACAACAATTAATACACAAATTTTTTAATTCAGCACCTAATTGTTGAGCACACCACACAGTCTTATTGGTGGAGCTATTGCAAGCCCCTAAAGTTCGATACACAATGAACTATATAAATAAAAAACAGTCAGTTAATTCAAAGTAAATAAACGATTTTGTTTATGTCAGAACCACAAAGGCACACAATGATTCTTGGGTTAGGAGCACTTCTAGGCTTTATTTCAGTTGCGTTCGGCGCTTATGCTGAACATGGCCTACGCGCCACAATTACTGAGGAACAGTTCAGATTTTTAATGACAGCTATTCGCTACAATCAGATCCATGCGGCTACAATTGTTGCACTTGGATTTGGTCTTTTGAATGGGGTTCAAACGGAACGTTCACTCCTGCTTCAGTGGAGCGGCTTTCTTTTTATCATAGGGACCATTCTTTTCAGCTTCAGCATCTATATCTCAGTAACCTTCAGCATGCCAGCCCTTGTCAATATCACTCCGATTGGAGGCATTACTATTATGGTTGCTTGGCTCCTCCTGATGCTTTATGGGATCAAACTCGTCTCCCATCGTAATGGTCATTAAGTGGAGGTACGTCTCTATTAGCCTGCTGCTCACAATTGTTTGTGGTACTGTCTTGTTAGGTCCCATCATGAGTAATGTTGAACATCCAAAATATATCGTCATTGAAAAGCACGGCTCCATTGAATGGAGAAAATACGATATACGAATCGCGGCCAATGTTATCGTCTCTGGATCTCGAGAGGAATCCATAAGGAGTGGGTTTCAACAGCTTGCGGATTATATCTTCGGCAGTAATACTGTTTTAGATTCATCATCAAAAGAAAAATCAGAGTCGACCTTTACTAACGAAAAAATCGCGATGACCGCGCCGGTAGAACAGCTTGGCGAAGGTAATCAATGGGTCATCAGCTTTAATATGCCTCGCGAATATTCTCTAGAGACGCTACCTAAACCAAATAACCCTCAAGTAAGCATTACGAATAAACCTGCGCAGAATGTTCTTGTAATTAAATTTTCCGGATCGAATTCGACTGAAAATGTCCAATCGCACGCAGAAAAACTAAAGACCTTCGCAAAGCAAAATAGCATAGTAATAAATGGAAACCCAATTTACGCTTTTTACAATCCCCCTTGGACGTTACCCATCTTGCGACGAAATGAGGTAATGTTTGAGATAGACGCTAATTAATAACAGCAAAATGGGGAGTCCAATAGATCATGCTAACCAAAACATTCAAAAGCCTACTCCTAGCGCTCGCTATTACCTTATGCGGAAGTGCCGCCTACGCGGAGTCTATTAAGCCACAAGAGAACGAAGTTAAAGAGTGGCTCACATTAAAATCCCTCATGTTCGGTGAAAGACCAATCCTAACGGGATCCAAATCATCCATCTCTTTGAGTATCAACACTGATATTGATGATGCCTCAACTGTACCGATACACATTGATGGCCTCATTAACCAATTAGATCAAACTTATATCAAAAAATTACATTTGATCGTGGATCAAAACCCAATCCAGACTGCAGCAATATTTCAATTGTCTCCAACAGCTGGAAAACTGCATCTTGCCACAAGACTTAGAATAGAAAAATTCACCTTTGTCCGCGCCGTAGCTGAGACCAGTGATGGTCAGCTACACATGGATTCTAAATGGGTAGAAGTTAAAGGCGGTTGCTCCGCACCTGCTGGAAAAAATGCAGCCTCCGATCCCCTACTCGGAAAAATGAAGATAACTTTTAGCAAGTACAGAAACATCTTCAAGGATAAAAATGGTGACAAGGTGTTTCGTATCCCTTTTGAGCAAACTAATATTGTGAAGGTTCAAGTGCGACATCCGAACGAATCCGCGCTGGCGTCTGACATTGACGCAAGCACCACGCCGAACTTCATTCAAAACTTCAGTGTGGGCTATGCAGATGAGGAAGTAATATCGGCAATAGTTAACTTCTCAATTTCAGATAACCCAGCATTTACGTTTAACTTTTCCCCAACAAATGAAGGTAATTTATCATTGAGAGTCACAGACACACACAGAAACACCTTTACTCAAAATGTAAGCGTCGTTGGCGCAGACATAGGTAATCAAAATTAGTAAGGTGCCCAAGGCACTAGGATAAAGTTAGTTGAGGAGACCAGATGAAACCTTTTTTTGAACTGCGTATTTATCAAATCAATCCGGGGAAAACTGAAGAGTGGGTCAAATTCGTTGAGGACACGATCATCCCCTTCCAAGTTGATAAAGGCATGGTGATTACCGGCAGTTTTATAATGGACAGCTCCGATGAATTTTCAATCGTCGATAACGAACGCGTAATGACATCAACTCCAAGGGGCAGTACCTATGTGTGGATTAGACGTTTCGAAACCGCCGAACGTAAGAAAGAGTTATATAAAGAAGTCTACGAGAGTGAAGAATGGACTAGGCATATCGCACCGATAGTGGTCACACTGATAGATAGAAACTCAATCGTCGTTCACAACTTAACATCTACTCCGCTATCACTAATGCGGTAAACCAATCAGCATAAAGAATCTACACACATGATAAAAAATCGGTACTTCATAGTTTTACTTCTGATCCTGTTCTGCGCTCTGACGGCAAAAGCTGACACCACCCAAAGAGATCCTTGGGTAAATTACTTTTTAGATCAAATATCAGGTATTCGCGTTGAGATCTCTAAGCTGGAGTCGGATGGTGTCGTAGAGGAATTACGTCGAGAGCAAGCTCTAGAGAAAAAAGTTACTCAATTAACAAAAGCTGTAAATGAACTTAAAGAACGCCTAAACGAACAAAAAATACTGATCGAAGCCCTCCAAATAAAGCAAAACCTCTAAACTGAGCCTCCGGTGATACACGCTCTCCGAGCACACAGCAGAAGACACTACCGTAGTGTGTAAAAAAAGAACCTCATCGCTGATATACGAGAATACCTCACCCATCTCTAATCCCAGGCATAGGTCTAATCATCAATGATTCTCTCTGAATATTGGATCAGTCCTTGCTCGATGGTTTACACTTCACAGAACGAAACTTAATTACTACAGCGGCACTTAAATTCTTGTGCCGAGCTAAAGGAAAAATATTTTATGCATTACAAAGTTTATCTATCAGGAGAAATTCATACCGATTGGCGAGAGGCCATCATCACAGGGTGCAAAGAAAAGGATATTTCATTCATGAGCCCCATAACCATTCATGAATCAAGTGATGACTGTGGGGTTCGGATACTAGGTTCGGAAACAAATAAATTTTGGCATGACCACAAGAGTGCGAAAGTTAATGCTATCCGAACACGTAAAGGTATTGAGGACGCAGATATTGTTGTCGTATGTTTTGGCGAAAAATATAAACAATGGAATGCCGCCTTCGATGCGGGCTACGCAGCGGCACTTGGAAAATCATTAATTATCTTACATCAAGACCAACATCAACACGCCTTAAAAGAGGTGGATGCTGCAGCACTAGCAGTCACAAACACACCAGAACAAATCGTTCAAATACTTTCTTACATACTTGATGGAACGTTACCTTAAAGCTGGAGCATTGAACCATTAATTTTTTCTTTAGGAGTGATAATGAAAACTCGTCAACTCGGCATACATGGGCCACGCGTCTCTGCTATTGGTGTGGGTGCCCTATCATTTTCTGATTTTTATGGCTTAGCGAAAGATGAGGGTTCGCATGAGATTTTGAAGATGGCGCTCGACCTTGGCATCAATCACATCGACACATCTAACGTATACGGCAACGGTCGGTCAGAGACAGTTATTGGTTCTTTCCTAAAAAAACAGGGTACGCAAAAAAATCAGCTATTCACCATTGCCTCAAAGGTCGGAATTTGTCGTAATAAAAATACCGGGCAACGCTACTTTGATAATAGTGAAACACACATTCGCGACCAGCTTGAAAAATCCCTCCATAGACTCGGGCTAGACGCCTTAGATTTGTATTACATACACCGCCGAGATGAGACGATACCGATTGAGGAGGTAGCAGGAACCATGAGCCAACTCGTAACAGAGGGGAAAATTAAATCCTATGGATTCTCGGAGATCGCCCCATCATCATTGAAGCTTGCGCATTCAGTAAGTCATGTTGCGGCCGTACAATCAGAATATTCACTTTCAACCCGAAACCCAGAATTAGGATTAACGCAAACTACCAAAGCACTAGGCACAGCACTGGTTGCATTTTCCCCGGTGGGACGCTCGCTACTCACAGATAGTCCCCATACAACGGACCGAATCTCGAAGATGGATTTTCTAAAAGAAAACCCTCGATTTATTGCACCAAATTTAAACAGAAACGTCGAGGCAACTAATGCCTTTAGAAGGCTCGCAGCCGACTTCAGCATCAGCGCCTCAGGTCTTGCAATTACTTGGTTATTGCATCAAGGCAAAAATATTATTCCGATACCAGGAACACGATCAGTGAAGCACCTTAAAGAACTAGCAGAAGGAGTGCGACGTGACCTTTCCATAGATGAGCTCCGATTGATTGAGGAGGTACTCCCAGTAGGATGGGCTCATGGCAATCGCTATTCAGCCGGCCAAACTGCAGCAGTTGAACAATACTGCTAATACCTATAGGTAAATTTGATATGTCACTCACTTACCCTGGACCGGTAGTCTCTGCACAATGGCTCACTGAACATTTAGATGATATGAATCTGTGCATTGTTGACGCGACTGTGCACCTTCCGGACACTGGCCGCGATGCAAAGGCTGAATATTTAAAGCAGCATATTCCTAACTCAATTTTTTTTGATCTCAGCGATGTTGCTGATCCGAATAACCCTCTCCCGAGAAAAGTGCCCAATAAGGAACTCTTTTGCGCCAAGGTCGGGAATCTAGGCATTGACAATAACACGCACGTGGTCGCCTATGACACCCCGGGCCTTTATAGCGCCGCTCGTGTTTGGTGGCTATTCCGACTCTACGGTTACGATAAAGTCTCGATCCTAGACGGTGGTTTGCCACATTGGAGACACTGTGAAGGTAAGCTCACAGCACAATTGTCACCGCGTGAACCGCGTATTTTTAGGTCCGAGAAAACACGAGACATTCTGGCACTTAAAGCTGACGTTTTAAAAGCATCCTCATCGGGTGATGAGATACTTGATGCACGTACGCCAGGTCGGTTTTCTGGGGATGAACCGGATCGTTATCCAGGCGCTCGGCCAGGACATATTCCAAAAAGTCATAATCTATACTGGTCTCATCTGCTTCACTCGGAAACACGTGAACTGTTGCCTAAAGAAAAATTAATGCAATGTTTCAATGAGTCAGGAATAAATATTGACACCTCCCTTATACTAACCTGTGGGTCTGGAATAACCGCCTGCATTCTGGCACTTGCTCTTGATCAACTTGGGAAACACGACTGGAAAATATATGACGGATCATGGGATGAATGGGGTCGTGATCACCACCTACCCGTTGAATCGAATACGTAACACCATAGAATCCACCCAAAAACCTACTAATCTCTGAGACGTCACACTATGCCTTACTCAAAAACCACCAAACTTGGCTTCATTGGACTTGGCTCAATGGGATCACCCATGGCTAGGAACATCATTAAAAGCGGCTTACAAACGAATATTTATGATATTGAACCCTCTAGATGCGCAGCTCTTAGCAGCGACAATGTGCTCATCTGCTCATCACCGATTGACGTTGCTAACCGGGCCGACATCATCTTCACCTGCTTGCCTTCCCTAGATGCTGCACGCTCTGTAGTTCTAGACCCTGCCAACGGAATCTTAAAAGGGTCTCAGATAAAGAGCATCGTAAGCCTGGGAACGACGGGTAGTGCTTATGCAAAAGACGTTGCATCTCAGTTACACGCAAACAATATTGCTTTTTTAGACTCTCCGATTTCTGGAGGACCAGCCGGAGCCAAGGATGCAACACTTGCCATAATGTGTTCAGGAGATAAGGCTACTTATGAATTTTTATGCGTGCACGTATTTCCGCATATGAGCGCTAAGCAATACTATGTCGGCGATGAGCCCGGAATGGCCCAGGTCATGAAGTTAGTTAATAACATTAATCTATTTATACACTTAGCTGGAACACTCGAGTCACTAACGCTCGGTGAAAAAGCAGGACTCGATCCTGCCCAGATGATCGATGTCATTAATGCCTCGTCCGGATTAAGCCGATCTAGCCAGGTATTTATTCCTAACAACGTATTGAGTGGTGCATTTAACTTTGGGGCCAGCAATGGCATCTTAAAGAAAGACCTAGAGTTGTGGGCTGAAGAAGTAAAAATGTATGAGTCATCTGATCAGGTGGGCAAAGCCACCCAATTAGCATTCGGCGAAGCGATACGCGAACATGGTATCGAAGCCGACCTCACTACGATTTACAAAACTCTCAGACGTATCGCATCACTTAAATAAATTAGTTGAGATCCTAGTCCTCGATAAATCTGACGCACTCTGTCGACTTAAATTATTAGCATCAATAGTCGTTAAAAAAGTTACCTCTACAATGAGTAAGGGCTCGATCACAATTTGATCTAAAGAGCGCATCAAAGTCATATCCCCAACGTATACGGGACAATTCGATCGCACACGTTTTTTGTCCAGATAACGTATTGTGACCGGCGTAATTTTCCCTCTGGCAGCAACTACAGGCTGAAATATAGATGCGTGGAATGTGCTCACGTGATCACCAAGTGTAGTTGTCCCCTCAGGAAAAACACAAACAGAGTGTCCATCTCTGAGCGACATATCAATATTTTGATTGACCTGCATTAGAGAGCGACGACTTGCCCTCTCAATGAATATCGTCCCAACAAAACTAGCTAAAAATCCAATCACTGGCCACTGGCGAATCTCTGACTTAGATAAAAAACAAATTGGCACACACGCTGATATCACTGGTATATCCAACCAAGAAATGTGATTAGCCACCAAAAAATGTCCTTCCAACTCCTTATCAAAGCCTTTTACTTCAAGTTTAAGGTTGAGGATAATCAACAAACATCGAAACCAATATTTGGCGATAATTCTTCTTAACCGGATGTTATAAAAAGCAAATAGTAAAATTGATATCAGTATTCCTGACATCAGAAACACAATCAGGACTGGATACTTAACGAACCTACGCAAATATTGTTGCACATATGTGATTAGACTCATGTCATCTAGACAGAGTCACGAGCAGTGATTAGCGAAAACGCAAAATGAAATACTGAAAAATTAGACATCGCAGCGATCAGTCACACCCGCATTATGATCCACGCCGTTAATACGAGGCACACTCAGCGCCCTAATAGAGACAGTTTTTTTATCCTTTAACCAGCGCGCAACCAGGTCCCAAATAGGTTCGCCCGTCGCACCCTCGGTCACAGGGGCCCAGCCTGCTACTTTATACACCTTGTTTGGGTCCATGAGCGTTTCGCCCATCCGCATCTCAGAAATGCGAGATCCGATCGCCTTAGTAGGATCGATAGCATAGCTCATGCCTCCGACCCGAACCATATCCCCTCCCTGTTGATAATACGGATCTGGATTAAAAATATTGTCCGCCACATCCTCAAGAATTACTCTAATCGTCTCACCCTTCATTTCTGTCAAAGTACTGTAGGAATAAGTGGTTGCAGTTTGCGCTAAAAGCGCCTCCATATTGATTGTGCTGTTTGGCAAAAGAGACGTCCCCCAACGAAATCCGGGAGAAAATGCAATGTCTGCATTAAGTTCGTCCATGAGCGCGTCTATAATCAACTGATCAAAACTCCCATTAAAATTTCCCCTCCGATACAACAACCCTTCGGTCATTGCGAGTGGCTCCATAAGTTTTTGCTCAAATGGACGTCTCACTCGATGAATCAATGCCTCCATATCAGGATCTGGATCAATGAATTCAGAAAAAACTGGTAAAAGTCTGTATCTAAAGTCAGCAACACCGGATACTGTCACTGCAAAGTCCAACACACCAAGAAATTTTCCATTGCTACCCCCATTTGTAACAATTGTTTTTCCAGCCCTATTCGCAACGATTACTGGAACTGGCATGCCGTCATGGGTGTGGCCACCCAGTATTGCATCAATCCCTGTCACTCTTGACGCTAACTTCAAATCGACATCCATCCCGTTATGGGACAACAAAACAACGACTTTAATCCCTTGTTCTCGTATTCGATTGACCAACTGCTGCAACTCATACTCTCGTATCCCAAAACTCCAATCAGGAATCAGATGGCTGGGATTCGAAATAGGCGTATAAGGAAAGGCTTGGCCGATAACAGCAATCGGGATGCCATTCATTTCCTTGATGCTGAAAGACTCAAATACAGGCTCATCGAAATCAAATGTCTTGACATTTTGAGCGAGAAAATCAATACGTCCTGAGAAATCATTCCCAACAATATGCTTTACCCGCTCTGCTCCCAGCGTCATTTCCCAATGAGCGGTCATCACATCGACTCCAAGCAACAAGCAGGCATCTACCATATCCTGTCCCTGAGACCACAAAGCGGTGCCAGATCCTTGCCACGTATCACCTCCATCGAGTAACAGGGCGCCTGGACGCTCTGACCTTAATTTATCAACCAGTGTTTTAATATGCGAAAACCCACCAACACGACCAAAAAGCCGAGCGGCTTCCTCAAAGTTAAGGCAAGAAAAGGCATGCGCCATAAGACTATCTGTCGGAACATTTACCGCCTTTAACAAGGAGTCACCAACAATGTGTGGCAACTTCCCAGAAGACGAGCCCACACCAAGGTTCATACTTGGCTCTCTATAATAAACCGGGTTTAATTGGGCATGACAGTCAGTCATATGCATGAGATGAACATTGCCAAATTTCGGAACATCGTAGAGCCCACTTAAATGGGGATTAGCAAGCGCTTGCCTATTAGATATAGGAAGCCCTGCCGCAGCTGCAGCTCCCAACGCTAATAAAAAATCTCTACGAGAAAGTGTCACGAAAAGAGTTTACCGTGCCCTTACTCATTAACAGGGGATTGAGGATCCAACAGTAAACCCATGATATGTCGCATTTGCTCAATGGTTAGTATTCCTTTATGACCATAACGAGGCATATTTGAACACATTAAAAATGCCTGGGGGTTGAAGATCTTCCCCCATGTATAGCGCAGGACTTCATCAGAATAACCTCTTAATTTGCCGTAATGGTGCAGTGATGGCCCGAGGTTCCCGTAGGCCAGCTCCTCTTGACGAATTTGGTGGCACGCATAACAATTACCACCATTTTCGATATCATCTGCATCGTTAAATCGTAACCCTTTACCACTTTGCGCAATTTCTTCGCCTTTTTTCCAGTCACCTATATAAATACCATCAGCTGGATATTGAATCTGTGCTAGGGCTTTAGACATCAACTGACTTGCCTCAGCACTATTAATATCTACATTTAAGCCACTGCACATTTTTTGGGTGGCATCTAACGTCAAGAAATGCTCCATCTGCACAGGACCTTTACTCTGCAAGCCTTCGTCAAGCAAATCATTAAACTCCATGCGAATATCTTCTGAGGCGACAGGCACTGTTAGCCAGAGCACAAGTAATAACGGTGTCACAGTAAAGCCGAAAATAAGTCGTAGATTTTTCATCAATATATCTTAACGCTTCATGGCGGGTGCGTTAGAAACACCACCATCAGCGCTTTTAGCCAAAAACATAATCAGGGCCGTAATCAAGTCACTGCCGTAAATGGCCTCTGGAAAGCGTTGCTGTCGAAAGCAATCATAAAGTCGGTGCTGCATAGTTCTGACCTCTCCAGCCGATACCCGATAGGCCGGCCAAGATCCGTATGTTTTTCTAGCCTGATCTTGATTTCTAAAATTTGGGAGCTCCTGCAGTCTTATTCTTCGATCCTCACCACCGTGACAGGTGATACATCCAAAATCATGCGAACCAGCTCGAAAATAAAAAAGCTGCTCACCCAAATCGAACATTTTTTTCTCTGCAGCATGCTTTAGGGGAATATTCATGCGCATACCTTTTGATTTCGAAGCAATAAAGGCGACTAACATCTCAACTTCTGATGTCTCTTGGCCCCTCTGCGTAAAGGGATATGCAGTAGCATCCACCCTCGAAAATCCTTGAATCACCGTACGACAGTGAATCAAACGTTGCTCTAAGTCCATGACCTTTTTAACATCCGAGAAATAACGGGGTAATTCGACATAGGCTCCACGCGTCACTCCCGGCCCCTTACCAAGATCACACGCCTCCAAAGTCACCAATTTCGGACCTGCTGGATTAAACCATATTTCCTCACCCGAAAAAACCCACAATTCGGCAGGGTTCCCATCCGCGAGTAAGTCTCGGTACTCCTGGACCCCCGTAACTGTCTCAGCTTGTGCGAATAACTGGCCACAACAAAAAATACTGATGAACACACTAACTGCAATTCGCCTAATCACGCTTCACCCTATAACAACAATTCTGTCAATGTTAAATTGTAACCGGATTTAATAAGGACGGAGAAACTTAGGATGACACCGAGTATAAGGTGTTTTTAAATGCTAAATGTTCAGCGTGTTTCTCTAAAATATCAACCTTAGATGAATAATTACACCTTTCATATTGCATCAAATATCAAAAAAGCCGGCATTGCCGGCTTTTTCTAAAACGCGTGAATGTTCTATTTAGTGATCATGATCACTTGTTTCCTTAAACTCTTCCTGCTTAGGCTCTTCATGCTTCTCATCAACAGGTTTAATTTTTGCACCTGAGTGGTTGCTTGGGCCAGTAGTTCCTGTTACACCTGCATAAGTCAAAGAGCAAGTCACGAAAAAAACGAGTGATAAAACATAAGCTAAAGCTTTCATCTACTGATACTCCGTTATTTATTATCCGATTGAAGTAGGGTAAAAGGTAACCCTTTTAGAGTCAACTCAAATAAAGCTGAGAGGCATTTAAAATAACCTCGCCTGACCAAAAATACATCGAATCAGATGAGGATCACGAGCACGCTATTAACCTAAAAAATCCTCATTGTGCTCACCAACTTTCGGCGCTCGATCAATACCATCACCTTGTTTTTTTAGCCCATTAATTATAGGAATTGGGACCGCAGGAATTGTGTCGCCGTTTTTACTCATCAATTGTTCCGCAAATACACCACGTGCTCTAAACTGTTCATCCTCTAAAACCTCCTCTACCGTTTTTACAATACTGCAGCAACAATTAGCCAATCTAAAAATGGGTTCCCAATAGGATGAGGACTTAGCTTTAATGATAGATGCAACCTGACGAATCGTCTCTTCTTCATTAATAGAATCATCACGATACTCTGCCGCTAGTCCTATTGTTTTTGTAAAAACCTCCCAAAACTTTTCCTCTAAGGGACCTGCCGCAACAAAGCGCTGGTCAGAGGTTGGGTAGAGCTGATAACGCGGAGACCCGCCAGTGAGACGGTCTTGTCCATTTTTAGGGTTTATGCCGGTCGCACTTGTTTTTCCCAGAGCCCAAAATAAAAACGGAAGTACACCGTCTGTCATAGCAATATCGATGTAACAGCCCTGACCCGACAAATCACGCTCGCGAAGAGCGAGTAGGATATTCATTACTGCAGGATATGCCCCCCCGGCAATGTCTGCGATTAACGCAGGCGGCACAACAGGTTGCTCAGTAGATCCCAAACTCAGAGATAGAAGTCCCGCATCCCCAATATAATTAATATCATGCCCGGCTAGATTTTTCTTGGGACCGTTTTGTCCGAAACCAGAAATCGAACAATAGATAATCTTGGAATTAATGCTTTTGATAGCCTCGTAATCAAGTCCTAACCGTGACATCACACCAGGACGAAATTGCTCGACTATGATGTCGGCTTCCTCAATTAATGGAATTAATTTAGCCCTCTCCTCTTCATTCTTTAAGTCAACTGCAATACTTTTTTTACCGCGATTTAACAATGAAAAGTTGATACTGCTATCGCCCCACTTCGGCGGATAATATCTCATATCCTCACCACTGCCAGGTCGCTCCACTTTAATCACTTCCGCACCAGCTTCAGCAAGAAATAGAGTTGCCATGGGGCCAGGAAGTAACGTCGAGAAATCTAAAACTTTTAAACCTCTGAGGGGGCCGAGCATAGTCACTCTCTTTCGAGTTCAGTTAACGCAAACTATAAGGATACAGATTTCAACAAAATCAGTCATTTCCCTGACTCTTAACCCTACTCGACGACATCATTCGAGGCGAGTCACCTTCAAGGCAATATGATTTTCAGGATCTAGTCCCGGCTCATCCATTGGATCTTGCTCGGTAATTGGCCGAAGATTAAGATCGAGAATATCTCGAACGTAGTTCGGTAGTCCGAACACACCTTGATGCGTATCACCATTATAGTACTGCAGATGACTGAGCTTACGTGCCTTAATGCGTCCTTCTACGTTCTCCGAATTAAATGCAAGTGGATCAGTTTTATCTGACGCCGTTGCCATACCCCAAATAGCGCCGTATAACGGCACGTAGACCAAATAGGGCCGCACAATCCCAAATACAGTTTTCAACGAACTGAACACTCTATGAAAGACATTTGGGCGCATCACCGGAGAACCCAAATGCATCGACAAAACCCCCTCTGGGCCTAAAATACGACGACAATGCTTAAGAAAATCAACGCGGTATAAAGCTTCAGCAGGGCCAAAGGGGTCCGTCAGATCAAGCATCATAAGATCGAACTGATCTTGGCACTCTTCAACGTATTTTTTGCCGTCAGCAATTACAACTTTTAACCGTGGATCATCAAATGCGCCTCGGTGCACCTCAGGAAGATGCTCTTTGCAAAAATCGACAACAACGGCATCGATTTCAACCATCACGACCTCTTCAATGGAGGGGTACTTCAAATATTCCTCTGCAGCACCACCGTCACCGCCACCGATGATTAATGCACGCTTAGGTGCGTAGTGCGAGATTCCAGCCGGATGAACCATATTTTCATGATAGAAAAACTCATCCTTGTCCGATGTCATGAAATAGTCATCGATACGCAGGGTGCGTCCGAAATCTGTCTCTAAAACCTCAATATCCTGAAAAGGAGACTTGGCATGTGCAAGTCGCTCTTTCGACTTAACCCAAAATCCTATTCCATCATTAAGGCTTTCCAGAAAATACTGTTCAGTGCTTTTATCCGCCATCGAGCTATTTAAATCCTACCAATTAAACTAAAGTCTTTCGACAGCGTGAGATTTCTCGAAGTCAGGCTTGAAGGTCTCAACCAAAGATTGATAAAGCTGTCTTGCCCTAGGACGGTTATCTTGAGAATAACTGCAGACATATACATCCACGGTCACATAGTTTTTTTCAGGCCAAGTATGTAGAGATATATGTGACTCGGCCAGCACAACCATACCTGTCACGCCACCCTCTCCATCAAATTGGTGAAAAAACTCACCAACAGTGGACAATCCAGCATTTTTGACCAATTTCAGACAATGCTCCCTTAGTAAGTCGGCATCCACCATGAATTTTTCGCTACATTTGACGTCATACAGATCTCCCATGACATGTAGTCCTGGAGTTTCTTTAACGCCATGTAGTGGCCCACTAGGCTGGGACTCTTCAACTGAAGCACCACCAACCAGATGGAGACCTAACTCGTCTCCGTTTTTATGAAGCGTTTCTGTCTCCGTTGCGACCGGACGAACCTTCTTCAATTTGAGATTACGCATATCACAATCTCCCTCCGTAATGCGAGGTTATGCCCCGGCGTTGCGTCGAGGACGCGTACCCAAACCGCGATTCCCGCCCAAAGCTCACGTGGCTGCAATTCCCACTGAGTTCTCTGAACGACCCAGCGACCAGACAAAAAATAAAACTACCGACTGGTCGAAATACTTGAAGGCCGCACTATACGGTTTCGACAGAGTATTTCAAGTGTTTTTTTACGAAAAAAATCATCAACAAACCCAAAGGTGATCATGTGCAGCAGTATTTTCAAAATACTGGGGCTCAATAAACACTGTTAATCTCGAGATAAAGGAAATATCCAACTGATTTTATTGACAATTTTTTACTTCTCCCTACTACAATGTCCCGTTGTATACCCCGCCATCAATGAGGAAATTGTGGCCCGTAATATAAGAAGCCTGAGCGCTACAAATGTACGCACACAATTGCCCGAACTCTTTTGGATGTCCAAATCTCCCAGCAGGAATTGCATTTAGTCTAGATTGAGCGACCTCCTCGACAGTGGTTTTGCTTTGTTTTGCCATTGCAGCCATACGACCATTCATGGTCTCAGTAGCAAAGGCACCAGGAAGAATATTGTTAATGGTCACATTGTGCATGGGTGTTTGCCGAGACAGACCTGCAATAAAACCGGTTAAACCCGCTCTGGCGCCATTGGATAGTCCCAAGATGGGTATCGGTGCTTTCACAGCTGCTGATGTAATATTGACAATTCGTCCAAATTTTCGATCGATCATTCCATCTAAAAGCGATTTGATAAGTTCTATTGGCGTCAACATATTCGCAAGAAGCGCCTTTTCCCAATCAACGATCGAGAAATTTCGAAAATCTCCAGCTGGAGGACCACCTGCGTTGTTGACCAAAATATCAAACTGAGGACAAGCATTAATAGCAGCATCTCGACCCTCTTGGGTTGTGATATCCGCAGCCACTGTTTTGACCTCCACCGCAGTTGTCGAGCGTATGTACTCCGCCGTTTCTGCTAACGCCTCTGCACCACGCGCAACAATAACAATGTTAACTCCCTCTCCAGCCAAAGACTCTGCACAGGCTCGCCCTAGCCCTTTACTTCCCGCACACACTAACCCCCATTTACCTTTCAGCCCAAAATCCATAGATCCTCCATGTCTCAGTTTGAATTTTTAATTTTTAAATTTTAATTTTTAATTTTTGATTGATCCGGTCTAATATTTATTTTAAGTATAGCCGCTAGAGAACAGAGCGTATAATATATGTAGACTCACGACGCGGTATGCTTTATGAAAACTTTTGCCATCAATTTATTGCTTGCTATTTCATTAGTTACCGCTGGCTGTGCGACGGGCCCAAACAGCTATGATCCGCTAGAGCCTATGAACCGAAAAATTTATGGTTTTAACGAATCATTGGACAAAGCGATTCTTAAGCCTGTCGCTAAAGCCTACGACTACTTTGTCCCGTCTCTGATTCGCACAGGCGTAAGCAACGTTTTCACGAACCTCGGAGTACTCAACACTGCTGTTAATGATGCATTACAACTAAAGATGCGCAATGTACCAATTGACCTTGCTCGATTCACAACTAACGTGATCCTTGGAGTTGGCGGCCTTTTTGATGTAGCTACAGGTATAGGCATACCATACTATAAGGAAGATTTTGGACAGACACTTGGGCATTGGGGGGTGGGAAGCGGCCCCTATCTTGTGTTGCCTTTGTTCGGGCCGAGCACTGTGCGTGACGGCTTAGGAAAGCCGGTGGATTACATTCTGGATCCAAGCTCATATATTGACAACGAATCCATTCGATGGACCGTCACTGGACTAAAAATCATTAGCAAACGTGCGAATTTATTAGCGGCAGAGACTATGTTGAACGATTCTGCCATTGATAAATATAGTTTTGTCAGAGACTCGTGGCTACAGAGACGCGAGTACCAGATTAGAGATGATTCAAACAGAGCAGGCGGAATGCAAAGCAGATACAAAGGTAAATCACTGAGAGAATTAGAAATGGAAGAAAGCTTGAATTAACGCCCTCTCCACACGATTTGCGTCAGGAAGATTAATTATTTTCTACATATGTGGGTAGCAACATCGTAATCCTACAACTATTCTCCGGTGGGCTTAACGGATGGCGGCATAAAAAGTGCTGCGATTGGTTTTTTGTTGACACCCGTTTCTAATAACGCCTCTTTGTGATCAACCGTAGGAGCAGACGTTTCACTAAGGCGATCACTCGGCTGATATGGCTCAGAGAAAAAACTATCTGCTTTCGCTGTTTTTACACCGCTTTTATGAGGTACCCTCGAGCGCATTGGAGCAGGCTTTGGAACTGTCCCCCGAGTGGATTCAGTCTTGCTCGGCGCACTGACTTCTAATTTCTTATTGATCAGTTTTTCAATTGCGCGTACCGATTCTTTGTCTTCAGGGGTGCAAAACGATATCGCCTCTCCTTTTTGACCTGCGCGTCCCGTTCGTCCAATACGATGCACATAATCCTCAGCATTGTGAGGCAAATCGTAATTGACAACGTAAGGTAGTTGTTCAATATCCAGCCCACGAGCAGCGATATCAGTCGCTACCAATACCTTAGTTTTATTTGCCTTAAAGTTTTCTAAAGCTGCTGTTCGTTCAATTTGAGACCGATCGCTGTGTATTGCCTCTGAATCAACATTCTTAGTTTGCAAATGCCGAGTTAAGCGATTTGCCCCGATTTTTGTATTACAAAAAACTAACGCTTGAGTGATTTTGCCCTCATGCAGTAGTCGCACAAGCTGCCTTGACTTATCTTGTTCAGACACTTCCAATACAGTATGTTGAATCGTATCGACGACCGTATTTCTAGCTGCTACCTCAATCTTCACCGGATCTCTAAGCCAAGCTCCCGCAACTCGTCGAATATCTTCAGAATAAGTCGCGGAAAACAATAAGGTTTGCCTCGAAGCAGGAATCAAATCCACAATCCGTTTGATATCAGGCAAAAATCCCATATCAAGCATTCTGTCTGCCTCATCCAAGACCAAAAACTCTATAGAAGAAAACCTCACCGCGTTGGTGCCAACGTGGTCTAATAATCGACCAGGTGTTGCAACAAGCACCTCGACCCCAGCACGCAACATAGCGACTTGAGGAGGCATTGGCACGCCGCCATAGACACAACCCACTCTAAGCGGAAGGTATTTTCCGTAACGTCGAGCGCTCTCATCAACCTGTGCAGCCAACTCTCGTGTGGGTGTCAAAATAAGCGCTCGAACGGGATGTTTAGCTGGAGAAGTGCTGGAATTCGCATGAGGAAGTAATCGATGTAACATCGGCAGCGTAAAGCTAGCCGTTTTACCAGTTCCGGTTTGTGCTGCGGCCATAACATCCCTGCCACTGAGCACATTGGGGATAGCTTGTTCTTGTATTGGCGTGGGTTGCGTATATCCTTCTTCAACCACCGCCTTTAAAATCACATCATCGAGACCTAGATCAGTAAATTTCATTCAAACCATTCGATTAGGTTGCATTATTGCGTCAGGCAGGTAACTCAATTTAGAAGTCCTAATCTAAAGAGTCATTGAGAGTTTAGAACGTTATTGTAACTCTTTCAGCAAGGTACGCTAGAATATCGCGTTCTGCGCCCCGGTAGCTCAGGGGATAGAGCAACCCCCTCCTAAGGGGTAGGTCGGACGTTCGATTCGTCTCCGGGGCGCCACTACTTGAAAATGCTATCACCAGATTATCCCCATTGAAGTGCTACTCATTCCACAAGCAGCGTATCCAATTGGAATGCATCAGGCGCTATATTCTGTTGAGAACTCGAAAGGAAAGGGATTTTTCCAAGGCACGGGCCACCTAGTCGTTGATGTAACGTCTTAAAATTTTCGTCTTGAAACGAAAAAGTAGGGTCTACGAAGTTAGCTACCCAGCCAGCAAAAGTTAATCCTCGACGATCAATTGCCTCACGCGTCAATATCGCATGATTCACGCACCCGAGTCTCATTCCAACCACTAAAATGATCGGAAAGTTTAAGTCAACCGCTAAGTCAGCCGTCGTCCAATTCGGGTTTAACGGTATATTGAACCCTCCCACCCCTTCAACAAAAGCATATTCGGCGCAACTAATTGTTGTATGAATATTCTTCAGAACGATATTTTTATTGATCTCTTGTTGCTCAAGGCCTGCCGCGATCTCAGGGGCACAAGGAGTTCGAAACTGGTAAGTGCAAACCTGATCAATACTGATCGGCGGGTCACAAACCCGACTCAAGCGCAACACATCCTCGTTGACCCAAACACCATCGACCCAATCCTGACCTGCAGCTATCGGCTTAAGCCCCAAACATGTATGACCGGATCCAACTACGGCGGACACTAAACCCACTGTTACAGTGGTTTTTCCGATCTCGGTATCAGTGCCTGTCACGAAATACTGCATGACTCAGATTATTTTGTTGAAAAGTATGCGAAAGGCATTCATCAACCGATCAACATCATCAATCGAATGATCTGCCGACAGCGTCACTCTAATGCGCGACGTTCCAATTGGAACAGTCGGTGGTCGTATGCCAGGCACCCGGAACCCTAAGTCATTCAATCCATCCGACAGATCCGTAGCCCGCTGAGACTGACCCACAATGACAGCCTGAATTGGAGAGACAGAATCTGAAATGCTCAATCCAGCAGCGGGGTATTTACCAAGCAGATCAGACAGGCCGCATCGGAGATGATGCTCGAGCACCCGCAAATGACCTCTCCGTTGCCTCCCTGCATCACCATGCATTAAATCAAGAGACTTTAACAATGCATACGAAATCGCAGGTAACGGAGCCGTCGTGTATATGTAGCTTCTAGCCGTCTGAAAAATGTACTCTATGATAGTTTGGTGGGCAACAATAAAGGCCCCCGATAACCCAGCAGACTTGCCTAGCGTTCCTACGAGGATCACCCGATCGCAAATTAATTGCTCGCTCTCCAAGCTTCCAAGACCTTCATCCCCAATAACGCCGTAACCATGTGCATCATCCACCACGATCCACGCGTCGTGCTTATGAGCTAATTTTTGCAAGACATCCACATTCGCCCGATCACCGTCCATGCTGAATACACCATCAGTGACAATTAATCGAGTGTCGGCAGTACTGTTCGATAACAGATTATCGAGCGCATCGTAATCACGATGTTTATAAATGTTTACTTTGCCCTTAGATAGCCTAATCCCATCGATTAAAGAGGCATGATTGAGTTCGTCAGAAAAAATTTCGGAGGACGCATCCCCCAAAACAGTCATCACAGCGAGATTGGCCATATAGCCTGTTGAAAAGGTAAGGCACCGATTATCAGGTATTAAACGCAAAAATAATTGACTGAGCATCACTTCGAGCTCTTCATGGGGCCTCATATGTCCACTGATTAAGTGGGACGCACCTGAGCCACCGCCCCAGTGGTCAACCCCCTCCTTCAATGCATACAAAATATCAGGATGATTAGCAAAACCTAAATAATCATTAGAACAAAATAACGTCTGCTCGCTTGGATTTAATTGCGTGGCACTGAGAAGCATCTGCTGCGTTCCAGTTTGCGACTGTGCAATCCATTTATGGCGTAACAAATCCGAACGCTCCAGCACATTCATTTTTTCTTGCAATTTTTTAATTAGCATCCGCTTAACACTTTATCGATGCATTGATCTATCGCATTCGCGAGAAATTCAGCTAATTCCTGATCGAGCACATAAGGCGGCATAAGATACACCGTATTACCAATGGGCCTAGTCAAAATTTCAAGCTCACGACCTTGCAAATGAAAACGTTCCGCAAAATTATCACCGGGGTTATTGACCTCAAAAGCGAGGATCATACCGCATTGCCTTAACGGCGAAACTCGAGAGTCACCATTGAAACGATCAAACGCCTTTGCAAGATATTTTGCTTGCTGACCAATGTCATCAGTCAATCCTTCATCAAAATAGTCGAGCACCGCATTGGCCGCAGCACAAGCTAATGGATTCCCAGTATATGAGTGAGAATGCAAAAACCCTTTAGTAAAGTCATCACTCAGAAAACTGTCAAAAATTTCATCTGAGCTGAGCACTACCGACAGGGCTAAATTACCCCCAGTGATTCCTTTGGAGAGCAAAATAATATCAGGCCAATCCGTTTTACTTACTTGCTCCCAAGCGAAAAAAGTACCGGTCCTCCCACACCCAACCGCAATTTCATCTGCAATTAGATAAACATCGTGCTGACGAGTCATCTGTCTGACCTTACGCAGATAATCGGGCGAGTGCATAGACATACCACCACCACACTGAACACGAGGTTCGATGACCAAAGCTGCGATCTCATTACCCCGATCATCAAGCAGATTAGATAGTGCCTTTAGCGCAACATCTTCATTACCATTTCGACTATCTGGCGAATCGACAATGAGCGTATCAGTTAATAACGCGCGATAAGCGTTTTGAAATAACGGTACATCTGTGATGGATAACGCACCAAGGGTTTCACCATGATAACTATTACGTAAACAAGCGATGCGGGTCTTAGATCCCTGCCCTTGCATTGCCTTAGCGTGAAAACATTGCTTCAATGCGATCTCAACTGCACTCGACCCATCAGAAGCAAAAAAAACGTGGCCTAAATTATGGCCAGTCCTTGCGGCCAAGCGCTCAGCAAGTCTAACTCCAGGCTCATGCGTACAACCTCCCAACATAACGTGTGAAAGCCGATTTGCCTGCTCAATGATCGCTGCCGTGATGCGCTGATTGGTATGTCCCAAAATATTGACCCACCAAGAACTGATTGAATCAAAGTATCGACGACCCGATTCATCAATAAGCCACCCCTCATGTCCGGAGCGAATCGCAAGCGGCGGACACGATCGCAGTCTTTGCATCTGGCTACAAGGATGCCAAATAGCGTTTAAACTTCTATCAGATAACGAAGGGGATGAATTATTCAAAGGAGCTAATCGTCAAAGTTACGTTCTTCGTGATTTCATCATTATAATATTTCGCGTTCAGCATTGCTAACAAACTTAATCCGCATTGGCCATGTTCAGATCCATTTTTTTCGTTTGAATACCAAAAATATCCCACTTACCAGAGTAATCGCCAAACACCAGAATGCGAGATATCCAAAACGCCACTCGAACTCGGGAATATATTTAAAGTTCATGCCATAAACCGCCGCAAAAAAATTCAGAGGTAAAAACACCATGCTAATAATCACTAATCTATTAATGACCAGATTCGTTTTATGACTTGTCATGCCCATGTAAAGATTCAGCGTCTCGGACAAGATCGCACGCTCGGTAGTTGCATCGCCAGCAAGGCGATCAAGAGGTAGCGCTTGTCGCTCCAAAAAAGGTTGAGCTGATTCTTGAATGAAAGAAGAACGTCGATTAGAGAGCCCATCTACAGACTCGCGAGCAGCAGCAATCGCATTACGAAATTCAAGTAGAGAAGCTGACAGAATTGAGAAGTCGTCGAATATATCCTTGTCCTCATGGTTTTGGATGAGTCGCTTTTGCATTGACTCTACATCAAGGGCTAAATCACCAAGAGTTTGACGATAGTCATAAATTAACGAGTCCACCAGCTCAAACAACAAAAACCCCCCCGACTGAGCTCGTTGATAAAAGTCTTCCTCATAGGACCCACAAACCTCCGCAATCACATCCGAGTGACCATTACACATGGTAAATATAAAGTTATGTCCAATAATCAAGTGGATGGGCTTCAGAGTTAGATCACGCCCATGAACGACTGCTTCCAATAAAGTGCAGTGGATCGCAGATCGACCAAAACGCAGTACCCCATGACCTTGATTATTAACAATACGATCAATTGTTTCAGCATCAACACCCACATCCCTTAAAACAGCATATCCCGATTCATTCAAAGACAAGTGCCCCCAACAGAAAAAGCCCTCTCTCGTCCGACGAGACACATCTGACAAAGCAATATCATCAATTTTCTTTGCATTGAAATCGAATGCGATTGCCCTCCCTACATCAAACTTGGCCATCATGCGACAGCACTCCTTATCTTAAATGCGAACATTACAGCGCAGCTTCATAAGCTTACTCGGCTATAGTATGTCTATAGCCCGATAATATAACCTGTTGAGTGTTTATAGTCGTGAAAACCTGTCGAAATTTTTTAATCGTAAACATCTTTTTTTTATGCGGATGGGTGGGGAATCCCTCTTACGCCATTGCTCAAGAACTGGAATTTACAAAGGATCCAGCAACACCAGTAACGGTAACTGATATCGAGACTCTAGAGAAACAAGCTTACTCAGGAAACGTGCAATCACAATTACGACTCGGAGCAATGTATCGCGATGGAACGGCTGTAAGCAGAAATACGCAAAGAGCATTTTATTGGCTGTCACAAGCCGCCAAGAACGGGCATGTACTCGCCCAGCTAAGGGTAGCGAAAATGTTTCAAGAAGGTGTTGGAGTAGAACAAAACCATCGATCCGCTTTTGAATGGTTCAGCCGTAGCGCTCAATCTGGACAGGTTGATGCCTTAACCCAGGTAGGCAAAATGCTTCGGCACGGGATCGGAACACCCACAAATTTAGTCAGGGCCTTTGAGGTTTTTTTAGTTGCCGCAAAAAAAGGGCAAACAGAGGCACAAAATAACGTTGCTGACATGCTGTGGGAGGGACTCGGCACATCACAAAACAAAGCCCAAGCGCTAAGATGGTATGAGATGTCGGCAAATCGAGGTAACATTGACGCTAAAAATACGCTTGGTATTTTTTATCTTCAAGGCGAAAATATGGCCAAGAACACTGAGCGTGGGCTTGAACTCATTATTCAAGCTGCAAGCGAGGCGCATCCCGCAGCTTTTCACAATCTTGGACTTATCTACGAACTTGGGTTAGGCGTTCCAGCGAACAACGTCTACGCCTACCTCTGGTTCGCTGTTGCTGACGAAAATGGACATGAAAATGCCGCTAGATTTAAAGAGGGGGTCGCATTTTCTATGAGCGCAAATGCCATTAAGAAAGCACAAGGTCTTGTAGCTGTATGTAGGGCAAAAGCCTACAAAAAATGTATTTCTTTTTAGTACCGGATGAATTTAATTACGCAGGAAGACCATCAAAAAACTCTACAAAACCAGTCTCCAAAGAATATTCTGCGCCCACAACAAGTAATTGCTCATCAGTAATCAATTTCTCAAGCGCCGGTGACCCATGCCTTAGTTGTTGCACTGACGCGCGAACATTTGCTCGGACTGCTCGTCCAACTAACTGATCGTAACTGCACTCGCCTGACTCGTATACGCTCTCAATACCAGGACGAATTCGATCTACAATGAAATTGAGATTCGAAGATATACCCTTTCCATCCTTATCGGACTTCAATACGGACTCAATAGCACCACAATGAGTGTGTCCTAAAACAACAACAAGTGGAGTGCCGAACTGCTCCGCGGCGAATTCAACACTACCAATTTGTGAGGGCGCGACAATATTTCCGGCTACGCGAACAATAAACAAATCACCCAGCCCTTGGTCGAAAACAATCTCAACAGGGACTCGAGAATCGGAGCATCCCAATATAATTGCAAACGGATTTTGACCTTTTAAGAGAGCGACTCGATCCATAGCAGTATTTGAAAGATTTCCAACCTGACCGTCGACAAATCTTTGATTTCCCTCAATGAGGCGATTAAGAGCTCTTAGACTATTCATAAATTCAAATTAAATTAAAACATTAAAACTTGATGACAAACTTGCTACACGCTACTGCTAACATAAATTTCACAATCTACGTATTTAATGTCAAGTGCCGACTCAAAAAAGGACGTTATTGATTAACTGGCGCTAACGTCTTTAAGCGCTTCAAGCTTGGAAGAAATGGTAAGCCATTCTTCCTCAATGCGCATCTTATCCTTAGACGCCAACGCCTGCTCATGCAAATAACCTATCAACTCGTCTTTAGCAACTTCCTCATAAAGATACGATTGAGCGAGAGTTTCTTCAATACGGTCGGTTTCTATTTGGGAACGATTCAACTGCATCTCAAGTGACTTGAGTTTATCAACAAGTGGCTTTTTGAGTGCCGCTTGACGGTTACGTTCGTCAGCTTCCTCACGACGTCGCTGTTTACGGGACGCCATAATTTTAGACGAACCGGCATCTGAACTGGGTGTCTTGGCCAAAAGTTGGTTGGAATAGTCATCTAAGTCACTTTCAAATTCACTCAAAGCCCCACCATGAATCAAGTACAACTGATCACATACGGCAGTTAGAAGCGAGCGATCATGAGACACGAGCACCATGGACCCCTCGAAGCTTTGCAGTGCTCGAGTTAAGGCGTAGCGCATCTCCATATCCAAGTGATTGGTTGGCTCGTCCAGCAATAGAACATTTGGTTTTTGCCAGATAATAAGTGCTAGGGCCAGCCGAGATCGCTCTCCACCTGAGAACAAGCCCACCTCTCGAAATATATCATCCCCTATAAAACCAAAACTGCCCAAGTAGTTTCTGAGCTGCTGCTCTTTGGTAAATCCAGCAATGCGAACCAGGTGCTGCAGGGGATTCTCATCCTCTCTGAGCTGATCAAGTGAGTTTTGCTCAAAATATCCAATCGCCAAATCTTTACTCTTCGAAACCTCTCCTTTAATCGCTTTTATCTGACCTGCTAAGAAACTGTCTCTTATACACATCTCCGAGCCCACGAGACAGGCAGAAATCT
>OJFL01000279.1_pt1 | contig 28630 bp, 33 predicted proteins | sample 1594131 | NCBI WGS metagenome assembly OJFL01 (sample SAMN05416782, study PRJEB24817) | seawater metagenome | isolation source: Sea water | place: Canada:Atlantic | collected 2013-07 | reverse complement strand
ACACACTGCATATCGTCGGCAGCGTCAGATGTGTATAAGAGACAGCCTTTATTATTACGGAATATTGGGGGACGACCACTAATTTTAGAGTCAAAAAATTAATGATAGATAATGCCTTTAAATATGTAGATAAAATTTATTTTGATATAGGTAGGAATAACTTTCGCTCAAGAAGAGCCGTAGAGAAGTTGGGGGCGAATTTCTGTGATTTTGCTTCAGAAGGAATGGTGGTTTACAAGTTAGATAAGTTGAGCTTTTTGAAATCTAAAAAACCAATATTAAGTTAATGTCCCACCGTTTTTGTGATTATTCTTCTATGTAATTTTTGGTTTTTATAGTAGATAACCCATGAGTCTAAAAATTCACCGTTCTTGAAATACTTGTGATGAGATTTAAACATGCTGGGGATAGTGTTACGTAGGGTTGCGTGATAGGTAGCTCGAGAGATACAAGAAAGGCGCCACGCGCGGTGAGATACCCTCTGGCGCAATGCGTTCGCGTGTTTTACCTCACAAAATGGGGGGGCGGAGTTTGGCAGTGTGTCGAAGGTTCAATGTGTCGAATGTCTAGGGTGCGAGTTATGCCAGGTGATGATCTAAGTTGCAATGTGCTGACACCTGGCTACGCGTGGCCGGGGCAATCGATTGGATGCCAAAAGCTCAGTGTTTCACCGGTGTGGCAGAGTCCCCGCTTAAACGGTCAGCACATTTTAGAAAAATGAGATCTAAAAGCGGTAGCAGTTAGGACTGACCCATATTTGAGTTCAAAGTGGTGTTCGTGTTCCTCTGCTCCTAGGCTCTTTTAAATGTCTCATATTGATCATGAATCTGTGACCGTTTCGAGGAACGGGAATCGTTCATATCTCTACGTTTTATCATTCGTCGAGGTTTATTTCCCCCTCTGTTACATATTTAGTCACTTTTGTTAGTGTTGGATTTCATCGTTGACATTAGTTCGCATGCAAACTAATATAGTTTGCATGCGAACTAATTTGAAACGAAAAAAAGTGACCTACTTAACGTTAATCAAGCAGCTGGCAGAGGCCTATCAGGCATTTGAGAGATACTCGGCGAGTCACGTCCGTGAATTGGGTTTAACCCCGACACAGTTTGATATTCTCGCGACACTCGGGAATCAGCGCCCCATGACATGCAAGGAGCTAGGGGAGAAAACGCTAATAATGAAAGGCACCATGACAGGTGTTTTAGATCGCTTGACCATTAAAGGCCTCATTGACCGACTGCCAAACGAGGAGGACGCGCGCAGTTACAAAATCGAGTTAAGCCTATCGGGAAAGGCGCTTTTCGAAAAAGCATTTCCAAACCACTTAGAACATTTGAAACACGCTTTTAGCAAAATGACCCAGAGTGAAATATCTGAGTCGATCAGAGTGCTGAGATCAATAGAATCAATATTTTAATGGAAAAGGAATAAGTATGAACACGTATCAAAATACTTTAAATTTACTAGGCCGGCTACTAATTGTCGCGATGTTTTTACCCGCTGGGTTATCGAAAGCAATTGGCTTCGAAGGAGCAGTTGGTTATTTCACATCGCTAGGAATAATCGCTCCCACATTAACAGTTGTCCTAACAATTATCCTTGAAATTGTTGGAGGATTCGCGCTGATCGTCGGATACAAGACCCGTGCAACTGCAATGTTACTCGCTTTATTTACGTTAGCAGCCGCTGTTACAGGTCACGCTTTTTGGAGTGCCCCCCCTGATGCGGCGTTCGTTGAGCAACTCTTGTTCTTGAAAAATATTGCGATAACTGGTGGTCTATTGATACTTGCATCGACTGGCGCCGGAAAATTTAGTTTCGACGGCGTGAAAGAATCAACATAAATCCTCGTCGACCTAATGAGGAATTTATAAATGACAAAAATATTACATATAAAGTCGAGAATGAAGGGACTAACATGTTGAAAGTCCGAAAATCGGAGGCACGTGGTTACGCCAATCATGGTTGGTTGAAAAGCTACCATTCCTTTTCTTTCGCGACTTACTATGACCCAAAATTTATGGGCTGGGGGAATTTAAGGGTAATCAATGATGACCGAATTGAGCCAGGCCGCGGATTTGGAGAACACAGTCATCGCGATATGGAGATCATTAGTTATGTCTTGACTGGTGAATTGGCACATCGAGACAGTTTGGGAAACATCGAAGGTATTCCGCCAGGAGACGTTCAGCGAATGAGTGCGGGTACGGGAGTTATGCACAGCGAATTTAACCACGCTGAGGGCCAGCAAACTCATTTTATTCAGATTTGGATTGACCCCAAAATAAAAGGGATTGTGCCCGCTTATGAACAAAAAACCTTTTCGAAAAATGATAAAGAAGGCAAATTGAAACTAGTAGTCTCATCTAACGGCGATGAAGATTCAGTCAAAGTTAATGCAGATATCCGTTTATATGCTGGACTTTTAGATGGTGATCAAAATGTCACCTTGGATATTGACCCGGAACGAAAAGCTTATGTTCACTTGATTCGGGGGTGTTTAACAGTAAATGGCGAAACCTTGCATGCGGGTGATGCAATCATGATGGCTGAGGAAAATCAAGTTAGAACATCAGAAGGAAAAAATGCTGAGGTTCTGATCTTTGATTTGGCGCCAAAGTAGAAAATAGTCCATATCTTTTTTTTTGATTATCTCCCCAGTTACCTATGGATCACGTAGTTTTGTGTAGACCATCCACCTTGGTGTTGCCCAATGAGATAAATTAGGTATGGTTACGTACATGGAAAATTTAGCGCCCAACTTAAAAAGACAGCGTTTACTCATTGAAGGTTTTTTTGCGGGTAGCGTCGATGAAACCAGAGTGAGAGATTACTTTGCTCGTATTTGTGAAAAAATGAACTTCACAGCCTATGGAGATCCCATCGTTGTCTCTCCCAAGGGACTCGGAAAAGAAGAAAATCAAGGTTACGATGCTTTTCTACCATTAATAGATTCAGGAATTTCTGTTTATATCTGGAGTGGCAGCAAATTTTTTTCAATAATTTTCTATACTTGCAAAGACTTTGATGCGGACAAAGTCGTTGAAGTAACAAAAAGTTTTTGGAAGTCCACAAAGACCGCTCAAATGTCTTTTTAAATGAAGAATTTTTTGTATCAACTTAGGTATATCTAGGTCACACAGTTTGATTTAGCCGTCCCTCGAGGTGTCTATGTCTCATCAGAAATATGTGTAGTCTTCCTATTTAGATTACTAAAAAAGTGAGAACTCCGTCATAGTCTATGCCTTTAGAAGAGGAGGTCTATTGGGGATGGTTATGATCGAAACCTTGCAACCCATCGAATTCGTTCATGTGTCGAGATTAATTATCGATTAGTATTTTCCGTTTATTGCTTGACGTATCATTATTTTTTGACTTTGAGAGACGTAACTCATTACATCAATTCTATTCGGTAACCGAATCGTGGAAAATGGACGCACACAGTGCCTACATCTTCGGCGAAGCGTTCTATCACGACTGTCTCTGCATCGGCGTAATGTAACTTGCCTGCGACCGGTTGTTCGCCGCCATTCACGTCAGGCTGAACCGTTATCGACTGCCCTACCGAGAGGTCTTGAGGGTCATGCGCGGCGACACCTGCAGCAGCAGCAGGCTCATGAACTCGTGCACGCGATATGGCATCAAGTGGCTCCATGTCGATAGCAGTGCCGTGGCCGATGTCTTGAATATTTCCCTCCCATCGGACGAGATCCTTGAATTCCGCCAGAAATGAAGGGCCGTCTGCCCATCGGCCGCGCAGGAACCAGACCACATAGTAGAACTGTGCATCGATCGCCGCGGGCTGCGAACCGAGTAAGAATCGTCGCCCGTCAGATAATTGCGCGTTAAGCCATGACAGCGGTGCGCGCATTTGTGACGCCAGATGAGGCAGGGTAGCGTTTGCCTGTTTCAACTTTACCGTCCAATCCTCTCCGAGGTATAAACGTCCACGATCCTCTGCAAAATCCTTGTCCAACTGATCGCCAGCTGAGCCAAGGATATGACGCACAGTTTGGTCGAACAATGCCCCGTCCGTCCATCGGCTTAGGCACCACATCAAGCCCTGTTCGGAAGTAGGCATGATGGTCGGCGAAGGAAATCGTCGTTCAAGTTCGCGGATGATGCATTGGCTGTCACAAAAGATGTCTGCACCGATTTGCATGACCGGTGTGCGTCGATAACCGCCGGTCAGTGCCGTTAACAATGGCTTGGGTGGTAGGCGTGGAATGTCCACATTGCGCCAGGTAAGTCCCTTGATACCAAAAACGACCCTAACTTTCTCAGAAACAGGGGATTGCGGGTAGGCGTGGAAGATAACCTCGGATGTTGAGTCAGACAATTTGTATTCCTTTTTGGAAATTTAGCTACGACTATGCTACAAATCGTATTTGATTTTGGATTGGGTTATCTGATGTTCGATGCGAGGACATAGCCCTCAAAACTCAAATTAAACTCAATTGAGCATATCATTTGGTTATTGTAGATTGACGGAGTATACGTGATGCTATGGTTTGAGTGGCAGATGCTTGTAAACACTACCCCCTGCACCACTGGGTTCGTTTACTCTTGGCGCGCCCCCCCCTAGAGTCTGAGTCGAGTAGGATTTTTCGCTGGTCTAGTAATTGCCTCTTGTCACCGCTTAGCGGATCAATAAAAAAAGATGCGTCTTGCATTTTCTCTGTCAACACGTCCCCATTCTCAATTACCAATTCATAGACAATCGACCGGCCATTATCTGTAACAGCGGCATTTGTAATCACGACTTCAGTTTCTTTGACATCCTCACTATCTATCCACGTCAGCACTGCATTGGGTGGGTCAGCTTGGAATGTATCGCCTTCGCCTTTGTTCCACATTGATGCGAATTCGTGTGCGTTCAGGTAACCGTGCAGACGATTAGGTCTATCAGTGAACGCAAAGATTTCTCTTGTCACGGGCATCACTAAGGTGGTATCTGAGGTCATTTCAGCGGTCTGTGCTGTATGTACAAATAACCATTCTGCTGGTTTGGCATCTTCAGCCAAGACACCGGTGGTAAACAAGAGCGCTGCGGTGAGGGTGCTGAGTGACTGAAGTAGCGTCATTTTTATGGTCCTATTAAACAAGCGCTCTATTTTATCGGGGTTGTGTAACATCAAAGCCACCTTGGAAGAGGCGTCAAGTTTTATTCACGAGCAACAATGTTTAATTTCAGTCTTTTTTGAATCTGCTCGGGTATATATAGATAACGTAGTCCTGTATTACCCCCTGGACTGTTTAGCTCTCACTAGAAATACCTCTGGCCTTCCTATTTGGATAATTAAAAAAAGGTGAGGACCCCAGAACATTCTTCGCCTTTGGAGGAGTTAGACGATCGATACATAACCGAGATTCAGACTGCCTGAGGTCCCCTATGAAGAAGGGAGGAGTGTCTAGATTAACGAGATGATGTGATTGTAGAAGGGGGGTAGTGTGGCAATTAAGTGGTTTATAGGATGAGATTTACTGTTTCTTTGATAAGCGATAAGTGCAGTTGTGCGATTTTTTAGCTCGAACTGTTCAGAATGAAAGGAAACGACTAGTATTAGATGGGGAAAATAGGCCGTTAGATTTGACTAAGGGAGATGAGTAGATGAAAAGCGTAATTGCGATTATTGTTCTCGTGCTTGGGTTGTCGTTTTCTATTACTGGGAATTCAAAAGAGGTTGTTGACCGAGAGTTAGTAGCGAAAATTTTATTGCTGGGGGAACCCTTGGGGTCTTCTTCTGGCGGAAATAGATATCCAGGTTCAATCATGATCGCTATCAGATACAACGGTATGCTTTATACGTGTTTTGTCCAAAACGATTCTGGTGAGGTTCGTTTTGCTTGTGATGATCCATACGAATAACTACCTTATAGGCATTGCTGAAAGCAGATTGTAAGAACAGCAAGAAAGTGTTTAGTATCTGGTGAGGTAGAGGAAAAAATTATTGAGTTAGATTTGAATAAGGAAATCTATGTCACGGGAAATACGTGTTAACGATGACTTTAGTTTACGTGTGGTTGTTTACCCTGATCAATATCGGTGGGTCGCATCGCCGAAGCACGGGGTACAACGGATGATGTTAGATCGCATAGGTGATGAGATCGCTCGAGCTACGACAATTGTTCGCTATGCACCTAACAGTGAGTTTTCACCTCATACTCATGGTGGAGGAGAGGAATATCTCGTATTGGATGGCGTGTTCTCAGACGAAAACGGTGATTACCCTTTAGGTACTTACGTCCGTAATCCGATTGGATCGTCCCATTCACCCAGGATCGGCTCACAAGGGGCTACTATTTTTGTGAAACTGCATCAGTTTGCACTTGATGACTCGGAGCAAAAAGTCATTAATTCGTTTCATGGGCACTGGTATTCCGGCAGCATGCCCGGTCTAAACGTGATGTCACTTCATAAGTATAGTAATGAGCATACGGCACTAGTCAAATGGTCGCCGAACACACAATTCAACACTCATAGTCACTCGGGTGGGGAAGAAATCTTAGTACTTGAGGGTACCCTATATGACGAGCTTGGCATGTACCCTAAAGGGTCATGGTTGCGATCCCCAAACTTTAGCCAACACACTCCATTCACTAAAGACGATGGTGCCACCATTTATGTGAAGACCGGACACCTCTAGTCTCGATTTCACTCTTATTTGTGTCTCCCAAGCTACTTCTTCCACGTGTGCCCCTCTGCGGTATCACTAGGGATGCTGCGATCATCAGTGACAATCTTAGTCTTCCAATTTAGATAAGGGAAAAGTGTGAGAACCTCATAACAGTCTGTGTCTACGGAAGTAGAAGTCCGATCGCGGCTAGACGGGTAATTAGACCGCCTAAGGTCTCCTAGGAACAATGGAGGAGTAACTAGATTAACTAAATGATGTGGAATTAGTAGGGCCGTGGTATGGGAATTAAGTGGTTTTCCGAGATTGGCTTGTCTTATTAAGTTAGATGCACTAACCTAGATTAAAAATCATAGTGTTTTTTTGTGTCCAGTCAATCGACTGTATTGTATTCCATTTTTCTAATTCTTACTTTATAACCTTCAACAAGAATTCCAAGGCATTTTGTTTAAAGAGTGTTTTTGTTCAATCTGTATTTTTTTAGTTTTATAACGAGCTATTGAGGAACACTAGTATGTCCCTAGAGATTATCGGTACGCCAAATTCCAATTTTGTGAGAACCATACGAATGGTTGCTGAGGAGAAGGGAGTGGTTTATAAAAATACGCCCGAGATGCCGCATTCAGATGTTATTAAATCACTTCACCCCTTGGGTCAGGTTCCTGTGATGGGGCATGATGGGTTTCATCTTTTTGAGTCAATGGCTATAGCTCGCTACATTGATAATGTTTTTGACGGTCCTGCTTTGGTCCCTACGAGCCCAAAGGCGGCGGCGAAAATAGTCCAATGGATATCTTTTGCCCAAACGTCAGTAGACCAGCTAATAATGAGGCAGTATGTGCTTGAATATTTATTCAATAAGGACGAGGACGGAAATATAGTTCGCGACAATATAGATAAAGTATTGCATAAACTTTCAAAAATGTTTCGTGTGCTCGATGAAGCAGTAAGTTCTGGTTACTTCGGTAACGATGAGTTTTCTATGGCAGATTGTTTCTTAATGCCTATAATTTCCTATGGACAGTTGTTTCCTGAGGGAAAAGAGGCGCTGGAGTCAGCAAAAAATCTAAAAGCCTATTTTGACAAGTTAAGCCAACGCCCAAGTTTTATAAATACTTCGGCGTGAGAATGAGGGAAGGAAGAAAGTGATGCCTTCCCTCTTTGCGATTAGCTGGTTGAATGTCAGATACCTACTGATCTCAATTGCTAAATTTATATATGTCGTATGAAGCGATACCACCCGTGCCCTCTGTTGGACCTTGTAATTCTCGACCTTTCAACAAAAATATATTGTTGTTAACCCAACCAAGGGATTCGTTAACAGTTTGCATTCTCATTGTTGCGTACCAATACGCCATTCCATTACCAGGAGCCGTCATTACTTCGCCAGCCGATAATTTATCCCAAAAGGTTGCTGAAGGTACGATAACAAAGTTATAGTCGACGAGTATTTTCGAACCGTCATCAAGCTTAACGTGGCACATGACATCGTTTGTTAAGGTCCCAGTAGACTTGATGTAAAACTTCTCGCCGCAGAAATCTATAACGCCCTTAGTGTTTCCTATTTCTAGCATTCCAGTTAGCATATTCGATCCGCTGTTCGCGCTTGTCATGAAGATGCTATCCGTGGACCAAGTTAAGCTCCATGATCCAATTTTCTGAGTATCTACGTTGTCGGACATGGCCGATGAAGCGAACAGCATAATTCCAACTAAGAAATAATTACTTATTTTCATATTCAACCCTTCTTTTATAAGATTATTTTTTAACACCATAAGGTGTGTTGTTTGAATTTTAATTATAATTATCTACATATCGTCGAATATATTAAACTACATAATGTAGGAAAAGGTCAAATCTGTTCGTTTTATGTCAGTTTTAATATAAAGTAACGTTATGAACGTGAGGGTTAAAACTCGTGGGAGACCAAAGAAGATCGATAGGGATGCGGTGATTAGAATCGCTTTGAGTCTTTATTGGGAACACGGTGTGGAAAATGTGTCAATGTCCCGCATTGCGCGCGAGGCTGAAACTCAGCGCGTGAGTTTGTATGACGAATTCGGTGGTGAAAAGGGGCTCATACAGGAATGTTTAGATCTTTACAGAGAAAGATTCAAAATGCCGATGCTCAACGGTATTGACGAATCAGCTGATTTACCGTCGGTCTTAAAGATTCTTTTTCATGGGCTGATATACGACGGTAATATTAATTGGGATGAAATAACTTTTACTATCACCGATTCTGAGGGTGAGATTATTCCGAGACCGAAGTTTTCTAAGGGTTGTTTTTATCTACGAACAAAGTTTGCGGACAGCAAGCTAACCGATTCGCATCGCGACTATATTCATCTTTACGACATTGAGTTAGAGCGAAGGTTGACGTTATGTATTGAAACCGCAAAGGATAGCGGCAAGGCATACGATCACCTGGACAGCAAGAAGACCTCTGAGTTTATAAACTCGCAAATGACCCTCATGCAAAGCATGCGTTCATCCAAAACTGCCGAAGAAAAAATGCTCAACACCTACGAATTCATTGTTTCTATGGTTATTCCAGAGGGGCACCGTATTTGACGGTGGGTGGCTTATTAGTAGCTTCCAAGCTACTAATAGATCACGTAACCCTGTGTAGACTCTCCCTCGGGGTGTTTAGCTATGATCAGAAATACTTCTAGTCTTCCTATTTAGATAAGTATAAAAAAGGTGAGAACCTCAGAATAGTCTATGCCTTTGGAGGAGCATATCAATCGCTGATAGATCGACATTTAGACTGCCTGCGGTAATAATTATGAGTACTACATTTCATTAGGAGAAGACCAAGCATGGCTGATTTGCCAAATACAAATAATGAAGAGATTGAGAAATTCAAAATAATCGCTGAATCAGAGAACGATGAGCCCGTACTCATGCTGAATTTAAATCGGTATCGACCAGAAGCTAAGTACCCAGATGGTAAACTGTACAAGGAATACATGACTATTCTCGATCAGCTCTTATCCGAAGTCGGAGGGGAAATTAAATGGCGGGCTCAAGTTCATGGCACACTCGTAGGATCACAGAACATTCATGAAGCAATCGGAATTTGGTATCCATCTCACCACGCTTTTCTTAGTCTTATGAGCGCTCCATCATCTGAACGTAACATGCTACTTAGAAAAGAAGCCGTTGAGCATGCTGACTTACATCGTTGTGAAGCGAGTTAAGAGCCGCCAGTTTTGAATCGAAACGTAATCGAGGGGAAACTCGTCCAGTTCATAATCATTATCATATTTCGATATGGGAACATTAATTTGCTCGTCCCGATGCAAAATAAAATTACCGAGGTATCACGGATGAAAAATCGGGAAGAAGGGCTCGCGAGTAAGTTCTTTAGCGATTTTGCTCTTTTCTGTATCTCCTAAGCTACCTATAGATAACGTAGCTCTGTGTAGACCCTCCCCCGGGGTGTTTAGCTCTCATCAGAAATACCTCCAGTATTCTTATGTGGATAATCAAAAAAAGGTGAGACCCTCAGAACAGTCTACGCCTCTGGAGGGAGCAAGCCGATTGTTACATAACCGACATTTAGACTGCCTGAGGTCCTCTAGGAAGAGGCGAGGAGTGTTTAGATTAAAGAGGCGATGTGATTCTAGAAGGGCAGTAGTGTGGCAATTGAGTGGCTTATAACTGACGATTTTGAAAGCACTAAATGGCGATGAATATCTCTTCTAAAACCATATGCGTTCTTTTATTTTTATGATAAATTCAGGTGCATTCTTTACAAAGCCTTAAATAATTCTATATGGAACTTGTGATAGCCCGACCGAGTCCTTATGCCCGTAAAATTCGAGTAGCCCTGATCGAGAAAGGTATCCCTTGCGATATTACGGTCGACAACCCCTGGCTTCAGAACCCTCGAATCCAAACCATCAACCCAATTGGTAAAGTCCCCGCCCTCATAACACACTCAGGCGATATTATTCACGATTCTAAAGTTATATTTGAATATCTCGAGATCATGTTCCCTTCACCAAAGCTTATCCCAATTAACGGTACAGAAAGAATTACGCACAAACAGGTCGAAGCAGTTTGTGATGGCATCTGCGATGCCGTCGTACTAATCGCAATGGAAGGCACACGGCCCGAGGAAAACCAGAGCGTAGCATGGGTCGACCGTCAAACTCGAAAGATTTATGCGGGCACTGAGGAAATAAACAAACGACTAAATGGAAAACAAAGTTTCACCTCAATGGAACTCGGATTAGCTGAAATAGCTACGGTAGTAATGCTCGAATATCTCGAGTTTAGATTTTCTGAGTTTGACTGGAGACCACAATACCCAACGCTCTCTAAACTTATTTCCCAAATTTCCCAGCGTGAATCTTTCCTAGAAACTAAACCAGTGGGGCAAACTTTACCTCAGCATTAGATTTTTTGATTACTCAAGGAAACATTAAATAACGAGCCCATCTATTAAAAAATTCCTCCATTAGTAGAAAGTTCCGCCCTAAGAAATAGTTGACTAAAGAGGGCGTCTTGGGTGACGCCTTTTTTGTATCTCCCAAGCTACCTATAGATCACGTAGTCCGGTGTAGACCCTCCCCCGGGGTGTATCAATGACAATGAACGTAACCTGTTCTGTGATTCTTGTGACAACACTGTCCAGCTGGTGAGCTTTTTCTGCACCCTCCACCGTGATACATCACTCGACTCTCTTTGATCACTGTAACTGTCTCGTGTGCGTTAGCGTTTACGTTGGCGATTAAAAGAGTGGCTGCTGATATAAATCAAACGATAAAACACTGTACGTCCTACTAAATAGAGCGTACGCTATTAACTTCGTATTTATATCTAGCCTGCGGGCTTCACGCCTCCAACCTCCTTATTGCGACCTTATTTGCTTACAAGTGAATAGGGCGGGTTTGCAATCCCTACTGCTTCGGCTCCTCATGCTTGATGAGGGCTGTTATTCGTTTGGCGTCACTCTGTTCTCTTTAGCGAAGAGATATTGCGCGAGAAATTTATGGCGTGATTTATGCGCATCTTCATTCATCGTATTTTTTTAGGGTCATCATGACTACAAACAACAAAGAGCTACGTGAATTACAACCAGCCATTATTTCCTATGTTAAAGACCTGCCTAATCTGTGTTCACTTTTTGGATTGGCCTGCACAATACTAGCGATCTATTTCAGTATTACTGGTGTTTATTACGCAGCGATGATTGGTATGATTTGGGCTGTTGCCTTCGATTGGGCAGATGGACTGATTGCTCGAGGAATGAAAGGTCGCACAGGCAGAGATAGAATCTTTGGCGGTCAACTCGATCTGCTCATAGATATTGTGAGCTATGGTGTGACTCCAGCGATTCTCTTGCTTAGCTTTGGTGAGTTCGCCCCTTTATTGCTGCCGATCGCTTTCATAGTGCTTGCTGCCAGTGCGATACGATTGAGTTATTTTAGTACATTTGGTCTGTCTGATGAGTCCAAATATACTGGGCTGGCTTTAGACAACAACAACATCGCACTCGTTTTCATATTTCTCTTTGAAAGTGTTTTCACCTCTGGGGTATTCACAGTAGTCCTATGCGTCAGCGCCTTAAGTCTTGCAGCCCTAAATGTGTCTCAAATAAAAACGCCTAAATTTTCTGGCAATTTAAGAAATGTTTACCTACTCGCACTTTATACACTCGGAATGACGGGTATTTACGGATGGAAACTTATATAGGAGGCATCAATGTCAATGCAAAACGATACTAATAAATATTTTTTTCTGATGGTGGAGAACGCGTGATTGTATATACTGTGGGCACTTTTGATTTATTACATGTGGGGCATCTCGCCCTACTTGAATACTGTAAATCGTTAGGGGATATACTGGCTGTTGGTGTTGCCTCAGATCGCGTTGTGAATTCTTACAAGTCCAATGTGCCTGTCATTCCTCTTGAGCAGCGAATGGAAATGCTCAAAGCTTTGAGCTGTGTTGATCTTGTGCGCTCCTACGATGAGCTAGAGTATGTATCTGGCTGCAAAGAATTGAAAGCCGATATTTTCGTAATTGGCGAAGATTGGGGCAACAAACCATACAATGTTGCAGTGGAGTCCTATCTGTTATCGCAAGGGAAGCAGATCAAAAAAGTGCGTTACAATCCACGCACTTCATCGACCAGAATAAAAGAAGATGTTATGGCACAAACCTCTCATATCAATCTGATCCAAAGGGCGGCAAACGGTTTTGATAACCCTAAAGAATGGACTAGGCTATCAACACAACTGACAGCAGATCGCGATGCGCCACAATAGGCTTTAGAGAGAGAAGAATAGTCCTCTCAATAGACAGGTTTGATAAAATTAAGGTGTCTTAGGTGACGTCTTTTTTGTATCTCCCAAGCTACCTATAGATAACGTAACGCTGTGTAGACCCTCCCCCCGGGGTGTTTAGCACTCGTCAGAAATAGTTCTAGTCTTCCTAATTAGATAAATATAAAAAAGGTGAGAACCTCAGAACAGCCTATGCCTCTGGAGGAAGCAAGCCGATTGCTAAATAACCGACGTTTAGGCTGTCTCAGTTTCTGCAAGGAGAGAATTAAGCTAGCTGGTATATTATTCGTATTGAGTTACGGAAAGTAGTTTAATTGGCAATAATTAGATCGGGGATAGCCCATGAAATTCTTAAACAATATGTGTGTTGTCGTTGCGCTCGAAGAGACGGGCAGGTCGTTCATTGGAAGCTGAAGTGAGGACTCTGTGATGCGAAAGACTATTCTCATTACGGGTGCAACCGATGGTATCGGACTACTAACCGCCCAAAAACTGGTTGCCAGTGGACATCAAGTTCTCTTGCATGGTCGACATCCAGATAAATTGGCTCGGATCTCAGCATCATTGGAGGGAGCGACGACTTACTGTGCTGATTTAAGTGTCCTCGGTGAGGTGAACGTGTTATCCCAAGCTATTTTGGCTGACCTTCAGCAATTGGATGTGCTTATCAATAACGCTGGCGTTTTAAAAACAACTGATACAAAAACCCAAACGGGTCGTGATGTTCGTTTTGAAGTCAACACCCTAGCACCGTATATTCTGACCCAAAATTTACTCAAGATTATTCCAGAGAACGGCCGGATCATTAATTTGTCATCGGCAGCACAAAAACCAGTCGACATTGAGGCAATGATGGAATACAAGGTGATGGACGACATGGCCGCTTACGCTCAAAGCAAATTAGCGATAACCATATGGTCAGCTCAATTAGCAGCAACGATGCCTAATGGCCCCCTCTGTGTTTCAGTGAATCCAGGTTCTTTGTTGGCGTCAAAAATGGTCAAGGAAGGCTTTGGAATAGAGGGTAAGGATCTGCATATAGGGGCTGACATTTTAGTGAAAGCTGCTCTTTCAGATGATTTCTCTAACGCATCCGGAATGCACTTTGATAATGATAGTGGTGAATTTGCAGCACCTCATCAAGCAGCAAATGATGCTCAGCATGTGGATGCCGTGATGGCGGCTATTAGCGATATCACTCAAAAATTTATCAAATAGATTGCTAACTGCCTGAGGTTCCCTAGGAAGAAGGGAGGAGTGGTTAGATTAACTACGTGATGTGGTTGTAGAAGGGCAGTGGTGTAACAATTGAGTGGCTTACATAATGAGGATTATCTGCGACAAACTCTTATTTCATGTCAGCCTTAGCCTCTCTTGTGTTGAGAGATTGTTTTCACTGATTTATCGTGAACATCAAAAACTTTAGCTCCGGATTCTTCAATTATGGTCAAAGGCGCTAACATCAACTTTAAGATGACTTTCGATGTCTATAACCATTGGGGTATTCTTTGCCGAGCTTACAATCTGCAGCATTCACGTTATTAACGACAGTTAGGATGTCCCCCACATTTGTATTCGAAGAATGCATCAAAAACCCCAGAACGATAGAAAAATTGCGGCGAGAAACTTACCATGTCAGCAAGCGCAGCGGTTGAATTTGACCAGAACAACTGAATACGGTGCCTAGGTTTATAACCTTGTTTCACTATCACCATCGGTGACGGGTTTTTAATGATAGCTACGATGCGTGCTACATCACCAAAGCCATCGTTAACCGTGCCAGTGACCAATCTCCCAGCAGCATCGACTAAAAAAGCGGTAATCGTGTGGCCTTGAGAGCCTGTGAAAGTTTCCTGTGTACCGCCTGCTCCGCCAAGCAAGTTCACGTTAACAGTCATCTCTCCGAGGGTGGTGACGGCTGCGCCACAGCTTGTCGTGTTAGGAGTGCCAGCAGTCCCTGTAAACATCGTTGACGTTTTAGTCCAGCATTTCACACCGCTTGTAGTATCCGTCGAAGTAACTGAGGCATCGAAATCGGATTGTGCTTGTAAAATAATTTTAGGATCCATTTGGATTACTGCGTGAGTATAAGTGCCGGCAGCCGGAATAACGGTGTTTACGGGCGCTGAAACAGCATTCGTTGAACCTGTTTGAATGGTAACCGTCTTTCCAGCTTTACCTGAAAAAATAGTATTTGAGCAGTTCCTCCCTGAGAATGCTTTTGTTCTCGAAGGAGGAGTAGGTGCGCCTTTACACAGAACGACACGGCGCAGCGTGATACGTTGTGTGTCTGGCGCAATCCCACATGCTGAGACGCGAGCGGGAAAAGCAGCCGCACCACTTACTGCTCCAGCCCCATCAATCGGACAAGCAGGATTAGCTGCACGTCCAGTAGTCGCATAAGTGGTTAAAAAACTAAAACCAACAATTAATAACGTATTACTAATTTTCCGTCGCATGAACGCCATCTCCTAAAAACCTACGATGGCAAAGCCAGCTGTAGTCTCTTCTTTAATAATCCTATTTTCGCGTCTGACTTTATCAAATCGATGTGCTGCCATTGAATGTAATTGATAAGCTGTGTCCTGTATTAAATTTTGTGATTTTGATTGATCTCTGACTCCAGTTAAAAAGTTGTAGGTCACGGTAAGTGTTTTGACGTCGTCTCCTTCCTCACGATCACTGACTATCGCTTCAACAGTCCAGTTTGCTGAGAATGGAGGATTAAGTCTAAGCGAGTACTCGTTTCCATCGAAGTCGTCATTTGACTCGCCATGCCATCTGAATGTTTTAGCGTAAACTTTGGCCCAGTTGATGAATGGAAGCGGAACGCCTAGTTCCAAATCCCAGCCGTCGAGTGCCTGTTCAAATAGTGTTGCATTGATGGTTTTGAGATCACTTAAAGCCCAATAATAATTAGCGTTCAGCTCGGCTATGCTCGTACGAAACTCTCCCCCGAAACTAGTACGCTTATGATCTGTATCAAGCTCGTGGTCATAAAACATGTTTGCACCCAAAAGGGCTAGTTGATTAAAAGCTAGCCGCCGAAATCCGAGTCCTAAATTCACCGTTGTGTCACCATCTTGATGAAAAATGCTGGACTGATTAAAGAACGTGTTAGTTAAATCTTCAGATTCGAATATTGGTGCGACAAACAAAATTCCAGTTAAAGGCTTGTCCCCACCCGCGATGGAATAATTCACTTCAACCGTTGGAAAAAAATCAGATAGATAGTTCGTAGTTGCGTCGTCTGCCATATTCAGCAATTGCTGCTCAGATAACGCTTTACCTGTCTCTACCGCTTGAGCAATCTCATCTTCAGCCAAGGGGCTGGTGGAAAATAAGAATGCTGCGGCGACGGTCGTGATACGTTGAATTAGTTCCATTGTGATGTTTCGGTTAACTATAAATTTTTTTATTTTAGAATATTCTTGTGATGTGTGACAAGATTCATTTGTCACCATTGAGGTCATTTTTTGTATCTCCCACGCTACCTATAGATCACGTAACCCTGTGTTGACCCTCCCCTGGGGTGTTTAGGGGTGGAATAAAGGGTACTAAATTGGTTACACAGACATGTTACACAAGCCAAAATCATGACTTTGTAACTTATTGATTTATATAGATTAAATCAACTGAAAATAGGGTGGCGGAGAGTGAGGGATTCTTTGATGTGTATTACGATGTTTGCTGGTTTGTTAAATCGTAGGATATGTTTCAGTTCTGAACGAATTTATCAAAAACTGACATATTTATATTTGTTTTAGTCATTCCTGAGTTATTTCACGCGAAAAGATATCGATATTCGTCAAACCTAGTTATCTTTTGTGTCTATGTTTGATAGAAATGCTATCAATTACTCAACTGTGTCATTTCAATTGTTTCTAAATTTTTATAAATTAAAAAATCTATTATTATTTAGAGAGATATAAGAAAAAATAATTCGAGGTGTAGAACACGACTCACCAGACTGAAGGGGTATAAGCATGACGGTAGAAATAGAAAAGACAGACGATGTTTGGACCATAATTCATAATCGGCCTGAGGCCAGAAACGCAATGGATCCTGCCTCAGCGGACGCATTAGCAGACGCGTTTAGCGATTTCAATACAAGCGATGCAAAAGTTGGCGTTCTGTATGGAGAGGGAGGTGCATTTTGTGCGGGATGGGATTTGAAATATGCTCAAAATTTAGGTGAAGGCAGTAGTGAGGAGCTACATAAGCTTGATTTTCCTATAGGCTCGTCTGAGCCCCCAAGAGGTCCTCTAGGACCAACCCGACTGGAGCTTAGTAAACCCGTGATCGGGGCAATAGAGGGACCTGCGGTTGCTGGCGGAATGGAACTTGCCCTTTGGTGCGACATAAGAATTATGGCTGAAGATTCTTATTTTGGCGTTTATTGCCGTCGTTGGGGTATACCGCTTCTTGATGGGGGAACAGTTCGCCTTCCTCGTCTTATTGGTCAAGGGAAGGCGCTTGAGATCGCTATGACCGGCCGTAAAGTCACGGCTCAAGAGTCACATCAAATAGGTTTATGCGAGAAAGTAGTTAAGTCCGGTACGACTCGAAAAGAGGCGGAGGCGATGGCGCGTGAAATAGCTCGGTTTCCCCAGGAGGCTGTATTAGCTGACCGCAGATCTATCATTGAAAGTAGGGGGCTAACTGTTCGCGATGCCATGAAGCTTGAATGGAAAAACGGAGTGGATGCTCATCCAAAAGAAGGCGCAGATGGCGCAGCTCGTTTTGCAGCTGGGGCAGGTCGGCACGGGAATTTTAAGAATATTTAATCTAGACTTAAGTGACCTAAGCTAAGGATAATTACAAGGTTTTTTGCGAGCATAAGAATATGAAGATTATTTATATTCGTGACGAGAGTAAGTTCGTTCGATTGAGTCATGTCGATTTTCTTGATCCTGAACCTGGGGAGACAGAGAGGGTCTTACTAAGATAAAAAAACTTAATAGGAAAAATAGAAAGTGAATAAATCATCCATAAAACTATCGAATTGGATCATGGTCCCTTGTGGCTAAGTCAGTCATGAAGCTCCTAACTTTCATTATCCTTTTATTGAAAGGAGTGTGGAGGATGATTTACAAAGCACGTTTAGTTGTCTGCTTCTTACTAATTCTGTCTGGATGCTCTGGAGCCATGACGTACCCTGACTCTCCAAACTTCAACAAGAAAACGGCTCGTTTTCAGCATCCAATAGGCGACTACCATGAAAAGAGTTTCGTTGACTTTTTCAAATTTTTTGCTGCTTACATTACTCAAGAAAGCGATGAAAAAGAAACTGCAGGCTTTCCTGTCTCAATAAGTACAAAAAATGACATGGCAAATTTCAAAGAAAACGTGATGTGGGTTGGTCACTCTACATTGCTTTTAAATCATTTAGACGTAACAATCATGACCGACCCCCACTTCTCAGACAGAGCATCTCCATTTTCATTTATGGGGCCAAAACGGATCACTCCCTCACCCGTCGAGATAGCAGACCTGCCTCGGATTGATGTCGTTGTAATCAGTCACAACCACTATGACCATCTAGATGAGGCCAGTATTCGTGAGATCGCTAGAACACAGCCAAGGGTAGAGTTTTTTGTCCCGCTCGGCCTCAAGTCATTATTAGAGGAGTGGGGAGCCGAACGCGTCACTGAACTTGATTGGTGGCAACAGGTGCAGCGTAAAGGCGTAATTATCCAGCCTACACCCGTACAACATTGGTCAAAGAGAACATTGTTCGACAGAAATAAAACTCTTTGGTCGGGCTGGATGCTTCAATGGAATGACTTCTCTTTCTATTTCGCCGGAGATGCCGGTTACTCAGATGATTTCAAAGAAACTGCAAAGAGACTGGGTAGCCCGGATTTGGCAGCAATTCCGATAGGCGCCTATGAGCCTAGGGAGTTTATGGAGTCTGCGCACATAAATCCTGAGGAGGCTGTGAAGGCCTTTGGTGCTTTGGGAGCAAAAAGGGCAATTGGCATTCATTGGGGGACATTCAAGCTCACTTTAGAGCCAATGAAAGAGCCTCCCCTAAAGCTTCAAAAAGCGCTCAAGAATGGCGGTGTACCTGCGGAGAGATTTCGAGCTCTTAGACACGGCGAAAAATGGCCGGATGCTGTGACCGACTGAATTGTCGCTGCACAGTCAGGCATCTTAGTTGACACCTTTTTTGTATCTGCCAAGGTATATCTATTTCACTTTGAGCTGATTTAACCCTCCCCGGGGGTGTTTAGCTCACACAGAAGTACTTCTAGTCTTCCTATTTAAAAGGTTAAAAAAGGGTGAGAACCTCAGAACAGTCTATGCCTTTGGGAAGCGCATCGATTGCTGCATAACCGACACTTAGACTGCCTGAGGTTCCCTAGGAAGAAGGGAAGAGTATTTAGATTAACTAGGTGATGTGGTTGTAAGAGGGCAGTGGTGTGGCAATTGAGTGATTTAAATGATGAGGTGTTCAAACCACGAAATAGCGATGAACATCCAGTTAATAACAATATGTTTTATTTTATGATAAGTTGACGTGATTAATATCCACAAATAGATGCGAGGTGTTTAGATATGATCATTTTTAAACGAATTTTATTGTTATTAGGATTGATATCAATGGTTAGTCTAGCCGCTTGCGGCTCTTCTCAGAGCGATTTGAGTCAACAAGATAAGATTGAGCGATTACTTGAGGGGACATATGAATTGTCCGGTTGGAATGACGGGGACGATCAGTATGCTCCGCCGACCGTTAAGGGCCGAATTACTTTCTATGACGGAACAGTAGTTTTCATACTTCACAATAATATCGATGCAGAAAAGCAGACCACCCTTGCTTGGATGGGAGAATATCAATTGGAGGGTGATACGTTCGGACTTCGATATATTAACGCCTCAACTTTTAAACTTGAAAATGGAACCATTAATGAGACGAATCAAGTTCCTTGGACAGAATTCAGGAAGTACGAAGTCGCGGTACTAACGGATAACATGCTTAAATTGGAGACTAACGGTGGAACGCAGGTTCTTGAGTTTAGTACAGATCAGTTGATTTATACCGATTTTTCACCAGCCAATCTTGGCTCTGGCAGTGGTTTTGCGAATCGTATTTGGAATCGTATTTCGGATAAGCCTCAATCGGTCTTTTAAAGACGTCTTAATTGACGCCTTTTTTGTATCTCCCAAGCTACTTATAGATAAAGTAACCCTGTGTAGCCCCTCCCCCGGGGTGTTTAGGGGCGGAATAAAGGGTACAAATTGGTACAAAGGTGTGGTACAAAGCCTAAATTCTTATCTTTATAACCTATTGATTTATATAATTTAAATTAGATAAAAATAGGGTGGCGGAGAGTGAGGGATTCTCCGCCTACGTGGGTGCAGACGGAGCTTCCTCCTGCTTGTCATCATTTACTTACTCTCTGTAACCGCAGGTTCTACCCCACATTCTTTTTTCACTTCAAGGGTCATGTTGGTTTCTTTCACAAACAGATCGGGAGGCGTGCCGCTTTGGTTTTTACCTAAATCTTGTGACACTGATGTTTGGTCACACGCGGTTAGGGCTATTAAAATCAGAAAAAGTGCAAGTAACTTCATAGTAGTTCTCCTGTTTTTGAAATAGATGAGGCCGATTGTTCGTTTAAGACCATGGGTTTGCGGACAAACCCTAATGTTTTAGGTACGCGTTGTGCGACAACGACATATAGCATCCGCTCCGTTGGGTCTTTTGAATCAAAAGGGAATTTGGTGACGAGAGTCACGCGTTCACCATTGGTGCTGAATCCTGACTGAGCCTCGTTGATCGGAACCACATCGGTTTCCACCACTTGGTAGCGTTTAAACTCACCGGACTCGAATTTCAAATCGAGAACGTCGCCAATATTTAAGAAAAAACAAACTAGTTTTTCCATAAGACTTCCTTTCACAATGGGTTAATGGTGCTCACGAGTAAATATGTTTCTTATGGTTTGTAAAACCATCCCACCCACCCTCCACAGATCTGTTCGTGTGCATCGTTTAGATCTTCAGATACTGCGCAGATATGATTTTGGCTACCACGACGTACCGCATAGGGCCGCCAGGTATCAGTGCGTCAAAGGGGTAGCAGGTGATGAGGGTAATACGATCGTCTCCCGCATCCATGGCGACTGCAACGTCATTTTGATGGACAACCTCGGCACCAAACACTTCGTAGACCTTTGTGTTGCCATCGCTCGCTTGCAGATTAATTTTGTCACCAATGCCTAGGCTTTTGAGAAATGCAAAATGTGTGTCTCGATGCCCACTCAATACGACGTTACCGAAGTGTCCGGGTTCTGCCGTACCTGCCATGTGCCCGGGACCAAAAGCTAATGTTTTACCCGAGGTGCCAGAGAGCACGACTAAATCTATGGTGCCGTCTTGTGCTGTTAGTCTTGCGACGGCCTGGGTATCGGCCCAGGGCCATGGTTGTTGGGCCTTCGTGCTCGTCACCGTATCCATCCACGCCACTTGGATCATCTGTTGCGCGATCCAGGCTTTAGCCTGGATATAGCCTGCTTCAAAGAGTTGCCAAATCGACAGCGATATGAGACTGACAAAGAGCACATGTCGGATTCTAAGTCTCATACTTGTCTCGCTTGAACTCTGTTTCGTGATGATGCAAAACACAAAGACGCCAAGAATGAGAACAATGCGGCCAGTATCAGGTGCATTTGAGACGGTGTTGCCGTTTGCGGCAATGTTCCAAAAACCTTAGCCTGGCTCCAACGGTTGGGAAGGTTTAATGGAATGAGTTGTTGGTACATAAAATGTGCAGTTCTGCTGGGGGTGACGTCAACGGCGACTAGACTCGAGTACTTGGTGATGAGTGAATGTTCAAGGGCTAGTTCCAACACCGCTTGTCGCACGACTTCCTTCGGGGCGCCACCGCGAAGTGAGCCCATATGTTCGGAGATCTTTCTGCGCGCCCAAATCTGACCGATTCCTTTTTCACTTTGTTGGTTCTCAAGATTGATTGTTTGACTCCATTTTTTCCCTTCGAACATGCCATCAATGTGGACTGAGGCAGATGCAGTCTCGCCTGTCGCGGCTACTATTACGATTGGTTCACCTTGGTATAAATCAGGAATTATTGAAGGGGTTGTATCAACGATAAATCCGTCGGGCCACCTCGTTTTAATATCGGTAACCACTGGGTTTTCGAGTCGATTAAAAAACTCTCCCATTTTGGAGCTGACTTCTGAAATGTCACCAATGTAGGTGAAGGTGCCACGACCGTATTCGGCAATCTTGGTCATGAGGTGGCTATTGGGTACGGAACCAATTCCAATAGGAAATAATCGGTTTTTGCCGAGACGCTTTTTGATTAACGAAAAAATATGATCCTCGTTTCCTACGCTGCCATCGGTAATGAATACCACCTGGCGAATTCGTCCGGGTTTGGCATCGTCATTCAGCGCGCTACTTAGCGCCGGTAAAATGTTGGTGCCGCCATTCGCTTCGAGCGCATTGATGTAACGACATGCGACTTTGAGATTGTCTTCCGAGGCAGCTCGCTCTGTGCCGAAGAGCGCACTTGTCTTGTCATTAAATTGGATGATGTTGAACCGGTCGTTCTTACCCAATCGGCGAACAGCTATTTTTAATGCACTTTTAGCTTGATCGATCGACGCACCATCCATCGATCCAGAGGTGTCCACCACAAAGACTACGTCTCTTGGTGTGCGGACACTTTTGGTCACGTGAGCCGTTGGTGGGAATAGGGTGATGAGCGCAAAATGTTTGTCGCCTTTGTGTTCCGTATAGACTGCGCTTCTTGGCATTGAGTCGGGTATCGAGCGCCAAGTGATTTCGAAGTCCCGATCGGCGGGCACATCATCGGAGGCTAATCGAATCATGTATTGCTGATCGGTTATCTTGTTTTTTTTGATTGTATGGTTCGCACTTTGAATAGTCGCAATGGAAAACCCGGCATCAAGCGCGATTGACAGGCTGACGTTATTTCGTTTTGGTTCTGATTCATCAAGTACCAGCGGTGATATTCTTTGTGCGTCTTTAACTGGTAGTGCTTGGGCGATGCTGCTGGTGGAGTCCGCATCGCTGTCGCCTGAAATATGTCTAGGTGCTACAACCAGTGGAAATCTAAGGCTCACTAGCCCTTCACGGTAGTCGAGGGTATTCTGAAATTCAATCTCAACGGTAATGGATTCCCCTGGCGCAATATTGGTGAGACTTGTTGTGAAGAGGTTAGGACGTTCTTGTTCGATTAGAGCTGCACGCTTTCCAGTTTGAGCAGCAGCTTGAAATTGCTTTTTAGCTTGCTTACGTTCTTTGATTTGACCTTCAATAATACGATCGCCAATACGCATCCTCAGGTGGTCGACTGCCGCATTCTCAGGTAGAGGAAAAACATAAATACCCTCGACCCAATCCTTAGAATTGTTTTGAAATTTCTGACTGACTTTGGTTCTTGAGAGGATGCCAGAGACAGATATGGTGACATCTGTGGCTAAAATCGGTGTGGGCATGTACTCGCCCGTTTGAATATTTTTAACGAGTAGACTGCCGCTCTTTGCACTCGACAACGCATTGGAACTAGCGGCATTCGCACTGGTTGATGTCACTGCGAGTATGAATAACGACAAGAAGCTGGCGATGGTTAGGCCCGTGCCAATGGTTGCCAGTAGACCTTTAACACTGTCTTTCAGTACTTGACTTTTGGGAGATTGGATATGGGCCCAATGACCGGTCACGGGTGTGTTCATGGTTATAAACTCCTCAGTAAGTTGAAACGGAAGAAATTAATGCTTCGTGAGAGTATTTAAACGTTCCGATATGAAGATGAAGGGGTTAAAAAAGGGGAGATTTGATGACAATCGTGGCAATTTTGTGGCGTTTGTGATGAGGGGGTGAGTTTCGATGCTGGTGGGGTTATAGTTTCATTAAGAAGTTTTCTAGAGCATTAAGGGAGAGAAGTTCATGCGCATTGCATTGGTCGAAGATGATGTGAGTTTGGCTCAGAACTACAGTGATATTTTCTCGAGGGCCGATTGGCGCGTATCGCATTACCTCAGTCGTGCCGCCGCACTTGTTGGTATCGAGGAGTCACTCCCTGACGTAGCAATTATTGACGTGGGGTTAGGAGCTGAAGATGAGGGCGGCTTTCAGTTATGCCGGCAGTTAAGAGCAACGCCTGCGACCGAACACCTACCTATTATTCTTTTGACTGCCCGAGGCGAGCAAAGCGATAAAATTTACGGCTTAAATTTAGGTGCCGATGAATACTGCACTAAGGATCATTCAACAGATTATCTAATTGCGGTAATCAATAGTTTGATAAGACGTATTGAAATGGACCGTCAAGCGCCCAGCCTGAATCGGAGTAAGAAAATTATAGGTTCTCTCGAGATTTTCCCCGATGAGAGTCGAGCCTTTTGGAAAGGGGATCTCATCGATGTCACGGTTGGTGAGTATTGGATCATTGAACGTCTCGTGGAGCTGGTAGGATCAATTAAGACTCATCGTCAGTTAATGATTAATGGTATTGAGGTAAGTCAAAACACGGTGACTTCCAATATCAAAAGGATTCGTAAGAAATTTAAAACCATGGATCCAACTTTTAAGGCGATTGAGACTGATTTTGGTCGAGGGTATCTTTGGCGGAAAGACACGTAACTGATGTGATCAAACTGGGCCATGCGTCTTAAAACAAAATTTATTCTTGTTCTGTCAATACTGTTCTTGGTGCCACTACTAAGTGTGTACTACGCCCAGGCGCTGATGGAGAAAATGCTAGAGGCTCAAGAAGAGAGTGTGTTAGCCACTGCTCGAGCGGTAAGCACGGCGATTAGTGATCGACCAATCATTTTTACGAGTAATGTTGTCACACCTTTCGCGCTCGATGCGGGCCGCCATATTGAAATTAGCCAGTTACCAGGAAAACCAGAGGTCGATGGGAAAATTGACGATTGGCAAGATTTGATGGTGCCGTGGTCACCTATTCAATATGGTTTTGGTGGGAATGCAGATCGATCTTTTTCGGCAAGATATCGCATTGGTAGTTTTGACCAGGTTATTTATATTGCGATCGAGGTGGAAGATCAATCGGACTGGAAGCGCTTTCCTGATCAAGTGACGAACGAGCCTGTTGATCAGGTCTTACTTTCGACGGTTGATGTGGATGGCCAGTTTCATCAGTTTCAGATAAAGCCACACAATAATGGACAGTTAGTCACTTATGTTCTCGATGAAAATGGGAAACTCCTTAGAGACGGATCTGGTTACGTGCGCCAACGTGATATCTCTGGTGAGGTGCGTGTAAGGCCTGGCGGTTATGATTTAGAGATCAGAATGTATCGGTCTAAGGTTGGCCCAAGCTTAGGCTTGGGCGTGATGAATGTCACGGCGATATCTGGTCAGCCTACGGTTGCTGTGATCCGTAGTTGTGAGAGTTTGAGGGGGCCTGAGCTTCTTGGATCTGTATTCGCTCAGTCCCCAGAGGTGAAGAATGTGATCAAACAGCTCGCGCGATCAGACTCGAGAATCTGGGTTGTCGATGCGCGAAGCCAGATCATCGCACATGCGGAAAATTTGAAGTTGAATACGAACTTCGTGGAAGCCCCTGATGCAAGTCTTGATGATCAATCTGATGACAATTTGATTGATGCATTTGTATCAGTTATCGCGCGAGTGGTAAGGCCGATATTAAATTTATGGATCGAGCCGGGTACGTATATTTTTGAGGATTTACCTGAGGGTACTTGGCAGCTTAATAATCCAGAAATCGCGATGGCGTTGGATGGTCATGAGGAGGCGAGAAAATTTAGAAATCCAAGCGGTGGAGGTGGTGTGATCAGTGCGGCCCATCCTGTCTGGGTTGATAAAAAGGTAGTAGGCGCAGTGTTCGTGGAGGAGACCACGAATAAAGTACTGGCGATGCGGTACCAAAATCTTGAATTGTCGATTGCTTTTATTCTGGTCATTCTAGTGGGTTATGCTGTTTTGCAATTTGCCGTCCTAGGCAATGCTGTAAAGCGCTTGGGAAATCTTGCACGACAAACTGAGAACGCTTTTGATGAAGAGGGGAAAGTCATAGGTCGTATTGAGCCACAAGAATCGAGAGATGAGATTGGCATGTTGTCGAGGAGTCTGTCGCGCATCAGTATTCGACTTAAAAACTATACGCAGTACCTCGAAAATTTATCCAGACGTCTGTCACATGAGTTAAATACACCTATTGCAGTGGTGCGCTCTTCATTGGAGTTGTTGAGTAATGCGTCTAGCCCAGAGCAGAGAGAAGTTTACTTGCAGCGAGCCGAGGGTGGTATACGCCGATTGAACAAGCTCGTAAAAAGAATGAGTGAGGCATCAGACTTGGAGGCCTCTCTCACGTCAGAGGAACTTGAGGAAATTGATCTGTGCGAATTGGTCACTGTCAGTGTTGAAGAATATCGTGGCGCATATGAGAGTCATCCGTTCAAAGTAGTGTTTGCGGAATCTCCCTTGCGGGTTCAGGGTTCGCCGGACGCATTTCGGCAAATGTTAGATAAGCTCATTGAAAATGCGAATGAGTTTTCTAATCCAAGCTCGTCGATTGATATTGCGTTGTCTTTGATTGGTGCCGACGTGTTGTTGCAAGTTACGAACCAAGGTCCTACCATTCCGGTTGAGAATCAATTTCAAATTTTTGAGTCCATGGTGTCGGACCGCAGACAAACAAGTCAATCTTCTGATGAGGGGCATCTTGGTTTAGGGCTGTATATTGTTCGGTTAGTCGCGCAGTTCCATGGCGGTAAGGTGTCAGTGCGTAATCGGCCAGGTCAGGATGGTGTTACTTTTGAAGTAACGATTCCACACCAGTCTTAAAGGCCGGAGATTGTTTGAGGCTAACGAAGGTTTGGGTTAAATTGCGAAAAAAGTATAATTTTTTAGGTACAAATTGATGGCGACATTTATCGTATGGAACTGGATGATCCCATTGTTGTATGTGTTCCCAGCAATTCTTGGTATATTCGTGTTCAGGCAGCGACCTGTAAGGTTAAGAAACACAGCGGGTGGCGTCGTGAAAGTAGGTCGTTTGGGCTGGTCATGGACTTATTTCTACTTTGGTTTTTGGGTTCCATTATTTCGTTCCGAAATCGGTATTGCCGCGCTTCACTTATTGTTCACAATAGTGACTTTTGGTTTGTTTCAGCTGGTGTGGTCTTTCTTATATAACAAGCAGCACATGACAAGACTGCTAACCAGTGGTTGGGAAATTGATGACAGTGATGAGGTGGAACAATTTGTACGTAGGAAACTTATGCCGAATGGCTAAGAGTCGATGAGTCATGCAGTGAATAGTCGCGATTTGATGTGGCTAGCGCGTTCCGATTGGAAGTGATGGAAAGGAGTTTTTTGTGACAATTGAGAGAGATAATTCACCGAGCTATTACTTTTCTTGGGGTTGCGTGTTACTCGGGATGGCTGTAATACTTTTGGGGACCTACAAAGCAGGAACGGCAACTGGGTTTACTGCTTTGTTTTTTTTATTTGGCAGTGTTGCACTTGGTTTAGGCGGTTTGTTTTTTCTCTGGTCAGGCTATAAAGGAAAGATTTCATCCGACTCAGATGCAAGAGGGCGATAACGGGTCCAACTTTTTTGGCTCACTCTGTGGATATGACGATAAGCTTTAAGACGGTTTTATATTTTTCACTACTTTGTGTGGTTCTGTCGACCCGTGCTGCAGACAATCCTCAATGTGTGGGTGATGATCATTCAACGTGGACGAATTGTCGGGGGACTCTTGAGACGGAGAATCTTTACTTCATTGGTGGTTTTGTTGACGGGGCACCAGATGGCGAAGGCGTGCTTCGAGATGCATTCGGAACCAATTATCAAGGCGAGTTTAGAGAAGGAAAGAAAGAAGGTCGTGGTGAGATGACGTTTGGTTCTGAGCATCCTTTGTCAGGATCCACGTATGTCGGGCAATTCAAAAATGACATGCCACATGGTCATGGTCTGATGAATTACTCCAATGGTGCAACTTATACAGGGGGTTATCAGCTTGGTCAGTTTCATGGGCATGGTTCTATGTTGTTTTCCAATGGCGATCATTATCGAGGAAGTTACAAGGATGGACTGAAAGAAGGCTTTGGGGTCTATACTTATGTGGATGGTGCACGTTACGAGGGGCGATGGCGGAACGACCAGGAGCATGGGCGTGGTCGGCAAATTTATGCGAGTGGAGGTAAATACGTAGGGATTTTTCAAAATGGCGCCCCAAACGGTGAAGGCGTTTATACATTTTCTAACGGCACCTCGTATAAAGCAATGTGGGTTGACGGAGAGCCCCTCGAAGAAACCATCGAGAATCTTCCTTCGACCCGTTAAGAAACCCTATAAGTCGAGCTTGTGATGGTTCCACCATGGCAGTGCTGAGTGCGGTCTTAAATCTAATTCGTGTGTCCATGCCGATGGATGTTGATGTGCGAGGTGAAAGTAACTATCGGCGATTTGATCTGGAATTAATAAGCCATTTTTCTCGTAGCCTTTTCGTTGTTTGAGATCCTCAAACGCAGCGAGCCCCATCATTTTTCCGAGTGTGTCCGGCGCATCTATCAATCCATCAATAACAATGTGCGCGATATGAATGCCTTTGGGAGCGAACTCTGCATTTAAGGATTGGCACAGCATACGACCTGTCTCTTATACACATCTCCGAGCCCACGAGACAGGCAGAAATCTCG
>OJFL01000276.1_pt1 | contig 28708 bp, 36 predicted proteins | sample 1594131 | NCBI WGS metagenome assembly OJFL01 (sample SAMN05416782, study PRJEB24817) | seawater metagenome | isolation source: Sea water | place: Canada:Atlantic | collected 2013-07 | reverse complement strand
TCACTCTCCGCCACCCTATTTTCAGTTGATTTAATCTATATAAATCAATAAGTTAAAAAGTCATTATTTCCGGCTTTGTACCACACCTTTGTACCAATTTTTACCCTTTATTCCACCCCCAAACACCCCGGGGGGAGGCTGCACAGGGTTACGTTATCTAAAGGTAGCTTGGGAGATACAAAAAATAGTGAAGATGCCTTACTATCCAACAAATCTCTCATCCGATTGTTCTTTCAGGCTCATAAATTAATCAGCTCTAGATAACTTAATTGGTGTGATTTGCGACTGGACTTCCAGCACATACTTTGCCTTGTTTGCAATACGTTCTTTGTAAATATCTGAATTTATTGATTCTTCCTTACCCCAGTCATTCTCTTCGATTAGATCAAAAAACTCTCCCAGTTCATCTTTAAACATTAGTTTTGCCGTGAACAATGCGTTTACCACTTTCTCCCGTTCAACCTCTCTCTGTGCCTTAGCAATGAGTTCTTTTATTTCATTGTCAATTTCCGATTTGAGTTCCATGTAGCTTTTGTCTTGTTCAGCATCTTTTTGAGGTCTACAGTTTTTTACGATATCGACCATTAACGGATACCCCACAAGGTGTTGATACTCTGAACCAATTTTTAGTTCAAGGAAATCAACAGCACAGGATTGTGCGAGCGTATCTTCCATACCGTCGATATAATAAGATTTTGCCTTTGCTGGTGAAACACTTGCTTGAACTGCTTTTATGGCAATAGTTGCTATGGTTTGCTTTCCTGGGTGTAGGCCTATTTTTTCAAATTCCAACTCTAGTCGTGTTGCAACTGCCGTTGTTTTTTGATTAAATTTTGCTCGTTCGTTAGCAAGTCTTGCTCTTTCTCGTTCTCGTTCTTTAGCAAGCCTTACTCTTTTTCGTTCTTCTTCTCTAGCAAACCTTACTCTTTCTCGTTCTTCTTCTCTAAGAACTCTATCTATTGCTGCTTTTTCTGCTTTCTTTGATTTTTGTTGGGATGCTATGCAATTGTTTAAAAAAACTCCAGCTAGATCGTTTTGATTTGATTTTGAAAAGTAACTTCTTCTGCGTGCCATCTTAGATTTCTCCCAATACTAAAATATCCATACGATAAGTTTGTAAAAGCCGTATCCAACTGCTCCTAATAACCCGATTCCAACCATCCAGTCACGAAAATTTAGTTGGAAGCTGGAAGCTTTTGAAAATGTAGAAATAAGTTCCTTTTCCTTGTCAGAAATTGTTCCGTCTGCCTCAGCAATATCGGTTAATGCTTGTTTTAGTTTGTTAGAATAAGTAACCCGGTCTTGCTTATCTGGTATGTCGTTATTAAAGTCTGCTTCAATTGATGCAGTTATTTCTTTGAAAAACTCGAAGATATCGTCTTCGGTGAAGTGTTCGGAATTAGTAAAACTGGATCGTATGAGGTTTAAGGCCCATGCAACTTTTTCCTCTAAACAAAGCTCCTCATCTGTCGGATCCCGATGAATTAATGAGCTTGGGGTAAATTCTAACTCTTCGATAATTTCTCTAAACGTTACGATTTCACTTTCGGAGAATTCGCCATCTCCATATAAGGCAAGTAGACCTACCAAAAGCACGAATTTTTCTTCCCAACCGAGTTGAGAGAGTAACGGTTCAAAGTTTTGAATGTTCTCTGGGATGTCCACCGAGGATGCCATATTTTTATTATTATCCATGCCTTAAATATACTCCTAGTTATTCATTTTCCTGATTTATATGGCTTTGCCAGTTCTGGCCCCATTTATAAGAACCTTAAGGACCCATCCAAAAATTCCAAATAAAATGAAAAATATTGCGACATGCCCAAGCTTCCGTTTGTCTCTGAACAAATACCGCACAAGCGCTATCGCACAGAAAGAAATGATGATTGCTATCAGTAGCTTCGCAGTCCCAACGAAAATCCCAAGGGTGAGACCGTTATCCTCTATAGACATGCGGTAGGTTGATATAGTCGACCATCCCATAGTTATGGCAGTAAAAAACAGAATGACTTGCCCTACCAAAACCTCTGTCGCAAAGACCCAAGGGTCGGCTTGATCATTGGCAATAAAGATGACTAAAAAGGTACTAATGAATGGGGTAAAAATAAGTGAGAGTGACCAACTAAGGTCTATGTAATCTCGGTAGACGGTAACTTTGTCAGTTAATGCGCCTATAAAGAGAAGGACTAGACTTGCTCCTCCAAGTACAAACCATAAATTTACTAGTTGCTCTTCCGTCATATTATTCTAACCATATCATTCGACACACCATAATCGGGGAACTATTTCAAGTTATTGACCTAAGTTACTAACTGATTATGCTGACTTCAATGCAGCTACACGTGATCGGGTTTTCAAGCTGAAGACAATTTGTAATAGATTTTGCAGCTTGGTTGCAGGAACCAGTAGTACTGGGACTCGAATAAATTCCTCTACCTCTCCAGATACTAAACACTTTTCTTTAACTTGCAAAACAATAAACCTGATCTAGTCAGCCACACAATCGCCCCACCACTGCCCTTCTACAACCACACCACGTCGTTAATCTAACCACTCCTCCCTTCTTCATAGAGGACCTCAGGCAGTCTAAATGTCGGTTATGTAGCGATTGCCTCACTCCTCCAGAGGCATAGGCTGTTCTGAGGTTCTCACTTTTTTTTGATTATCTAATTAGGAAGACTAGAACTATTTCTATGCAAGCTAAACACCCCGGGGGAGGGTCTACACGGGTTACGTGGTCTATAGGTAGCTTGGCAGACACTTAATAAGTGGAATTAAAGCAACTCGCGCATTACAAAGTTGTACAAAGGAAGGACAAATCGACTAATGCGTTTTTTTGCATCTACTTGTGAGTCGCTTGCTAGTCGAATGTTGCTCGATTGCACTTTTGGTTCAGCTGCGCGCAGGCTTTCTTGCGATACGACCAAACAACACACTTGCAAGTAGTCCGAGAAAAGCGAAACAAGCCATCAGAAGATAAAAGTCTTGATGACCTTGCAAACCCGGAGAGCGGTCCAAAATCCATCCGGACATAGGGCCCATAAAAATATCCGGCGTAAAACCAATGACAGAAACCAGCCCTGTCGCGGTGCCCGTTTCGAGGGCTGGCACGTGACCCTCCTCGAACATCGCAAAATAGATGCCGCGCAACCCAAATACGGCGGCACTAGTGACAATCACATTGGCGAACAGAATCCAAATCAGGGACACATTTGGGGTATCTAAAGAGAGAAACCCAAAACAAAATATCATAAGTGCAAAGCATAAGGCTGTTGCCCTAGAAGGCAAAATACGGTCCGCCAGAAGACCAGCACCAACGGCAGCAAGAGGGCGTATCCAAACGCTATAGGCAGTCAACTCAGCGGCTTCAACTTCATTCAACGCATAAGCGGTATAGGCAAACAGAGAATAATTGTCGATACCCTTGTACCCGACGTAGGCCGCTACAATGATGAGTGATTGTAACCAAACGGTTGGTAATCTCATGACATCGATCGTACGCCGCAACAGGCCTGGCCTGTTGGCGAATAAATTCGCGTTTACTAGACCCACTGCCGGTTCGGGCACGCACAGCCAAACTAAAGGCACTGCCAAAAAAGTGAAAAACGTATAACAATAAATCACATACTGAAGCGCCAAAATACGCTCAACATCAGTGGCCATTGCCACATCGTCGGGAAAAAAGCTACGTAAGACAAAAACCGCGATCACGCCAATCAATGCCGCGAATAACCCGCGGCCACCATCTAATATGCCGAAGGCGCGCCCTTGGGCCGAGTCTGCGCCCCACTCGCGAGTGGCACGAATCAGCGCGCCCCAAAATAACAGGATGGTGGTAAACCCCCAAAAGCAAAAGAGTAAGTGCAGGCCTTGGTAGGTTGGAATCTGCGCGAAGTAGAGTCCGCCAAGCCCTGTCGCGATCAGCGACGCTGCTAAGAGTTTGCGCGCAGAAAACATATCGGCGAGCTGCCCACCCGGAAAATACGCCAACATTGCAATCACGCCATAGGAAGCTTGGACAAGCCCCAACTGCATGTTACTGAACTCAAAAACTTCCAAGAATGTGGGACGAAAGAATCGGGTTACGTGAAACGGTAGGGAGAATATAGCCTCTCCTGCGATAATGAGCGCGATCATAGTCATTAGACGTGGTGAATCCGCATGACTAAAACCGAATGTTTGTTTTTCAGACTGACTCATAAAGACCTATCCAAAACATTCTCATTTGCGTCTCTAGGAACTCTACTAACTCTGTGTACTTGCTATTCATACTTTCAGAATAACCTATATCAGAGCCGTTTTATTCCACCCCCAAACACCCCGGGGGAGGGGCTACACAGGGTTGCGTGATCTATAGGTGGCTTGGGAGATACAAAAAAGAGCGATTAGACACTGACTAACGAAGCGTCTTTTAAGGGCTTAAGAATCCAACGTAGCGCAACGTCTATGCTTTATATCAAGGAGATTCATCATAATGAAACTACTCCTGTCACACATGACTCTCCCCGCAACATTCTAATTTTCCACCAGTGCCTTGCGGTCTCCACCACTATGATCCATAGTAATTAGTCTTAGTCAATTACCGAATTATTACCCACATAATTTGATTAAACTAATCCCGTCTAAGCGCGCTTATCTCGAAATCGATATTTAATAAAGACTGAGTAAAATGGATGAATCAACGGATTTCAAAATTGATAAATTAGATGAAACCGTAATTGCTGGATCGATTGTTCGGTCCACAATTGATCAGCAAAAACTTTGGATTTTATTGAATAAACATGTCGGTTCCAAAGGAGTAAGAAACTTCATCAATTCCAGGATCAGAAATAGGCAATTCTTGCCATTGCATAACTTCGGGAGGGCCAAACTTATGGATTACTTGAGCTTTACTCATATAATGTAAGAGGAATAGGGTTTAGCATAAAAGTATTTTTTAAAATTTCAATCTTAATTACAATAAAAAATAACATGAGACCTTATATTTTAATTTAATGGGAGACATCTATGAACATACTTTTAACTAGAATACCCGCATCAGTTTTTATATTTATTTTATTCGTTTTTAGTCAGCATGCCCACTCGCATTGTCAGATTCCCTGTGGTATTTATGATGATCATGCCCGTTATATATCTATGCTTGAAGATGCTTCAACTGTAGAGAAAGCTACAAACCAAATTATTACTTTGAGTAATGATATTGATTCAAAACAAAAATCCATGCCTATTAGTCAAAATTATAATCAGCTTGTACGTTGGGTAAATAACAAAGAAAGTCATGCTGAAAAAATAATAAACACCATTGCCAACTATTTTTTGACACAACGTATAAAACCTGAACAAAAGGATTACCTAGATAGATTAAGTAAACATCACGCAGTAATTTTGGCGGCAATGAAAGCTAAACAAAATGCATCGATAACAGAAAGCAATGCTTTAAAGGTGGCTATTCAAAATTTGGCCATCTATTATCCGAAGCATGAGCATTAACCCCTAAACACCCCGGGGGGAGGGTCTACACAGGGTTACGTTATTTATATATACCCGAGCAAATACAAAAAAGGCGCCAATTAAGACGCCTTTTCAGTTTCCACATTAATCGCTGTATCAGAAATCGAACCTAACTCTCATGGATAGTTCAGTAGCCTCTACATCCATTGTTAATGTCGTCTGACTTGCACCCGTACCAATTTTCGATTCAGCGGTGCCGTAATTTGTATACTGAAGCATCGTTAAGAGGGTAGCTGTCTTCGATAATTTATAACCTACCCCCGCACCAATACGCATTGATGTATCCGAATTGTCAGAAGATTCACCTACTATAGCTATCGTACCGTTAGCCCGCGGAATATTGATACCGTTGGCATCAAAATCAAACGTTGTTCGACCGATTCCCGCTAGCACATTCCAATCAAAAGCTTCATTGATTTGTCCGGTATAGTCAATCTCCAACATGAATGTATCAACATCAAAGTCACTTTCAGTCCCTGGAAGCTGAACCGCACCATTTGCTTGAACGCTACCCGACAAATCATAAGTGACACCCATCGACTCATACGCAAGGCTCACACCCATATTATCAAAACGCTTACCAACCGAAAATCCGAACCCACTGCTTCCTTCAATACCGTCTCCGTTAAACGTGACTATTTCTGAGTCATCGCCGATATCCTGGTCGGTTCCTCCCACATCTGACGTGATTGCATAATTCAACCTTATATCTGCTGTCCAATTTGCAGATGCCAGCATGGGTGCGCCCATAAATAACGTAGAACTTAAAACTATTGCAACTACTCTTCTCATACACATTCTCCAATTAAATCAATTCAGCTGTCATCGTATGATCAGCCAACCAAAAAATAAAGTTTTTTTAGCCTTACTGATATCGCTTCGTAATCGCAATAAAATTGCGTCAGAAATATTATACAAAATTCCAATCAAGTTTAATTTTTTACGTGATCAATAACGTTTCTTTGAGTCTGCAAAAGAAACTAACGACCTAATCAATTGACACACCATGTTTATACGATGGGTTCGAGGAGCCAGTCAACCTAGCCACCGTACGGTGTACGCTATGGAGTCCCTATTCACATTTAGTTCAATAACTATCCTCATATGACTTCATGTTATCGCTCCACACAAAGCTGATCTCTCCCTACTGATAGCAATACTCGACGAAAATCCAAATCAAACTTATCAATATTGAAACAGACGCCAGATGCAACATCATAGAACTCAACTACTTCACCAGCATAGGTAATTTTACTGTCATACCGGAATGCTCCGCCCTCCTCGAAGTAATGCGTCACACCGCGAACGATAACCCCATCAGCTAGAAACTCTAGATCACCATCTGACAGCGCTTTACATTTATAGAGAATTAAAGTTAGGATTGATTAATATAAAACAATATGAGTTTTATATTCATTTTAATTTAAGAAAAACGATAATAGGAGGAATTATGTTGGAAGTAATTAAACGTTTAGGAGTTCTCGTAGTTTTTATAACACTCACTTCTGCCGCTAACGGTCAAGAAGTTGCTCCGCCATCCTTGAAATACGTGATGACCCTAACTGCGAATCTGGATCAGCCTTATCTGGTCGGCGATCGGCTTATTATGAACGTTCCATCAGGGGTCGTCACAATGGCCGATGGTTCGCAGGGTGAGATCATTGAGCCAGCTGGGGAGTGGGCTACGATGTACCCGAATGGCGTCATTAAATTGGATGTTCGATTAACGATAAAAATGGAAGACCAATCCCTACTCCTCCTCACTTATTCAGGAAAATTTCTTTTAAATGAGGCTGGACTTTTAAAGTGGCAAGCAGGTGAGTTAATCACGTCTGAAGATTGCTACTTTATTACGAACCCATTAATTAGAACTCAATCGGAGAGTTATGGATGGTTAAACAGTAGTGTTTTGATCGGAAAAATGGTCTCGGTCCAGCCTGTTAATGAGAACGGCAAACCTTTGTACGTTACTTACGACGTGTATCAGGTTGAGCCTTAAGATTGCTAGTTCGATCTGAGTGTCTATAGAGACCTCATTGCCGGTTGAGGATGTTTTGTCTTATCCGGCATACTCTTTTTCATAGAAAACCTCAGGCAGTCTAAATGTTGCTTATGTAGCGATTGCCTCTCTCCCTAGAGACATAGACTGTTCTGAGGTTCTCACCTTTTTTTGATTTTCTATATAAGAAGACTAAAAGTATTTCTATGAGAGCTAAACACCCCCGAGGGAGGGTCGACACACGGTAACGTGATCTATAGGTAGCTTGGGGGGGACAAAAAAAGCATCAATTAAGGCTCCTCCGGAGAGTCCCTTAATTTCTACCACCCTATTTTGAATTAATTTAATCTATATAAATCAATTGGTTGAATATATTTTCTAAGAATAATTGGTTTCCGTCTTGACAACACTTTGTCGCTAGCGAAATACTGGTAAAAAAGGGGGTCATAATGCGAACCGTAAAGCAAATAGTGCATGCAAAGGCACATAGGATTTTATCAATCCAACCAGAAAATACAGTTTACGATGCACTCCTCCAAATGGCTGAACACGACGTTGGTGCGCTGATCGTCCTACAAGGAGAACAATTAGTTGGCATTTTTTCCGAACGAGATTACGCGCGAAAAATTATTCTCAATGGAAAAACATCAAAGCTTACTCTCGTCTCCGAGGTCATGACCCGCCACGTCATTTGTGTCAACCCTGACAGATCTGCGGACGAATGTATGGCACTCATGACAGAAAAGCATGTAAGACATCTTCCAGTTATCGAGAATAAAACAATCATCGCTGTAATCTCCATCGGAGACGTTGTTCGTGAAATGATTTCGGATCAACAACACACAATTGCTCAACTAGAGCAGTACATCATGAGCTAAGTTCTATAACAGCTCGCTACTGTTTCATTTCCAAGCATCCCAGCAGGAGAGCTACGCAAGAACACAAGAAATACGAACAAAACACATATTAGTGGACACCCAAAGGTCATGTTTTGGCGAAAGAAGTATCAATAAAAAATTACTTGGCCTGCACATACATAATCGGTAGGAGACTATGCTGATTTATCGAACAATTTGAATAAATTGGAAGCGTCAGTTAAAAGTCGGCACTTATAACTGGCTAGTAATATAGCTATGGATGAAAAATCCTAAGATGAGAAGCAAAATCCCAACTCCAAAACTCATCCAGAATCCATACCCATATTTGTCAGCAAAGAAAAATGGAAGAAAGAAAAGCCACGAGACTGGCACGCCAATCATAATACTTTTGGCAAAGGTAATACTGGAGGTTGTATCGCGATGTTCCATGTAAGAAAAGGCAAGCGCTAATACCGAAGCTAGTGGCAGGGCAATAATAAATCCTGCCAATTCAGGCTTCTTTCCCGCCAACCAAGAGCTAAGTGCAATGGCGATCGCCGCAATTCCTATTTTAAGTCCGAATAACCACATTATCTTTTAATGATGAGACAGCTCGTTCCCACTGGATAAATTAAAACCGCCAACATGCCCCCTTTCAATTGGAATATATGCAACCGTTGCAGATGAACAATAAATGCAACAATCTCCTGCTTGAGGTTTCAGCAATACTTGACCTCTCTCCCGGTTTTAAACGTATTATCATTGATCGATATGCATTATTTTGATTTTTGAATAATCACATTTAAGGCAGGTAATCATCGTTTTCATTTCTTTTATTATTTCCAAGAACATACTCACAACGCAATCTTGGAATCATTTTTAAATTAAAAGTTCAGTATTCACAATCATCACAGACTTAGCACTTATCGTTAATCATCGTTTTTATATAACTAACGGCCCTACTATCAACTAACAGTCGACGATATATGAAATCGGCAACTAGTAATCACTAAAGCTACCATGCCTTACCCCTTGCTGACACTGGCCAGAGGGCCTCAACTTTTCCGTCCCGAACACAAACATACCAATCATGCAAATTACAGGTTGGATCACAATGCCCAGGAACCAGGCGCAACTTATCATTAATTTTCAGCTTGTTATCTTTATCTCGAATAACGCCATGTTCATCTGAGCAAGTAATATAGGTTATGTCATCGTGGTCGAAAATGACTGGCAGCCCGCTGTCCACTGATTGGACTTTGAGACCTGCATCGCAAACAGCATGTCCATCTAATGCCGTACTCATCACGCTGGTCAGCAGGAAAAGAGCATTTGCCCACTCGGATTGATCCAGACGAGCCCCCTCTCGGTTGTGAACCCGACCATAGTCAGCGTCCATAAAGGCATATGATCCACACTGGACTTCAGTGAAGACACCCGATGCGGCTTCAAATAAAAAAGTGCCTGTCCCACCGCCACTAACAACACGACAACTTAGCTCAGCTGCGGCGAGTGTATCGCGACAGTCTTTAACCTTCGCAATCACGTCTTTCATAACCTTTTGTCGCAGCCCATAATCAGTCTCATGCTGAATTCTGCCTTGATAGGCCTGAAGGCCCTCGAAAACTAGGCAATGTGCTGCATCTATGGCCGAGGCAAGTTCTACAACTTGCGCTACATTTAAAACGCCGCACCGCCCGGCGCCACAGTCCAACTCAACTAAACAATGAATTTGTGTGTTCTGTTTACGCGCCTCCTCTGAGAGCATGGCAACATTTCTCATGTCATCAACACAAACCGATATACGGCAGCCAGAGGCGGCAAGACCCGCCAATCGAGATATTTTCCGTGCATCGCACACTTGATTAGTAATCAAAATATCAGTGATTCCTGCCCTGAAGAACACTTCAGCCTCTGACACTTTCTGACAACAGATGCCGCTTGCTTGCCCAATGGTCAGCTGCAAGAGCGCGACATCAACTGATTTATGCATCTTCGCATGCGCTCTCAGAGACACATTGAAAGGTGCGATCAAATCAGCCATTTTTTTCAGATTATATTCAAGTCGATCTAGGTCGACGATAAGGCAAGGGGTCTGAACTTCGCTTTCTGTCATACCAGGCACAGCGGGAACATCAAATCCGATTTCCGCTTGTGGATTAATTTTGTTGATCATCATCCCCTCACTTCTCACGATTTAATTTGAATATCATAAGGCACCCTATTCAGCGGCAGACCGTTGAGTGTTACTTTTTTTAAATCATTTTTTTAATAACCGAGATCTCTCTTTAATCTTGCATAGTCGTCGCAGCCCCATTCACTTTTCAAAGCACAAGCTAAACCAAAAAATTTCAGTGCTTGATTATTACTCTGCTTAACACCAATACCTCTTTCATAAGCATTGCCTATTTTCATACAGGAATTTGCTCTACCCAGATCACACGATTTTACGTAGTAATCAGAACCATCCCCGTAGTAGTAAGCAAAACCAAGTGCATCACAGGCAGTTGAATTGCCGCCATTACATCCTTTTTCATAATACTCAACCGCTCGGACGTAGTCTCGCCTAACACTCCCACCCTTGTAGTAAGCATGCCCTAGAGCGTTACAGGCATTTGCAATACCGTCATCACATCCTTTTTCGTAGACCTTAATCGCTTCGACATAATCATGCCTAACTCCACCACCGTTGTAGTATTCATAACCTAAGGCTTCACACGCATTCTCATTACCGCCATCGCACCCTTTTCCGTAATACTCAATTACTTTGACAAAGTCATACTCAACACTTTTACCCTCAGCGTACAAAACCCCTAGGTTGTAACAGGCCGTTCCATCACCGGCATCACAAGCACGTCTTGCACCATCTACCTCGTCAAATCCTGCAAGACCCGTACTGCTGCAGAACAACAGCAACACTGCACCTAACCTATTCATTAAAATTTCCTCACGGTTTAACAAATCCAGTCCAACTGGAAATGTTACGTGTAACTATAAGTTTCTGAGTGTTGCACACATCCGTACATAATCTGTAAGTATTGTAGTAAATACAAAAAAGGCGTCACTAGGACGCCTTTTTTCTTTATTGTAACCAATGTATTACAACGAATAATTGCAGTCTTGCATGGTTACACTTCGATTTGCATCAATATATTTAATGGTGTACGCACACGAACCGCTAATACCTGACAATTTCCCCGTACCACCGACAATCTTGCCAAGACCGTCTCCTTTTGCGCCGGATGTTGCAATATCACCTGATTTCCTATCGAAGCTCATAAATAGCTTTGACTCGAGATCTACATAATGCATCGAGCACGTTGCCGAGATGTCCTTACCAGAGGAATGTGTCACAACCTGAACGATACAATCTCCAGTTCCAACCATCCCTGTTTTCAAAATACCTGAGCCTTCAGAAACTGTAGATACGGTCGTCATATGACCAGACGCCAGAGAACCATCATTCGTTTCAATCGACTTAAAGTCGATCGCAGACATAGCCACGACTTTATATGAGCCGCTTTCTGCAAAACTAGAAGCCGAGGCTAACAAACCGAAACCCAACACAAACCAATTTAATACACTGCGCATAATAACCTCCGAATGAATGTATAAATAAATAAATCAATGACACGCATAAAAAGTAACACACATTATGTTACTTATAAAAAACTTAAAAAATATTTACGTACGTTCACATATGTCCTGACAAGATAAAGTTATTCTGTTTTAACATTCATTTTCATACCGAGTTAGATAGTATTTCATTCAAAAATATATTTTATAATTCTCGCGAAGCTACCAGTACGCAACTCGATCAGGCATTCATTGAAAGCAAAAGTTACTATTTGATTATTTTTTCTCTTCGGCCATGTTCAGCACAGGCGCTAAAAGTAACCGGCATAAATCCAAGCGCTCTACCAAGTAAAAGTATCACCTTATTTCTTTGCATCCACTATTTCACACTCTAATTGAGTAGTTTGTGCATGGCAAAATACTGCCACATAAAAAGTGTGGTTTTTAAATACCAACAGCTCTTTAGTGCTGATTCAGAGCGTACAAAAATTTCATCCAAAACCTAATCTCCACCTTAATATTGCAAGATTTTCATACATCAAACTAATATGCTGACGATATACGGCCTATGATTCCATTAACATCAAATAAGAAACGACTTGTGTTTTTTATACATTTGATAGATTATGAAATCGTTCGTAAATATTTAGCGACCTGAATTTAGGAAGTAGAATGTCACGAGCGCTCAGGTGTCATCAAAACAAAAAATGACAAGCGATGTACACCATAGATACATGACCTAAAATTATATATACGGAGGATTAAGTGATGAAAGCTTTATTAATAGCAATTACTTCATTGGTATTTATTTCGGGGACAGCACTTGCAGATATCCCAAAGTCAGGCGTTATTGAATTCCATACTGGTTGGGGGTGCGACTACTACACAACGGCCGGCTCAAATGAAGCCATGGTGGGTGGAGTTAATTGTCAGGGCTTTACATTTTCTTCAGATGGTTCAGCAATGCTGCATGAGGGAGTAGCAGGTTGCTACGGAGCATTTGATGTTAATGGTGATATCGCCGGCAAATGTTCTTGGAGCGATGCCGATGGAGATAATGTTTACACCAATTTTGATGGTAACGCCGGAGTCAATCAAGGCAATAATTATATTACTGGTGGTACAGGTAAATATGCTGGAATAACTGGTCAAGGACCTTGGACGTGTAAAGGTACGGCAGGGATTGAGTCAATGTGCAATCAGAGTTTGACTTATGAAATCAGATAGTTAGTCAAATTTTACCGAGCTAATTATTAGCATGGTCTTGACTGGGCGCCCACGGGCGCCTTTTTTGATTAAGATAGCATTAAGCAAAGAGATACCTATTCGATATTTACTTAAATTCCGCTCGACGTGCGAACTGATCATATAAGTATTTGTCGTAGTGATTGTTGTATTTATCGCCTTTAATTTATAGAGTTTAGTGATAACTAGGGTAGCAAAGACCTATGAAAAAAGAGTTTTCCCAGACCGAAATTAGCGAAATTATCGAAATGGCGCTCTCTGATCACGCAAGCTTCAAAAATATAAGGGAAGTGCATGGGATTAGGGAGACAGAAGTAAAAGCTCTCATGCGAAAAAATCTAAAAATTGGATCATATAAAGCTTGGCGAAAGCGAGTGCGTTTATTTTCCGATAGGAGGGCAACCTACAAGTAGCACTAAACGTCGCTCAATTACGAGTGCGAACCAGTGAACATCCACATATCTATCTTCTTCAAGCAATTAGGTCGGCCGTTCCGTCACGTGGAACCATAGTTCATTGAGTCTTATTGAGACTTAGACTCCATCTTCTTTCACGATTCTTTTTTTGGCAAATATACTCAATTTTGTTATTTACTGTGCTTTTCTGTCGATATTCAGAATTTTCTCTTGATTACTCTTGATCAGCGCTAACCAACCTAGTCATGTCCGCCAAATATACACGCTCAAGTTATTGATTTACATAAATAACATAAGTTTTTAGAATCAAAGATTAGAAGCATCCAGCTTCATTCAACCGATGTTAACCGCGTAACGCAGAACCACAAGATCAAAGCAGCTTACAACTTATAATTTGATTAAGTATAGTGCACGTTAGTTTGATCAATTGTTAAGATCGACAACTGAGACAACGAAAAATAAGCTGATGTCTAACTGTAAGAGAAACGAGGATATATGGCATTTAATCATAAAATCGAGAAATTGTTGTTCGCGAGTCGTTGGTTATTAGCTCCCTTTTACATCGGACTGGTATTCGCTTTGGCGATATTACTAGCTAAATTCACGCAAGAGATATTTCATTTTATTCCAGGAGTACTCGCTTCTTCCGAGAGTGATGTTCTACTATTCGTGTTAACGCTGATTGATTTGTCGTTAACTGGAAATCTTTTGTTGATGGTTATCTTTGCTGGTTATGAGAATTTCGTTTCTCATATTGACGTTGGAGACGACGCCCATCGTCCTAGCTGGATGGGGACAGTGGATTTTAGTGGTTTAAAAATAAAACTTATTGGCTCAATTGTCGCAATCTCAGGTATCCATTTATTAAAGCAATTTATGAATATGGAAGCGGTCAACAAGGAAGATCTGAAATGGATGCTACTCACTCATGCCGCTTTTGTCATTTCAGGGGTATTGTTAGCTGTGATGGATTATTTTGCATCCAAAACAAAAGTGAAATGAGTGATGTGTCATTAATCGAAATTAATATTTAATCTATTTCTCACTCATAAGATCTCAGCAAGCTACTAACTTCAATTTATACGTATTAGCTTTTCTGCCCGGCAGCATATCGTTGCCCATCGAAGAATAAATAAAAATAAAAATTCAATTTATTTCACCTCTACACGTACCACCGAATGAGGGATACCTCATGTTGTCACATTTAGTTCTAACACCGTCAGTAATGGGTCTTAATAATGAAATGCAATATTAGACCCAGCGAGTCAGTTTCTCAGTCGATATCCAGTAGAAAATATCCAGGATACAATTCCAAGCAGTAGCGCGCTAAACAAGCCAATGGCTACCAAGGATAGAGTGACAGGTACATCTGAGACATCGAAAAATGCCCACCTAAAACCAGAAATAAGATATACCGCGGGGTTAAAAAGCGTTATCGTTTGCCAGACTTGCGGTAATATTTTTATGGAATAGAAACTCCCTCCCAAGAAGACAAGCGGGGTCAAAATCAGAGTCGGCACTATATTAAGTTGTTCAAAATTGCGGGAACAAATCCCGATAATAAATCCGAGCAAGCTGAAAGCCACAGAGGTAATGAACAAGAAAAACAACATCACCAACGGATGCGCTATTGTGATCGGGACAAAGAGGTATGACACGGCGAGAATAATCAATCCCAATGCGATGGATTTTGTCGTCGCCGCACCGACGTAACCGATAACCATTTCCCATGGAGAAATAGGTGCAGACAATGGCTCGTAGATGGTGCCGAGATACTTAGGGAAATAAATACCAAAAGAAGCATTCGCCACTGACTGAATAATCACAGTAAGCATAATGAGTCCAGGAACTATAAACACACCGTAAGGGACACCATCAATCATAGTCATTCGACTACCTATAGCTGATCCAAAGACAACAAAATAAAGGATGGTTGAGATTACGGGCGAAGCAATCGATTGCAGCGGAGCGCGAAAGGAACGGGCCATTTCGAAATGATAGATAGCCCTCATTGCATAGATATTCATTAATTCTTCTCCTTAGCTACCAAATCGACAAAAATATCCTCCAAAGAACTCTCATAGGTCTGCAAGTCTTTTATAACGATATTCTCCGTCGCCAAAGCGGCTAATACCGAGTGAACATCAGTACTCTTCATGCTGGCGTCATATCGATAGAGAAGTCGAGAGCCACTATTTTCAATCTGAATGTCAAACCGTATCAAGCTTTTAGGAATGTCTGTCATGGGCTTCTCCAACTCGACACATAACTGTTTTGTGCCTAATCGCTTCATCAATTCATTTTTTTCTTCGATCAAAATGATCTTCCCCCCATTGATTACAGCCACTCGGTCAGCAATCTCTTCAGCCTCTTCAATATAGTGCGTGGTCAGCACGATCGTGACACCGCGTCGTTTTAAATCCTTAATGACCGTCCATGTATCACGACGCATATCAACATCCACTCCCGCCGTTGGCTCGTCCAAAAAAAGAATTTTGGGTTCATGACTGAGCGCTTTCGCAATCAAAACCCGGCGTTTCATACCCCCTGAAAGTTCTCGAATTTGAGTATTTCGCCTATCCCACAAAGAAAGCTGGCGTAATATATTTTCGATATGAGCTCTATCTTGTTTCTTACCAAAAAGGCCTCGCGACAAGTTGACCGTTCCTAAAACCGTCTCAAATGGCTCTAGCGTCATTTCCTGAGGAACAAGTCCGATAAGTGAGCGCGTCTTACGGTAGTCTCTTACGACATCAAAACCAGCGATCGTTACAGAACCATTAGTAAGCGTCGTCAAGCCGCAAATTATGGAAATTAATGTTGTTTTACCTGCGCCGTTCGGTCCAAGAAGCGATATGATCTCACCTTCATTGATTTGAACAGAGATATCATCAAGCGCACGATAGCCATCCGCATATTGCTTCGTCAATTTTTTTATCTCAATAATCGCACTCATAAATGGTGTTTTTTCCTAAAATAATATTGTTTTATTTGTTACCTGTATCGACAATTTCAAACCGGTAACGTTCCGACCAGTAATTGATTAGAGCCAAGTTAAGGATCGAACATCAGACTTACCTGATTGCGCCAACGGTCAGGATGTTCTGCATCATTAAACACTGGACGGTCACGATGAATTTGAAAACCGACCGCATCACATATTAAAGTAAAAAACATAACAGGAGTGCTCACTCCATGAACATGCAGGCGGAGTATCGAGCCGAACATACATGATCGATAGATATCCTCATAAACACACTATAAATTGAGATTAATGATAGTTTATGACTCGTATCTATCTGAAGTTAATGTATTTTTATCATCACGAGAGTAAGAAAGGCATACAGATATGAAAGCCATTGGTTATACACAAATGGGGTCGATAGAGAATGCTGGTTTTACCGAATTTTCAACTGACACACCTGAGATTGGCGTGCATGATCTACTTGTCGAAGTGCATGGCGTTTCATTGAACCCTGTTGATACGAAGCTTCGCAAACGTGCCGAACCTGAGGGAACTCCAAAAGTCCTCGGTTATGATGCAGCAGGCATCGTTAAACAAGTTGGTAGTGCTGTATCAAAATTCAGCATCGGCGACGAAGTCTTTTACGCTGGCGACATAACCCGCCCCGGCACAAATTCAGAACTCCATGCTGTTGATGAACGCATCGTTGGTAAAAAACCATCTTCACTTGGCATGGCTGAAGCAGCCGGTATTCCTTTAACTGCCATAACAGCATGGGAACTCCTCTTTGACAGTCTCTGCGTTACAAATAACGCGAATGACGAACTTCTTGTCATTGGTGGTGCTGGGGGTGTTGGTTCTATTCTCATCCAACTTGCAAAAAAACTGACCAATCTTTCTGTTATCGCAACGGCGTCCCGCCAAGAGAGCATTGATTGGGTCAAAAAAATGGGAGCAGATCACGTCATTAATCATAATGAGCCTATTGATGTGCAGATGAAAACCTTGGGCATTCAACCAAAATATGTTGCTGCTTTGACAGGCACTGAGGGTCATTTTGATGCCATCATTTCACTGATAAAGCCTCGTGGCGCAGTTGCCTTTATTGATGACCCGGAAGTGCTGAACATTAAATCAGGTAAGCAAAAGGCAATTCGTTTTGCTTGGGAATTCATGTTCACTCGCCCAATGTTCAACACTACCGATATTGATGAGCAACACAAATTGCTCAACCGTGTTTCTGAAATGCTGGACGATGGGACACTTATCTCAACAGTGACAAAAAATCTAGGTAAGATCAGCGCTCAGACCCTTACTGAAGCTCATACGCAACAAGAAAGCGGACGAGTGATCGGTAAAAACGTTCTCGAAGGCTTTTATTAATAAAGGCGCCTAAAAACCTTCGGATCCCATTTTTGAGAAACGTTAACAATGTTATTAAATACGCCAATTTGCAAGTATGGCTGGACTGCATCCGACTTCACACTGAAAGATGCACATGGTCAAAACTTCACTATGAGTGATCACATTAGCGAGCATGGTCTTCTGATTACTTTCATATGCAATCACTGCCCTTACGTTCAAGGCATTGCAGAACGTTTGGCGAGCGATAGCAAGCAATTGACAGCGGAAGGCATCAATGTGATTGCCATCATGTCAAATGACTATGAAAATTATTCGGCAGACTCCCCAGAAAATATGAAAGTGTTTGCCAAAAAATATGACTTTGTATTTCCCTATCTCATTGATGAAGACCAATCAGTCGGTAAGGCGTATGGGGCGATATGCACTCCAGAATTTTTTGGTTTCAATTCAGATGGAAAATTGCAATATCGAGGTCGCATTGATGACGCCACAATGGGGACTACAAACAGCAGGAATCCAGAACTCTTAAATGCTATGCGTCTGATCGCTAAAACTGGAAGAGGCCCTGCCCAACAAACCCCCTCGATAGGTTGTTCCATTAAGTGGCGAAATTAGTATAAAAGTCGAAATCCTCGAAACTCGCCAGTATCATAGCTAATGCTGATAGCCAGAGGCGACCTTGAACCGAAACTAAAACATGGTAGATGATTTTTCCATTATTATAGAATCGAAAAATGTCGATCCATGCGTAATTAGTGCCTTATGGCCATTGTTGATAACACTGAAGTACCATAAGGTCGCCTTGGGCAATAGCCCGTTTGAAATAAACCTTCTTTCCGGGATACCCGCCCTGCATTCGCTCAAAATATTCGATGGAAGGCGCCTTCCCATCAGCCACCTCAGGATTGTGTTGTATGCATACGTCACCAACACACTGTTCGATTGCGTCACGCGACTCACATTGATTGAACATCAAGTCATAAAATGCCTGCGCAGTAGTTTAATTCACTCAATATTTTGTTGCAGTCCAATATCATGCCTAACTAAATATACTGTTTGTTGAAATCATTATGGATCATGCAATTTAAGGAGCGACTGCACATGCTGAGATAATTTATAGAGTCTTTCTCAATGATGTAAAAAAAGGAAACTAGGATTTAAATGTATTTTTTTTTGTTTCGTAGTAAAGTTTTGATATGCATATTCTATTTATTATTCCTCTATTCTTAATATCGCTTGTCCCGCTGGTCAGCTGGAGCGAGTCTATGGATGACTTGGTATTACAAGACGGTCTTTTTTACATGCGAGCCTCTGACACGCCCTTCACGGGTGAACTTGATGACAGACGTACTAAAGGGTCAATTAAAAATGGTAAGCAAGAAGGGGCTTGGGTTGCTTATTGGCCAAATGGAGCATTATCGTCGAAGGGTAATTACAGTAAGGGGAAGCAAGAGGGAGCCTGGGTTTATCACTTCGACAATGGGCGTTTATGGAGCGAGGAGAATTGGAAGAACGGGAAGCAAGAAGGGGTCTGGCATACATATTGGGACAATGGAAAATTACGCTCTAAGGGTAATTACATTAATGGCAAACAAGATGGTGCTTGGGTTAGTTACTGGAAAGATGGCGAAGTCTCTGAATGGGAAACTGGAATATTTAAAGATGGAGTGAGAATAGGTGACTAAAGATCGAAAACAATTTTTTTGCATTCAGAAATTAAGTACCACTCCAATCAAAACTGAGTGGTGGGAACTTTAAGCCTACGAACGCTTACTGGCTTAACAATAAGCCTGCGCTAGAACCCTACGTAACGGACAAAGTCTGCAGGCTCTTCTCGATCGGCACGCACGCCATTAGCAGCAAATGAATCATCAGGATATCCCATGGCAATACAGGTCATGATAATTTGATCCTCGGGGATGTTGGCCACTTCCCTGACAATATCTGAACGCATAATGCCTTGACCGTTAATAACTGTGCCAAGCCCCCTGTCCCAAGCTGCCAGTACAATGCCGTAGCAAAGGGCACCCAAGTCAAAATGCACAACTGCCCCAGGATCCAGGTTTCGATCGTAAGTTAACACAAGGGATACTGGCGCATCGAACTGTCGAAATCCTCGCATCACCCAATCCTGCCTCTTGTCTTTGTCTTCACGAGCAATTCCCATGGCCGCAAACAATTTCTTGGCGATAGCCACTTGGCGAAAACGATGCACACCTTCATATTCCTTGTGACTATTAATATCACGCTTTGGCTCAGCGCCCGCCAGCATTTCCTCCATGTTTCGCGTACGCACCTCATCAAGAGCTACTCCAGTCACCACATGCACATGCCACGGTTGAGTATTCATTGAGGAAGGGGCCCTTCTCGCTGAATTAATAATGTCTTCAATCAGTTCACGTGGCACTACATCCTTTTTGTACCCTCTCACGCTCTGTCGACTGCTAACAACCTGTTCGAAATTCATTCTACTTTTCATCAATTATCTCTTCTCGTATCAGTCAGAAAAAAATTTATGTTATTGGTTTCTCACCAAATCTATTTGGCTCAGCATCACCGGCTTTTATTAGCCAATAAAGAAGCAAAAAAATACCTATGATGGTAACAGCGGCTAACAACCACCAGCCAGATCTATTGACATCATGGAGGCGACGCACCCCTACAGCAAGATAAGGAACACCCACCCCAACCCCGATCATAATAATCAGCGTATCTACCGATATCAATCCTTCACCAAAGTTGGACGATCCTTGAATGATACTCATCAGATTAAAGACAAAGATATCAAACAGATAAAAAAACCAATAATCGGCTCTCGAGGATCTTCCCGAAAAATTCTTATAATTAACAAAACAACGTTTCACTGATTGTACAAAAGACATATTCGAGTTTTCCATATTAATTTTTTTTACCGAACAAGATACGACAACACAAACTATACCGATGGAACTGATCAAAACCATTATCAATCTTTAAATAATAGATTTAATAAATTTAAGTTGAATATCTATTGCCTCATAAAACAAAGGCGTATCAGGATAGAGAGCACCAAAATGACCTCCGTCAATTTCATAAATTTGCTTTTTACTTTTCACCCTTCTAAACACCTCCGACTGAACATCAGTACTAATTTGCGGCATTTCATCTTGCTTACCAATCATCATTAGCACTGGTGCTTTTATGAATGGTGCTGTAACTAAAGGAGAGAAAGGAACGTCGGTTTCCGGAATGACGCGCGTAACTCTATTCTCCCAACCGCTATTCCATTGGCCGCCCTGCTCTATAAACCAGCGGAACGCTTGTATTGGTTTAAGTAAAGATGGGTTAGCCTCTTGGTCGGACGAAACAACTGGCATTGGCCCTTCTCGCACTGAATCTCCCAATTGATCAAATTCGCCAGCATAAAATATGGTTTTTAAAGCTGTTAAGCTTTCTTTTGGATTTTTAAACTCTAAAACATTTACTCCACACGATGCGGCAAATGAAATTGTGCCAGACAAGCCATCAACCAAGCCAGCCACCACTAGAACCAACATACCCGAAAAACTGTCGCCCCAAAGTATAATTTTTCCGTTATGCGATGCCACTTGCGACCTTACAAACTCAACGGCATCTGCCACACCTTTGCCTTGCACCCAAGGATTTATTGTTTGCCTGTCTTTACCTTCACTTCTTCCGAACCCAACGTGATCAAATAAAAAAACATTAAAACCATTTTTCTGAAACTCATCAGCATAACTAGACAGTGCCATCGAAACAGTTGCAGAGGTTCCATTGCACATGACAATACAAGGAGAGATTGTTGGTTCTTTTGTTGAATACCAGCGTCCTCTTAAAATTGCACCTTCGGAAATAAACTCCTGTTCAGCGAACATATAAATTACTCTATATTTTCGTTAGCATTGAACGATAAACCAACAAATTTTTTGCGACCAAACATATTTACTTTCGTGGCCGGCCGCCAGCGTAACTATCAATCGACTCATTGATATTCGCACACCGAACTTTATCTTTCGTGTAAATTTCAGCGCTAGGTTCTAGCCACGACATATCGTCAAAGCCTCCTGCTTTAATGTGCAACATTTCCGGTGCCACATGGACCTCAGAGAAAATTGGGGACCCACAGTTACTACAGAACGTACGTTTGACTGGCATACCCGAATCACCAACTGACTCATAGGTTTTTAAAAATCCCGGCTTCTGAATAGAAACTTGCTCCTTCGCATAACTAGCCACTATTGAATAGGGAGCGCTCGTCTGCTTTTTGCAATCATTGCAATGGCAATAGATTACTCTAACCGGATCACCCACTATCTCATATCGCGTTTCCCCACACAAACAGCCTCCAACACGTTCCATAATCTTCCCCTTTTGTTGTCCATCAACAGTTAAAATCAAAATTTTGCCTTTTTATCGTCGTATGCAAGCTCTTAAACGGCCGCTCGTTAACGTCCCACCTTATCACTGAGCTCTTCCCTAGTTACCTATGCCCAGCATCTGCTGATGATGCCTCAGCCATTTTCTGCATATTTTCCAATCAGGTGCATATTGTTCGACGTGTCTCCAATATCTAGCTGAGTGGTTGTGCTCGAGTAGGTGACATAACTCGTGTACAACGACATAATCAATGACACGATGAGGTGCAAGTACAATGCGCCAGTTGTACGTGATTTCTCCGCTTATGGAGCAGGAACCCCATCTTGACTTGTAATTTTTAACTTTTACAGACTTTGGCGTAACCCCTATTATTTTTGTAAAACTCTCTGTCCTCTCTTTAAGCTTCAGAAATGCCTGTCCTTGATACCAGCCCTCTAGAAGAAGTCTGACTCTTTGTTCTTCATCCTTCTCGCAATGCAGGACAGTCACGACAAGATATCTATCGACTATTTGGATTGAAGCTTGATCCCCAGCAACAACCTGAAGACAGTAGTCCTCTCCTAAATAATGAACGGTTTCACCATTGACATATTTCTTTGGTTTAAAGGTGGGTCTTAAGGACTGCTCTCTAAGTTTCTTCTTAATCCAAGGTGAGCGTTTGATTATTAAATCTCTGATGAGACTATCTGTCAAACCCTTGGGAACGGAAATTTTAACGAGAGTCCCCACAAGAGCAATCGACGCTGATTTCTTACGATCCGTCCGTTTCACCTCTACTTGAAACCCAAAACCTTCCATTACCCACCCTAAAACCTTACTCGTTCTGTACGATTTTCTCTATCAATCTTCAACAGGAAACATTCAACATTCACTACAACGGTCGGTTACTTCATGAGCCTGCATTCGAGAGTAACCAATCATCTGTAGCACCTAGGCGAGCTGTGCCAATCCATTCCCAAAAGACCAGTTTTCTTTACATACTTCGACCAAATTCACTATTACATCTTCGGAGCGAACATTAACAACAGACTGAATGTCCTGCACTAAAGTTTTATAAAAAATTTTCTTTAGTTCAGGGCCACGTCCCTCATTCAAAGTAATCTGAATTAATAGAATTTGATTTGAGTACTCCATTCCATGAAATGAAGAGGCAATATTTAAGTCGCACAAGGCGTGGCGACCTATCACCTGAAACTTGTCCCCATCGGGCACGCTGAATACTTCTTGTAGAGTTTTAAAAACAGCATCACCGATCAACCTGACTTCGAAATCGGCCCATTCATCGCTAGTATCAATTCGTACTAATGGCATAAACACCTTCTCTTTATAAATTTAAATCCGTGAGATAAATGATAGCTGAACACGCTATAACAGTCCCTGCAGACTGTATGACCGAGTATATCGATATCCAGCATATTAATAAATCAACTCATGACAACATTGATTTCATCAAAACTAATACTGAGTAGACTACGATTTAGCTGGAAACAAGTGGTCTTTTTTTGATTTGATCTGCCTACATACGTTTATTTGTGAATGTCAGCAAGTAAACAGGCCATCCAACACAAACTGCGTTGCGGCTTAACTAAAGCGCCTTACTGAACGAACACAGGCCAAACCTCACCTCGACTTACTCGCACCTGGTGCAATTTAATATAGTCGTGACTTTAGATGAAAAATTGCACGAAAAGAACGATGTGTTATATATTAAGTTTGTATGTATTTCACATACGCAGTTTCATATCTACTAATAAATAACATTGGAGGATGAATATGAAAGCTTTTATCACGAGTTTAAGTTTATTTTTGGGGCTCTTAGCTACACCTGCGGTTGCGGGCCATCATGCGGCCACCATGACCTATGGTGGAGATTGGGTTGATGTTGTTGCGGTTGCACATGGTGACTTCATGCGCATGTCTGGCGTATTTCGTGGGACCAATATAACGACATTGGAATCGGGTGATGTTATTCATACAAATTTTGTATGCCCTGGCTGGTGGGATGCCTCGACCGGCGGAAATGGTGCATGCAACATGACAGAACCGACTACTGGAGACCTTTGGGTCCTATCCTGGGACTGTGATGCTACGGGAAATTGCACAGGTGATGTCAAAGGTGGAACAGGTCGATTCGAAGGCGCCTCTGGATCTCTTAAGTGGGTCAACAACAATGGTTGGGGAGAAGGTGCAGGTACATTTTTGTTGAAGTAAGAAGTTTTACATTCATGCACAGTTAACTCGCCGAGTTAGTTGTGCATGAATGGTATGATCAGCTTATTGAGGGAAATCAATAAATTCCGCACCCGTTCCAACAGACACTCTTCAGTCTACTGCACTCGATACCAAGTCTGCGTGCGACCTAATAACGAGATGCCACTATAACCGCGAACACGCATAGATTGATCATCGGTTTCCACGGTCAATTTACATCGATATGTCTTGCCATTATTTGGATCCATAATGTAGCCGTCTTTCCAAGACGCACCACCTCCGTAGAGCCCCCACATAATCTTCATACCAATAACTGGCTGGTCTTTAAGCGAGCCCTCACAATCACGACACAACTGCTCAGGATCATCACCGGGAAGAGAAATGATGTCCTCAATAGTGCCTTCAATCGTATCCCCCGCAACAATAATTCGTATGAATGAACGTTCACGGCCTGTCTCGTCATCAATCGTTTTCCACAGACCAACGGGGCTAGCCGCCAAAGCCACAGATGTGGCATAAACGCATGCAAGTGCGAACATTGAAGAAAGTGTAGTTTTCATTATTAATCTCTAGCCACAATCTGAAACTGTTAATTTAGTAAGACAGCAAACCGTCTCGAGATCGCGCAAATCGACGTTACAATTCATGAGGACGCACAGCTACCGAAATATCCAAACAAGCATCCTGATTCTGTATTAGCCCCCGCGAACGGGATACCCTAAAAGAGTGCTCCTCTTTATGCGGACTCAGTTTCTCCACCAGCATCGCGCCAATCAGGGAACCCACCCACATTCCTTATTTTTTTATAACCCATCTCTATTAGTGTTTTTCCAGCAAGTGCAGCCTGTCCGCCGGCGCCACAAACAAGAATGATCGTAGCTTCTTTAGTTAACGCTGAGTTATGAAAAGGGCTATCAGGGTCTGCTGCAAATTCAATAAATCCACGAGGTATTCTGAGTGCACCAGAAATAGTTCCGGAGTCTGCTATTGCAGCAGAATCACGAACATCAACAAAGAGTGCTTCCTTTGTTTTATGCAGGGCAATACCTTCAGTAACTGTTACACGCTCAACTACACTATTGGCTTCACTCAGATAGTCCTTCGAATTTTTCATATTTCATCCTTCTAGTTAAAAGAAAAAACACTCTAAATAAAAATCATTCTAGAGCCCCGTTGATCTGTGAGCAGACTATATATCGGACCCGCTAATAACGAGGCAATCGTATGCAGTATACGGTCTACTATTAATGCTTATCCTTGTCCATTTCCATAATGACAAATTCACCATTAATAGACTCAACGTAAAACAACACGTGGTCATCTGGCTTTAGCATATCAAGCTTTCTAGGGTCTTCTACGTTAAACACCATAGTCATTGGCGGCATCTCAATAGAAGCGATTTCCCCATGCCTTAGGGTTATCTTATTTAGCTCTCTGTTAATATTAATAACGATACCGTGGGCCCTTGGACACGAAATGGCATCAACGCACGCAACGCTGTTTGGCCGGTCGTGCATTGAATCATGCTCTTTGCTGTTCGCCTCATGGTGCCCCGCATGCGGAGTGGCGACAAAGCTGAATAGCGCCATCAGTCCTATTAAAATTTTGCCTTTACATTGACTCATATTTCATCCTTATCTTAAGAGTGGTCGTGTTTTCCTGGTTTTCTAATTTGAACCTCAATAGCCTCGTTGAGATCTTGGGAGCCTGACATGAGAGACTTGCCGGCGCGGTCAGTTCGTATCGCTTCAGGGCTTGGCTCATCAACTGGACTTGCTTGACTGCCTAGCGGCTGCTGATACCAACCAGGGTCCGAATAATCATTAGGAGCCTGATCTTCTCTGACCTTCAGCACACTGAACATACCGCCCATTTCAACGGAGCCGTAAGGTCCTTGACCAGTCATCATTGGAATTGTATTTTCCGGCAGAGGCATTTCCATCTCACTCATGTCCGCCATGCCTCGTTCTCCCATCACCATGTAGTCCGGAATCAAGTCACTGATTTGCTCTGCCACACCTCGATGATCAACACCAATCAAGGTTGGCACATCATGTCCCATCGCATTCATTGTGTGATGGCTTTTATGACAATGAAAAGCCCAATCGCCTGGCTCACTCGCAGTAAATTCAATTTGGCGCATCTGGCCAACCGCAATATCTGCCGTCACCTCAGGCCATCTGGCTTGAGGCGGCGTTGCCCCCCCATCTGTCCCAGTAACCTCGAATTCATGTCCGTGCAAATGTATTGGATGATTCGTCATAGTTAAATTACCAATACGAATACGAATTCGGTCATTCAACCGCACATTCAGTGAGTCTATTCCGGGGAATACCCTACTGTTCCACGTCCATATATTGAAATCCGTCATAGTCATAATTCTGGGAGTATAGCTACCCGGCTCAATATCATAAGCATTCAATAAGAAGCAGAAATCACGATCTACGGGACCTATGGCTGGACTTGTTTGCTTCGGATGCGTCACCCAACACCCCATCATTCCCATAGCCATCTGCGTCATTTCATCCGAGTGAGGATGATACATAAAAGTACCTGCACGCCTAGCCGTAAATTCGTACACGAATGTTTTTCCTGGCTCTATAGCTTTTTGATTCAAGCCGCTAACACCATCCATACCATTGGGCAAACGTTGCCCATGCCAGTGGACGCTCGTCCGCTCGGGCAATCGATTAGTCACAAAAATTCGAACACTATCCCCTTCAATCACCTCAATGGTTGGCCCTGGACTTTGCCCGTTATACCCCCATAAATGACCTATAAAACCAGGCGCCAACTCTCTAATTACAGGCTCCGCTACCAGATGGAATTCTTTAACGCCTTCGTTTAATCTCCATGGCAAAGTCCACCCGTTCAGCGTAGTGACTGGGGTATAGCGGCCCTCGTGCTCTATCGGTGAAACTATCGTGTCGGATCTATCCTGAGTAACAATCTCAGGCAATGCGGCAAGAGCGCTTCGAGCAACAGTGCTCGCAGCGGCAATCCCTCCCGCGGCAGTCAAAAATTTCCGTCGAAATCTATCCATTTTTAATGCGCTTGTTTATCGCTCGTTTGGTTGTTTTGTATTTCGCTCAAGACCATACTCATCGGGTTTCCGATCAAAGATGCATCAAGAGCCACATGAGAAACCCAAAACTGTCTCTTACTTTCTATCGCACCCAGCACCGCGGATATCTGTTCACGCGAGTCCGCCAAAAGTTCAAACACCCCAATGATCATGCCGTTATACCTCAACAAGTTTTCCTCGGAAATGACCTTTTGAAGAGGTACGACCTCATCGCGGTAATGTTTTGCGATTTCGTAGGAGACTAGATACGTTTCATATGATTGTCGTAGCTCAATGACGGCAATTTGAACCACATGTTGATATCGATAAACGGCGGATTGAGTACGTTGACTCATAGCCTCTCGCCTTTGATCGCCCCAATCGAAAACAGGTAGTACGATCTCTAATTCAAAACCATCTGAAGAGGAACGCTCGTCACCGAACTTGGTTTCATCAATCAAAGACATTTCAACATCAGTGAAACTGGTTAAAAACTCTAGTCCTTGAGCCTCACCCAACATCAACACTTCATTTTTAGCAAGCCTGACGTCAATTCGATCTTGATTAGCAGCCTGCTCGATCGCCTCTACTGTGACAATTTGACCCGGTAGTTCAGGCAACTTCAGAGGCAATTTTAAATTACGCTGCTGAGTACTATTTAGGCCCAATAAACGAACTAAATTTTCTCGGGCCATAGATGCCTCATGTCTGGCCAACGCATTCTTAGTAGCGAAGCCCGCATAATAGGCTTGCTCCCGCGCACGCTCTAACTTGTTGAAGTTACCCACCTGCTCCATTCGCCTTGATAACTCTGCGCTTGCTGCTGCGCTTTTCATCGCTTTATTTGAAAACTCTCTGGACTCTTCAGCTGCGATCGCACGCACCCACGCCAGCTTCGTTTCTGTCAAATGCTTAATAATAGAAGAAGTTATATTTAATTGAATTAAATCAACTTGAGAGCTTGCGAGAGATTGTCTCTTTGGAAGCGTTAGCAAATCAAAGATTCCTAACGTCAGCACTCTGGTTATCTCTAACTCATTGGGAGATGAGAGTCGTTCAAATGCCAACTTAGGATCTGTCTCTTATACACATCTGACGCTGCCGACGATATGCAGTGTGTAG
>OJFL01000272.1_pt1 | contig 28974 bp, 25 predicted proteins | sample 1594131 | NCBI WGS metagenome assembly OJFL01 (sample SAMN05416782, study PRJEB24817) | seawater metagenome | isolation source: Sea water | place: Canada:Atlantic | collected 2013-07 | reverse complement strand
GAGATTTCTGCCTGTCTCGTGGGCTCGGAGATGTGTATAAGAGACAGGCTCAGGTGTGTTGCTGAAGCAAAACTCACTTTTGCCAATACCCGGACGATCAACGGCGATTAACCGAAGGCCACTTAGCCGGGCTTGCTCATGAAAGAGGCATGCTTCGAGGCGGGAACTGCCGTTTGAGTGGAAAAATAGAACTGGCAGCCCATCAGGACAGCCGAACTCACTCCATGCCAGTATTCGTGAGGAAGCGAGACGCAGTGTATTGAATTCGGCTTCTAACCATCCAGTCTTAGTTGCGGTTGAGGTGACTACAGCACTGACAGCAAGTTTCGTGAGGTGCGTCTTCCCCTTCAAGCGTTCGTTACTTATTGTCATTCCAACGCTCCGTGTGACCTTCAATTCGCATCCAATCCTCGTCTGACGCAAGGCTTGGCGCGGAAAGCTCTCGACAGAGGGATATTAACGTGGGAATATTTCCCACGTCAACCTGAAGCAGCCTAAGCACAGGCCGGATTGGAAAACGATTTCCCACAGGACTGTCACAGGACTATCAAAGGACTATACTGAGCATATGTCCCAACAAAACACAGACAAGCAACAGGCTTCGAGCCTTGTATTAGCTGCAATTGCGAAAGCCTTGAAGCCAATTGTTCGCTTGCTTCTTCATTACGGTATAGGCTACCCACAGCTCATCGCACTCCTTAAGCACCTTTACGTCGGTATTGCGGAAGAGGAGTTGAATACACCCGTCAAGCGCATCTCCGATAGTCGAATCACCCTCTTAACCGGTGTGCATCGTAAAGACGTTGCTAGACTTAGAAACGTCAGCCCCGAAGAGCAAGGCGAGCTAACAAAGAGCTTTCTAAGCAACGCCTCGACCGACAGTACAGCCTCACTAGGCGCCCGCCTGGTTGCCGAGTGGCTTGCGAACCCGCGGTTTTTAGAAGGCGGGATTGATGGCAACCCACCCGCTCCACTTGCCATTCGAACCACCGAGAACAGCGACCACCCCGATTTTCAGGAATTGGTCGAAAAAATTTGTAAAAAAGACATGCGCGCCCGATCCGTTTTGGACGAATGGCTAAGACTTGGGATCGTCAGCATAACCGGCGAGTACGTAACACTTAACACCGAGGCCTTCGCTCCAACGAAAGGCCTAGACGAAAAAGCGTATTTTTTCGGCCGCAATATTCAAGACCATGTAGAGGCCGGCGCGAGCAATCTTCGGGGTACTACCGCCCCTTTTTTCGATCGCAGTGTTTTCTATGACCGACTCTCACTTCAATCGATAGACGAACTCACAGCGCTGTCCAAAAAAGGGGCAAGCGCCCTTCTTACTCAGATTAATTCTCGAGCTCACAGCCTACAAGAAAGGGACAACCCGCCCGCCTTAGCTTCCGGCTCGTCCCCTGAACTCGCTTCTGGTCACGCGCCTGATGCTAGTAGCAAGGCAAAAAGCCAAGAGCAATTTAGATTTAATCTCGGTATATTTAACTACCACACCGCCTCCGAACAGAAAGCCGAGACTAGCAGTGATGATTAACCTGAAGGCAAAGAGCGCACCCCTGCGAATGCTGACGACTGTCGACACAGTTATGAGCGCTTTGCCTTTCCGCTTAGTGCTAGCTCTCGTAGTCGCTTGTTTATTGATCCTCGGCTCGTTCAGGCCTGCAGCAAGTGATCGAAGAGGCGGAGACGAGGGCAGCGGTGTCGGGGGTACTGGAATATTAGACCTGCCTGGTACAGGTTTGGGGGGTTCTGGTCTCCGTCCTTTCTTGGGCATTGTTACGCCACCGGGCTCTCCCCTAGAGATAGCGTCAGCCCAGCTGGCGATAGACGGCCCTTCGCGCGCGTCAACTAACGAAATCGTCGTTTTACACGAGCCTTATCTCCCTTTAACGAGTCCAGACCTCGACCCCAAACCTGCTTCGCCCCCTGTGAGCGTGACCCGTGTGAATTCGACCGTTGCGAGAGTGCTGGATGCTGAGCCGCTTTCAGTGAATACCCTAGCGCACCCTATCGGTCTATCGCAGGCACCGAGTATAGAGGGCTTTATAGAAACTGCTATGACATCGTTGGCAATCGACTACGAGCATCGATCAGCGGGAAGCCTCAGTATTACGGAGTCAATTGAATACAGCACACAGGACAACAACTCAGTGCTGGCATTAAGCGCCATCGCGTTAGCAGACACTGCAGTAGCGGATCCGACTGAGCCAGGTAACCGAGCAGAGCCACTCGTGTGGAAAGACATCGCCAATTGGTTAAATGCCAATGCGGCAAAGGCCGCCGAGGCAAACGCGGCAACAGCGAAAGAATGGACTAACGAAAACAGTGACAATCTCGCTATAGCAGAGATGGCGCGAGCTACAGGCATTAGACGGCCTCAGTTACCCCCTCTACAGCGGGCGAGGCCTTTGCAGCGCGCCGCTATTCTACCGCCAAGAGTGCGTCCGCTTGGGCTTTAATCGGCTGGGCCGAAGGCACACGCGAGCTAAATCAAAGACGATACGCTAGCTGGAGGTACAGGGCTCGATCGGCGCTGGCCGACGTGAGCCCAGCACTCATAAGCGCAGTCAATGACCACGCGGGAGTCAACTCCCAACCAGCATAAACGCTTACTTCTTTCACATCGCCGAAGAATTGCGAAGCGGTTGCACGGTAGTCATAAATCAAACCCGCACTTGTTTTCGACGTCATCCTGCGCGCTATTCCAACTTGTGCAAAACCTGAGCTTTCAATATCGGCGAAGACGGCAGAGTCGCCGCGATTACTATACCCTGCTGTCGCGAAGACAGTGTTCTCCCCAAGGTAAAAAGAGGACTCCAATTGAAAGGACACGTCTCGCTCACCGGTACCGAGATTCTTCTCCACACTGGCTGTTGGAATTTTAAGACTCATGCGAGCGCCAAGCGAGAAGGATTCCCCGAATAGCCTAGGCAGCCTGCTATCATCAATCCCAATCGTTCGGGTATAGCCAAGCTCGAGCAAACTATCACCAGTGCCCGAATAGCGGCGAACCGAATAGGCGGCGACAGCACGCGTTACGCCACCGAGATTGACAAGTACATTGCCAGGTCCTTCAACGCGAAGCTTGGCGACGGAGATCTGGCCGCTCCAGCCACCTTTTTCCAACGCCCAACTTAGTGGAAGATAGGTGATACGCGTCTTATCCAAGGCGCCAAAGCCGCCATCGGCGTAATAAAGCCCTAAGGCAACCTGCTGCTCGACACCGCGCAAGAGGTCTGCGCCCTGCGCGGCAAGGCCAACGGGTAGAGCGCTCAGTAGGACGCAAAGCAGCGCGCTCGGGCCTAGCCTAGAGGCGGTATTAGTCCTGACCATTGACTCCCTCAAAATCGAGGCAGACCGAGTTGATGCAATAACGAAGACCAGTTACTGCTGGGCCATCGTTAAACACATGACCCAGATGCGAATTGCAGCCGGTACACACCACTTCAGTGCGCTGCATACCGTGACTGTTATCCGATCTCTCTTCGATTGGCGCCGCCGAGGCCGGTAAAAAGAAACTCGGCCAACCGCACCCAGAGTCGAACTTAGTATCGGAGAGGAACAACACCTCGCCACAGCCCTTACAGCGATAATTCCCTTGCTCGTTTTTGTCCCAAAACTCGCCCGTGAAAGCACGCTCTGTCCCCTGCTTGCGCATGATAGCGAAAGCTTCGGGACCAAGTTTTTCTAACCACTCCGCTTCTGTTGAAGGCAGTTCGTCAGCGCCGATATTTTTATTGGTTATATCGTTCATATTATTCGTCCGGTAAGTACCCGCCTCGGGTTCAGACCTAGTCGAGAGCCCGAGAGGAGTCGCTGCCGCGCAACTAAGTTGCTAGGGAGCAGAGTAATTATTGCGTTACACTTCGAGACGCGTAGCCTATCGCTAAACGACATGACTATCTAGTTAGCAAACACCACTTAGCGAATCGGAGATTTTCTCCGCAGCCGGCGCAACTTATCGAAACGACTTATCGAAACGAGCAACAGGGTCTAAGAGGCACATGAAGACAAAAGAGATCAAGCAGTCAGACAAGCTAGGCATGGTTTGCTATGACATCAGAGGCCCAGTACTCGAACGCTCAAAGCAGCTCGAAGAGGAAGGACATCGCATTCTCAGGTTGAACATCGGCAACCCAGCCGTGTTTGGGCTAAATGCCCCTGATGAAATAATCCAAGATGTCATTCGCAATCTACCGACTGCCGAAGGCTACTGCGACTCCAAAGGTCTATTTTCTGCTCGTAAAGCGATCATGCAGGAGTGCCAGCGTTTAGGTGTTATGGATGTAGAGATCGATGATATCTATTTAGGCAATGGCGTAAGCGAGCTCATTACGCTTTCGATGCAGGCACTTCTCAATAATGGCGATGAAGTACTTATACCTGCGCCAGATTACCCATTATGGACAGCCGCCGTCTCGCTAAGTGGTGGCAATCCTATCCATTATCATTGTGACGAACAGGCTGATTGGTTTCCTGACCTTGTCGATATCGAATCGAAAATCACGGCCAACACACGCGCATTAGTAGTCATTAACCCCAACAACCCAACAGGGGCCGTCTATTCTAAAGAGCTTTTGGAAGGGATAATCGAACTTGCTCGCAAACACTCACTGATACTTTTTGCCGACGAGATTTACAGCAAAATCGTCTACGACGAGGCGGAACATATTCCGCTTGCCTCACTCAGCAGCGATGTCTTCACCGTGAGTTTTAATGGCCTTTCAAAATCTTATCGACTCGCAGGCTTTCGCTCCGGCTGGATGATTCTAACGGGGCCAAAACACCTTGCTAAGAGTTACATTGAAGGCATCGAAATACTCAGCAACATGAGACTCTGTGCCAATGTTCCTGCGCAGCTCGCTGTCCAGACTGCATTGGGCGGCTACCAGAGCATCAACGACTTAGTTTTACCTACTGGGCGCCTGCGACGCCAAAGAGATACTGCTTGGGAACTCCTTACACAGATTGAGGGCGTAAGCTGTGTAAAGCCGCGCGGCGCACTCTATATGTTTCCCGCACTCGATCCAGCAGTGTTTAAAATCGATGACGATGAGAAACTTATTTTAGACATTTTGGAGCGAGAACAAATTCTGCTCGTCCAGGGCAGCGCGTTCAATGTTGACGACGTTCTGCATTTTAGAGTTGTTTTCTTACCGCGCGAGGAGGATCTGCGCATGGCGATTGGAAAACTAGCTAGGGTGCTAGATAGCTACCGGATCAATTGATCTCGATACCGACTGCAGCAAGCAATTGCCGGTCGGAATCGGACACATCGTGTGTGAGGCTCACACTGCAGCAGCCTAGTTCTTGACGCTGCAAAAGCGCTTTACGCAAACTATCAAAAGAGGCCGAAGACAACCCCCTTGCCGTGCTTTCACGAAAAGCGCTGTCAATAAGTCTGAGATCGAAAATATCCGCGATGATCTCCCAGCCACTCACTGCTGCATCGAACTCGTAGCGCATTCGAGATTGGGCCTCCATGACAGGCGCAGGAGACTCGACCCTCGCATTCGACTTGCCCTCATGGTCAACAATATTCGATTGAAAAAAATGCTCTTGGAGGGCGGCTAGCAGCCTGTCCGTCGCCGCTCGCTTAGCCTGAACGCTGTAACCCGCGATGTGTGGCGTGGCGAGACGCGCGGCCGCGACAATCTCCGGCGCCACGATCGGCTCATCCCGCCACACATCCGAGCAATAATTAAACGTTTTATGCGCTGATGCGTAAGCTCTAACGGCGTCTTCGTCGACAACCCCTCCGCGACACGCATTAATCAACACGCCACCTGCTGGCAGAAGCGCGAGCTCGCGCGCACCGATCAAATGGCTAGTAGAATATTCTGCAGCATTATTGAGTGGCACATGGACACAGACCACGTCGCACCTCATAACGTCGTCTAGGGCGACAAATCGGCGTGTCTCTTCTGAATGCTCAGACAACGCGCGCGGTGGATCGCAACAGAGCGTGTTGATCCCTGCTGCTTCGAGTCGCTTGTTTAACAAGCTCCCTACACACCCAACGCCGACAATACCAACAGTTGTACCAACAAAAGAGGCACCGCCATCGGCGTGAAAGCGCGTCAAATAGGCGAGTGCCGCGAAAGCATAGTCCACGACCGCAGACGCATTAGCGCCTTTGCTGTCGGCAAAGGCTATGCCCTCATCGCGGAGGTACTGCTCATCTATATGATTTCTTCCACTGGTTGCAGTGCCGACAAACTTTACCGCAGTGCCGTCGAGAAGACTCTTGTCCACGCGTGTTATCGATCGTACCAGGAGCGCGTCAGCGTCTAACAAACAGGCGTTATCAATGTCACGCCCCGGCAATAAAATAAGCTCACTTACCGCACCGTGAAGACGATCTAAACCGAGTATGCCGCTGTCAGCAACAACTTTCATGGTGCCTCCTCGACTAGCCTAGCAAGAGCTTCGGACATCCTAACTTTGAGCGCAGCTGGCACGAGTGCCTCTTCGAGCAACAACGCAAACTTGTCGCAATTGGGCCTTGCTAAAACAAGCTCAGCGGGTGCTGCGCAAGCAAAAGGCTCAACGCAGTCACGGGGTTCTTCGACAATGGTCGCCAAAAGTTTGCAATGCCGCGCTTGCGCTTCAAAACGCTCGAGCTTTTCCGACAATGATTTAGCACCGCGCATAGGCAGCCCAGCAACCGCGTGAAGATTTGCATAGATACCGTCGAGCGACCCAAATTCCGCAAGCAACGCAGTCGCTTTGACAGGTCCAACACCGGGGACGCCAGCGATGCAGTCAACGCTGTCGCCAACTAGCCCAAGATAATCAGGAATACGCGTCGTTGGAATCCCTAATTCTCGCTCGATCTCGATGCGTGACCGTCGCCGGTTTGCCGAAAAATCCCACATGACATCTGAGTCCGCACGGATGAGTTGCGCGAGATCCTTATCTCTACTGACAATGCATATACCCTGCGCTGACTCTGCTTCATCAAATGACCGTGAACGCAGTGCGAGTGTGCCTATGATATCGTCTGCCTCGTAGCGCGTGCTCGCATAAACAGGCCACCCAAACGCATCCGCTGCTCGCGCACAAAAGTCTAATTGACGAGCAAGGCTATCGTCCGGCAATTCGCGATTGGATTTATACTCCGGGCTCAGCGCGTGGCGAAAGCCTGTGAACAGTGAGTTATCCATTGCAACTGCACCCGATTGCGGACGCTCACGCCGTTGCAGCGAGAGCAAGAATTGTGCAAAACCAATGAACGCGCTGAGGTCTTCACCCGACTCATCTAGACTCTCGTTATAGGGTGAGAAATAGGCTTGAAATATATAGATCGAGGCGTCGATTAAATAGACGTGTGACGTGCCGCTCACTCCGAACCCTTGCGCAGTAAATAGGTAAACCGTTCGCCCTGCTGCTCACAAGCAACAAGATCGTGTCCTAAAAACGCGCAGAACTTAGGCACATCTCGCGTCGTAGATGGATCTGTCGCGTTAAGCTCCAAAATATCGCCGGCGGCCATTGTTTTAAAGTGCTTATGGAGCAGCATGACCGGTTCTGGACAATAAAGCCCAGTCGCATCCACTTTTATATCGGCGACAACATTCTCTTCGTTTTTTACCGGCACGAGGCTCGGGATACTCTGGCTCATCTTCTTATCCACCGAACTTTTTCCAGTTCACTACTCGTGCCTTATGGCAGCTGTCACGCAGAGTCCTAGTAGTTCTCTTCCTCGTCAAGACTTTGCAAGGCCGCACGAAATTCACGCGGGAAAAGCTGGCAGCTTTGCGAGAGCGGGTCGAAGCTGAGAAAGACATCCCCTCGATCAAGCTGCCCTCTCACTTGCTCCACTTTGTCATCGAGTGAAATAACTCTGTCACCATAGTCAGTCCCCTCGCGGGTAATAAATTCTTCGATGACGGCATCCAAGACTTCTTTCGACAATTGGCTGTGAGGGATTTCCATAATTTGCCTAAACTAGTTCGACAAGCGAAAGTTTCGACTCTCCGGCTGAGTCAGCGCGCAACCCACCAAACGGAAAGAGCTTGGGGTCGGCAAGCTGCGAGGGCTGCACATTGCAGATACTCCTAAAAATAGTTTCGACCCGACCAGGCTGCTCTTTATCCCAGCCGCGCAGCATCGCTTTAATATTCTGGCGCTGCATATTATCTTGCGAACCGCAGAGATTGCAGGGGATTATTGGAAAATCCATTAGTTCGGCGTAGCGTACGATTTCACGCTCTTTGCAATAGGCGAGCGGACGAATCACCACGTTACGCTTATCATCTGACAGCAGCTTAGGCGGCATAGCTTTGAGTTTGCCGCCGAAGAACATGTTCAAAAACAGCGTCTCAACAATATCATCGCGATGGTGTCCGAGTGCGATTTTGGTCGCACCCATTTCCACAGCTTTGTTATAGAGTATTCCTCGTCTGAGCCGTGAACACAGTCCGCAGAAAGTCTTACCCTCTTCCACCTTATCCATAACGATTGAATAGGTGTCTTGCTCGATAATTGAGTAGTCGACGCCGAGCGCTAAAAGATAGTCGGGCAACACGTGCTCGGGGAAGCCAGGTTGCTTTTGGTCGAGATTAATTGCGTGTAAAGAAAAATTAATCGGTGCACTTTTTTGCAGACTCAACAAAATATCCAACATGACATAGGAATCTTTTCCGCCCGACAGGCAGACCATAACCTTGTCACCGTCTTCGATCATCGTATAGTCGGCGATCGCCTTGCCCACATCTCGACGCAAATTCTTTCGACTTCGATTGAGCTTTAAGCCCTGATCGATATCGCTTTTAGTCTTTCTAATTTCAGTGACTGTCATTTCTGTTCCGCTCGACCTTAAATTCAATCAGAAGCCCGACTCTTATTTGTAAAATACACCTTCCGAGGAAGCCATTTCTCGCATCTTACTGGTAGGCTCCATCATGGCGCCTAAACTCTCATAGCTGTCGGCAAGCGTGCAGAATTCGGCCAGTCCTAATTGATCGATGTAACGCAGCGCTCCGCCCCTGAACTTGGGGAAACCGAGACCTAATACGAGCCCCATATCGGCTTCGATAGGCGTCTCGACAATGCCGTCCTCAAGACAGCGAACCGTCTCTAAGCAGAGCGCAAGCATCAACCGGTCGCGTATTTCTTCGTCACTGAAATTTCGGCGTTCGGCGCTAATGCCTGCGATGAGCGAATCAATCTCAGAATTCTCTGTTTTTTGCGGCCGGCCATTTTCATCCACGGTATATTGATAGAACCCGCGACCAGACTTCTGCCCGAAATCACCTTGCGCATAGAGTTTGTCGATAGCGCTCTCAAACCCTAATTGCATACGATCAAAACCGGCAGCCATCACCGCTTGCGCGTGTACCGCAGTGTCTATACCGACAACATCAAGTAAGTAGGCAGGACCCATTGGCCAGCCAAATGACTCCATAACCCGATCGATCTGTCTGAAATCAGCGCCTTCATTTAGTAGTGTCGAAAACGCGCCGAAATAGGGAAAGAGGATTCGGTTAACGAGGAATCCCGGGCAGTTATTGACTACGATAGGCACTTTTCCGAGCGCTTTCGCGTAAGCGACAGTCGTTGCGATTGTCTCATCGCTCGAATCCTTGCCACGAATCACTTCAACCAAGGGCATGAGAGGCACAGGGTTAAAGAAATGCATGCCGCAAAAACGTTCTGGCTTTTTAAGTGCAACGGCTAGCGAATCGACTGAGATTGTGGATGTGTTGGTCGCGATGATCACATCATCGCCGACGGCGCTTTCGAGTTCGGCCAAGACCGACTTCTTGATATTTTCGTTCTCAATCACCGCCTCGACAATCAGTTCGGCGCCCACAACCTCCTCGTAACTTAACGTTGCGGTAATGCCACCGAGAATCTTCTCGCCGGCCTCTACACTCATCTTGCCTCGTTTGACTTGTTTGCCAACCAACTTGGCCGCCTCGCTTAGCCCTAAATCGAGGCCCGCTTGCGCAATATCTTTCATGACAATGGGCGTTCCACGCAGCGCGGATTGATAGGCGATACCGCCACCCATGATTCCGGCGCCAAGGACAGCCGCCTTGCTAATTGCAGGCACGCCCTTCGACAGCGAGCGAGATTTCGAGGCAAGATATTGATCGTTGAGAAACATTTGGACGAGATTAGCAGCCGTCGAAGTCCCCGCGAGCTTTATAAACCCTTCGTGCTCTTCGGCAAGCGCGCCAGCACGGTCCTCCAACACTCCTTTCTCCATGGCCTCTACGGCAGTCAATGGCGCAGGATAATTTGGCCCCGTCGCTTTGAACACCTGCGGCTTGGCAACAGCGTAGAGCGCAGTGAGCGCATCCGGCGCGCTCTGCACCGGCTGTGTTTTCAGCACTCGTCGCGCAACGTAATCTAAACTGCCGTCGAGGCAGTCTTCGATCATGCGTTCGGCAGCGGCGATAAGATCATCAGATTCTACTATGGCGTCGATCCCGCCTTCAGCTAACGCTTGCTGCGCTCGCACATGTGATCCTTGGCTAATCCAGGCGATTGCTTTTTCTGGGCCGACTAATCTTGGTAGGCGCACTGTGCCGCCGAAGCCTGGCAGGATGCCGAGCTTCACCTCGGGAAATCCAACCACCGCCGCGTCTAACGCAAGGCGAAAATCCGTCGCGAGCGCCAACTCAAAACCGCCTCCCAAAGCCACCCCGTTGATTGCAGCAACGGTAGGTATAGAGAGATCCTCAACAGCGTTGAAAACCTCATTAGCACGACCGATCCATGTGCGAATAGCCTCTGGGCCTGTCGCGAACAAGTCGGTGAACTCAGTTATGTCAGCGCCAACGATAAAAGTAGACTTTGCACTCGAGAAAATTACGCCACGTGCATCGCTTTCGCCAATAGCCGCAACCGCCTCACCCAGCTCTTTTTGCGTTAATTGGTCGAACTTGTTGACGGATGAACCTTCAAGATCGAAGATTAGCTGGGCAATACCCGAAGGTAGCAATGAGGCTTTGATAGCTTGGCCGGAAAATAGCATTAGGTCTTCCCTAGAGTAAAAATCTAATCATCGAACAAAAAATCATCGATGAACGCAACTCGGACAGTATAGCGGTGCGCACCCCATAGTTGAAGTAGTCGCACTGATACCTAGCCACCTGAGCTATCCCTCTAACCGGAGCCATCTCTTTAACCGTAGCTATCCCTTTAACCGTAGCCATCCCTCTAACCTTAGCCATCCTTCTAAAAAGGCAAGCACATGCGAGCAGCGACTTTACACGGCCAGACAGCAAGACACCTACCGTTCGCCTTTTGGCTTTGCGCACTTTTCGTCTGCCCTGTGGCGCTAGCAGATCAGAACGCTGTAATCTCTGTTTACCACCATGTCTCTGACTCAACCCCACCTTCGACATCCCTTTCGCCCGAGGCCTTTAGAGCCCATCTTTCCTTTCTCGCCGAAAACAATTTCACGGTGCTGCCACTCACGCAGATCCTAACGACCCTTAACGATGGCGACGATTTACCCGACAGAACTGTCGCTATTACCTTTGACGATGGTTACGAGTCAATCTACTCAACGGCGTTCCCCCTCCTGCGCGAATTCGGCTTTCCTTTTACCGTTTTTGTCAGCACAGGCCCTATAGATAGGCAACAAACCGGTTATATGACCTGGGAGCAGCTGTCTACTCTTCACCGCGCTGCCGTTGTAATAGGCAACCATGGGACAGAACATCGTTCATTACTTGAACTGAGCGATAGTGAGGCGAGAGTCGATATACTCGCCGCGCAAGCGCGCATTACCGAGGAACTCGGGCCACAGCCCAGACTTTTTGCCTATCCTTACGGAGAATTTAATGACGCCAGCAAGCTACTGCTCGCAGACCTTGGCTACGCAGGCTTTGCCCAGAATTCCGGTGCGGTAGGGCCCACAACCGAGCAAACCGCCCTCCCACGCTTCCCACTCGCTGGACTCTATTCGGGGCTTGAGGGAGCAACGTTGAAATATTCTACGCTCGCATTCGACGTACAAACGCTTGAGCCGCTCTCGCCGCAGACACAACTCACTGCGCCTTCGGCAAGAGTACGGTTTGGGGAGGGAGACTATTCTCAGGCAAAAGTGGCCTGTTTCGACGACGGCGACCCTATGTCGATAGCCTGGGAGGTAGGTCTCAGCGAAGACAACGTTGCTACGCTTAGCACTAACGCGAAGCAACGAGGCAGGCGCTGGAATTATGTCTGTACCGCGCCGCATACCGGCTCGGCTCAGTACTTTTGGTTCTCTCAGCCTTGGTTCGACGTGAGCAAACCGCAATAACCAGGCAAGGCGCTAGCCATCGTCTCTGAGCCGCAAGTCGTTTTGTTGAATGATGGTCTGGACCTCGTCGATGTAATTATCGCCACGCTGCGAGTAACTACCTAAACCATAGGCCAATTGAATAGGATCCAGATTTTTCTCTTGGTCGCGCATGCGGGCGCGCATGCGACGAAAATGCTCGTAGCTTGTGTGCGTATTCAGGTTTTTAAAGTACGCCGATACTGCCGCAGCGATCGTGTTGAATTTCCTGACTTCGTGACTCGCTTTGTCGGCACGCTCTAGCGGAACAAAGCCACAGCCCTCTTCGTAACACCATTGCCCGAACAAATTATTGCCGTCTACAGCGAAGCGAGAAGTCCCCCAAGCCGACTCGTTGGCGGCCTGAGCCAATACAAGGGATACAGGAATCGCATCTACGCGCCGTAGCAATTGTTCAACGAGCGCAGCATCACCCCGCTGCCCCCTATCAGACTCGAAATCGACTCGATAATCTAGGGCAAATTTGGCAAGACTGACTCGCTCGGATGGACTTAATCTATGGCCGTTCGCTAACACCCTAGCAAACATCGTGAGCGTTTCTCTACGCTGCAGGAGTCGGGCATTTTCAGCGTTGACATAGGCTTCCAGAAAATCAAAGAACTGTTGCTTTCGCGCATCGACGTCTGCCACTAAGGCGAAATCGGGCAGCACAGAAAGCTCTGGCGCCGCGGCACTGACTCGAGCAGGGGCCGATAGCCGTTCGGGTCTGTCATTTTGCTGGAGCAACAATACAGAGGCGCCAGTGCCTAGCGCTATTAAGATTGCGCCAGCGGCATAGGGCGATCTGACGTAACGCCAGATACTAGCCATAACTTGTTTAATTGAAGATGTCATCATGAGCACCAGTTTACTCGACTTATGGCTAACTCAATAGCCTGTCGATGAAGACTGAAACACTGTTCGAGACGCCCCAAAACTCTGAATCACTTAAAACCTATGATATCTGTGGGGCCGGCGTGCGCGCGCTCATTGCTACTCGCTTACGCTTAACGCGCTTTCGAGCCCCCTAAACAAGCAGGCGAGTCGGCAACCGCGTTGTTCCGCGCGTCCCACTCCGACAGCGTAAACAGATGCAGCGATAAGGCGTGCACCGATGCCTGCAAATAGCTTGCGAGCACTTTGTACACTAGTTGATGGCGTTGCACTGAGCGCAGCCCTTCGAATTCAGGCGCGACCAAGACCAACTTGAAATGCGAATCCGTCGCAGGCCCACCGTGATTATTACTCTCGTTTTCAAATCGTAAATAGGCAGGGGTAAACGCAGTCTCCAGTCCAGTCTTCATGGCTGCAGCTACCGGTCCTGCGTCATTTAGGAACGGGGATATTTCTGATACAAAAGTCTCGGTCATAGACGCTTTCTCTTTACAAGGGGAGATAAACTGCAGCCTCAGGATAGCGAAACGACACGCTATTAACTAGCGGAGCCGCCGCTAAACCGGAGAATAGCTGCTAAGGCGGTGGAGTTTACCGCAATCGATCGCTACACTGCACTGCTGCAAACTCGCACATTAATTTAGATGGAAAGCACGATGGCACTCAATTGGTATCCTGGCCATATGCACAAGGCAAGTAAGGAGGTTGTAAAGACCTTACTGAAAACCCAGGCAGTCATTGAAGTCTTGGATGCACGTTCTCCTCAGGCGAGTTCCAACCCACATTTCGCCGCTCTGTGCGCTGATCATCCTCGCATTCGTATACTCAATAAAGCTGACCTCGCTGAGCCTTTCGTAACAGAGCAGTGGGCAAAATTCTTTAACGCGCAGCCGAAATCAGTTTGTCTGGTCAACGGGCATGAATCGCTTCTCGATGCAGAGCAAATTATTCAAGCCGCGCGTAAGCTGTTCTTGGCTAACGACATCAAAATTGGCGAGCGGCAGCAGCTGCTAATCGGCGGCATTCCCAACGTGGGTAAATCAACACTGCTCAACATTTTCTGCGCCCGCAAACTCGCTAAAACCGGCAATGAACCTGCAGTCACCCAAATTCAGCAACGGGTAAGACTCGATGATCACTGGCATCTAATCGATACTCCAGGACTTATGTGGCCTAAATTAGAAGATCAAGTTGGCGCTTATCGATTAGCCGCAACTGGCACAATACGCAGCACCGCTGTCGAGGCCGAGGACATCGCTTGGTTTCTTGCACAGGAATTGTTACTGCATTATCGCGATCGACTTGTTGCCCGATTCGAGCTTCCACAAGACGCGAATGATGCAGAGTCTGTTATGGAAGCGGTAGCGAAAGCACGCGCCTGCATAAAAGCAGGACACCGTATTGACTGGCATAAAGCATCAGAAGCCCTGTTAAATGAATTCCGCTCGGGCAAGCTTGGCAGATTCAGTTTAGAGCGGCCTCCAACTTGAAGCATTTTACTTAAGGCAAGCGGAGCAAACCAGCGCTCAATAACCACCGTACAACCAAAGAATAAGACGCTCAACCCACCACAGAATAATTACTGCGCACAGTGCGCGTTTCGACCAAAGCGAGACCTTATGAACAAGCCAACACAGCCGCCTCTCGATGGATCTACTGAAGTTACTCCGACCGGGGCGGCTCACTCAGCATTCGATTGGCTCCGCAGCGAGCGCATCGATTCGTTAAACCTGACCATGGAGCATTATGTGCATCGCGTCACCGGCGCGGCTCACTATCACCTCGCGAGCAGCAACGATGAAAACGTTTTTCTCGTTGGTTTTCGCACCGTTCCAAGCGATTCAAAGGGCGTTGCGCATATTCTCGAGCACACTGCACTGTGCGGGAGCGAGAAATACCCAGTTCGCGATCCGTTTTTTATGATGATACGACGCTCGCTCAACACGTTCATGAATGCGTTTACGAGCAGCGACTGGACCGCCTACCCTTTCGCCAGCAAGAACCGGAAGGATTTTAACAACCTCTTAGAGGTTTATTTAGATGCGGCCTTTTTTTCGCGCCTTGATGAATTAGATTTTGCCCAAGAGGGGCATCGACTCGAATTTGCCAAGCTCGACGACCCAACAACCGACCTTCAATACAAAGGCGTGGTTTATAATGAAATGAAGGGTGCGATGAGCTCAACCAATAGCGTTCTCTGGCAGACGCTAAGCAAGCACTTGTTTCCTACCACAACTTACCACTACAACAGTGGCGGAGAGCCGGAAGATATTCCTAGCCTCAGCTATGAAGAACTCACCGCGTTTTACCGGTCGCATTATCATCCAAGTAACGCAGTGTTCATGACATTCGGCAACATCTCAGCGCATGAGCACCAAGAGAGAATCGAGTCACTTGCCCTGCATCGTTTTGAGCTGCTTGATGAGAAAATTGAGATTTTGGACGAGGTACGTTATTCGGCGCCGATTCGAGTGGAAGAAACCTTTGCAGCCGAGCCACAAGAAGCGCCGCAAGGGCATGTTGTGTTGGGCTGGTTGCTCGGCAAAAGCAGCAATAGCGAAGAGCTTTTCAAAGCGGAATTGCTTACCGCTGTCTTGATGGACAACAGTGGAAGTCCCCTACTCGCTGCACTCGAGACGAGTGAATTGGGATCGTCTCCCTCACCAATGTGTGGGCTTGAAGATTCGAATCGTGAAATGAGTTTTATGGCAGGCCTCGAAGGCTGCGAGCCGGAGGCCAGTGATGCCGTGGAGGCGTTGATTATTGGTACTCTCGAGAGAATCGTCGAAGAGGGAATAGACCAAGAGCATGTACTCGCTGCGCTGCATCAGCTTGAGCTTAGCCATCGCGAAATTGCCGGCGACAGTTACCCATACGGTTTACAACTTATTCTTGCAGGCCTTTCCAGTGCGATGCACCGCGGTGATCCGATCGAATTAATGGACATTGATCCGGTTCTTGAGACACTGCGCGAAGAGGTTATGTCCCCTGACTTTATCCCCAACTTAATCCAGACGCTGCTGTTGGATAATAAGCATCGCTTAACGCTAACCTTAACCCCTGATTTTGAGCTCGCCGAGCGAAAGGAAATCGCCGAGCGCGAAAAGCTCGCCGCGATAAAAGGCGCGCTGTCACCAGAACAGATAGACGCCATCGTTGCCCGCAGCATCGCGCTGGAAGCACGCCAAAGTGCCGAAGACGATCCATCAATTTTACCTAAGGTGGGTAAAGAAGATGTGCCGGCGACGACATCGGAGCCACAGGCAACTTTAAGGGTACTCGCAACCGGTGACTCGTTGAGTTATTACGGGCAAGGAACTAATGGCCTCGCTTATCAGCAAGTTGTTTATGTGCTGCCTTCGCTGCCGCAAGAATTACTCGAAATACTCCCGCTCTACACCAGTTGCGTAACCGAACTCGGTGTTGGCGCGCGCGACTATGCCCAGACCCAAGCCTGGCAGGCGCAAATCTGCGGCGGCATAAACTGTTTCAGCAGCATCAAAAGCCATCAAGACGATGAACAGCAGGTGCAAGGTACCCTAACGTTCTCCTCAAAATGCCTCCGCGCCAACAGTCAGGCCCTCAGCGAATTGCTAGCCGAAACTATTGAGGGCGTGCGTTTCGACGAAGAGCAAAGAATTGCCGAACTAATCGAACAAATCACCACCCGCAAGCTAAGCAGCATCACAGGTTCAGGGCATTCCCTCGCCATGAGCGCCGCGAGCAGTGGCTGGTCTCCGACGGCACAGATGAATCATCAATACGCGGGCCTCGCGGGTTTGATTCGATTGAAGAAGATACGCGAGTCCCTCAAAAACACCCAAGAACGCGCCGCTCTGTTACGACGCTTTAAGACGCTTCATGAGCTGGTGACCTCCGCGGATCGACAGTTTTTACTCATTGGCGAACCTGAGTGCGAAGAATTGCTGTCAGCGCCGGTAGCTCAGGCTTGGGCGACAAAAAGCAACGAGAACGCGCTCGATGATTTTACGCTCGAGCCCATTAGACAATCTGTTGCTCAGGCATGGACAACATCGACGCAAGTCAATTTCTGCGCCCAAGCGCACCCGACCGTGCCGGCGAATCATAAAGATCACCCGACGCTGCAGGTGCTTGCTGGATTCCTTCGCAATGGCTACTTACACAGCGCAATTCGCGAGAAAGGCGGCGCCTACGGCGGCGGTGCGAGCCAAGACGGCTCTTCTGCGTCGTTTAGATTTTACAGCTATCGTGACCCTAGGCTGGAAGAGACGCTTGCAGACTTTGCAAAATCCATTGATTGGTTGCTTAACACCGAGCATGCCGACAATCAGCTCGAAGAGGCCGTGCTTGGCGTGATCGCCGCAATGGATAAACCTTCGTCGCCGGCGGGTGAGGCTAAAGCCGCTTTTTACAACAGAGTATTCGGCCGCAGCATCGATCAGCGCATGGCATTCAGAGAGCGCGTGCTCGCCACCACATTTGATGAGCTCAGAGCAGTCGCCGAGCGCTATTTCGTGGGCGTCACTCCAAGCGTTGCGGTAATTACATCAGCTAATGCAGCACAAACGCTCAAAATAGAAGGATTAGAAGTAATTAAAATATAGTTATTTCAATTAGTTAAGATTTTTTTTGAGAAACAGGAAATATTTATTGTCGTGTTGGGAACTCTCCTAGGAAGGCGGGGTCCTATTAAGTGTAGGTAGATAGTATTCAAAATTGTGGGTTTTGAGCCATTTATCTCTCCCTTGATAGATTGACCGCCGCTAAGGTGGTCCTTAAATAGGCCTTCATGCCTTAAGCCTGCGATCTTCGGATCGCGGGCTTTTTCTTTGTATAATGCCAGCCACCTTATCCCCTTGATTAAGATCCTGCAGCTTATGCAAAAACACCTAGATGCTCAGACCGAAGCCATTCGCGTCACCCTCATCGGTATGGTTTTAGACCTCGCGCTTGGCGTGGGCAAAATAATCGGCGGAATTTTTACCTCGTCATTCGCGCTTGTCGCCGACGGTGTGCATTCTTTAACTGATGCAGCGACGGACATCTTTGTTCTTATTATCGCCCGCACCGCCTATGCAGCGCCCGATAGAGGGCATCCCTACGGGCATGGCCGCTTCGAAGCTGTCGGCACTATCGTGATGGGTATTGTCTTCTTTTTTACGGCAGGAATGCTTCTCTATGATGCGAGCGAACGATTCGCCACATTAGATGATCTCGCCATTCCGGGTGTTTTTGGCGCACTAATAGCGGCGGCCTCAATTGCTAGCAAAGAGTGGATCTATCGATTCACGTTAGCAGCAGCTAACCGTCTTAATTCGAGTCTTCTTCGCGCTAACGCTTGGCATAGCAGGAGCGATGCACTTTCATCTGTCGCTGTATTGATCGGTATCGTTGGGGCGCAGTTCGGTATTGTCTGGCTCGATACTATGGCCGCCGTCATCGTTGCGCTTCTCATCGCCAAAATCGGCTGGGAACTATGCGCCGAAAGCATGCGTGAACTTGTCGACAGCGCATTACCCGATAAAAGACGCGGGGAGTTCGAAGCTTGTTTAGAGGAAACACCGGGGGTAAGGAGCATTACAGAACTCCGCTCTAGGCTTTCGGGCGGCAAAGCTATTGTCGAGGTTCACCTTGCTGTCGACCCGCGGATCTCTGTCTCGGAGGGGCATCAGATAGGCGCAGCTGCGAGCAAAAGGCTGCGGCAAAAATTTACCGACATAAGTGAGGTAATCCCGCATATCGACCCGCAGGGCAATCCAGATCACGACCACCCTTTAGGTGGCGAGAATTCAGTGCCGTCTCGGGCAGAAGTAGCGGCGTTAATCAAAGCGCGATGGTCTGAGCTTACGGCGCGCAATTCTGATCTCGCGTTCGATTTGCACTATCTAGAGGACGGTATAGAGATAGACTTAATCGCTGAAAGTTCGGCCGACACCGCATTCGCTCAGACGCTTGCCGAGCAGCTAGTCAGCGTTGAGCACATTATTGGCGTGCGCGTTCTTCAGCATATTGCGTCACAGTCTCAATAGGGGCAGGCTAGCCCACCAAATCGATTATCCTTCTCGTGCCTTACGAATCAGATCATACGCTGACTTAATATCTTGGGTCTTACGATTCGCGATGTCGATCATCTCTTCTGGCAAGCCTTTTGCGACCAGCTTGTCAGGGTGGTGTTGACTCATTTGTCGGCGATAGGCGCGCTTAACCTCCTCAATGCTTGCCGAAGACTCAATAGCCAGAAGCGCGTAGGCCGCTGACAGTTTTGACCGACTTTCATCTGCACTTTCGAACCCAGCCTGTCCCGATACTCTAGCTAAAATGGCATCGAGTCGAGGCCTGCTGACACCGAGTTTACTGGCGATAAGTTCGAGCGTTTTTCGTTCTTGCGCATGCAGGGTTCCATCGGCCAGCGCTGTTGCTGCAACGATTTCGAGTAACATCTGCACAAGACTCGAGCGTCTGAACGATTCTCGTTTGAACTGTGTCAGAATTTCTTCGAGCGGGAAATCTTGACGCTTGCCTTCGTTAAAGAGCTTAACGGCGACTTCTCGCTGCTGCGCGTTTAGTCGCATCTGAGACATGACCCTTTCGGCCATTGCTATTTCATCACGCGTGACTTTTCCGTCCGACTTCGCCACATAGCCCATCAACGCAAAGGTCGTGGTAAAGAATGCCGACTGGACCCGCTCGGTCGCCCCTAAACCTAAACGAGAGCTCTGCGCGGTAAGGCCTCCATCAAAATAGTTGCCAAGACTCACACCCATGAGGGCGCCGAGTGGGCCGCCAAGCATAAACCCAAAAGTGCCACCAACAACTTTGCCCCACCAACTCATACATCATTTCCCAATTTGAGCGCTTTCGCGCAATAACCTGCAGGTAACTATTCTATCTACCAGGGCGCTGTCTTCGGTGCATCTGACGTCGTCTCTAACGCGGCGAGCAGCGCGAGAAGTGCAGTTTCATCCGCTACTTCGACGCCCAGCTCAGTTGCCTTAGCGAGTTTACTGCCTGCACCGGGCCCCGCATAAACAATAGTAGTACTTTTAGACACACTGCCTGCAACTTTGGCCCCAAGCGCGATAAGTCGGGCTTTCGCTTCGTTCCTCGAGAGCTTTTCTAAAGTGCCGGTAAGGACCACGGTTTGACCTGCTAACGGTTTACTTTCTGGACTCGCCACTGTGATCGCAGGCCACGAGACACCTCGCGCTGTGAGCCTTGAGAGAAGATCAATATTCGCGCGATTGGCAAAGAAACTGACTATATGCTCTGCAACGATGGGGCCTACATCGGGCACAGCGACCAGTGTCTCAACACTCGCCTCTTGCAACAGCATAAGATCGCCGAAATGGTTCGCCAGCTGCAGCGCTGTCGCCTCCCCCACTTCTCGAATGCCCAGCGCATAAAGAAACTTAGGCAGAGTCGTTCGACGTGACCGAGCTATTGAGGCTACTAATTTTTCGGCCGACCTCACTCCCATCCTATCCAAACTCATCAGTGTGCTTGCTTCGAGAACAAAGAGGTCAGATACGTCACGAACGAGTTCGGCATCTACTAACTGCTCGACAATACGCTCGCCCATACCATCGATATCTAGCGCGTTGCGCGAAGCAAAATGACGAATCGATTCTTTGCGCTGTGCGCCACAAATCAGCCCGCCACTGCAACGAATAAGCACGTCGCCTTCTTTCTCAACAGCACAGCCACACACCGGACACTGGGTAGGTGCGATAATTTCTCTCGGTGCTGGGTTAACAGACCCAGCAAGCACCCTCACCACCTTAGGTATAACATCACCCGCTCTGCGAATAATAATTTCGTCACCGATTCTCACGCCAAGGCGTGTTACTTCATCCATATTGTGAAGCGTTGTATTACTCACGGTGACACCACCTACAAAAACAGGCTCGAGCCTTGCGACGGGCGTAATCGTGCCGGTGCGACCAACCTGAAACTCGACGTCTAGAAGGCGCGTGCTCTTTTCCTCTGCTGGAAATTTGTAGGCCATAGCCCAGCGAGGTGTGCGTGCGTTGGAACCGATGCTTGCCTGTAGCTCCAGTGAATCAACCTTAATCACCGCACCATCTATTTCGTATTCCAGCGCGTTACGCATCTCTAGCAGTGCCTCGCAATAGGCAATGCAGCGCTCGATGCTCTCCACGACCTCACGCTGCGGATTAGTTGGCAATCCCCAACCCGCTAAGGCCTCAAAAATTCCGCCAAGACTGTCGGGGAGATCACCGCCTTCTTGCAGCCCTACGCTGTAGCAATACATTTGCAGAGGCACTTTGGCTGCGCGTCGAGAATCGAGCTGCCTGAGCGTTCCGGCGGCGGTGTTACGGGGATTAACAAACACCTTCGATTGATCTAGACGCGCTTGCTCATTGAGTTGGGCAAAACCGCGTTTGCCAAGAAAGATTTCACCTCTAACCTCGAGCACAGCCGGATAGCCCTCGCCGCTAAGTTGCAGAGGTATGGTGCGAATAGTCCGCACATTGTGAGTAATATCCTCGCCGACCGTCCCGTCGCCTCGGGTAGCCGCGCGGACCAATTGCCCCTTCTCGTAGAGCAAACTCACCGCAACACCATCGACCTTTGGCTCGCAGCTGTAGGTGATCTCGCTGCTTACTTCGATACGTTTGAGAAGCCTTGCCTCAAACGCACGAAGGTCTTCTTCGCCGAACACCTTATCTAGCGAAAGCATTGGAATTTCGTGCGCGACTTGAGTAAATCCCGGCAGCGGCTCTGCGCCAATGCGATTCGACGGCGAGGAAGGAGAAAAGAGGTTATAGTCTTTTTCGAGCGACACTAACCGAGCCAACAAGGCATCATAATCGGCGTCGGTAATTTCTGGGCTATCGAGGGTGTGATAGAGACGATTGTGGCGCTCAAGCTGCACTCTAAGCGAAGCAACCTCTTCTAGGATTGCTGTGGAGGCACTCACCCTGCAGCGGCTCGCGAACGCAATCGCCGCAGCTCAAAGTCGCGTACACGCTGCCTATAGTGTTCTATTGTTTGACCGGTCATCATATTGCGCTGGTCGTCGCGCAATTCTCCGTCGATAGAGCGGACAAGATCTTGTGCTGTTTGCAGCATTTCTTCGAACGCCTCGAAATTGCTGATTGGTGAAGGCAGCGCAAGAAACAGCGTGACGCCCACGGTTGCGAAATTTTCCATATTATTCAGATCGAACGTACCCGGTTGCAACATATTGGCCACGTTAAAGAGAATCGGGCTTCTTTCAGCGTCGTCTGTTCGCTTGCTAAAAATCTTCCTTTCCCCGTACTCAAGTTCAAGTCCCTGCATCAATGACAGTAGGCGCTCACCCATGATTAACCGGCCTTTCTTGGCCGTTACATTCAATACGAGAACCTCTGACACCTCACCCACGGCGGCGCCCTTCGGCTTCTCCTCAATTGCAGGTGCTGCCTGTTCTTTAACCTCATTTACTCTAGGTGATAGCGGCGCGGGGGACGCGTCGGCCGGCTCTAGAACTTCGGGCTCAGGCGCCGCTTCTTGAGCAAAAGTTTCGGGGAATAAGTCGGTAACCGCGGGGCTATCATTCTCCGGCATGATGTCGCTTGCCTCGCTAGGCGAAGCCTCAGCGCTCTGATCCTGTTCGTAATTTTCAAACAAGGCACTATGATCGTTTGTGGATTCCGCGATGGGGACAGCAGTGTTGGCCTCAGTATGCTCGATAAGTGGCGTATCATCAGGTGCGTCAGGAACAGTCTTATCTGACTTTCGGCTGGCAACCAGTGCGCCAAGCGACCTGCTTGCAGCGCCCAACGAGCCGAGGATAGAGCTACCCCGAGAGTCTTTTTTCGATGGCATTTTAGGCGATTCTTTTATGCCTCCGATGCGGTCACCTGCAGACAGACTGATCGAAGAATACTCGTCGTCATCGTCATCAATGCCTTCGCCCAAGGAGATCGTATGAGTGGGAGCTGAGTCTGTAGCTATCTCTTCGGGAAATTCTTCAGGCAGCTTTTCAGGCAATTCTTCGGAGAGGTCTTCGGTTAGCTCCGCAGGAGGCTCATTAGTCTCCTTTTCTCCCACTTCATCGGCGATCTCATCGACTGAACTCAGAAGTTTTACGCGCTCTGTTTCCGGGTTAATCGCAACTGCCGGCACATTCACCTGGGTCTCTTCTGTCTCTTTTGTCTCTTTAGGCCATTCAGACTCTTTAGACTCTTCAGACCCCTCAGACTCTACTGGCGCCTCAGAGCCCTCTGTTTCTAATGACTCTTCAAACTCTAGGGGCAGAGTTCCTAGACTCACGGCCACAGGTTTTGACACGGGGATATTTAGCAGAGCGTCAGCCTTACTCTTTGTGTTCGCTGCATGAAGCTCATCGGGGGAGCGGCGAACAACGCGCGCGCCGCCGCTAGGGAGCTCCGCTAATTCGATTGCCTCGAGGTCGATGTCTTTAGGAAGATTCTTGTCGATCGCAAGCCTGAGCTGGCTTTTTCTCGCTTTCAAAGCGACGAGAAGGCCTCTCACGACGACGCCAACGATAGTTAGGCCAAGGACTAGAATGACGAGTTCGCGTAAATCCATAAGATATTTTAGACAGGCTAATGAAAGAGTATTATCTAAAGAGTTATCAGCCAGGTGACAGCAGATCTTTAGCCAACTGCGGGCTTAAGTCGAAAATACTTTTCCCTCACCAGCCATACGCTCAGTTTGGCTGGCGAGGATGCGCCTAGGCAAACCACCCTACATTGCAGCGAGTTCTGCTGCCTCTTCAATATCGACCGCCACAATACGTGACACGCCCGGTTCGTGCATGGTGACGCCCAACAGTTGGTTTGCCATTTCCATCGTTATTTTATTGTGTGTAATGAAGATAAATTGAACGGACTTCGACATCTCTTTGACCAAATTTGCGTAACGGCCAACGTTGGCATCATCGAGCGGTGCGTCAACCTCATCGAGCATACAAAACGGCGACGGGTTTAATTGGAATATAGAGAATACTAGCGCGATTGCCGTCATCGCTTTCTCACCGCCCGACAAAAGATGAATAGTGCTATTTCTCTTTCCAGGGGGCCTCGCCATAATTGCCACACCCGTATCGAGCAAATCTTCACCGGTCATATCAAGATAAGCGTGGCCACCACCGAACACTCTAGGGAATAATCCCTGAAGACCAGCGTTTACTTTGTCGAAGGTCTCTTTAAAACGCGCGCGCGTTTCTTGATCGATTTTCTTGATAGCGTTCTGCAGCGTAGTCAATGCGCGTTCGAGATCGTCATTCTGTTTATCTAAATAGACTTTTCGCTCAGACTGCTGTGCATATTCATCAATAGCCGCAAGGTTAATTGGCCCTAAGCGTTGAATGCGATTAGCGAGTCGCTCCAACTCTGTGTCACATTGCGCTATATCCATCTCTTCAGGCAAGGCATTGAGCACAGCTTCTAGATTGAACTTGGCGTCAGTAAGCTGCTCGAGAACGGCCTCCTGCTTTACTGAAGCGCCTTCGCTTTTAAGCCTCGCCTGCATAAGCACTTCGCGAATTTGATTACTGCGCTCCTGAATACTATTACGCTCGGCTTCAAGACCCCTTATGGCATGCTCGTTAGCGTCGACCTGAGCCTTCGCCTGTGCGAGTTCTTGCTCGACCTCTAAGCGCTTTTCGAGAAGCGACTCTAGCTCCAAGCGCATGTCAGCAACGGGTTCTTCGGAGGTCGCTATTTGTGCGGTTAAAGTTTCTATACGTTCTTGGCTACGCTTTACCTGCGACGACATTCGATCCATTGTTTCTCGAGTCGACTGCAACTGCGACTGCAACGTTTGTTGTCGCAGCGCGAAGGCATGAGCAGCGTCCTTATCATGCCGCGACTTTTCCCGAGACTCTTGCTGCGAGCGCATATGTTGCTCCCGCCTGTGCTCGAGTAACTCGCGAGCCTCGATATTCTCTTCCATAGAATCGAGCGCCACCTGAAGTCGCTGCCGTGATTCTGCTATATTTTCTTGCTCAAGCCCTATCTGACGCTTGAGTTCTTCGAGTTCGTGATGGATCCTCTGACGTCGAAGTCCTGCTTCCTCAACTTTTGCTTGTTGTGCACTTAACTGTGATTTGAGGTTGCCAAACGCTTTGCTGTTATTAGCAATATCCAGCTGAAGTTGTTCACGGGCTTGTTCGGCTTCTGCAATGGCTTCTTTGAGTTCGGCCTGACGCTCGTTTAGTTTATTCGACAGCACAAGACGCGCATCAATCGATTCATTTAGTTCTTCGATAAGCCCGCGCCTCTTCACTATCGAGCCTTCTTTGTCAGCGGTCTTTAATTGAATCCATGATCTACCGATCCACAACCCATCGAACGTCACAATCGACTCATGCGAGCCCAAGGCTTGCCTCTGCGCCAGTGCTTCGGCAAGTGATTCGGCCGCGTAAATGCCCTGGAGCAAATCGCGAATACCGCTGTCGGCCTCGACGTAACCCGCTAGCGGCTTCAAGGTCAATTTTGTTTGCAGGTTATCTGTCGCTAAGGTACTTACATCAACAAGGGCGATACGCCCCTCTGGAAGCTCGGCGAGGAGTGACTCGATATCGTCCAGCCCCTCGACACAAATACTTTGTAGCGTTTCGCCCAAGACTGATTCGACGGCCTGTTCCCATCCTGATTGGATGCGGATGCTTTGAGCGAGTCGCTGCCTGTCTCCAAGACCATTATTTCGAAGCCAAGCGTTTACCTCTTCGTTGTCTAGACCTAAGGCAGCTTGTTGCAGCGCATCTAATGATGCAAGCTTACCCCGAGCCGTTTGCAATTCACTTCGTGCCGCGTCCAGCTGATCTGCGCACTCACCATATTCGGACCGACGCAGCGCAATTTCGCTGCCTGCGAGTTGGCTTTGCCCCTGCAGCGTCTCGATGGTTTCCTCTAAAAGCGCAAGCTCCTCTCTGGCCTCAATAACTGTGTCGTCTTCGTCTGATTGTAAAAGCTGCTCGCGCTCTTCCTCGAGCCGCCGGCTGCGTTCGAGCCCACGCTGTACAATGTTTTCGAGTTGCTGAATACGGGCTTGTTCTACCTCGGCGACTTGCCTCGGACGTTCCGCACCTTTGTTAAATTCATCCCACTCGGTTTGCCATTGCCGTAGGCCACTTTCAGCCTCTTCGAGAATGGCCGCCGATTCCGCTGCAAGTTCTAGTGCAGAATCGAGTTCAGGCGTCACATCCTCGAGCTCACTTTCGATCTCGACTATTCGAGCTAAGTCGGTATCGAGTTCATCTTTCGTTTGTTCATAGGCCTGCTGAGTTTCGTTAAGATCGAAACGCATTTGATCAGCGCGCTCAAGATGATGCTCGATCGACTGCTCGAGTCGTGCGATGTCGTTTCCTAAGCTATAAAATCGCGCCTGTACCTCGCCAAGCTTATCGCCAAGCTCAGTGCCATCGACTAAGCGTTGCTCGATCTTCGCATCCGCTTCGCGTTGGTCGGCAATAGTCGCCTCTAACCGTATTTCCTGATCGCCAATTGCTGCCTTGTTCTGCCTAATATCGACGTCTAATGCCTGCCATTTTAATGAGTTCAAAAAAGCAGTCGTTTGCCTCTCTTGCGTCTTGTATTCACCGTACTTCTCAGCCGCAACTGATTGCCTGTGAAGGTGTGCGAGCTGCCTGCCCAACTCATCGCGGATATCTGACAACCGCTCAAGGTTCTCTCGCGTGCGCTTGATTCTGCTCTCGGTTTCTCTTCGGCGCTCTTTGTATTTTGATATTCCTGCCGCTTCTTCGATAAACACGCGCAATTCTTCGGGCTTCGACTCGATAAGCCGAGACACCATACCCTGCTCAATAATCGAATAACTTCGCGCGCCCAAGCCGGTACCCAGAAAAATGTCAGTGACATCTTTGCGGCGGCACTTGGTGCCATTAAGCGAATAGGTAGACTGCGCGTCGCGATCCACCTTGCGCTTTATCGAGACCTCATCAAAATTGGCGTATTCGCCTGTCAGTTTGTGATCATGATTATCGAACACCAACTCAACGCTTGCTTGACCCACCGGCTTACGTCCGCCGGACCCATTGAATATGACATCGGTCATATTCTCGCCACGCAGGTTTTTCGCAGAGCTCTCTCCCATTACCCAACGCACGGCATCGATTACATTCGATTTGCCGCAGCCATTAGGACCAACGACAGAGCATAGGTTCGAGGGGAAATCGATTGTTGTAGGATCAACGAAAGACTTGAATCCGGCTAACTTAATACATTTGAGGCGCATCGTTTTCTGATTCTGATAGTTATTATTGTCGTGATGTGAGTTACATAACGTACTGTAGAGTAGCGCCCTGCTCGTTGCTACGCTCTACTTGAGCAGCGCTGGCTTAAGCGACATCGCCGCGCCCAAGTGACTAGGCATCTGCTGACTCGTAATATTTACGATTTTAAACGATAGATGACCGCAATAACACTACCAATAGTGGTTTATGGTAACGATCATTACCTCATATTGATCGCGAACCACTCAGCTGGCCTCAATCAATTCCATTGTCACTGTAAACCACCAGTAACCTTGCGCATAGAATTGCGACAGCTAGACTTAGTTTCAGTCTGTATCAGTTAGGTGCTCGATCTAAATTGGCTAGCGAACAAAGCGCACAAACCATTTAATTAGTCGGTAAGCGCCTGCAAACCTATTAAAAGGCTTACTAATTAGATACCTAGACTCATTCTCTAAACCGTAAGAGAGAAAGAACTCACGTAACATAACAAGAGAAGCAAAGCATGTTCACTATCGATCTGCCACAGCAAATAGAAACACGTCTTTTGATCCTGGCCATGAGTACCGGCCGAACAATCGAATACTGTGCCCGAGAGGCGATTCTAGATTATATCGACGAGATAGAAGAGCGGTGTCTGGCGAGGCAAAGGGCGGTGGTTTGCTGAGGGGAACTTAGCAACCGAGTTCATTCGGCTCATACGCAGAGCCTGTTCATCGTCAGTCTCGTCGTAATAAAAGCGTTCAGTAAATCCATTGTCGTAGGTGACATCTTTGTATGGCATGGGTCTTTCTCCTTTTAGCTCTAACGTGGCAAGTAGGTATAAATCACGAGATTTCATTCTAAAACGAAATATTTCTGGATGCCAGGCTAAATTTCATGCTATCTCACGCGCGCATACACTCTATGAGAGAAATAATACTCCAATACATCATGGAATTTTTTAGAAAAAAGAAGAGTACAATAATACCTCTGCTCTCTTGTATACAGATATCCCACCGATTTCTAACTGGGGGGCTATTGAAGCTGCAGCTTAGTTAATCAAGGCTAAACCCACGGCTACCTGTTTCACCAAATAGAACCGTAATAGTAGGATTGCTGGCCAAGGCATATGAAGCTTCTAGTTATTTAAATCTGGAACGCCCCAATTATTTCCTGACCCGAACAGGATGCATTCTTGTCTGCTTCCCTCGTTCACAATCTGCACAAACTCTTCCGGAAGGTCAGTGGGCCATATATCAGCCATTTCACAATAGTGGCTCAGCGACCTAATAACTGCTTTCTTTTTCTCCCAGAGGTCCTCTTCCATAAGCCCAAGCTCGTATTGCACGAAATCGTTTTCAAAGACTATCGAGGCAGCCCATAGCCCATTCAATCCAGCGTAACGCTCTTCATTTGAATAATCTCTGAAGGTAAGCCCAGCTTCTGTATGGACATTTACTTGATCCATGAACATCTCACTTCTGGCTTGATGCTGCGCAGCTAAGGCTATTCTATGTGATTGCCTCATTTCCAAACCCACAAAGATAAGCGAGACAATAATTCCTGTCTCTTATACACATCTGACGCTGCCGACGATATGCAG
>OJFL01000267.1_pt1 | contig 29198 bp, 34 predicted proteins | sample 1594131 | NCBI WGS metagenome assembly OJFL01 (sample SAMN05416782, study PRJEB24817) | seawater metagenome | isolation source: Sea water | place: Canada:Atlantic | collected 2013-07 | reverse complement strand
TGCCTGTCTCGTGGGCTCGGAGATGTGTATAAGAGACAGTCGTAACGCTGTGCTCGGTCACCTTTGCCCAGCCATCAACCGCTACCATCCCATCCTTACCATCAAGCCCCACGATAATATGGCTCGGAAACGTCAAGCAAGCCTCCCGCAGAAATTCTGGTTTACTAATCGCAGCGGTTCCAATAACGACAAACGACACTCCCCGATCTAAATAACGCTCTATCGTTTCAAGATCTCGTATTCCGCCCCCTACCTGAACAGGAACAACGCCTCCAATAGCATCTACGATTTCACTTATTGCGCGTTCATTCTCTGGCTTTCCCTCAAAGGCTCCGTTTAAGTCCACAAGATGGAGTCGCTGCGCACCAAATTGTTGCCAATGCTTAGCCATGGCCAGTGGGTCCTCAGAGAAAACAGTGGCATCCTCCATCAAGCCTTGCCGAAGACGAACGCAATGCCCGTCCTTAAGATCAATCGCTGGAATCAATATCATAGAATTTAATTAAGTTTTACAGTGGTTAAACCCACACAATGAGATGAATAATGCTAGCAAGCCCAACAGCCATCCCAATTCAAAAAATTAGATAATAGTTTTAGTCCGGCCTGCTGGCTTTTTTCTGGATGAAACTGAACGGCAACTAAATTTTCATAAGCCACCGCACTTGCGAAGTTATTGCAATATGCCGTCTTACCAATGATCGTTTCAGACAAAAATGGCTCAACAAAATAACTGTGTACGAAGTAAAAATATTCTTGATTATCTATCTCAGCAAAGATCGGGTGCCTGCGACAAATCTCGACCTTATTCCACCCCATATGAGGAACCTTGTATTTCGCACCAGTGGCATCGGGCGTTTCTGGGGAAAACTTACGAGCCTGACCCAGCATTAACCCTAGCCCGGGAACACCCCCCTCATCACTGCGCTCAAATAAAAGTTGCAGCCCAATGCAAATGCCTAAAAACGGTTTTGTCTTTGCCGCCAATCGGATGGGCTCTATTAACCTCCTCGAATCCAGCTCTTTCATACAGTCTGGCATCGCTCCTTGGCCTGGGAACACAATTTTATCCGCAAGTGCAACATCGGCAGGATCACCTGAAATTTTTATGACATCAGATGTTCCTAAATGAACGAGCGCCTTCTCTACTGAGCGCAGATTGCCCATTCCATAATCAACTACTACAACCAAAGCCATATTAAACTTTCACGTGACTAGAGTTGCCCCTTAGTTGAAGGAAGAGCACCGCCGCTACGCACGTCAACGGCCACGGCCATACGCAGCGCGCGGCCAAAAGCCTTAAACACTGTTTCCGCTTGGTGGTGTGCATTAATCCCCTTCAAGTTATCAATATGAAGAGTAACTCCCGCTTGATTCACAAAACCTTGAAAGAATTCTCGAATAACATCGACATCAAAGTCACCGATACGGCCTCGAACGTAATTAACTGAATACTCCAAGCCTGGCCTCCCCGACAAATCTACAACTACTCTCGACAGGGCTTCATCAAGGGGAACATAAGAATATCCGTACCTAAAAATTCCCTTTTTATCAGGGAGCGCTTTAGCAAAAGCTTGGCCCAAGGTAATACCAATATCCTCCACCGTATGATGGATATCAATATGAAGGTCACCATCAGCCTTTATGACAAGGTCAAATAACCCATGACGTGCAACTTGGTCGAGCATGTGGTCGAAAAAACCTATTCCCGTGCTGATGTCAGATTTTCCGACACCATCCAAGTTAACCTCTACGCCAATCTGAGTTTCGAACGTGTTTCTTTCAACTTTAGCAATTCTATCCATGTGTGTCTTTAAGCTTAAAAATGATAAATATAAACAATACTATTTTATACGAATAACGTTATCTATTAATGCGTAAGGATTAATTGCAAACGCTCAAGTATCTGCTCAACCATATCCTCTGTACCAACAGTAATGCGAAGAAAGTTCTCAATTCGAATCGGGTGAGCAAAGTGCCGCACCAGAATATCGGCTTGCCGAAGCTCTTGGTATAGCAACCGAGCTGGAAGACGCTTATGGCGCGCAAACACAAAATTAGTTGCCGAAGGTAGCACTATAAATCCTAACGCGGACAGACCAAACGCGAGCTTTTCACGATTGCGTATAATATTTAGTCGCACTTTATGCAAGTAATCACGATCTTGTATCGCCGCAATGGCCCCGGCTGAAGCAAGGCGGTCAACCGGGTAAGAGTTAAAGCTGTCCTTAACTCGATGCAAAGCCTCTATTAAATCAGCATGGCCCATCGCGTAACCAACACGCAGCCCTGCTAGCGCATACGACTTAGAAAAAGAACGAGTCACCAGAAGGTTAGGGAACTCCTGAATGAGTGCCGCAGAAGACTGTGCGCCAAAATCGACATAAGCTTCATCAATGACCACTGTTTTGTCAGGTTGGTTTTCCAATAGCGTACGGATTGAGGAAAGCCCGAGATCAATTCCAGTGGGCGCATTGGGATTAGGAAGAACGATACCACCAGCATCTTTTGAATAATCTTCTATTTGGATGAGAAAATCAGCAGTTAACGGGATCTCCTCGTAGGATAGATCGAATAATCGGCAATAACTTGGATAAAAGCTGTAGGTAATATCCGGAAACAAAACTGGCCGATCAGACTTAAAGAGCCCGCGAAAAACATGTGCTAGAACTTCATCCGAACCATTCCCTGCAAAAACATTTTCCAGGTTCAAACCTTCAGAAGATGCGATCGCCGCACGCAACTCTAGGCATCGGGGGTCAGGGTACAGCCGAAGATTTTCATCTGTGCAAAGAGCAATCGCCTCGATCGCTTTCTTGCTAGGTCCATAGGGGCTTTCGTTCGTGTTTAGTTTAATGACCGCTCTTGACTCAGTTTGTTCTCCAGGAATGTAGGGAGTCAACTTACTTACCACGTCACTCCAGAAACGGCTCATGACTGAAATCTCTTTTCAGCCGATCGAGCATGAGCTTCGAGCCCTTCCTCTCGTGCCAGCTTGGCCGCAACACGACCTAAATCGCGAGCCCCAGACTCGCTGACATCAATCAAACTCGTACGCTTCTGAAAATCATAAACACCTAAAGGAGATGAGAATCGGGCCGTTCCTGAGGTCGGCAACACATGATTAGGACCCGCGCAGTAATCGCCGAGGGCCTCGGACGTATACCTACCCATGAAAATCGCGCCCGCATTATCAATCTGATCTAAAAGCAATCCGGGCTCCTCAACAGACAACTCCAAGTGCTCTGGGGCAATGCTGTTAGCAATCTTGCAAGCCTCATCAAGATCTTTAACCAGTATCAATGCGCCGCGATCCTCTAACGATTTTTTAATAACTGACTTTCTCGGCATCTCGGGTAGGAGTGCTGCAGCCCTCTCCTGTACCCTATGCAGAAATAACTCATCGTTCGAAATTAAGATTGACTGAGCCAACTCATCATGCTCAGCCTGAGAGAAGAGATCCATCACGATCCAGTCAGGATCAGTCTTCCCATCACAAATTATCAAAATCTCAGAGGGCCCTGCGATCATGTCAATGCCAACGACGCCAAACACTTTTTTCTTTGCTAACGCTACATATGCGTTGCCAGGGCCAACGATCTTGTCTACCTTTTCAATTGTTTGGGTTCCATATGCCAGTGCACCGATCGCTTGCGCACCACCGATTTGATACACCCGATTCACTCCAGCAATATGCGCCGCCGCGAGCACGACAGGATTCACCACGCCGTTGGGTGTCGGCGCCACCATCACAATCTCTTTAACTCCAGCAACACGCGCTGGAATTGCATTCATCAACACAGAGGATGGATAAGCCGCTTTACCGCCTGGAACATAAAGTCCAACCCTCGCTAGAGGACCAATCTTTTGGCCCAGCATACTTCCTGACTCATCTCTATACGACCACGAGCTCTGCACCTGTCGCTGATGGTAACTTTCTATTCGATCCGAAGCATTCCTTAACGCCTTAACAACTTCGCTATCGACAGAACTAAGAGCCGACCGCAAAACCTCCTCGTCAACCGTCAAATCTTCGATCGAAGCTGCTTGAGTCTTATCAAATTTATTCGTAAGGGAAATAAGTGCTGCATCACCATGCTTACGCACCTGTTGGAGTATGTCATCCACAACGAGCTCAATCGCAGACGCAGAGCTTTCCTCAAAAGCCAACGTATTTCTCAATTGCTGATCGAAATCCGCATCCTCGTACTTAAGAACCTTAATCATTGGCATTCTTTTTTCTGTTGACTGTTAACGCGAACGCATCGATGATCGGCTGGACCATTGCATGCTTTAACTTTAATGATGCAGCACTCACAACCAATCGTGAACTGATCTGGCGAACCTCCTCTACCGCCACAAGTTTATTCGCCTGCAGGGTTTTACCACTCGATACAAGATCAACAATCGCATCCGCTAAACCAACTAAAGGAGCAAGTTCCATTGAGCCATAAAGTTTAATTAAATCAATATGTACACCCTTCTGGGCGAAGTGCTTCCGCGCGGCTTTAACATATTTAGTGGCTACCCGCAGGCGTGCCCCAGAACGAATGACGTTGGCGTAATCGATACCTTCTGGCACCGCTACCATCAATTTGCATCGAGCAATCCCCAGATCTAAGGGCTCAAACAATCCCTCCCCATCATGTTCGAGTAACACATCTTTACCCGCAACCCCAAGGTCAGCCGCGCCTCTTTGAACATACGTCGGAACGTCACTCGCCCGGACAATAATAATGCGCAACTTAGGGTCAGAAGTCCCGATAATTAGTTTTCTCGATTCCTCGGGATCATCAATGAGATGTATCCCCATACCCGATAAAAAAGGCAAGGTATCCTCTAGAATACGCCCTTTGGAAAGCGCCATCGTGACGAATTCACCAGATTTAACCAATGCTGTAACCTCAATAATTTATGAAAAAAAAAACCATTAGCCCATTCTAAAACTAATTGGTAACACGCTTAATTTTCGCCCCTAAACGTCCAAATTTTTCTTCAATCCGCTCATAACCGCGATCTAGATGGTAAATACGACCTACAGCGGTCTCACCAGAAGCGATTAAGCCCGCAATGATCAATCCAGCAGACGCACGAAGGTCTGTGGCCATCACCTCAGCTCCCGCGAGTGAAGAAACACCTTGAATAATAGCTATGTTACCTTGGGTTTGAATCTTTGCGCCTAAGCGTTTGAGTTCTTGTACGTGCATAAATCTATTCTCGAAAATAGTTTCCGAAATAGTACTGGTGCCGTCAGCCATTGTATCAAGAGCCATAAATTGAGCCTGCATATCCGTAGGGAAACCGGGATAAGGTGCAGTTTTTATATCTATTGGGCTCAACCGGCGCGATACAGTTAACAGCAGATCATCTCCCTCATGCTTGATAACAGCACCCGCTCCGGCAAGCTTGGTCGTGATTGAATTTATTATATTCGCATCCACTCCTTTGATTAACAATTCGCCACCAGTTGCCGCCACCGCAGCCATATAGGTCCCGGCCTCGATCCGGTCAAACATAACCGCATGATCAAATCCATTAAGTGACTGAACGCCTTCAATTCTAATCGTCTCCGTGCCTGCACCCGTAATTTTAGCCCCCATAGCCGTTAGGCACTTAGCGAGGTCTAAAACCTCGGGCTCCATCGCCGCATTTCTCAAAGTAGTGACGCCATCGGCCAATGTGGCAGCTAACATAAGGTTCTCTGTGCCAGTCACAGTAACGAGATCAAAAACAATCTCCGCGCCTACTAATTGTTCGGCACTAACGCAAAGATACCCTTGGTCAATTTCAACTCGAGCACCCATGGCTTCAAGTCCTTTAATGTGCTGATCGACAGGACGTTGGCCTATCGCACAACCTCCTGGCAAAGATACTTTGGCTTTGCCGAACCGAGCCACCAGCGGCCCTAAAACCAGCACGGAAGCCCGCATAGTTCGCACTAAATCATAAGGCGCTTGCAAGCAACTCACATTCTTCGCGCACAACAGCACACCCATCTTTTCATCCAATTCAACATCAACACCGATATGCCCCAAAAGCGTCAGCATTGTGGTGACGTCATGAAGATGTGGCAAGTTATCAATTCGGACAGTTTCCGAAGTCAAAAGACTCGCGCAAAGTATTGGAAGCGCAGCATTCTTAGCCCCAGAAACATTAACTTCGCCAAAAAGCTTTACTCCGCCTTGGATTAAAAGCTTCTCCACACTAACCTTCTTGAGCTTTCCACTCCAGCGGACTAAATGTCTTCATTGACAGAGCGTGAATCTCGCTTTTCATACGGTCACCTAAAGCTGCATATACGATCTGGTGGCGCTGCAGTCGATTTTTACCATCAAAGGCCGCGCTCACAATAACGGCCTCAAAATGTTGGCCATCACCGATCACCGTAATATGCTTACAGGCTAACGAATCCTCAATATACGTTTTAACATCTTCTGGAGTAACCATAAATTTAAACCCTGCTTAACCTCGGAGCTTATAGCCACTCCGAATTAGTAATAAACATCCCAATGATAAGACCAAAGTCACCAGTGAGACAACACAAATACTGATTTCAATCGGCACATCTGACCTACCAAAAAATCCAGCACGAAACCCATCAATTAAGTAGAAAAAAGGGTTAGCATGCGAGATCATTTGCCAAAGTGGCGGCAGGCTTTCTACCGAATAAAAAACTCCCGACAAAAAGGTCATCGGCAAAATAACGAAATTTTGAAAGGCTGCAACTTGGTCAAACTTGTCTGCCCAAATTCCTGCGATAAGACCTAGGGAGCCGAGTATAACGCCACCGCAGGTGCCAAAAAACAAGATATAAAAAATATTACTGATGGGAACGCTAACAAAGAGCATGGCGGCAATGATTACACCCGAGCCTACGAGCAACCCTCTCAGGCAAGCTGCAGAGATATACGCGGCAAAAAGTGCATGGTGGGATAACGGAGTAAGAAGAATAAAAACGATACTGCCCATCATTTTTGACTGAGCCACACTTGATGACGTGTTAGCAAAAGAATTTTGCAACAAACTCATCATAGCCAGCCCAGGAACTAAAAACGTCAGATAATCTATTTCTAAATCAGGATATACACTGATTCTGTTTTTTAGTGCATGAGAGAAGATCAGCAGATAAAGAAGAGCAGTAAGAACCGGTGCGCCGACAGTTTGGACGGCAACTTTCCAAAATCTTAAAACCTCCTTCAAGAAAAGCGCACTAAACCCTGACATTTTATTCTGACCGTTCCGGGCTAGCTTTCATGATCGACAGAAAAACATCCTCCAGGCTTTCATTTTCCGTTTCCAGCGTATCGATCTCATACCCCAACTCTCGCACAAGCCGAAGAACATCTTCAACCTCCGAAGGATTTGGGACGCTAACAAGATATTCCCCTAGCTCCACACAAACCGCATTAGGCAAAAGAACCTCCAGAGGAGATAAATTTTCTTTCGCTGGTTGTTTGACGCGCAAACGGATCACACACTCTTTATCCCTTTGCAACAAAAGGTCCGTAGACTCAATCATCACGAGCTCACCATTCTTCATCATACCAATGCGACTGCAGAGACTCTCAGCCTCTTCTAGGTAGTGCGTCGTGAGCACTATCGTGTGACCCTCATCATTTAACTTTTGAATGAACGACCAAAGATTTTTTCTTAAATCTACGTCGACCCCGGCGGTTGGCTCGTCTAGTATGATTAGAGGGGGACGATGCACCAAAGCCTGAGCAACCAATACTCGCCTTTTCATGCCTCCTGATAGCGATCGCATGTTGGCATTTGCTTTATCTGTAAGATTCAAGCCAGACAATATTTCATCTATCCAAACATCATTTTTTTTAATCCCAAAGTACCCCGATTGAAACTCTAGCGTTTCTCTAACAGAGAAAAACGGATCGAATACCAATTCTTGAGGAACAACCCCTATGGCGCGTCGAGCTGACTGATAGTCTCTCGACGACACGTCATAGCCCATCACTTTTATTGATCCGCTGTCCACACGACAAAGCCCTGCCACAGAATTAATGAGCGTTGTTTTTCCTGCTCCGTTTGGCCCAAGAAGCCCAAAAAACTCACCCCTAGGGACAGAAAAACTAACATTCCTCACCGCCTTTACAGCACCGAATGATTTCGAAACTGAGTCAATCTCAAGAGCGGGGCGCATCTTATCATCCATAACTAATTTAGCTCAATTTGTCTTTAATAGGTCGGAAACACCGTACAGACTCATGAGCCCGTTCAACGTATTGGGCAACGACTGAAATATCACTTTGCCGCCAGAGATCCTTACACACTGCAACATAAAAGCAATTGCAGAAGAATCTATGTCCTGCACATTAGCAAAGTCAATTGTAAGATGGCCTTGCTCCAGAGCGGCTTTAGCTTCCTCCAGCCGCTCGATATAATTCATTATAGTTAACTCACCCGACAAAAGGAGTGAACCTGTGCCCACCTGAATCGTCACTACCGCGATCCAGTTTCAGCACTGACACTTTGAGCATTTTTCTGCCTAAGCGTCTCAATTAAACCATCGATTCCAGATGATTGAATCTCTCTTTGAAAAAGACTGCGATTATTAACGATCAAGCTAGCTCCATCGATTTGCAAATCGAACACTTTCCATTTGCCTTCTATGACCTCCATGTCGTAATTCAAGGAGATCGGCTGAGCCACCGCAGTAGGTAATTTAATTGATGACTCAACAAGCGCCCATTTCGGATTCTCTGAAGCACGAAGTGGCAAAACTTCGATTTTTATACCCTTGAAACGGGTAAACGCCGCAGCATACGATCTGACTAACAATATTCGAAACTCCTGAACAATGAGCGCTCTCTGTTCAGGGGTAGCATTACGCCAAGGTCTGCCGACAGCCAACCTCGCCATTCGTGGAAAATCAAAATGAGGAGCAACTTGAGCCTCAACAAACGCTATTGTTTTTGCCATGTCCCCAGCAGAGACATCAGGGTCAGTCTCAACCAGATGCATGATTTCGCCGACGACATCCCTCACAAGCTCGTCAGGTTTAACATCTGAGCTAAAAACATTTGAAGCGCTAAACGCGAATATAAAACAAACATTAACTAATGAATTAATAACCTTCATCGAAAACCTCTAGTTCATTTAAAAAATTAGCTTACACAATTAATCGGTATTTTTTTCAGACATCTTTCCATACAGAAACTGACCAATCACCTTCTCCAATACAATAGCCGACTGTGTAATACGAACACGGTCCCCGCCCTCAAGATTCTCAAGCGCACCGCCTGGATCAATCCCAACAAACTGGTCGCCCAAAAGGCCAGAGGTTAGAATCGACACTGAACTATCTGCGGGAAACTGGAATTGCTTATCTAAATTAAGCTGAACTAAAGCCCTAAGGCTCTGATTGTTAAAAGTTACACTTTCAACTCGCCCCACAATAACGCCAGCGCTTTTGACAGGAGCCTTCGCCTTAAGCCCGCCAATGTTGTCGAATTCTGCAGACACCTTATAACCCTCTGCTTTCATAATGGAATCCACATTTCCAGCTTTTAGCGCCAAAAACAAAAGCGCCCCAATTCCCGCTGCAACAAACACTCCAACCCATAGGTCGACATTTGATCTTTCCATTTAATGCGCTCCCGTAAACATAAATGCGGTCAAAACAAAATCCAACGCTAACACAGCCAGCGCAGACGTCACCACTGTTCTTGTTACTGCTCTAGAAACCCCCTCAGCAGTTGGCACTGAGGCGTATCCCTCATAAACTGCTATTGCGCTAACAGCAGTCCCAAAAACAACACTCTTAATGACGCCATTCAAAATATCGTGATGAAAGTCAACACTCGTCTGCATTTGGGACCAAAAAGCACCTGAATCAACCCCTATCACCACCACAGTAATTAGGTAGCCTCCAACAATACCCATCGCAGAAAAAATAGCGGCTAGCAATGGCATAGAAATAAATCCGCCCCAGAACATAGGCGCCACAACACGGGCATGGGGATCGACCGCCATCATCTCCATGGCAGAAAGCTGCTCCGTTGTTTTCATAATGCCAATCTTAGCCGTAATCGCGGATCCGGCACGACTCGCAAACAATAAAGCAGAAACCACAGGCCCGAGTTCCCGCACTAATGAAAGTGCTACCAGCGTCCCCACAGCCCCTGTGGATCCATATCTTTTCAGTGTCTCGTATCCCTGCAATCCGAGCACCAAGCCAACAAAGAGTCCGGAAACAATAATGATCACCAAGGATAAAACACCTGCAAAGTGTATCTCTGCCACGAGCAGACTGGGACGACGCAAAATAATTGATGACCGCGAGACAACCCGCCCCATAAAAACGCTTGCTTCCCCAAGCTTCCATATGGAGTCAATACTAGCCCTGCCGAGTCTAGAAAGCATCTTGCGGACAAAAGTCATAGTTCAGCCTCGTACATGCTCAAGCCCCAAATCTTCCCGGTAAGGTTTAGAAGAAACGTGGAACGGCACAGGGCCATCGACCTCTCCGTTGACAAATTGGCGCACCAGAGGGTCATTCGACTCAAGTAAATCGCTGGGCTTGCCTCTAGCCGTGACAGATCCGCGCGACAGCAACACCACTTCGTCAGCCACTTTAAAGGAAGCCTTGATATCATGCGTCACGAAAATAGAAGTGATCCCCAAAGCGTCATTCAGCGTCCTTATCAAGTTACCTGTGATGGCGGTAGATATCGGATCAAGTCCGGTGAAGGGTTCGTCATAAAGCATCAAGCTTGGGTCCAAAGCAATGGCTCGCGCCAAAGCCACTCTCCTCGCCATTCCTCCAGACAGTTCAGCCGGCATCAGCCGGGAAGCCCCTCTAAGCCCCACTGCATGTAACTTCATCAATACCAGATCTCTTACCGCCGTCTCAGGTAACGAGGCTTGCTCCCTTAAAGGGAATGCAACATTCTCAAAAACATTCAGATCAGTAAACAATGCTCCAAACTGGAAAAGCATCCCAATTCTCTTGCGGTACGCAAAAAGTTCTCGATGCGTCATTTTATTTACGGCGCTCGCTTCGCAAATGACCTCCCCTTGCTGCGGTCGCGCCTGTCCACCAATCAGCTTAAGTATGGTCGTTTTGCCCGACCCACTGCCGCCCATAATAGCTGTGACCTTTCCCGCAGCGAAACCAACATCTAAATTTCGGAAAATTGTAGATTGCCCGTATGCGAAGTTCACCGAAGAAAACTGTATTAAGTCTGTTGGTTCACGCATTCCATAAAAATTTTATCGTAGATACAGCATTTTATCCATAATTGTCCGATATTGTCGATTTACTCAATATGACAATATTATTAAATAGTTTAAACGTCATAAGTACTTGTGCGAGCCCTCTGATATCACTAAACCAAAAAAGCGATTGCGGCATAATGTAACAAGTTAGTGAGCAGAGAAAACAAACGATGCGATATACTACTTTAATGACTGATAAAGCAAAAACCCATTCCGACCCAGTAATCGCATATGCTCAACAAGTACTTGCGATTGAAGCCAACGCGCTGCTAGAAATCTCCGAGCATCTGGATGAGTCATTTAGTAGAGCATGCGACTTGATGCTGACATGTAAGGGACGGCTTGTGGTTAGCGGTATTGGGAAATCCGGACACATTGCGCGTAAAATCTCCTCGACTCTATCCAGCACTGGTTCACCTTCTTTTTTTGTGCACCCGGCAGAAGCGAGTCACGGAGACTTGGGCATGGTTACCAGCGAGGATGTGGTAATTGCCATCTCCTACTCAGGGGAAAGTGCAGAACTCAACCTTATCGTGCCAACACTTAAGCGAGAGAACACTAAATTAATAGCCATTACAGGCAATAAGAATTCAACGTTATCTCATCTTGCGGACATCACTCTTGAGTGTCGAGTTTCTCATGAGGCCTGCCCACTTGGATTGGCTCCAACATCTAGCACGACAGCGACGCTAGCCCTAGGAGATGCTCTGGCTATTGCACTGCTGCGCGCCAAAGGATTCACGGAGCAGGACTTTGCCAAATCGCACCCGGGCGGATCACTGGGAAGGAAACTATTAACACGAGTTAGCGATATCATGCATCGTGGCGATGAATTTCCGCAGGTAGGTCGTGACACAAGCATTCAAAACACCATAATGGAAATAACCTCCAAGAAACTGGGGATGACTTCTGTTATGAGTGGCGGGAAGCTCGTTGGCATCGTGACCGATGGGGATCTTAGGAGGGTTTTCCAAAGTAAACGCTTAATGGAAAATTTGGTCGCCGAAGAAATAATGACGTCACAACCCAAAACCATCAACGAAAACGCGTTGGCAGATGAAGCCCTGCAAATCATGGAAAAAAATAGCGTAAATCAGCTATTGGTTATGGACGAGTCTAAAACCCCAATTGGGGTTTTAGGGATGCACGACCTACTCAAAGCAAAAATTTTATGAAAAAAGAAATTTTAGAAAAAGCAAAAGTAATTGAAGCGGTTCTATTTGATGTTGATGGAGTCATGACAGATGGGAAACTTTACTTCTCGGAAAAAGGAGAAGCCCTTAAAGCTTTTAATGCTGCTGACGGTCTCGGCATTAAATTGCTTAAGGACTTTAAAATCCTGACAGGTGTAATCAGCGGCAGGGACTCAGCAGCGCTTCGATATCGACTCAAAGAATTGAATATTCAACATTTTTATTTAGGAGTTGACGACAAACTTACTGCATTCGAAAGCTTCTTAAAACAAACTGGACTTGCACCAAACGTTGTGGCCTTCATCGGTGACGATCTCCCTGATTTGCCCATACTAATGCGCTGCGGACTCTCAATTGGCCCCTCAAATGGCTCAAGAGATGTGCTGTCCCGGGTAGACTACGTAACAATATGTAGCGGAGGAGAAGGCGCCGTTCGAGAAGTCGTGGAAATTGTTCTCGCGTCCAAAGGGGTTTGGGACAAACACATTGAGGACCTTTGTTGATACCCAAGCCAAGAACAGGGTTTCTATTCTTAGCTTTGCTGGTAACCTTAGCCTCAGCATCGTGGTGGGCACACTATGCCGCCCTATTTTCATCGGAGGCAACCCTCTCCACAAAGGGAGTCCCAAAATTTTTTCTCACCGAGGTTGCATCGACCCGATTCAACCAAAGCGGGGAAATTAAATCAATCCTCGAATTTGATTCCCTCATTCAGTTAGAATCAAAGAGCGAATCTCAACTTATTCGACCCAAAGTCATATTCCATAACAATACTCAATCCACGCTCACTGTAACTTCAGATGCTGGGATTATTAAAAACAATGAAAAAATTGACTTGATGGGAAATGTGACACTTAAAATTATGAGTGCAGAATCGTCAGCGCCTACAAGCATCGCTACCGACTTCGCAATAGTGGAAATTCATAAGGAAATTGCCAGAACAAACCACAAAACAACAATCACCCGTCAATCATTGGTCGGCTTTTCTCACGGATTCATATATCATGCTCAAGCTGGACTTCTTGATCTTTTATCGAACGTAACGATGACTTACGATGATTAAAAATAAATCGAAACACGCCCAAAAAGACTTAGCGTCTTGGAAAATTATTTTATTACTTCCTCTCATATTCAATTCTGCCCAGTCACTGGCTGAAAACGCAGACAGAGATAAACCCATAAACATCGAAGCAGATAGTGCGCATATGAACGACAAAACAAGCACTGCGGTATTCAAAGGTAACGTAGTACTCACGCAAGGAACGCTCCTAATCAGAGCGGATACGCTCACAGTCATTCAGGAAAATGACGAGTTCAAACAAGGCATTGCCCTCGGCGAACTTGCTTACTTCAGACAAAAACGTGAAGGTTATGACGACTATATCGAGGGCGAGGCAAAAACAATTGAGTTCAATGCCATCACAGATCAATTGACGATGGTCGACACTGCAAAACTGTGGCGCGAAGGAGACCAAGTGGAGGGAAAGTTTATCCATTACGATGCCACCACTGAAACATTCACAGTCAGGAGTGACGCAGGCAATCCAGATAGCGGAAACCCCTCCAATGGGAGGGTAAAAGCGACAATTCAACCCAAACAACAGATAGAACCGTGAGTCAAGCCAAAAAATATTACTGCGCTTTGTTTTATCTGGGCGTCTACTAGCTAAGGTCTGCATGCTTAAAGCTTTACAACTAAGCAAAAAATATCGCACGAAAACCGTTGTCCATGATGTCTCGCTTGAGGTGGAACGTGGCGAAGTGATTGGGCTGCTCGGGCCCAATGGCGCTGGAAAAACGACAACCTTCTACATGATTGTCGGCATAACACCGTGCACCAACGGCAACCTTACCCTAGATGGGACTGACATCACCCATCTACCTATACATCGGCGCGCGCAGTTAGGCATTAGTTATTTGCCGCAAGAAATGTCCATTTTTAGAAAACTGAATGTCGAAGAAAATATCCAGGCTATTCTAGAACTTCATAAAAACGGAAAAATAGCCGAGCGTTTAGAGCAGCTACTTGAAGATTTAAGCATAAAACACCTAAGAAAAAACTCAGCGGGGTCTCTGTCTGGCGGTGAGCGACGGCGCGTAGAAATTGCACGAGCACTCGCCAACAAGCCCAGTTTCATACTTCTAGATGAACCATTCGCCGGAGTAGACCCTATTGCCGTTCTAGATATCAAGGAAATTATTCGATATCTTGTGAAACAAAAAATCGGGGTGATTATTACAGATCATAACGTTAGGGAAACACTAGACATTTGTAATCGCGCCTACATTGTTCATGAAGGGACTGTTTTGGCAAGTGGGTCTCCTACAGAGATTATCAAAAACCCATCTGTCCGAAAAGTCTACTTAGGTGATCAATTCAAGCTATGAATAAGCCGCCTTTACAAAATAATACAACTCTCGGCAAGAGTTTCTTATCTGTTCTTTTTGATCATTAATACCTCCATGAGACAGCAATTAGTCGCTAAACAAACTCAAAGTTTATCTTTGACCCCAGAGCTGAGGCAATCGCTGAGATTCTTGGGCTTAGGAACGAATGAACTTTTAGAAGAACTCAAGGGTATAGCTCTGGAGAACCCACTACTCGACCTAGATGAAACGGTCAGGTCTGAAGCGGAAGAGCCAGAATCAGCCAAAACTAAAGAACCTAACGACTCAAACGCACCCACATACCCCGATATCGAAGCGAGGATAAACCACACAACCCACACAATGTCTTCTTCAGGAGAAAACCATTTCACTTACGATGGCTCAAATTCCAACGATCTTGCGACGCATGTCGACTTTAGACAGCATCTAAAGGAACAATTAATATCAAATAACACCTCAAATGAGGACAAAGAACTAACCACTTATCTGATTGATAATGTAAACGAAGATGGATTTCTAAAAGAGACATTCGAAGAGTTAAAACACAACTTCACAGATGGAAAAAACTGGAAATTGGCAGACTTTCAAAGATGCCGCAGCCTTTTGCAGAATCTCGAACCGGCCGGAGTAGGATCACTAGATCTAATCGAGCACTTAAAATTACAAGTAAAAAAAGCAGCAATCAGTCCTCATATAAAAACACTTTCAGAAACCTTATTGGACAGTCACCTCACCTTACTTGCGAGTTATAACCATAAAAAAATTGCTCACCTTATGGGCTGCGCAGTAAGTGAGGTTGCTGAGGCGGCTAAACTAATTTCAAGCCTAAGTCCGAAACCACTCAGCGAAGACTGGGAAGATCATGCGAGATACATAAAACCAGATCTAATTACAGAAAAGTACAACAAAAAATGGACCATACGCTTAAATGAAGAATGGATACCTAGGGTTTCAGTAAATCAAGAGTACGCGGAACTAATACAACATGAGAGCGACGATGCTTCAAATCCCCTTAAGGATTATTTAAAGCAAGCAAAAAACATACAACGCAGCATCAACCAAAGACATGAAACATTATTACGAGTCTCTAAAGAAATCTTTAGAGTACAAATGGATTTCTTGGAAAAGGGACCAAAGGGTCTGAGTCCATTGAATTTGCAAACGATATCTGACTCGCTTAACTTGCATGAGTCAACAATTTCTAGAGCGACTTCGGGAAAATACATCAGCACGCCTCGGGGAACATTCGAACTAAAATATTTCTTCAGTAATGCAATTGGCGACATGAGCGACACATCATCCACACATGTTAAAGATCTCATCAAAAAATTGATTCGATCTGAGAATTCACAAGATCCGTTATCTGATAGTAAAATTCAAAAGATTCTTTCTGGGTCGGGAATTGAAATTGCTAGGCGCACAGTAGCTAAATACCGAGAACATCAAAATATACTACCATCACAAATGCGGAAAAAAGCCTCATCTTAAAATGTCATCTGATATCAGTCTAATTAAACTGCTCGAGGAAGTGGAAGTCATTCTGGACATAACCATATCCAGCAAGAAACGATTATTTGAAGCTGTGGGCCTATGTATTGAAGAAAAATATGGAATACCACGGTTTGAAACCTTTGAAGCACTATTTGCCAGAGAGAAGCTTGGATCTACAAACATAGGGCATGGCATAGCATTACCGCATGGCAGGCTCACGAATCTGAAACGATTTGTCGGAGTTTTCGCCCGACTTGAAAACCCAATTCAATTTGAGTCTGGAGACAACAAACCAGTCCAAATAGTTTTCGCTTTATTAACTCCGGAGGTCAAGCAGCAAAACCAACATTTAGCTTACCTTGCACATTTAGCAGAGGTATTCAGCGAAAAATCTAAGCGAGAAAAACTACTAGCCGTATCCGACAAGAAGGAAATCATCCAAATTTTGGGGAAATAAATGTCAAAAACCTCAGTGAGTAAATTGTTTGACGATAACCAAGAAGCTTTAAGTCTCACATGGGAAATCGTGCAGGGTGCTGATAATCGCTCTCTCGACTCAACTGCCGTCAATGAATCGTCTAATGGATTAATTGGACACCTCAATCTTATACACCCAAATTGGATACAAATTTTTAGTCGAACAGAGGTTGCTTACTTCCAAGATATCCCCCTACAAGCTCAAATTGAATCACTCGAAAAAATAGCTGCAAACACCAATTGTTTTATTGTTTCCGACGGTGAAAAATGTCCACCATCAATCTTACAAGTTGCCAATGCCAATAATATTCCGGTCCTATGCTCTACGCTCCCCAGCCTTCAGATTATCTGGGTCATCCGAACATATATGGGAAGAGCTTTGGCGGAATATGTCACGCACCATGGTGTTCTTTTAGATGTCCTGGGAGTAGGCGTGATGATCACAGGCGAAAGTGGTGTTGGGAAAAGTGAGTTAGCCTTGGAACTCATATCTAGAGGATCTGGCCTTGTGGCTGATGACATTGTGGAGCTGTTTCACATTGCGCCCAAGACATTGGAAGGCAGAAGTCCAGAACTACTCAAAGATTTTCTAGAAGTCCGTGGATTGGGCTTACTTAACATTAGAACTATTTTTGGAGAAACCGCAGTCAGGCGACGAAAAAATCTTAACCTAATTGTCGAGCTAATGAAGCCCACTCAAGGGCAAGCCACCCAAGCAGAACGATTGCCATTGCACGCCTCCTCGCAAAACATTCTGGATGTGGACGTTCGCAAAGTGCAACTTCCTGTTGCCGCAGGAAGGAATCTAGCGGTATTGGTGGAGGCTGCTGTACGCAATTTCGTATTACAACTTAGAGGCATAGACAGCACCCAAGAGTTCATTGATCGTCAAAGCAAAAGCATTGCCGATCAATAAAGTTAACGGTTGTATTAAAGTGCTCAAAAAATGAAACTTTTTATATTTACAGGCCTCTCCGGTTCAGGAAAGAGTGTTGCACTCAAAACACTTGAAGACCTCGAATTTTACTGTATCGACAACTTGCCCATCAAACTACTTGATGCCTGCATCGAAACACTAAAAATACAGAGTTACTCTAATGTGGCTATCAGCCTTGATGTCAGGAACCCATCTTTCCTCGGGACATTACCTGAGGAGGTTGAAGGCCTGTCAAAAAAAGGTATAGAAATTAAAATAATTTTTCTTACCGCATCCAAAGAGTCACTTCTGCGAAGGTACTCCGAGACCCGAAGACCTCACCCGCTATCCGATGACAACACGACCCTGAATGAGTGCATCGAAGTTGAGCGTAAACTCCTCGAGCCTCTAAAAAATAACGCTGAGCAAATCGACACCAGCAGATTAAGTCCTCAGCAACTGAAGAATTGCGTGAGAGATCTGGTTGAAAATAAAAATCATCAATTCCAACTCATCTTGCAGTCTTTCGGATTCAAACATGGTGTACCACTAGATACCGATTTCACTTTTGATGTTCGCTGCTTACCAAACCCATTTTACGAAGATGAGTTAAAACAACTATCAGGCTCTGATTCACCGGTTGCTGACTATCTGAGCAGAAGTGCTGACACACTGAAATTAATAGGGGATATTCATCGGTTTGTAGACAACTGGTTGCCCTTGTTTATCACTGAAGGTCGCGTAACCCTATCGATATCCATTGGATGCACAGGAGGGCAGCACCGATCAGTTTATGTTGTGGAGCAACTTGAGAAAAAATTCAAACAAAACTACCGTACGTTGATGCGTCACCGCGACATAAGTTAACTAAACAACCCAAATATCTTTTTAACCAGTACGGAAATAGGTAACTGACCTTGGTTGTGAAGGCTGACCCACTTCAATCCGGCATGCCGCCCCTTTGAAACACCTAGAGAGACATCCACTCGCACAGGATGAACCAAATAATCAATATGAGTGAGCCGATGACGAAAATTAGGGAGGTGTGCGATGGACTTCACTTTCAATGCAAATCCATCTGCGAATCGCTTTAAAATATCGTCCGAAAAGGTGTCAGAATCAATGAATCCCAAAAGGCCCGGCCACAGACCTTCACCTGAATTCTTAACCATTAAAGCCGCTCCATTACGCACAAAGACGATCATATAGATCGATTTCTTGGCGACCTTTTTCCTGGCGCTCTTAACGGGATACGCCCCAACAGCATCCTCAAGCTGAGCTTGGCACCTTTGTTTTAGAGGGCACGATAGGCAAGTGGGCTTTCCACGAACACATACGGTAGCCCCAAGATCCATCAACCCCTGAGTGTAGGTATCAATATTCTTATTAGGCAGCAGTTTGTCGGCAAGCACCCAGAGGTCTCGCATCGTCGAGCTCGCGTTGGTAGGCCTATCTACACAAAAAACGCGCGCCAAAACTCTTTTTACGTTCCCATCTAATATCGAATATTTTTTTTTATACGCTAACGCGAGAATTGCACCAGCAGTAGTACGGCCAATACCCGGGAGACTCATTAATGCATCGTACTCTGAAGGTACGAATCCTCCGTGAACATCAGATATTATTCGAGCCGATTGGAGCAGATTTCTAGCCCTAGAGTAATAACCCAAACCACTCCAAAGACTTAAAACCTCCTCTTCTGTGCCTCTCGCAAGCGATGCGACGTCGGGAAAAGCAGCCATGAAGCACGTAAAATAACGAGTTACAGTGCTCACTTGAGTTTGCTGCAACATAATTTCGGATACCCACACGCCATATGGCGTTCGACTCACCTGCCACGGCAAATCATGTCGGCCATACTTCAGTTGCCACTTAATTACGTCGTCCGAAAAATTGAGCACATTTACAATCTCATGCGTAAGAGTTCAACAGCCAGCAGCCTTAAAATCCCAACCTGTAAAGCCGCCTAACATTTCTAGCCGCGCTTTTATCAAGCCAACTCATCACATCTAAAATTAACCTGAGTCTATAATAAAAAAGGCAATTACTGAAACTAAGAATGTCGATATAGACTATGCCAGTGATAGAATATTAACAATATAATTAATAAATTACTGAATGATTATGATTGCGGTACATATCAATGGAACTATAAAGGAAATCCAAACTGGGACCACGATATCTGCTCTCACCAATGACCTAGATGTTGCACACAAAAAAATTGCACTAGAGATCAACGAGGAAATCATTCCTCGAAGTCAATTTGACTCTCGAATATTACAAAATGGTGACAAAATAGAAATCGTTACGGCTGTGGGTGGCGGTTAAATTATTTGTTTGACAAGTTTTTCACATTACACTGGGAACTCCGCAAAAAATGGATCTTTTACAAATTGGCACGCGATCTTTTGACAGCCGCTTAATCATCGGCACTGGTAAATATAGATCCTTCGAAGAAACAAGTGAAGCAATTGAAAAAAGTGGCGCAGAAATAGTTACTGTCGCGATACGTCGAACAAATCTGGGGCAAAATGCATCAGAACCAAATCTGCTCGATTTTATTGATCTTAAGCATACAACATTACTTCCAAATACCGCTGGCTGTTATTCCTCAGGTGAGGCTGTTCGCACACTAAGGCTCGCACGCGAGCTACTAGATGGTCATGATTTAGTTAAGCTGGAGGTTTTGGGGGATCCACAGACATTGTTTCCCAACGTATCCGAAACACTCATTGCAGCCGAGCAACTCGTAAAAGATGGCTTCCAAGTAATGGTTTACACATCAGATGATCCAATAGTTGCGAAGCAACTTGAGGACTTAGGTTGCGTCGCCATCATGCCACTTGCTTCATTGATTGGCTCCGGGATGGGGATTCTAAATCCATGGAACCTCACTATTATCATTGAGAGTCTCAAAGTACCAGTGATCGTAGACGCGGGAGTCGGCACAGCATCGGACGCAGTAATCGCAATGGAGCTGGGGTGTGATGCAGTACTCATGAATACGGCAATTGCAGCAGCACAAAATCCTATCCTGATGGCGCGAGCAATGAAGAATGCGATTCAGTCTGGCAGAGACGCTTTTCACGCCGGCAGGATGCCAAAAAAGCCATACCAGGCATCACCAAGCTCACCCGCGTCGGGGATGATGCCCCCAGCATCTAAGAAATAAAGCCGACTCAATTCAACTTTTAAAATAACTTCAAATCCTCACATGGAAACAAGAAAGGTCCGAAGTTACGTCCTAAGAGCTGGACGAATGTCAAATGGACAGAAGAATGCTCGGCAACAATTAGGGGATAAATACCTTTTGCCCTTCCAGCTCGAATCTGTACTTAATTTCAACACTATTTTTGGAAACAACAACCCGACCTTTTTAGAGATTGGTTTCGGGATGGGCGATGCGACCATAGAGGTTGCTCAATCCCACCCGGCACATAACTACATTGGGATTGAGGTGCATCCACCAGGCGTTGGTCGCGCACTTAAGTTAAGCGAGACTGCTGAGCTCTCCAATCTCAAAATTATTGAACACGATGCAGTAGAAGCGACACGACATATGTTCACAGAAAAAAGTTTAAGTGGTATCCATATATTTTTTCCTGACCCATGGCCCAAAAAACGGCATCATAAGAGACGCTTAATGAATGGGGAATTTGTCAATCAACTAACGCTACTTTTGGGGAGAGCCGGGTATCTGCACATTGCGACTGACTGGGAAGAGTATGCCAAGGAGATATTGACCACGTTGCAAGAAAATCCTCATTTAAAAAATATAGCAGTCGATTATTGCGAACGCCCCTCCTATCGACCTACGACCAAGTTTGAACGGCGCGGACTTAAACTGGGGCATCAAGTCTGGGATATTATCTTTCGAAAATGCTAAGTCTCCCTAACTCACAAAAACTCTTGCAATACCTCATTTAAAAAACGCATACCCAATGGAGTCGTGCGAATGAAACCCTCAGATACATTCATAAGTCCTCGTCGCTCCAATGCTACAAGTTGCGCCTCAACGATATCAATGGGTAGCGCTGTTCTCTTTTCAAATAAGCTTCTAGGCACTCCATCATTCAACCTCAAAGCGTTCATAAAAAACTCAAATGGTAGAGATTCAGAAGTAACTATTTTATCACTGGATACACTGTCCCCTATTGCTACAGCCTCCATATAACGCTTAGGTTGTTTGTGCTTCACAAGACGCGTGACGCTCTTGGATGTCGTTATTTTAGAATGAGCACCCGCCCCAACGCCAAGATAATCACCAAACTCCCAATAATTCATATTGTGTGAACATTGCCTCCCCGGTTTCGCAAACGCTGACACCTCATACTGTTTATATCCATGTTCATGTGCCACCGATTCAATCTCAAACTGCATCTCTGAAGCCAAATCATCATCAGGCAGCTTCGGAGGATATCTAAAGAACCAAGTATTTGGTTCAATTGTTAATTGATAGATCGATAAATGTTCAGGGGCAAACTCCAACACACGTGAGAGATCAGTTTTCAGCTCGCCAAGCCCTTGCTCTGGTAGGGCAAACATCAAATCTATATTGATATTCTCAAAAATAGATTTTGCGTCCGAAATCGTCTCGATGGCTTCAGCGCTAGCGTGCACTCGCCCCAGTTTCTTGAGCAGTTGGTCATTAGTCGTTTGCACACCAATCGACAACCTGTTAACACCGACTCTTCGGTAACCCTCAAACTTAATCCTATCCGACACACCAGGGTTAGCCTCCAACGTAATTTCAGCATCAGTACGAATCAGGCAATTCTCTTTGACGTAATCAATAACTGTACCGATTAAATCTGGTTCGAAAACAGATGGTGTACCCCCGCCAAAAAAGATTGTTTGAATTTCACGATCTTTAATCTGGCCTAGGTGCTGTTCTAAGTCCCTAATAAGGGTATTAGTATAGTCCTTCGGAGAAACATCACTCCTAAGAGGATGGGAATTGAAATCACAATACAAGCATTTCTTAACACACCAAGGTATGTGTACATACAACGACAGTGGCGGTAGATGGCTCAAACTCATCCTCGGTATGCAATTCGCAGGACCTGAACAATAATGCCGCCGCAGATCAAAGTGAAATTGGATTGCGCCATCAATACAGTCCCGACTCTAACAATGCTTTCATACTCCGGACTGCTGCACCTCTGTGGCTTACCCCATTTTTTTGTACCAAGGACATTTCCGCCCCTGTTAAGTCAAAATCAAGGTCTAAAAAAAGTGGATCGTACCCGAATCCTTCCTGGCCACGTGGCTCGTGGAGCAGCTCCCCAAACCATCGACCATCTGTAACTAAAGGAGCGGGGTCATTGAAATGCCGCACCAACACGAGCGCGCAGTAAAAATATGCACGACGATCAACAGCATTTCTCATCAATTCAATCAAATGATTATTATTTTGTGCATCAATTGCCCCCTCACCAGCAAAGCGAGCCGACTTTACTCCGGGCCGACCATCTAGTGCTAACACGCAAATCCCAGAGTCATCTGCCAGCACAGGTAACTTTGAATATTTAGATACATGCCGTGCCTTAGTCAACGCATTTTCCAAAAAAGTATCATAAGGTTCATCAGCCTCACTCACCCCCAGATCCCCCTGGCTTACAAACTCCATACCCAAACCTTGAAACATCAAATTAATTTCACGAATTTTACCTGCGTTACCCGAGGCGATCGCGACCTTAGATGGCAGCATCATGAATCACGTGCCGAAGATGATTTTTGTATTGCGATAAGCTCTAAAATACCCTTCTCTCCGTAGGCAAGCATGTTGTCTAGCTGTGCTTTATTGAAAGCAACACCTTCAGCCGTTCCCTGTATTTCTATGATGTCACTCGCTTCGTTCATAACGAGATTTAGGTCAGTGTCGCAGCTGGAATCCTCTGCGTAGTCAAGGTCCAGTAAGACTACTCCGGATGAGACCCCCACAGATATTGCGGCAACATGATGTTTAATCGGTGATCGCTCAAGAGCACCAGTTCGTATCAAATGGTTGATCGCCTCACACAATGCTACGAACCCACCAGTAACACTCGCTGTTCGAGTGCCTCCATCTGCTTCAATGACGTCACAGTCGATCTTAATTGTTCTCTCACCAAGATCAGAAAGCGAAATAGCCGACCTCAAACTGCGACCGATCAGCCGTTGAATTTCCTGCGTTCTACCAGACTGCTTACCTTTTGAAGCTTCTCGATCCATTCTTGTATTAGTCGATCGCGGCAGCATCCCATACTCCGCCGTAACCCAACCTTGTCCAGTTCCCCTGAGAAAAGGTGGCACCTTGTCCTCAACAGAAGCGGTACAGATCACACGCGTTCTACCAAACTCAATCAGCACAGAACCCTCAGCCTGACCAACAAAATTTCTTGTCAAACAAATCTTTCTTAGACTGTCAGCACCACGGTCATTTCTGTTCATTAACTACCCTTTCTTAAAAAAATCTAAAAAAACCATCATGATTCTTTGTAACAGGCTCATCACGCCCGTGATATCGTATTAGTAGTTTTAAATTACTAATGACATAGGAAACAATTCATGACTACCAGTATGACTGGATTCGCATCCGCTTCATGCACAACTAAATTTGCCACCATCGTAACGGATATCAAGTGTGTTAATCACCGATATTTAGACCTCCAGTTTAAAATTCCTGAAGAATTACGGCAATATGAAATTAAATTTAGGCGCTCATTAGTAGATTCCCTCAAAAGAGGGAAAGTAGAATGTAAGATATCGATCAATAACAATCATGACACGGGATCTAAAAAAGTATCCGACCAAGTTCTTAAAAACCTAAAGGCGTTGGAAGAAACTGTCGCAGCGCAATGTCCTGAAGCGATAAGACTCTCCGTCAATGACATTCTGCGTTGGCCCGGAGCAATTCAAGAAGAATCGATGGGACTGGAAACCCTAATCACAGCGGCTGAGGAAGCTATAGGTGCCGCAATTAAAGAGCTTAATATCGCCCGAAACGAAGAGGGCGCGAAACTAAAAAAAATCATCCAAGAAAAAGCCAACCACATCAAGGCTCTCGTCCAAGACATAAAACCAAGAATACCCGAGATTGTTGCGTCTTACGAAGCAAAATTAAAAGACCGAATCAAACTGCTTAATATCGACGCTTCAGAGGAAAGAATTGCACAAGAAGTTGTAATGTACTCAACAAAAGTAGACATAGAAGAGGAAATTCAAAGGCTAGAGGCACACACGTCATCATTATTGGATATTTTAGAATCCAGAGAGGCGCAAGGCAAAAAACTTGACTTCCTCATGCAAGAATTGAACAGAGAAGCCAATACGCTAGGTTCCAAATCGACAAATGCTGAGACGACCAATATCGCAATGGAACTAAAGGTGACGATTGAGCAAATTAGGGAACAAGTCCAAAATATTGAATAGACCTATGGCTAATATTTTTATTATTTCAGCGCCCTCAGGTGCGGGTAAATCGTCGTTAATCGACGCCTTAACCGAAAAAGATAATAGGTTAAGGAAATCCGTGTCAGTTACAACGAGACAACCCAGAGGAGGAGAAAAACATGGCCAACACTATGTATTTACCGATGAGGCGGATTTTGAAAAACGTTTACGCGACGGTGAATTCCTAGAACATGCGCAGGTTCATGGCAATTGGTACGGAACCAGTAGGATCTTAGTCGAAAACGAACTGACGGATGACAATGACCTCGTCCTGGAAATTGACTATCAAGGCGCACAAATCGTTAGAAGACTCTACACCGATAGCATCTCCATTTTTATATTGCCTCCCAGTAAGGCTTTATTGCGTTCGCGCCTCGAGAAAAGAAATACGGACACTCCCACAGCAATTGAGCAGCGTCTTAAGGCTGCGGGGACTGAGATTGGCCATATTTTCGAGTATCAATATGTTACTATTAATGACAATTTCGGTGATGCCTTAGCTGACTTGGAAGCCATTGTGCGGTCGACTAGAATCACAGCACAAAGGTGCAAAGGCTCACACATCGTAAAAGATTTTACAAAGGATGATTGAATTATGGCTCGTATTACGGTGGATGATTGTTTGGAATTCATTACAAATCGCTTTGAATTAACACTAGCAGCAAGTCTTCGCGCGCGGCAAATCTCTATTGGTAATACGGCGCTCGTTGAGGAAAATAATGACAAACCGACCGTTATTGCCCTGAGAGAAATTGCGAGTGGTAAAGTCGGCATTGAGATACTCGATAAAAAATAGTCACCTTATTCATTTTGGCTCAGCGTGAGTCGATAACTACCAAATTATAAATCGCATTATAGGGATATGTGATGTCATGGAAGATGACTTTCCTACAGTGTCAAACATTATCGAAGTAGATCTAGCCTCTCCACTATTCGCACAAGCAGCGAATTACCTCAGTCCCTATGAGCTTGAAATGCTCAAAGAGGCTTATCAATACAGTCGAGAGGCACACCAAGGTCAGTTTAGGAAAACAGGGGAGCCGTACGTTTCACACCCCGTGGCAGTCTCCCAAATTCTTACGACCTGGAATCTAGATTCTCCAGCGCTGATTGCGGCACTCCTGCATGACGTTGTTGAAGATACTCGAATCACAAAAGAAGAAATCAGTCAGAAATACGGCAAAGTCGTCGCGGACTTAGTTGACGGCGTGTCTAAGCTCGATAAAATTAGTTTTGAGTCTCAGAAGCAAGAGCAAGCTGAGAACTTCAGAAAGATGCTGCTCGCAATGGCCAAAGATGTGCGAGTGATATTGATTAAGCTGGCTGATCGGCTCCACAACATGCGGACGTTGACGGTAATGCAACCCCAAAAAAGGATGCGTATTGCGAAGGAGACCCTCGAGATTTATTCACCAATTGCCAACCGCTTGGGACTGAATGATGTGTATCGTGAACTGCAAGAATTATCACTATCACACCTGTACCCAAATCGTTATAAGGTACTGTCAAAAGCTGTAAAACGGGCCCGTGGAAACAGGAAAGAGCTGATCAGGAAAATTCTCGAATCGCTGCAACAATGCCTCAAAGAGCACGGGCTTGAAGCCCAAGTATCAGGACGCGAAAAGGCGATTCACAGCATTTATCGGAAAATGACCAAAAAAACTTTATCATTTGCTGAGGTATTTGATATTTATGGTTTTCGCGTTGTAGTTACAGATATTGCATCATGCTACTCAGCTCTCGGAGTATTACACCAGCGCTATAAGCCTGTGCCAGGAAAATTCAAAGACTATATTGCCATCCCAAAAGCAAACGGCTACCAGAGTCTACAGAGCACCTTATTAAGCCCGGTGGGCACACCTATTGAGGTCCAAATTCGAACAAAAAAGATGGATCAAATTGCGGAATCAGGGATTGCGTCACACTGGCTTTATAAAGAAACTGACGAAGCTTCTCTGTCAGAGCTGCAAACCCGTACACACCAGTGGATGCAGAATTTACTTCAACTACAAGCAGAGCCGGGAAATGCGGCTGAGTTTCTGGAGCATCTTAAGCTAGATTTGTTCCCTGATGAAGTGTTTGTTTTTACTCCTAAAGGAAAGATCATCTCGCTTCCTCGAGGCGCCACAACCATTGATTTCGCTTATGCTGTGCATACAGACGTTGGGAATTTTACCTTAGCCGCTAAAGTGAACCATGAGCCGACGCCCTTAAATACTGAATTAAGAAGCGGCGATCGGGTAGAGATCATCACGTCTGCACAAGCAACAGCAAATCCAAATTGGCTCAGATTCATCGTCACCAGTCGAGCAAGAGCGCAAATACGTCATTCAGCAAAAAACCAGCAGTATGAAGAGTCTGCTGTACTCGGCGAACGTTTACTCAAACAAGCATTGAGTGATCTCAAAATGGAGCCCAATGCAATTACTCTTGAGCATTGGGATCGCCTTACCAAAGAATATGCTGGAAAAACTAAGAATGAAATTCTCTCTGAGATTGGTTTAGGTAAACAATTAGCCATCGTTGTTGCCCGACACTTGTTAGCGCTGGATACTGATGAGGTAACCCAAACTAATGTACAGAAGACTAGTTTAGTCATACACGGGACAGAGGGAATGGCTCTGCAGTTTGCGAAGTGCTGCCATCCAATTCCCGGAGATCCCATCATTGGTTATCTAAGAAAAGGCCATGGCTTAATCATACACACTCATGACTGCCCTATCGCCAGGAGGGCTCACAACGATCCTCACAAATGGATTGATGTTGAATGGGACCCAGACTCATCGAAATCTTTCTTAGTCAAGGTTTGCGTTCTAGCGAAAAATGGTCGGGGTATTCTCGGAAAAATTGCTACAAAAATTTCGGCAGCAGACGCCAATATAGAAACAGGAAACTTCGAACACAACGACAGTACGAACTACGCTGAAATTAATCTATCCATCATGGTGACGAATCGTATTCACCTGGCTAAGGTAATGCGTAACCTTAGATCCTTGGACGAGGTTTCTCGGATCATCCGACTTAAGTCTTAAACCTCTTAACAAGTCCTGACTGACACAGTTAAAACGGACCACTTAACCTTTAAGCAGTCCGCGTTACTGTTTACAATTACTATGGACGCACCATCTCACAAGTTGTTGCTACGGCAGTATCAGCAGCCGCAACAACAAAATCGGTTTTAGGTCCTGTCCCGGTCTGCTCTACTTCGTATTTAACACCGTCTTCACCCATCCTTTTAAAGGTGGAAACATACAAGGGCTGCATCAATTGATGATTATCCTCTCGGATCCACACCTCACCCGTCACCGCTTGATACCTTCCTTGCTCTAACGCTCTTGCTACACTAAGTGCATCGGTTGATCCGACTTTATCAATCGATTGAGCCAAAAGATCCATTCCATACTTAAGAGTCAGAAAAAACAAATCATCATTATTTTCAGGGTATCGACTTCGATAGGATTCCGTTATCGCATCTGATGCCTCCCCGCCCACATTAACGTGCCACTGACCCACCTGCTTGACTCGGTCAACACCCGAATCACCGATAGCCGAGGGACCACCAGCAATACCTGCATAATACGTATAAAAATCCGCCTCTATCCCTGAATCTCTTGCCGCTTTGATCAACAAAGCTAAATCAGCACCCCAGTTTCCTGTAATCACTGAGTCCGCTCCAGAGGCTCGAATCTTCGCAATATATGGGGCAAAATCCTTGATTTTGCCCAAAGGATGCAGGTCATCGCCAGCTATCTCCACATCGGGACGTTTTTCAGCCAACATTTTCTTAGCCGCATTCGAAACTGCATGACCAAAGGAATAATCTTGGTTAATAAGATAGACCTTCTTAACAGAGGCATCAGCCGCAATTGCATCACTTAAAGCTCGCATTTTCATATCAATGTCCGCATCGAACCTGAAGTGCCAGAAATTACATCGTTCGTTCGTTAAAGCAGGGTCAACCGCAGCGTAATTCATAAAAATGATAGCTGAATCAGGATTGCGTTCATTATGCTTGGCTACCTGTCTCTTATACACATCTCCGAGCCCACGAGACAGGCAGAAATCTC
>OJFL01000266.1_pt1 | contig 29222 bp, 21 predicted proteins | sample 1594131 | NCBI WGS metagenome assembly OJFL01 (sample SAMN05416782, study PRJEB24817) | seawater metagenome | isolation source: Sea water | place: Canada:Atlantic | collected 2013-07 | reverse complement strand
CGAGATTTCTGCCTGTCTCGTGGGCTCGGAGATGTGTATAAGAGACAGGTGTGTAATAACTCAGGGGCAAATTCACCGTAATAGCGACGCATGTTGTTTACGTCACGGGCGAACATGGCTTCCGCGCTATTGTTGGCTGCTGCATTAACGGCCTGCGGCAAGTCGATAATTACAGGTCCCTTGTCGTCAACTAACACGTTAAACTCTGAGAGGTCTCCATGAATAATACCTGCACACAGCATAAGCATGATGTTATGCATCATTTCTTTGTGCTGTTTTAAGGCTTCTTCCTTACTCATAGAAACGTGGCCTAGTTGTGGAGCTACGTCGCCATTCTCATCTGACACAAGCTCCATAAGTAGCACACCATCAACACAGCAATAGGTATCGGGTACACGCACGCCTGCTTCATTTAAACGTGATAGGGCATCAACCTCTGCGGTTTGCCAAATCTCCTCTTCTAGCTGCCGCCCATAGCTAGAGCGCTTGCCCATTGCTCGGGCTTGGCGTCCGCCGCGCACTTTTCTGCCCTCTTGATATTGTGCGGCTTTTTTAAAGCTTCGCTTCACGGCATCTTTATAAACTTTTGCGCAACGAACGTGCTCGCCACAGCGAACAATAAAAACATCGGCTTCCTTACCACTCATTAAGCGGCTTATTACCTCATCGATGAGCCCATCATCAACGAGAGGTTGTAGGCGTTTAGGTATTTTCACGCATTGCCTGCTAAATGGTGCTGTCTATTCATCATTTTTTTAAAAGTACTCTTTGAAGTTTACATTGGTGTGTCTGGTTAACCTGCGATAGCAGTATATCAGTCTTGAAAACGAACAGCAGTAATACCGAGATACTTATTCACTACGTTATTTTCGCGGTAAGCTCAAATGCTCATATAATTGCTCAAGTGTACTATTTAAAAATATCACCTAAACTAATAAAACTAAGCAAAGGACGCGCGGTAACAGCGTTTAACGTTAAAGGACCATGCTATGTCAATAAAATCTATATTTGTAACCTCTTTGTCTACACCTTCAACACCTATACCTTCTGCACCTATACCCTCTATTTCTAGACATTCCATCTTTTCACCTTTGAATGTTGCTAAAGCTACTTTAATGACTACTGCTGCTTTACTAATAAGTCTCGCTAGCTTTGATGTTTGGTCTCAAGCTGGCGGCATGCAAGGTTACGACAAAAACATTAAGGCTATAGAGCCGTCCAGCGTATCGTATTCTGTAGGTTTAGCAGGAGATATGGCCCCTACCATAAGCCGTCTCATTTTGGCTGAAAGCCAGGGTGTTCGTAATTCCAAACTATCGCCAAAAGGAAAATACGTTGCGTATGTTTCGGGGCTAACGGGAAAGCTACAGCTTTGGGTTCAGCCTGCCGATGGTGGACAAGCGCGCCAATTAACGTTTGGTTCTGGGGTGAGAAATTATGCATGGGCACCTAGCGGTACACATATTTTATATTCAGCAGATAACAATGGTAACGAACAAGAATCTTATTACTTATTAAATGTAGAGGCTTTTACTGAAAAAGAAGTGTTGCCCGCCGTTGAAGGAGGCTTTCGAGTATTTGGTGGCTTCGTCGACGAAACTACAATCTTATTTACTAGCACCGAGCGCAATAAACTAGACTTCGACTTGTATCTTACCAACCTCAAAACAGGCGAGACCACGATGATTTATGAAGGGCGAATGGGCCTGTATATTTCATCAGTTTCGCCCGATGGCAAGTGGGCCGTCATGAAGGAGTCCGTGGGAGAAGACTCTGATATTGTTTATTTGTTTGATCTTCAAAATCGCTCGCTTAAAACTATTTCAGCGCCAAATCGTCGTGCTAATCATACAAGGGCTGGTATTGCGTGGACAAAAGACAGCAGTGGCTTTTACTTTGCTACTAACGCGCAGCAGGAGTTCATCAACTTGGCCTTTTACGATATCGACAAAGGCATTAAAAAGTTAGATCAAGTCCCCCATGATGTTGAGCAGATAAGGCTATGCCAAGATGATCGATACCTCGCTTATACGCTTAACATAGAAGGGTTTAGCCAGCTTCAAGTCAAAGAGGTCGAATCAGGTACCATGTTAAAAGCAGGTGGGTTACCTGAAGGTATTTTACGTATCGATTGTGGAGTAGGGGCAACGCAACTGCTTGTAGAATCAAAATCTTTTGACGACCCGGGGTCACTCTATTTGTGGGACTTTAGCGACACAGCGGAAGTATTATTCGAGGCTGGGCTGGCTGGAGTTCCGAAAAATAGCATAGTGAAACCTAAAAGTATTCGCATCGAAGCACGTGATGGCGTAATGCTTCAGGGGTTGTTATATCTACCTCAGTCAAAACAAGAAACGCCTCCGCCTGCCTTATTTCGTGTTCACGGGGGCCCAACATCGCAGTCTCGTCCTTACTTCGATGCTATGACGCAGTATTTAGTGAACCACGGTATTGCAGTGTTTAAGCCTAATGTACGAGGTTCAACAGGGTTTGGTCATACCTATGTTACGCTTGATGATCGTGAGAAGCGGCTCGATAGCGTTCGTGACCTCGTTGATATGCATGAATATTTATCTGAGAAAGAGATCATCGACGGCAAAAATGTTGCCGTAGCCGGAGGTAGTTATGGTGGCTACGCCGTGAACGCCGTTTTGGCAAATTATCCGGGGTACTTTGCTGCAGGCGTCTCCCTGTTTGGTGTAGCAGACTGGGTTACCGCATTAGAAGTTGCCTCTCCTATGCTAAAGGCCTCCGACATTATCGAATATGGCGATATTAAAGATCCGAAGTGGCTGGCGTTTTATCAGCAATATTCACCTATACGCCAAGCTCAAAATATCAATGTTCCTGTACTCTACTCTCATGGAGTTATGGACCCGCGAATCGATATAGCTGAAACTGAAATTATGGTAAAAACACTGAGAAACAATGGCATAGAGGCACCGTTTATTCGTATTCCCGACGAAGGTCACGGCTGGAACAAACGAGAAAATAGAATGTTTTATGCACTAGAGGAAGTGAAATTTCTTAAAAGAGTACTAAACGCCCAATAGCAGCTGCATTAGGTGGCACGTTAATTTATATTGTTGAAACAAGGTTCAATGTCTAAAAGTATAATGACTACATGTACTGAACCTTGTTTCGCCCATTTTGTTTCGCTTGATAAAGCGCTTCATCTGCGCGCTTCATCATGTCTTCTACTGAGTCAGGGCTTTGCTGTTTAACGTCGGTAATACCAATACTTACGGTAATTGAAAACGTATTTTCACCGTCTTTGAATACTCTATTTTGCGTGGCGTGTTTTATACGCTCTGCAATTACCAGAGTTTCCTCTCTTGTAGCATTATGGATAATAGCGAGAAACTCTTCGCCACCAAATCTACCTAATATATCCACTTCTCTTAGTTCAGCTGAGGCAATGTTTGTGAACTGTATTAGCACGTCATCGCCAACAAGATGACCATATTGATCGTTTATTTCTTTAAAGTAATCTAGGTCCATAATCATGACTGAAAAGGGTAGATTATCCCTTTGGAAACGAGCTAGCTCATCGCCTAATGAGTTTACTATTTCATTCTTATTCCAAAGCTGTGTCATGCCATCTCTTTTGGCTCGTTCCTCAAGTTCTGATTCAAGAAGCTTAGAATCGGTTACATCAACCATGTAACCCGTCCAAACTTCATGTCCCTCGAAGAGCTCGTTACTTGGTTTAGACGATAGCCTTATCCAAATGTTGCCCTTGGCTGGGTTATTGAAGCGAATGTCAGAAACAAAAAAGCTGCCTTGCTGATTAGCGTTGATATCCTCTTCATATAGCCTGTCAACATCTTCTTCGTTTACAAGATTCCAAAAGTTGTCGATGTCTTCGATAAAGCATTCAGCTTTTATTCCCAACACGTCAGAACTACCAGAGCTGATATACAAAAAGCGCCCTTTGCCCTCTGGAAATAAAACATATTTGTATAGAACAACGGGAGCAGACTCAAGAAGGTGTTCTAGTTCACCCAAAGAGATATTGGTATGCATCGATTAAAAATACAACGTAAAGATTTTCATAAGTTAAGCATAAACAGATGTTCACCAAATCGCCAATACATAAGGCTTTCAGCATGAAAGTTAATGCAATTACGCCGACAAAAAATTCGCGATTCCAACCATATTTGTAAGAATGGCAGTTTTCCTTAGTGACTTACGAGTTTGAAGCAACTATTTGCTTTACTGCACAGTTCATTTCAAAAAGCGCACTATGCATCAAATCTAGTTGCTTAACGAACTCTTCCGATTGCTTATTTTGTTGAATGGTAAGCTCAATAGCACGAATGAAGTCGGCCAAATTATAAGCGCCTATGTATTTAAGTGCGGTACTGTAGATATGTGCAATTCTTGAAATTGTAGTGTTATCTTGGTTTTTAATAGCTTGATGGAGTGTATCTAGCTCCGATTGCAGGTCTAAAAAGTCATTAAGTAACGTTTTGTAAAGGTGTTCGTCGTTAAGTAGTGACTGCATAGCGCGTGCTTTATCAATCTGGTTAAGCCTGCCGATTGACGTTTCGTTGAAAGTTTCAACACCGAGCGCCTGAGTTTTATGGCCTGCAGTATTTACTTCTTGAACTGAAATCGCGGTAGCCAGAACGTTAAAAAGCTTTTTAGGCTCAACAGGTTTCGTTAGGTGAGCCGTCATACCCGCAGCAATACTCATATCGATGTCTTGTTGCATGGCATGTGCCGTCATAGCAATAATAGGCATGGTAAGCTGTAGCTCATTACGAATAACTTTCGTTGCCTTTAAGCCATCCATATCCGGCATTTGAATATCCATTAGCACCACATCAAACTTATTGTTGCGACGAAGTATATCAATCGCTTCTATGCCATTACTGGCCACTTCAATTTTGGCACCAGAATCTTTAAGTAGTCCTAAGGCTACTTTTTGGTTCAGTGCGTTATCTTCTACTAGCAGAATGGTTTTGCCGGCAAGGTTGGGGAGTTCAGATATATCTGTATCTATCCTTTCTGTACCAGCTTGGTAGTCAAGACACAGCTCTTGAATATTATTAATTAGTTCACTGGTTCCGAAAGGCTTTTTGACAACGCTTTCAATACCAAGGCGTGAGGCTTGTTCACGCATTTGGGGCGACTCAAACGCTGAAAGTATTATTACTTTAGCGGGTTTAATAGAGAACTCTTGGTTCATTATAGCGACAACTTCAAGGCCGTCGATATCGGGCATTTTCCAATCTAAAATGAGCAAGTCGTAAGGCGTGTTGTTTGCTGTAGCGGCACGTAACTTGGCTATGGCTTCTTCACCTCCAGTGGCAAGCTCGGCTTCAATTTTTGCCAATGATAACGTTTCTGATATTGCTCGTCGTGATAAGCTTACGTCATCTACAACTAGCACCTTAAGGGCCGAAAGCTGTTTGGAAGGTGACACCATTGTTACTTCTGAGTTGCGTTTTACATTTACCGTAAAATAAAAGCTAGCGCCTTTGCCTAGTTTGCTTTCAACCCATGTTTTTCCACCCATTAATGAGGCCAACTGCTGGCATATGGCTAAGCCTAAACCGGTTCCACCATAGCGACGAGATGTGGATTCATTGCCTTGGTTGAAAGGTTGAAACAGCCTGGTTTTTTGTTCGTTGTCTAATCCAATGCCAGTATCTTTTATTTCAAATTCAAGCTCCACGTGGTCATCCCTAAGTTCACATCCAACACTTACAGATACCAGCCCATCGTCGGTAAACTTGAGCGCGTTGCTTAAGAAGTTATTTAAAATTTGCTGTATGCGCAGCGGGTCACCAATTAGATTATGAGGAACATCTCTGCCTATATGCTGAATGAGTTCAATGTGTTTTTCATTGGCCCGAGGTAAGTGGTATCGAATTGCCTGATTTACTAAAGCATCAATATTGAAAGGCGTTGATTCAATATTCATTTTTCCAGCTTCAATTTTTGAGAAGTCCAGAATATCGTTAACCACGCTCAACAGTGTGTTCGATGCGCCTTCTATTTGTAATAAGTTAGTCTGTTGGTCTTTGTTTTCTGCCGAGCGCTGGGAAAGTTTTGTAAGCCCGATAATTGCATTGAGTGGGGTACGTACTTCATGACTCATGCGAGCTAAAAAATCAGATTTTGCGTCGGTTGCCTTTCGCAGTTCTTTCGCTAGTTCATTCAGGGCGCTACGTTGTTGCCGAGTTCTGAGTAATAAGGTTATCACTAAAGCTAAAGACAAAATGACACCGACTATGAAATAAAGTTGAAACGTATTGGCTTTTTGTTGACTGATATTACGCTGTTCTTTTAGCTGGTTGTCTTTTTCAAGCAGCTGTATCTTGTCCTCTTTTTCTGCTATCGCCAAACGCACGCGATTAAGCGCAAGTAATCGAGATTGCTGTTCGTTAAAGCTTTGCTCATAGACATCTTGAAATTGCTTTGAATATTGCAGGGCCGACCGATAATCGTTTGTAGACTCAAGTAGAGAAATGAGTTTTTCAAGAAATTTAAGTAACAGCGCCTTATCATTTTTAACTTCTTCTTTTTTAAGTCCTGACTCAAGTTCGCTGATGCCAAGTTCGACTTCACCGCGGCGTAAATGAATTTCAACCAACTGCAGCAGGCGAGGGCCCTCTGTATATTTAAAACCAACCTTACGGTCTGCTTCTGCGGCTTTATTGAGGTTTTTTAACGCCTCATTGATGTTACCCTGTGCAATATGCAGCTCTGCCATAGAGCCGTAAACAATTCCGATGAAAGGGTAATTGGTATCAATCAGCAATTCATCCGCTAGCATCAAATTAACTTTCGCTTCCTGAAAATTGCCTAATTCTTTGTGCGCATAGCCCTGATAATAGTAAGCAATACCCTCATTTTCACTACTCTCCAATCGTTGCGCGGAAGAAAGGTATCGATGGCTAAATGACAGTAACTTTTCAAAATCGTTGAGCGAGGCATACACATTACCCATTGCACTGTATACCGAAAGCACTTGGTTGCTATTCAACTGATTATAAAGCTCAAGGGAGTGATTCAAGGCATCTAGTGCTCGCCCATGCTCGCCAGAGAAATCTAGAATAAACCCTTCTAATCGAAATGACTCGGCAAGGGCTAATTTATTATTGCCAACCTTGGCGTATTCGCGAGCATCTAAAAGCTGTTGATAGGCTGATACATAATCTTGTTTTAAAATATCGTGGTAGGCTTTTAAGTTAAGAAATCGCGCGTGGTGATAGTCGCTTGGATATTCAGTGAAGTACTGAGTAAGCTCTTTAACCTCAGCTTTTACAGATGGGTCGTTCTGCTGAATTCGCTCCTTAAGGCCGCTTAACAATGCAAGTTTGGGGGGGAGGGTAGCATTACTGCTGCTTAGTTTCTCCTGAAATGCCAAAGTGGTTTTTAACGGCAACCCGATAAAAACGACAATCAAAAAAATAAGATGCTTAACCGCACTTTTTACATTAAACAATAGCTGACAGCCATAGTGAATTTGCTTTTTTAGAAAACCTTTTTATGGTCCTAGTTTGAAAATTTACTATAAGATAGATTTGTTGCATTTACTACGGGTGTCAATCAAGCCATAGCTTAGCATTAAGATCTTTGCTTCTATTCCATTTCAAAATTGGGCGCTAGCTTACGCCCAACACTGTGTGAAAGTTTTTTAATCCTAGTGATACCTTATGCTGTATCAATTACATCAACAAAAAACTAACGCGAGACTATGAGTAATACACACCTCAGTGAAGCGAGCACAGCTTTTCAACTCTCACTCAACAACTGGTGGAGCATTCTCAAACGCATATTCACTAATATTGGCGGTCATAATATTCCCCTTATTTCCGCAGGTGTTGCGTTTTATTGTTTGTTGGCAATCTTTCCCTTACTGGGGGCAACAATATCCTTATATGGTCTTATCGTATCGCCAGAAGAGTTGCAGCGTCATATGGCTTTGCTCGTCGATGTGGTGCCTTCCGACAGTAGCTATATCATTGAAGAGCAGCTTAAAACGCTTACGGAAAAGTCGAGTTCTGCATTAGGGTGGGGGTTCTTTTTAACCCTATTCTTGTCGCTTTGGAGCAGTAGTAAAGGAGCAAATGCATTAATCACAGCGTGCAATATCACCTATAACGAAAGAGAGGGGCGCGGCTTTTTTAATGGCTTAATAGCTCGCATAACCTGCACTATCAGTATGATAGCCACCGTAATAGTTGCCTTGGCGTGCGTTACTATTTTGCCCGAAACTATGAGTTGGGCTTCAGGAGGCTCAATTGATGACAAGCAGGCTATTTGGCTTACGTGGCCTATTATGCTTGTGTTGTTTAATTTTTGTCTTTCTGCGTTGTATCGTTATGCGCCCCACCGGCGCTCGGCACAGTGGCGATGGGTTACACCTGGCTCAATGCTGGCAACCGTACTATGGATAGCAGGGTCTTATGCGTTCTCAATATATTTAAATGAATTCGCCAGCTATAACAAAACCTATGGCTCAGTGGGCGGTATTATTATTTTGCTTATGTGGTTGTATTTAAGTGCCTACATTATTCTTATCGGTGCTGAAGTAAACTCAAGCATAGAGCTACAAACCAGTGTGGATAGTACCGTAGGTGAGGACAAACCAATGGGGGAGCGAAACGCTGTTGTTGCCGATAATACACCTGAAGATTTGCGTAAATCGTAAAAATGTGACAACAAATCATTAGCACAAGGCGACCTCTGCTGTTGGAATTTTGGGCTGAATGTACTTCGAAGTTCAACACGCTCTAATATCTTGCGATTTCATCTTGCTGTATCATCTTTGCGACTTTACAGATGATACCAAACTCAATGACCTCAGATTATTCTACATTACTTCATCAGCTTTTCGGCTTTTCCTCGTTTAGACAAGGGCAGCAAGAGGTTGTGCAGGGATTGCTTAGTCAGCGCTCTACGCTCGCTATTTTCCCTACTGGTTCAGGCAAGTCTTTGTGTTATCAGTTCGTAGCAACCCAGCTTCCTCACCTTACTCTGGTGGTATCGCCGCTACTGGCGTTAATGAAAGATCAGCTTGAGTTTTTGCATAGCAAAGGCATTGCGGCAGCCAGTATCGACTCAACGTTAACGCCTCAGCAAAACAAGCAGGTCATGAACGATATTCGCACTGGCCAGTGTAAAATTCTTATGGTTTCAGTAGAGCGATTTAAAAATGAGCGTTTTCGGCAGTTTATTGAGTCTATTCCAGTGTCGATGTTGGTGGTGGACGAAGCCCACTGTATTTCAGAATGGGGACATAACTTTCGCCCTGATTACTTAAAACTTCCCGCGTATCAGAAAGACTTAAATATACCTTTGGTGCTTTTGTTAACAGCTACAGCGACTAAAAAAGTTAAGCAAGATATGGCAGTACGGTTTGGCATCGCTGACAACGATGTTATTCAAACAGGGTTTTATCGGCAGAATTTAAATTTAAATGTGTTGCCAGTAGTAGAAGCAGAAAAAGACAGCACCTTGTTGCAACAATTAAAACAACAGCAGGGCGCTGGCATTGTTTATGTGACGTTGCAACAAAGTGCAGAGCAGGTGGCACGTTTCTTACAACAAAACGGTGTTGCTGCCAGTGCTTATCACGCTGGCCTAGACAGTGATGTAAGGCAGAGTATTCAGCTCGATTTTATGGAAAATAGGCTGCAAGTGGTGGTGGCTACTATTGCTTTTGGTATGGGTATCGATAAATCGGATATCCGATTTGTTATACATTATGACTTGCCTAAATCTATTGAGAATTACAGTCAGGAAATTGGTCGCGGAGGCCGAGACGGAGACATTGCAAACTGCACGGTACTGGCGAATTTAGACGGTTTGGTTACCATTGAAAACTTTGTTTACGGCGATACTCCAGACCAAGTTGCAATACAAAAAGTGATTGACGATATTGCCTCACAAGACAGTGCATCTCATGATATTGGTCAAGCTCAAAAAGTAAGCCAATCGGATGATGGCCTTTATCAATGGGAAACCCAAATTAATAGTCTATCGGCGTTAAGTAACATTCGTCAGTTACCGTTAAAAACCTTGCTGGTGCAATTGGAGTTGGCCGGGGTAGTAAAGCCCTTGTTTGCTTATTTCGCAGAATTTAAGTTTCGCTTTATCACCGACAAAGACACTATTTTGAATCAATTTTCACAAGAACGAAGAGATTTTTTAGATGCAGTGTTTTCGCACACAGCAATGAAAAAAGTGTGGGGCATTGTCAATTTTGACAGCATATTTGAGCATTATGGTGCTGAACGAAGCCGAGTAGTTGCTGCGCTGGAATATTTACATGAGCACAGTCATATTGAGCTTGCGTCTCGTTTAATTACCGATGTGTATGAAGTGAACAAACAGGCACTACTGGTCGGCGATTTAGCTGAAAAACTGGCATTTTATTTTGCCGACAACGAGCAAAAAGAAATAAAACGTATTGCCGCACTGGTTCGCTTCTTTGAACTTCGCACGTGTCTTAACTTCAACTTGTCTGCCTACTTCGATGACAATAACGCGCCTAAACAATGCGGTCATTGCAGTGTATGTAGAGGAAATGTGGCAAAGCTTGAGCATTCGACGCCTGTAGCGACCCCGAATAAAAATGATGTGGCTCGAGCAGTACAAGCGTTGCAAACTCACTTAAAAGGTAAATATACCGATGACATCACGCTTAGTACTTATTGCCGTTTTCTCACCGGTATGTCGATGCCACTATTCACTCGTTTTAAAGTAAGGCAAGTAGCGGGGTTTGCTAGCTGTGAACAGTGTAGGTATGCAGATGTAAAAGCCCTAGTGGCGGTACTTATTCAGTAGTGGAGGAACTTAATCAATAGATAAAGGCGAGTGTGCCCTTTGACTGTATCATAATTACTGAATAGAAAATGTATAAGCCTCGTTTGCATTTTCCTAAGGATTAACATGGCACTTAAAGCAACGATATTTAAAGCGGACATATCGATAACGGATATGGACCGCAATTATTACAACGATCATAATTTAACTATTGCCCGCCACCCATCTGAAAACGACGAGCGTATGATGCTGCGCATTATCGCCTTCATCGTTAATGCTCACGAGCAACTGCAGTTTACTAAGGGGTTGTCAGACGATGAAGTACCAGATTTATGGCAAAAAACCTTTAGCGACGAAATAGAACTCTGGATTGAGTTAGGACAACCATCGGAGCAGCGAATCAAAAAGGGCTGTAATCAAAGTAAGCAAATGAAGATTTACGCTTATGCCGATAACAGCTTTGATGTGTGGTGGAAGAAAGAACAGAACAAACTCAATACAAAAAAGAACTTATCTGTGTATACGCTACCAAACTCCCTCTCAGCAACATTATCTGCTGCGGTAGAGCGCTCTATGCAAATTCAGGTCACCATTCAAGATGGACAAATTTGGCTCACCATTGCTGGTTCCAAGGCGAGTGAATGCCTAGAAATTGAGATAGAAAAGCACCTATAGCATTCATCTTTAAACATAGAGTGCTTTGAACGGAGTCCACTTTTATCCGTCCAAGAAACTAGCATAAAAAGCGCCAAAAATTAAAAGTTTGCCATAAAAATCAATCCTTCTTTACATGATGAATTCAAATGCTACATTGAAGTTGTGTTCAGCAGATATCGAAGGAGGTGATCATATGTCTAGTGTTTTGAAAACAGGTGAATTGGCTATGAATGGGGTACGTTTTAACTAACCCTTCTTACGTCACCATTCTGGCTGGCTGATTCGCTGGCCAAAGCACGGGGAGTCGCAGCAATGCGGCTCCTTTTTCATAAATGGGGTCAGGTCACAATTGATATTCACCTGACTCATTTCATGCCTACTTATACTTACATTGCTTATAGCAATACACTATTGGCATCTACCCTTTAGCCACTTCACACCCGCTTCTTTATTCGAAAATATTCTAAACGGGGCTGGGCTTCTTTGTATCGCAAAAATCATTCAAAGCACTGGCCGTAAAAATGGATTTGGCATGATGTAAGCCACTCCCTGACAATATTGCTGGATTAAGTTGAAGTGTGTTTGCATCCATTGCGCCTGAAGTTTTTGATACGCAATGTTTGGAGTAGGGGCTTTTTCTGCGTCAAAAATTAGGCCTATGGGCGCCTTATCATCATAATTTCGATGTAACTCGTTAAGATAGTTTTCGAAATTTTCAGGGGTTTCACGTTGCCCTGTAAAGGTGACATAGATAAGCGGTTTGCAACTTCTATCGATGATGGCGTAGGGCTTTGCTGTCGAGTCTGTTTTCATAGTGGCGAGCATAAATTTAATTTACGATATATACGCATAGTTTTCGTTTATGGTCTTAATGTTGCGAGGCGCTTTTTCAACTAGTGCTTTGCACGATTTATCACGTTTTCATAGGGAAGCTAAGGCGAATAGGAAAGCGACGGCGAACCGCATTGGTCCGCCATCTAATCTGATGCCGTATCAAAGCGTGTTAGATCGTTGAAGGTAATCATGTCACGCAACTCTTTTCCATACTCCTCACCACGTTCAGAGTATTTGTTTAAACCGTGGGTAAGCGGTAACCCAGAAATAACAAACCCTTTTTCCCTAAGTGATTGGCGAATAGTGCGAAGCGGTTTGTAGGCATCATGACGATTTAAATTCATCATGTAGCTTTCGACCGAATCTGCTGGTGAACGAAAGTCGGCGACCTCATGGGCTTTTCCTTTATCACGAGACTGGGGAACAATGCCGCAGCCTTTGGTAAAGCACCATTGGCCAAAGAAGTTGTTCCCTTGTTTAGCAAAACGAGACGTGCCCCACGCACTTTCGTTTGCAGCCTGAGCGAGTGCTAATGAAACGGGCACCACATCCGCGCGACGCAACAATAATTGACAAGCAGACTCTTGTTGTAGATCGGCATCGTCAATCCGATACTTGGTTAAGTAACTTTCTAGCGAGGCCGCGTCACTGTTACCCTTATCGCATATTTTTTGAATTTGTCGTCTATCTGCGGCTAGTTGCTTATTAGCATCAACGATTATAGGGGTAAAATAATTGAAGAACGCGGTTTTGCGCTCTGGCCCAGCAGCGTAGGCAGTAAAATCAGGTGCTAATTCCTTGGCGAAAAAAATAAACCATACAGCTACACTAAGCAGTAGTGCGGAGCCTAAAAAAACAATATATTTAAAGTTTAGAATTGAATTCTTCCTTTTGATTAGTCAACGTTGTGATACTTAAGCTGTACCATAATTAATGGAAATATAGGTTAACCGCCTGAATACTTTATACAAGTTAAACTTAATATAGAAAATAAGCACGGTACGCTGTATAAAAATCGCGTAAAAATTTCAAACTGAGTGCACACTCGGTCTTGTGTACAACGATCTATTAATAAAGTGCACTCAGCAATGAAAAAAGGGGTTGCAACTATGTTAGCCGTAAACGCCCTTTGCTTTACTTTTCAGCTTAATACTGGCGATTAGCATATAAATGCTGGTGGCGAGGAGACAAGTAAATAAGTAACCCATCAGGCCTTGTTCACGCAGTATAAAACCATCGGCTATAATGGGTCCTGCAACTGAACCAAGACTATAACTGAAAAGCATAATCTGAGTAGCCGACACAATGTAATGGGCATCAAGGTTGTCGCAAGCAAGGTTGATGGCAACCGGATATAGGGCAAATAGGGCCATTCCAAGAAGGAATAGACCGGCGCCCAGTGCATATAAACCTGCAAAGGACAGTGTAAGAGAAATAGCAGCAACGCCCAGTAAGCAAAACAGGGCCATTAGTAGAGTTCTGGATAAATAGCGAGATAACATAGGGATCAAAGGCTGAACAGCCATTGCCCCAAGAATGACCAGCGCCATCAATCCTCCCAAGTGCTGATGAGCAATACCTCGCTGTATCAACTCTAGGGGCATTAAGCCGTAAACAGCACCTAGCGTTAACCCTGATACAATACATCCCATTATTGCAGCGTGATTGAGCTTGGTGATTTGCTTAAACGATAGTGGTGTGATTTCCGCGCTACTGGGCTGATCGCTTTTTATAAGCAGTAATACACCAACAGCAAAAAGTAGCGCAGTAAAAATGGCGACAAAAGGCATCACACCGTGAACGCCAACAAAGCCAAGGCAAAGCTGTCCTAACGAGCTGCCACCATAGAACGCTCCCATATAAAGGCCCACGCGCTTGGCGCGGTCGGCTTCATTACCATGTAATAACCAAGACTCAACAACAACGAATACACCTGCAACGGCAACGCCAGCAACGAACCGGGCAAGCAACCAAACGCTGGCGTCAGGGATTGCAGGCATTATGGCAATAGTAGTGATGAGCGTACCTAAACACCAAACAAATCCGTTTCGGTGTCCCAAGCGGGTAACCAAAGGCTCAATGGCCAACGCACCGAGAAGAAGGCCTGCATAAAAGCTACTTGCTAACCAACTGGCCAGCGACGTATCAAGGCCATAGTGCGTTAGCATAAGTGGAATGAGGCTCATTAAATAGCCTGACGCTATCGCATACATTGCCAGGGCAATCACCGGCGCTGAAATGCGTACTTTAGGCTCTGTAGACAATGTGTTTTCCAACGTTAAAGCCCCTGCAATCCGCAACTGCGTTCTAATGGCTATTAATTATTTGCGGGAATATGAGGGAATTTAACGGCGAGGTAAAACAAAAAGAAATGGTCGTAAAGAGCGATTTTATTACATGTTGAAGTGTGGAGGTGGTCTGAAAAGACGCTGGTTATAAGCGCGCACCGCAGGGCCAAGTTATCGCCCCTGCTTGCTTACAATTTTGCTATTTACATTTGAAAGCGTACGCCTGCAAATACGGTTCTTTCGAGGGCAGGTTCGATACCATCATTTCTCACGCGAGAATAATAGTTCTCGTCTAAAAGGTTATTAATGCCTCCATATACTGCCCATTGCGAATCGATACGATATTCAGCGGTCAGGTCAACAACTTCATAGGAAGGAATTAGCGCGGCTATTTCATCGATGCCTGTTCCTCTAGACGCATTCGAGTCTTGCCAAAATTGCTCGTCTACCATTGTCGCAGTAAGCGCGACATCAAGCTTTTCCGTGTTGTATATAAACCCGGCGCGTAAAAGATACTCCGGTGCAAAAGCGGTGGTATTTCCAACCAGGCTCTCGTTAAGGGAAGAGACGATTTCGGCATCAAGCAACGAGCCATTGGCAAAAATTCTAAAACTTTCGTCAGCACGACCCGCAAAAAGGTCGTAGTCGACGCTAAACTCTACGCCTTGATGGCGAGAGTCGCCAGAGTTCACTCGCTCTATGTCAGCGATATTTACCTGAATAGTTTCAATTTTGTCGTCAAAGTCGATTCTAAACGCGCTCACGTCAAGTACAAGACCATCAACAGGCATGGCGCGGTAACCAAATTCATAGTTCATTGCACTAGAAACATCGGGGCCATTTGAGCTGGCGAGTTCTGAATTGGGGTTGGCCAAATCATCAAATCGTTGAGGGCGATAAGATTCAGAAACGTTTGCATAAAGCTCACTGATTTCGTTGAGCTGATACATCATGCCAAGACCGAGTAGCAGTTCATTTTCAGTCTCGTCTACGTCGATAGGATCTCGGTTTAGACTTGGATTTTTAGTCAACTCTTCTAAGTCGTAATTAACGCGCTCATAACGTAGGGTAGGTACCACACTCAATTTATCGAATTTGAATAAATTTTCGATAAATACGGCGTTATACGTCATTTTACGGTCTTGATCGAATAGCAAGTCAGCGGCGTTCTGTTGGTTAGAGCGAATATCGCTACTGACGTGACGAGTTCTTGGGCTATCTCCCCAGTAAGAGGTTGTCCCCACAGTCAGCACATTGTTGTCGCCCCAGGCTTGCGCATAACGGGCGTCGAAGCCCCAATTATCGAATTCTTGTTGATCAATATTTGTGGTAGCAGGCTCATTCTCAGGCTCAGAAAATTGCCCAGAACGGCGACTAAAGCGGTCCATGTATGAATACCAGACATTCGCGTCAAGCGTCGCACTATCGCTAATCTTCTGCGCAAAAGTAAAATTAGCCAGTACTTGTTCTATCTCAACACGATTGAATGGGGTTAATGTTTGATTGCGGTCTTGTTCAAATTCCGTCGTACTCAAACGACCTGCTTCACCAGAGTCTGAGTTGTATACATCAAGTTCGAAACCAAGGCGAATGTCGTCAAACCCTTCATAAGCCACACTAACGTGGCCTGATGTTACATCGAAATCTTCATTATCTCGAGGGCCGTCGGCCGAACGGTGGTCTACCGATGCAAAGAAACCGAAGTCTCCAGTTGAAGTGGCAAACTCATTATAAGTGCTATATAGCCCATTGCTCCCGAGTGCTTGATCGGTTCGAAAGCCCGTATCGCGGCCTACTTCTGCGCGCTTGGTAATAAAGTTTACCGTCGGCCCTATTTGTGGACCGTAAATTAAACCCGACCCGCCGCGAACGAATTCTATGCGCTCAATACGCTGTGCTGGCGGCATGTAGTAGATGGTAGGGTATCCGAAAAGGTCTGCGGCTAGGGGAATATTGTTTTGAAAAAAGCCCACGAACTCAGACTCATGAGGGTTTCCTAAGCCGCGGTAGTTCACATTGTAAAAACTGGGGATGGCTTGATCTGAAACGAAGAGCCCCGGCAGCGTAGAAAACATCTGTCTTAAGTTTGGCTCAATGAAGTTAGGCATTTCATCAAGCTCTACCACTGAGGTCTTTTTGCCCTCAAAGATTTTGCCAGAATCAACGGCAGCCATGGTGCGTGGAAATGTTGAATCGCTATTTCCACTAATGGTGATACGCTCAATATCGTCTGGCGCTATAGCCGCCATTGCGGACGCGCTCGACAGTCCCGCTAGTGCAAATGCTATCGCTTTACCCAATTTAGATACTCTACTTACATTTCTCATAAATTTACCCTTTAATACTCTAAATACAAATGATAATGGTTCGTATATGATATATATAATTGTTTTTTTATCAACAAAAAATTCGAAGAATAAAATCTATTTAACAAAAATGCTTATGAACTAGATGATTGCCCACTCAGAGGGCGCTAGCAAGTCTCCTAGCGAAACGTGAGAATCCAGGAGTGGCTGTTCCCTTTCAAATTCCCAGGACGAAGCTACGGAACTTGCCAGACCTTCCCGAAGTGCGAGTTTGAAATGTCCTTACTCTTTGTTGTGTCACTTTGATGCAGAACCACTTTACCTGCGGTAACACGGCGCGATTACGAAATTTTAAGTCTCGCTGAGTGGGTAATTTTCTATGCGGAATGATGGTTTTAAAGAGAGAGAATATGCTGAATAGTGAAATTGTTAAAAAACGTCACACCCAATCAAAATTGGGTGTGACATGAGTGAGTCAATAGTCAAAGTATTACGCAACCGACTGAGCTCTCCCACCTCTGCGAGCTGCGTGCGTTAGCTTCACCATAGCAGGACGAACCGATTGCGGTGCTAGGCAAGGAGAGTCATATTTGATGAAATATACGTTGCCTGCAGCGTTAACATGAAAACCTTCAATGCATGCATTTAGCATTTCAATGTCGTTTTCATTGGCTTTTACGCCGTATTGATGGTCTAACATAAGAGCCAACGCATCTTTATGGTCTTCATGCATGTGGTCTATCATCCCTTGCTTATGCTCAACCCATTCGGGCGTAGCATAGTGCCAATCTTCCGGCTTAAACCAGTGTATTTCGCCAAAACCGCCAATATAACGAATGCGGGTGGGGGTAATGCGATAAAACTGAAAGTCGTGTGCATTAACATAAGCTCGGGCCTGAGGATAAAGCGTAAAGTAGCTTTCAGCCTCTTCACAGTCGCTGCCTATTACGCTGGCATCGCCAATCACGGTAACGCGGGCGTTAGCTTGGCTATCGTCTTTATTACTATCAAACACACACAAACTTACTTTAGAATCCGCTTTCATATTTCGGCTGTGCTGAGCAATGTCCGAAGCATACAAAATGAGATCGCCATTATCGGTCATCCAATATGGAGTAACAGAGCCAAAAGGATACCCTTTTAGCGAGAGGCTAACAGTAGATAGCACTCCGGTATGCTGCGTTCGCATTAAACAGCGGGCGTTAAAAATATGGTCAGGCGCTGGCTGATTGTCCATTTTTATTCCTTATTACAAATAGTGAAAGTAAGCATGATTATCGCCGTGATGCTGAACCGAGCCGGATACATTAAAACAGCGATTTAGATGAGATTCTGAGAAAACGTCTTGAGTGCGACCGGATGCAACAACATGCCCTTGATTTAATAAAAGCATAGCATCTGCAATACGTGCTGCTTGATTAATATCGTGCAACACAATAAGAACGGTACCGCCTTCCGTCATAAATTCTTTTAATAGCGAGAAGAAACGACCCTGCTGATATATATCTAATGCTGCTGTAGGCTCATCAAGCAGCAGTACTTTATTTTTAACTCCCTCATGGGATAGCACTTGCAACCAAGATCGAGCAAATTGCACGCGTTGCCACTCGCCACCAGATAGCTGAGTAATAGGGCGTTGTAAAAAAGGTTGAAGCTCTAGGCGCTGCACAATGGTGTCGGTAAATTCAATGCTTTGCTGCTTAGACTCTACCCATGCATGACGAGCTAACATGAGGTATTCCAATACTGTAAACGCAAATTGCGGACGTCGCTGCTGCGCCATTATCGCTCGAGTGGTTGCAAGTTCATCCGCGGGCCATTCATGAAGCTTTTGACCGCATAAGCTTACTGTTCCCGAAGACGGTGCTATATCACCGGACAGTACTTTAAGCAGTGTACTTTTACCTGCACCGTTGGCCCCCAGAATTGCACTTAACTGGTTAGAGTGAAAATGCACAGTTACATTGTTGAGCAAAGTTGTGTTACCTACTCTAACGCTCAAGTTATTTGTTTCAAACATGGTATTGTCCTTTGCGTTCTCTTAGCAGTAAGTACAAGAAAAAGGGCACGCCAAGGCAAGAGGTAACTATCCCCACAGGCAGTTCAGAGGGAATAATAAGGGTTCTTGCTAATGTATCGGCACTGCCAACTAGGAACGCTCCTGTTAGAGCCGATAGGGGGAGTAGCTTGCGCAAGTCAGGGCCCACAACCATGCGGCAAATATGAGGTGTTACTAATCCTACAAAACCCACAATGCCGGTAAAACACACGCAGCACGCTGTTAGCAAGGCAACGGCAAATAGGCTGTAGCTCTTTACTTTTTGAACGGGAACGCCGAGATATTTCGCCTCTTGCTCTCCACTTAGCATGAGCGTCAGTTCGGTTTTGTATCGCCACATAAGTGTTGCAGGAAGGCCCACGCCCAATGCGACCAAACCTACTTGCTGCCAATTGGCGCCTGCGTAGCTTCCCATGCTCCAAAAGGTTATTAGGCGCAAGGTTCCATCGTCAGCAACATAGGCGAGTAGCCCCATTAATGTGCCCACGAGTGCGTTTATCGCTACACCGGCCAATATGAGTAATAAAGTGTTAATACCTGAGGTGGTGCGAGCTAGCCTGAACACCAACATGCTTACTACAAGTGCGCCAGTGAATGCAGCGATAGGTAGCAACAATGGCTGCAATACTGCCGGCAATCCCATCGCACCACCAAATACCATTACTACCGCAGCAAAGAGAGCCGCGCCGGAAGACACGCCAATTAAGCCAGGATCTGCCAATGGGTTTCGACAAATACCCTGCATAACTGCACCGCTTATTGCTAACCCTGCGCCAGTAATAAGGCTCATCAATACTCTTGGCAAACGTATTTCCCACATCACCTTCATTTGTAAATTGGCGTCTGTGTTATCAGTACCCGTTATACTTTGCCATAGTGCTTCAAGAGAGAGTGACATAGCGCCCTGCGAGGCGGCCCACATGACTAGAAGAGGGGCGACAATAAGTAAACCGGCGCAAAGAGTCATAAAGCGAGTGTGATCTCGTGTAAGGAGTCTTTGAGTTTCGCTGACTCTGGCCGCGGGTGGTTGCATTGGTATGGCTGAAGTTTGTTCCGACATAAGCAACTCTCTATTTTGAGGTTTTCATATCTTTTATTAGTGCAACACCGTTAGCTAATCGTGGGCTAAGACCCATAAACACTAGCGGGTCAACCACGGTTATATTGCATCCTGTGAGTTCGGCCCACATGCGTAATGCGGGTAACTGACACAACTCTTCTACAGATTGTCCTGCCGCAGCGTGTGAGGGGATAAACAGGCGGCTGGGCTTTGCCACCAGCAATGACTCTGGTGATATGGGTTTATAGCCTTCTAAATCGGCAAATGCATTATTGGCGCCGGCAAGTTTAAACAGTGTGCTAGGCATGGTCTTGGTGCCCGCAGCGACAAGACCGCGACTGCCCACAGAAGCAAAAAAGGCGAGAGTATTTGTATTGGAATGATTGGGTTGTGAAGAGATGTCAGAACTTACTGTATTTAGCTCATTTGAAATATGCGCAATCAGTTTTTTTCCTGCTTCCTCTTGCTTAAAACGCTTTGCAAGGGTGTCGATTAAACCATACAAGCTTTCCACAGAATAATCGTGTTCTACATGAAGTACTTCTACATCGGTTGTTGAAATTTGTGATAACACATCCTCGGGCCCCATGCTGCTGTGACCCACTAAAATATCTGGCTTTTGGGCTAAAACGCCTTCCGGGCTAAGCTGACGGTAATATCCTATTTTAGGCAGGGTAGTGGCTTCAACGGGATACAAACTCGACGTGTCGACAGCAACGATCTGGGCACCAAGGTCAAGAGCAAACAGTATCTCTGTTACGCTGCCTCCTGCACTCACAATACGTTCATTTCCAAGCTTTTCTGCGTGAGTACTAAAGGTTGTAAAACCAATGAAACAGCAAAGAGAAATAAGTAACCCTTTGAAATATATTTGAAAGTTTTTCATAAAAGCCTCTAAAAATTAACCATTGCAAATGCGAATAGTTATCATTAGGATCAAGTTTCTCAGATTGTTTTAATCTTTACAAGAGGAAATCTAATGTCTATTTGTGCTGTCTCTCCCAAACGTTTAGCGCTTTGTATAGCAAGCGCATTGGTGTCTTCAGTCAGTGTTGCCGAAGCAATACCAGGGGATGCTGCGTTTGAAACCATCACCATATCTGCTACGCGAAGTGAGCGTGATATTAATGAAATTACGTCTCATGTGAGCGTTATTGATAGTGAGCAGATTGACGCACAGGTAATGACAGATATTCGTGACCTCGTGCGTTACGAGCCCGGTGTGTCTGTGGAAGGCGGCGGGCGCTTTGGGTTGGCCGGTTTTAATATTCGCGGTATTAACGGCGACAGAGTGCTTATGCTGCTTGATGGTGTGCCCATTGCCGACGAGTTTAGTTTTGGACCAGCGCTTTCAGCGCGTCGAGATTTTGTTGATATTGATATGCTTCAACAAGCAGAGATTATTCGCGGCCCCGCTTCTACATTGTATGGAAGCGATGCTATTGGTGGCGTAGTTGCTTTTATCAGTAAAGATCCTAAACATTTAGTGGCAGAGGGGGAGCGTTTTGGTGGGCGATTAAAGACTGGATACGTTAGCGCTTCTGACGAATGGTGGGTAACTGGGCAGTTGGCCGGCTACGCAGGCGATTGGCAGTGGCTTCTTTCGGGAACAGAACGCCAAGGTCATGAAATTGAGAGCTTTTATACAAAAGGCCCTGAAACGGGCAGTGAACGAGTGGCTGCAGACCCTCAGGAAAGCACCAGTACAAGTGGCCAGATAAAGTTGATTTACACGCCAAGTGAACATCACAGGCTAATGCTCATAGCAGATATGCTAAATGGAAGCACCCAAACAGATGTTCAGTCTAGCGTGGATACCTTGGTAAGGGGCGTGCTTATTACCGAGAGTTTAGGTGATGATGAAAGAGAGCGTTCGCGGATTCAATTAAACTATGAATACGATAATGAGCACACGTTGTTTGATAAATTTTTACTACGTGGTTTTATGCAAGAAACCGATACATTGCAAAATACTAAAGAAGAACGATTTGGTGCCGTTAGTCGAACCGATCCCACTCCTATCGCATTAGACCGGACACGCTCGAGCCGATTTGAGCAGCGGATTCGCGGCGGAATTCTTCAATTTGACAAATCGTTTAGCGGATGGGGAGAGCACTATTTAATTTACGGTAGTGAATTGCAATTTACTGAAAGCACCTCACTTAGAGAGGGCGCCACATTTGTAACAGAAACCGGCGTTCAGGTACCTGAGTTTACGGCGTTTCCAGCCCGCGATTTTCCAGAGTCTGAAGCCAGAGAATTATCGTTTTTTGTGCAAGATGAAATAAGGTTTTTAGACGGTAAACTAACGGTTTCACCCGGCGTCAGATATGATGAGTTTACACTAAGTCCAAGGGAGGATGCGCTGTTTGCGGCAGCGAATCCAGGAGTGGAAACGGCATCTTTTGACGACAGTGAAGTGTCTGCAAAATTGGGAACTTTGTACAAGCTTACCGACGGATTGACCATGTGGTTACAGTACGCAGAAGGGTTCAGAATACCGCCATTTGATGACATTAATGTTGGCTTTACAAACTTCGCGGGCGGTTACACCTCGCTGGCCAATCCCGACCTTGAACCTGAGCAAGTTAAAAGTTATGAAGTGGGGCTTCGTGGAGTAAATGCCGAAGTAGATTGGAGCGTCAGTTATTATCATAACGACTATGACAACTTTATCGAGTCGCTCTCAATGGTTGGATTTAATCCGTCTACTGGGTTAGTAGAATTCCAAGCGAAAAACTTGTCTGAGGTAACGATTGAAGGGATAGATGCGAGAGCGACATGGTTTTTAGGTGAGCGCTTTGATGCGCTAGAAGGGGTACGAATAAATACGGCAATCACATGGCTTACCAGTAAAAATGAGGCTACCGGAGAGGAATTAGAGTCTATTCTTCCACCGCAAGCGGTACTGGGCATTGGATATGGTATGCCAGAAGATCCATGGTCTGTAGAGTTCGTTGCGACGGCAGTAGAGCGTTTTGATAGTCAGCAGCAACCCTTAAATGAAGAAGTCCCTCGCTTTTTTGAGGCGCCCGGTTATGTCACCTTTGATTTGTTAGGACACGTGAGATTGGCTGAAGCGCTCAATGTGAACTACGGTATTTTTAATATTACAGATAAAGAAACGTGGATTGGTACAGAAGTTCGAGGACGAACAGAAAACGAAAACCTCGGAATATTAACTGCTCCGGGACGAAACTTTACTGTTAGTCTTAACTATCAATTTTAGAAATATGCGCTCTAGCTATAAAAGTTAAGCACAAAAAAATCCGATGATTTCTCAATCATCGGATTTCATGTTTAGCGTGATCAAGCTACCTAACGAGGTAGCGATCCTCCTTTCGGAGCCATATGCTAGTAGCTAGTCGTGTGCAAGAAGCTTCGACTTTTTCTCGATTTTACAATCTAAAATACGTTGTGCGTTTTTGCGGCCTACGTATGCGGCAACTGCGTATGGGTGCTTGCGTTTGAATAACTTCGTGAATGTCTTTAGCATGTTAAGCCCCCTTTGATAAATTTTCACTATTTAAATTTACATTATTACAGTTATGTGATCAAATTTTATTTTCAACAGCTGATTTAGACTAAAAATGTAAAGAGGCCATACGCCGTCTAGAAAATCGTCTAGATTTCAACCTCGCCTATTATCACTTTGCCCTTCGATCACCTTGCCTTATCGGCAAATTTTGTTGATGTGAACAATGCGAGCCTTCGCGAATAACGCTACACAGCGTTTACTTTATTCACTGTTTGCCCTATTCCTGCTACGCAGAATGTATCTGGTTGGATTATGAACACAGCGTTTTCAAAACTTTTGATTGTATTCAGTATGCTTGTTGCTTTTAGTGGGCAGTCTTTTGCGTACGTGTTTGAGCATTGCGCTGTTTTTTCTGTTCGCTCGCCAACTACCTCTGCATCTGGCTCGGCACTTGTTTCAAATGTAGACGACCGTCACGGTAGCTTACATCACCAATCACATCAGCAAATGGCAAGTGACAAAAACCAACACGCCTTGCACGGTGCTTCTAAAGACATTGATCATAAAGAAAGTTGCTGTGTTGAAGAGTGCGTTTGTAAAACAAGTGCGTGCTCTGCAGTGAGTATCATAGCTTCATACCATTACTATTTCACCTTACAAGCAATTAGCGAACGCATCGCTGCACAACAGGTGAACTCCCCAAAATCAGTGACTTCTCTTCTCTATCGGCCCCCTATTTTTAGTTAAGCGGGGTAATTGCGTCTTTTTTTCGTGATTAACGTGGAAATGTCGCACATTCAATTTTTATCATTAAGCATAGTTTTACCGACAATAGGCATTTTTAGCTAATTTAGCTAACGCGTTCGTTGAAAAGTGGGCCTCACTTTCCGTAAGGATGACTAGTTGTAAGCGTGTTACTCAGTAAGTGTTACAGCGTTAAGCTATAAATGCCTATTTCTAAAGGACAAGTATCATGAATCGCATTTATTTTAGTCTCTCGATACTGATGGGATTTTTGTTAATTACTCATTCTGCGTTGGCTGAGCAAACACGCAATGTCATTTCTCTTGAACAAGCTATTTCGCGGGCCCAGCAAAACGATCCTTGGCTTCATGGAAGTCAGCTTAATCAGAAAGCGACAGAATACAGAAGCGATGCTGCGAACACGTGGGCTAACCCTAAAGTGTCGTTAAGCATGATGAACTTACCCACAAATTCGTGGGCGTTTAATCAAGAAGCCATGACCCAATTTAATATTGGCGTAGCACAAATGTTTCCCCGAGGTGATTCTCTCGCCATTCGTGAGGCTCAGCTTAACATTCAGGCCTCTCAGTTTTCTTTTTTGCGGGAAGACAGAAAGGCGAAATTAGAAACCCTAGTTTCTGAGCTATGGCTGGATGCCTATCTTGCACAACAGACTATCACCCTTATCGAGTCTGATCGTGCCTTGTTCGAGCAGATGTCAGAGGTGGCCAGAGCAAATTATGCTTCAACGGTAGGAAATACAAGACAGCAAGATGTGATCCGCGCCGACCTTGAAATCATTCAACTTGAAGACCGTTTAATGGTTCAGCAGCAAGCGTTGGAATCTGCCGTGGCTCAGTTGAATGAATTTCTTCATATATACAGCCGCAATCAAAGTGGCGAGGCTTTTAACTTCGATTCTCAGCCTTTGGCTTTTTCCGTATCGAACACACTGCCTAAAATTGCGTTAAATAGCCAAGAAATAACCAACATGACCACTTACAAAAGAAGCCGGATGGCTCGAGTTCTATCGCAACATCCTGCTGTTAGGGCATTAGAAGTGAAAAGAAAGGTGTCTGAAAAAGCGATTGATTTGGCCAAGCAGCAGTATAAACCTCAGTGGGGGGTTAACGCTAATTATGGGTACAGAGATGATATGCCATCGGGGCAGAGCAGAGCTGACTTTTTCTCTGTTGGCGTATCATTCGATGTGCCTTTGTTCACTAAAAAACGACAAGACAAAGAAGTCGCCGCCTCTGTGGCAGATGCTGAAGCAGTCAAAACAGAAAAACTGCTGCTCACCAAAAAAATGTTAAGTGCTGTTGAAAAGGAAATAAAGCAGCTAAATCGCTTGCGCGAGCGCCAGGCGATTTATGAGCAGCAGTTGTTAATACAAACCCATGAGCAAGCCGAAGCTTCTTTGACCGCATATACTAATGATGACGGCGATTTTGCTGAAGTAGTAAGAGCGAGAATCGCTGTGTTAAACGCCCGAATAGCCTCATTGCAAATAAATGTTGAAGCGCTTAAGACCGTCTCAAGAATCAATTACTTCTTCTCAGATTCTCATAACAACACATATCGCTCAGATCAGGGCTTAACCCTACAAGAGGGAGAAAAATAATGTCTAACAACGCACCTAGCTCACAGATTTTTACTACGCCAGCAAAAGCGGCGATTTTTGGAATCGTCATTGGGGCAGTAGTAGGCGTAGCTCTGTTGATGCTCTTTCAATGGGGATTTCAAGGGGAAGAGCATGGCGGTTCCCATGGCAGTACGGCAGCGCAAGACAGTGAAAATACCAGCCAGAGCAAAGAGCCTCTTTACTGGGTTGCTCCTATGGATCCAAATTATCGTAAAGATGGGCCAGGAAAATCACCCATGGGAATGGATTTGGTTCCTGTTTACGAAGGGCAGCAAGGAAACGCAGAGAATAACCAAGGTAACGGGGCTGGGGTAGTCACTATTTCACCCAATGTGGTAAATAATTTAGGGGTTAAAACGGCTCCAGTAAAACGTGAACCCATCGACAGCAAAATTTCAACCGTAGGGTATGTTCAGTACGATGAGGATGAAATTGTGCATATTCACCCGCGGGTAGCAGGCTGGGTTGAGAAGCTGCATGTAAAGGCTGAGGGCGATAGAGTAGAAAAAGGCGAACCGATTTACACGTTGTACTCACCTCAGTTAGTTAACGCGCAAGAAGAACTTGTGATAGCGCTCAAGCGCAAAAATACGGGTTTAATAAACGGAGCAAAAGACAGATTAAAAGCACTGCAACTATCAGAAGGTTTAATTCAAAACTTAGAGAAAACGTTAAAAGTGCAGCAAAATATCACCTTCTATGCCCCCCAATCTGGCGTAGTAGACGGGTTAAACATACGAGAGGGCTTTTATGTAAAGCCAGAAAATACGTTGCTTAGTATTGCCAAACTCAACAAAGTTTGGGTTGAGGCAGAGATATTTGAACGAGATGCTGCACTTGTCAAAAAAGGGCTGCCAGTGAGTATGACCGTCGATTACTTACCAGGCAAAGAGTGGAAAGGTAATGTTGATTACATCTACCCCTCGCTCAATGAAAGCACTCGAACACTGAGAGTAAGATTGAAATTCGATAATACGAATGACGAGTTAAAGCCCAATATGTTTGCCAGCGTGACAATGTTTTCAGATGAAAACTCCGAGGTTGTTGTCGTACCTAAAGCAGCGGTAATTCGAACCGGTACTCAAAATCGCGTTGTAGTAGCGCTAGGCGACGGGCAGTTTAAGTCTGTTCATGTGGATATTGGTCGGGTGGGCAACGAATATATTGAAATTGTAAACGGCGTCGTTGAAGGCGATGAAGTTGCAGTGTCAGCTCAGTTTTTACTCGACTCTGAATCTAGCAAAACGTCTGACTTCGCCAGAATGAACGCTTCAGAACTCCCTAAGTCGGTATGGATGGAAGGTGAAATTAACCACGTTATGGCTGGGCACCGTATGGTTAACATTTCTCACGGCCCAGTAAAAGCCTGGGACTGGCCAGAGATGACCATGGATTTTATGGTTGCCGACGGCGTGGACTTTGAAGCACTAAAGGCTGGGCAGACCTTACATTTTGAGGTAACCAAAGACGACAACGAAAACCTTATTATCACTGGCATTCACATTATGTCAGAGCCTGAGGTGTCATCAGCAACAGTGAACGGCGTTATTAATGATATTAATATCGCCACCCGAATCCTCAATATTAGCCGAGGTGCCATTGAAAAATGGGGAAGAGAACCTGCGACAATGGACTTCATTGCCGCTGAGCACATTGTTCTGTCTGAATTCAGTGTTAATGACGAGGTGACGTTTACCTTTGAGATACACGATGACTTTATCATAGTGGAAATGAATGGTCAGCATGGTGAGCATAACCAGCATCGTATGCACGACGCCTCTTCTGCAAGCGATACCTCGGGTGTTAAAAAAGCCCATCAAGCGGAAAAGGCACCTAACACTCACGATGCTCATAAGGCGCATAAAGAAGGGGGAGAGAGCGCTGAAAGCCACGATAGCCATGAAAGCCATGATAGCGTAGACCACTCTCAGCATAAGAGAGGGCATTCCGCATGATTGAATCTGTTATAAGGTGGTCAATTAAAAATCGTATTTTTGTGGTTTTGCTCACGCTTATGATTATTGGCGCAGGGCTGTATTCAATAAAAAGTACACCTGTGGATGCGATCCCAGATTTGTCCGACGTGCAGGTGATTATAAAAACCAGCTATCCAGGGCAGGCACCGCAGGTAGTGCAAGATCAGGTGACGTTCCCATTAACTAGCGCAATGTTATCGGTGCCTGGAGCACAAACGGTAAGAGGCTATTCTTTTTTTGGTGACTCTTATGTGTACGTTATTTTCGACGACGACACCGATGTGTATTGGGCAAGAAGCCGAGTACTGGAGTACTTAAGTCAAGTTGCCACTAGTCTTCCAGCATCCGCTAAACCTCAACTTGGTCCCGACGCCACAGGTGTGGGTTGGGTGTATATATACGCACTCACCGATACCAGCAACACCTATGATTTAGGTGAACTTCGCAGTATTCAAGATTGGTTTTTGAAGTACGAGCTTCAAACTGTGCCCGGGGTTTCTGAGGTGGCGGCTGTGGGGAAATGGTGAAGCAATATCAGGTTCAAGTAGACCCAGAGAAACTGCGCGCTTACAAGGTTCCGCTAGCTCACGTACAAACTGCGCTGCAAAGGGGCAACAAAGAGGCTGGGGCCTCGGTGATTGAAATGGCTGAGGCCGAGTACATGGTAACGGCTACCGGTTACATTCAGTCAATTGATGACATCGAAAAAATACCCTTAGGGCTGAATGATCAAGGAACGCCACTGCGTATCGGCGATGTTGCTTATGTAAACCTAGGGCCGCAAATGCGCCGAGGCGTAGCCGAATTAAATGGCGAAGGTGAGGTGGTTGGCGGCATTATTGTGATGCGCGCTGGCGAAAATGCACAGCAAACAATTAATGGAGTAAAAGAAAAGCTAGCCTCGCTGAAGGCATCAATTCCCGAGGGTGTTGAGATAGTGCCAGTGTACGATCGCTCGAAGCTTATAGAACGGGCTGTTGATAATTTATGGGATAAATTATTAGAAGAGCTAGTTGTAGTAGCGCTAGTTTGTGCAATATTTCTCTTTCATTTACGTTCCTCTTTGGTTGCCATTGTTACGTTGCCATTAGGCATACTGGTTGCTTTTATCATCATGTATATGCAGGGAATTAATGCCAATATCATGTCCTTAGGGGGAATCGCCATTGCCATTGGGGCCATGACTGATGGTGCAATCGTGATGATTGAAAATATGCACAAGCACATGGAAAATCTACATCAAAACGGTGAAACGCTGAATCGAGAGAATCGATGGGAAGTGGTATCGAGAGCAGCCAGCGAAGTTGGGCCAGCGCTGTTTTTTAGTTTACTGATCATAACTGCTGTCTCTTATACACATCTCCGAGCCCACGAGACAGGCAGAAATCTC